>Ga0222650_1000629_pt1 | contig 25358 bp, 7 predicted proteins | sample AntAcemetagen367_FD_179820 | JGI IMG/M metagenome (GOLD analysis project Ga0222650, IMG submission 179820) | Saline water microbial communities from Ace Lake, Antarctica - #367 | ecosystem: Environmental > Aquatic > Non-marine Saline and Alkaline > Saline | place: Antarctica: Ace Lake | collected... | reverse complement strand
ACAAGCTCAGGTACTTTTTGAAGAAGTATCATTTCAGTCAGGCATAGACCATTTACAGCTGAACGATTTTTTTTTTGGTGGAGGTATAGCAGTACTCGATTTTGACAATGACGGTTGGGAAGATGTATATTTTACTGGCGGTCAGAACCCCGATAAACTGTATAGGAACCTTGGCAACGGTCAATTTTTAGATGTATCTATTCAATCAGGCATCGCCTCATTGCCCGAAGTAACAACAATGGGAGTAATTGCAGGAGATGTGAATAATGATGGTTATCAAGACCTTATTGTAACAACCTTTTTTGGTTCAGAAAGTATGCTTTTGGCAAACCAAGGCGATGGAACGTTTATGTATTTGCCCAATGCCATTAATGATGATGACAATTGGAAAACGAGTGCGTCATTTGGTGATATCAACAAAGACGGTTTATTAGATTTTTACATTACGGCCTACGTGTTTAATGGCAGTACAATCCTTGGCCCTGATGATGAAATAATTGGGTTTGATCACGATTGCTCAGCTAACCAATTGTTCATCAATAATGGGGATTTTAGTTTTTCGGATGTGACCTCTATATACGGTGTAGATGATGAAGGATGTGGACTTGCTACCGCTTTTACGGATTACGATAACGACCTAGATGTAGATATTCATTTGGCTAATGATTTTGGTCAATGGGTTGTGCCTAGCGCTTTATACCAGAATCAATTTCCAGATGCCAATTTTATAGATGTAAGCGATGCAACCAACATGGCTGCTACATTTTATGGAATGGGAATAGCAATCGGGGATTATGACCGAGACGCTGACCTTGATTATTACCAGACAAACTTGGGACGAAACTTATTGAGTAGAAATGATGAGCAAGTTTTTACTGATGCGACTACACAAGCAGGAGTAGAAAACGATAGCCTTAACGGGTTAAATATTACAAGCTGGGGGTGTTTTTTCTTTGACGCGGATAACGATGCTTGGCCAGACCTTTATGTGGCTAATGGACCAATTCCTGCCGCAACATTTATAGCTAATGTTCTCTACGACCCCAACAAGTTATTCTTGAATAATGGAGATGGGACTTTCGAGGATGTATCGGCTATTGCTGCTGTTGCAGATACGCTACGTTCGAGAGGTGCCGTTTATGCAGACTTTGATAAGGACGGACGAATGGATGTGATGGTTTCGAATGTCCATTCAAACGAGGATTCAGCTCATGTGTCTTACTTCCATAACATAACTCAAAACACAAATCATTGGATTGAGTTTAATCTCGAAGGCGTTCAAAGCAACCGAGATGCTTACGGATCTCATGTTACGATTTGGCTTGATGGACGTCCAACATTAGCTGAAGTTGACGGTGGGTCATCTCATGCCTCAAAAAACTCTTCAATCTTGCATTTTGGGGTAGGAGAAACCTCCATAGTTGACTCGGTTAATATTGTTTTTCCTAGTGGTGTAACAATAACACGAACTAACCTTACTGTCAATCAGCGCTATGATATTTTAGAGGATGTTACGGTCAATATTATTGATGGTTTCTCAGGCATCACGCTAAATGCGAATTTTATTAATGGCACTATTCATATCAGTGTTTCTGAACCTATGCAAATCACAATTGAAGTGCTTGATTTGAGCGGAAAACTAGTTTGGCATAATGTAAACACACTATCAAAAGGGAAATCAATTATTCCCATACATAAAAGCCTTTCTGCTGGAGTTTATTTTATTCGTTTACAGCACCAAAATCAGTCTCAGGTAATAAAGGCTTATTTGGATTAGCCGTGAAGGGTTTTTTTAGTCTCAAGAATACTGGATACCGTTTTTTGAATGAGTCCTGAGAATTTATTTTCAGGGCTTTTTTGATTACAGAGGTTCTCAATTGTTACTTTGGTCTGACATGACTGGTTTGAAGGAGATATATGGGCTGGACATCCGGTCAATCAACATGTTCAGAATTGCTTTTTAAAATCGACACAGATTTTGGAATTCAAAATTCGACCAATCGCTTGTTTTGTTCGGTCGGCTGCGAAAAAAAGACCATTGAATATTCTAGCTTTGCAGTCCAAAAAAATAAATTATGACTTATATTCTACGATTCCGAATTGCTGTTTTCTGTTTGAGTTTGGCATTAGCAGTTACTTCCTCAACATTTGCTCAGAAGATAGAACAGGTTACAATTGAAGCTTCAAAGCTGCAGCAAGTAGAGAAAGTCTCGGAACTGGAATCGAATGTAAATTCTCCACAAGTAGTTAAAAACCCAGATTCGGTTGAACTTACAGAAGTGCTTTACGCTAAAGGCGGATTGTTTGGAGATTTTGATTCAAAAAAAGAGAACGTTTCGTTAAGATCTGCCAATGCAAAGCACTTTATAAATGAGGATGGAACCTCAACTGCCATTGTAGGTGCTGGAGATATTCACTATGAAGAAAATGGTGTTTGGAAGTCGGTTTTGCCTTATCTGTTTGCGAACGATAATCCTCAATTCCCACAGTTTAAGTATGCATCAAAGTACAATCAGCATAAAACGTATTTTCCAGAAATTCCTGGAAATGGAATTGCCACAACATTAAAGGATGGGGTTTATGCCGATTGGGCTGCACCATTGCTGGTTTGGTTGGATGCCAACGGTCAAGTTTTGGCAGAAGTGTCATCGGCTAGTACATCAACTGCATTTCCGTCTGAGAATAAAGTTGCTTATCAAGAGATTTTTCCAGGTGTTGATGCTGAGATTGTGAATTCATCTCGCACCAAAAAATTGAATTATTTGCTAAAAAGCCAATCGGTTTTAAATGGCAAACCAGCAAATGCAGTTTACTTGGCTTTTAAAGAAAACATAAGTACACCGGCTACGTGGAAATTGAGTGGAGGCAAGCAAGAAGCTTTTGGTAAATCCTTTCAGTTATTAGCATTTCAAGATGCTACTGGAAAAGATGTCTTGGTAGTTCAACGTCCTATTTTCAATGATAAGGTTTCTTTAGGTACATGTGCTGATGAAGATTTTGACTCTACATTAAACAATGTAGATGGAGTTGTTGAAGGTGACTATTTGGTGAATCAGATTGGTCAAAGTACCTATGAGGTGTTTACATTGGTTCCTGTTAATTGGTTGTCTGCACCAAAACGAAAATTCCCCCTTACGATTGACCCGGTCACCAACTTCTATCCTGGTTTTACTTGGCCAACCTATACAGCCTATCGGCCTGATAACTCTGGAAGCTGGGTATGTAATAATGGTGCTTATGGAGGTAGAACCTATCCAAGTAGTGATATTACTTACGGCTGGATTGATGATTCTTGGCCAACCAATAACCCATACTTTGATGGGTATGCCAGTTTTAATCTGTCATCTATTCCTAATAATAGCTGTCTTTATTCGGTTTCTTACAACTGGTATCGCTATGGTGGAAGAACCTGTGATGATCAAATCAGACTGAAACTCGGTATGGTTGCCTCCAATGTCAATTTGGGAAATGAGCCTGATTGTAACATTACCGGGCAATCTATTAGAAACAATAATGCCTACTATAATGGTACCGGTAATAACGGCACGGGCTGGCATTCTCAGGGCGGAAATTTGACCAACCTAGTTAATGCCTTGCCAGTAAATCAAATTACAATTGGTTGGGCATATAATGGCGGAGATGACTGCTGTAGTTTTCTCTGCGCAGGGAACGATGGTGATTATCACAACGTTTATGGATATGAACATCCAACCCGAAAACCTTACGCGAGAATCGACTACGAGACTCAATCTACTACTCCAACAAGTGTTACCGGAACTACTACAATCTGTAGCGGTGGGTCAACAACAATTACCGCAGCGGGCGGCACTTTAGGTACAAGTTCTAACTATCAGTGGTATGCAAATGGTTGTGCTTCTGGTTCTGTACTTGGAACAGGGGTTAGCTTAAATGTTTCTCCTTCTTCAACAACTACATACTACGTAAGAAGAACTGGACCTTGTAATACTACTTCATGTACCAGCGTTACTGTTACCGTACTTCCAGCTTTCAATCCTGGTAATATTACCGGTGGAGGTGGTTCCCTGTGTTCTCCGGCCGACCCAGCTTCAATGACCGTTGCACCATCCGGAGGCGCAGGAACATACACCTATCAATGGTATTACAAGGATGGAACTTCTTGCCCTTCTACGGGAGGAGCAACATCCATATCGGGCGCTACATCTGCCACGTATAATCCGCCTGCTGGTTTAACAGTAACGCGTTCTTATCAGGTTCAGGTGAACCCAACAGGTACACCAGATTGCGGTGGAGCAACATGGGCAAACAATTGTATTACCGTTACAGTAAAACCAACACCAACTGCTACGGCAACAAATTCGGCTGCAACCATTTGCAGCAATAGTTCAACAAACATTAGCCTAGGAAGTAATGTGAGTGGAACAACTTTCTCCTATACCGCAGTAGGTTCTAACGGAAACATGGGTGGATACTCAAACGGAACAAGTGCATCCATTAGTCAAACACTTACCAACTCAGGAACTACTGCCGGTACCGTAACCTACACAATTACACCAACCGCAAATGGATGCCCAGGTGCAGCTATTCAAACAATTGTAACGGTTAATCCTGTTCCAAATGTTGTTGCCACTCCGAGTATATCAACAATTTGTTCTGGTACGGCATCCAACGTTGTTCTAACTTCTTCAGTAGCTGGCACAACCTATAGTTGGACGGCTTCAAGTGTAAATCCACAGGTAAGTGGGTATTCAGCTTCGCCTGGTTCTACAATTGCTCAAACGCTCATTAATACTGGAACGGTTCAGGGAACGGTAACATATACTATCTCTTCTACGGCTAATTCTTGCCCAGGTACGGGAGGAACAGCCACGGTGAATGTGAATCCGCTGCCACAAGGTTCCATTTCTGGAACAGACACAATATGCAACACCGGAAGTACGAACCTCACCTTTAACTTTTTGGCCGGAACGCCACCTTATGACGTGGTGTACTCTAACGGTATCACCACCTTCAGTCTAAATGACATTAACTCTGGTCATACAGTTTCTGTTAGCCCAAGCACAGCAACTACTTATACTCTGGTTAGCATAATTGATGCTGCTGGCAATGGCTGTACACGAACTACAGGTTTTTCAGGAGCCGCTACAATTTCGGTCAATCCTCTTCCGGTGGGAACAATTTCTGGAGCAACTACTACTTGTTCGGGAGGTGCCACAAACCTTACTTTCAATTTTACAGTTGGAACGGGCCCGTTTAACGTCACTTATTCGGACGGGACTTCATCCTACAATCTTACCAACATCTCCAACGGACATACGGTTTCGGTTTCACCGTTGATTACCACGGTTTACAACATTGTTTTTATAACAGATGCCAATGGTTGTACTAGGTCTCCAGTTGCAAGTTCAACTACCATCAGCGTTAATCCGCTTCCCAACGGAACAATGGCCGTATTCACTCCAATCTGTTTTGGGGACCAGACTACACTTACGTTCACATTTACTAATGGAACAGGCCCGTACAGCATCGCCTTCACGGACGGAATAACGAACTTCTCATTGGCTAACGTCAGCACGGGAACCACATTCAACGTGACTCCACCTACAAGCGTCACCTACAATTTCACTTCTATTACAGATAATAATGGATGTGTACGAACAGGTGGATTTGCTGGAAACATCCAAGTTATTGTGAACCCATTGCCAACGGTAAGTTTTACTGGGTTGGCTAGTGCTTATTGCCAAACGGGCGCATCGGCAACATTAATTGGAAACCGTGCTCCTGGTGGAGTTTTTACTGGCATTGGAATTACGGACCTTGGTAATGGAACAGCTACTTTCAGTCCATCCGTGGCTGGCGTAGGTACGCACACCGTTACATACACATTCACTGATATTAACAGTTGTACTAATTCTGTTATCCTCAGCACGATTGTGGATGCACAGCCAATAGCTGATGCAGGTGCTTCGGTTAATCAATGTGATCTTGATTACACATTCTCCGCAGTTCCTTCTGTTGGTGTTGGAACGTGGTCGCTTTTCGGAGGTCCTGGAAATGCCTTCTTCTCTAACGCGAATTCTGCCACCTCTGGTGTTCAGGTTACGGCCTATGGAACCTATACGTTTCAATGGAGAGAGGTAAACGGACAATGTTCGGATAGCGAGCAGATAACGGTTAATTTCTATCAGCAACCGACTGTTTCGCTTGGGGTTGATCAGAGCCAATGTCAGCTTACCTATAACTTGACTCCGACCACAAATATTCCAGTGACTTCTCACTCGTGGATTCAAATTTCTGGTCCGGCAGCCACAATCGTTAACAATACAGCTGCTGTTGCTGCTATCGTATCTTCCGGAACACTCGGAGTGTATGTATTTGAAGTAACGGCTACTATAAACGGTTGCTCTTCTTCTGACCAAATTGCTGTTACTCAAGTTGGCGCGCCTGTGTCAAATGCGGGTAGTGGCGGAAACGAGTGCGACCTTAACTTCAACTTAGGCGCAACACCGTCTGTAGGAACCGGAACGTGGTCACAGACTGGAGGCCCTGGATTCTCGAATTTCGTGCCGAATGCTGCCGCTGGAACAGTTAGTGTCTCTCAGTACGGAACGTATCAGTTCACTTGGACAGAAACCAACTTGAATTGTACCAATGCCTCATCGGTAACGGTTAACTTCTATCAACCACCAGTTGCAAATGCAGGAACAAATGGCAACGAATGTGACCTTAACCATGTTTTTAACGCTGTAGCAAGCGTGGGTAACGGAACGTGGACACAAGTAGGTGGACCCGGAACTTCTTCATTCGTTAATCTAGCTTCTGCCACCACAACGGTTACTGTTTCTGTCATTGGTCAGTATGTTTTTCAATGGGAAGAGGTGAACGGAACATGTTCTGATGCTGCTACTGTAACGGTAAACTTCTTTGATCAACCTGTGGCAAATGCAGGTTTCGGTGGTGGAGAATGTGATTTCGACTTCACCCTTGGGGCTACACCTAGTGTTGGAATTGGAACATGGACAGCTACTGGCCCAGGAACAATAACTTTTACTCCCGATGAGAATGATCCAGCTGCACTTGCGGAGGTAGATGCTTACGGGATTTATATTTTCACTTGGAGCGAAGACAATTTCGGTTGTACTGATGATGCTAATATTACTGTAAACTTTGATCAGCAGACCAACGCGAATGCTGGTGATGATGGTGATGAATGTGATTTGAATTTCACCTTCAACGGATCGCCAAGCATTGGTACAGGAGTTTGGACGGCTGCTGGACCTGGTAACGCTTTCTATAGCGATCCCAACAGTCCTACTGCTACGGTAACTGTTGATACGTATGGTGCATATCTTTTCACTTGGACAGAAACAAATGGAAACTGTACAGCCGTTGATTTCGCATCTGTTAATTTCTACGAGCAACCTGTAGCAGATGCCGGCCTTGGAGGAGACGAATGCGACTTGAACTTCCAGTTTGCCGCCAACCCTAGCGTTGGTGATGGGCTTTGGTTACAAACCAACGGACCTGGAACTTCTTCTTTCTTGGTTGATTCGGACCCAAGTACAACGGTTATCGTTACTCAATATGGAACATACATCTATGAATGGTCTGAGACCAATGGAACATGCTCCGACAACTCAGCAGTTGTAGTCAATTACTACGAACAACCAGTTGCAAACGCAGGAGCAGGAGGAGATGAATGTGACCTAGATTTCACTCTTAATGGTACAGCTTCAGTTGGAGTTGGTCTCTGGACAGCAACAGGTCCAGGCACAGCCACTTTTGTTAATGATATTTCTGCTGCCACCGATGTGTCTGTTTCTGCTTATGGAACCTATACGTTCATGTGGACGGAAATCAACGGAACATGTTCTGATGCAGCATCGGTTACGGTTAATTTCTACGAACAGCCAACGGCCATTCCTGGTCTTGGAGGAGATGAATGTGATCTTGATTTCCTTACAACTGCTATTCCTAGTGTTGGAACAGGGCTTTGGTCACAAACAAGCGGGGCAGGAACTTCAACCTTTAGCAATGCTTCTTCGGCAATAAACACGATTACCGTTGATACTTACGGAACTTATGAGTTTACATGGACCGAAACCAACGGAACGTGTATTGACTTCCTCACAATGACCGTTAACTTCTACGAGCAACCAGTTGCTAACGCAGGTTTGGGAGGAGATGAATGTGATTTCTCCTTTGTGCTCGCGGCTAATGTAAGTGTTGGTTCTGGTGAATGGACTTTTACGGGTCCGGGAACAGCAACGTTTGGTTCTAGTACAGCTGCTTCTACCGTAGTTACTGTTTCTCAATCGGGTGCGTATACTTTTATTTGGACAGAGACAAACGGAGTTTGTTCTGATGCAGATGATGTATTAGTTAACTTTTACGACCAACCTATTGCTGATGCTGGATCTGGAGGCGATGAGTGCGATTTGAACTTCGTATTTAGTGCTGTTCCGAGTTTCGGAATTGGAATATGGTCTGGTTCAGGACCAGGAAACGCATCATTTACTAACGTGAACAGCGCTACTTCAACAGCAACAGTTGATGCTTATGGAACGTATACGTTCACTTGGACAGAGGAGAATGGTATTTGTTCTGATGCTGCTTCGGTTACTGTAAACTTCTATGAGCAGCCAATTGCTGATGCTGGAACAGGCACCGATCAATGTGATCTTGACTTTACGTTTAATGGATCGGCTTCTGTCGGTTCTGGAACGTGGATGTTTGTAGGTCCAGGCGTTGCTACTTTCAGCCCTAATGCAAATGATGTAAACGCAATAGTTACTGTGGATGCCTCAGGTTCATACACCTTTACTTGGACGGAGGATAACAATGGCTGTATAGATGCTGATGATTTGGTTATTGCGTTTAATGCGCTTCCAACAGTGGCTTTTACTGGATTAGACGCTCAATATTGCGTGGATATATCAACGCCAGTTGCACTTACCGGAACTCCTATTGGAGGAACGTTTAGTGGTTTAGGAATTAGCGGTAATTCCTTTGTGCCATCCTTAGCTGGAGTTGGTGCCATCTTCGTTACATACACCTACACAGATATAAACGGATGTACAGATAGCGAAATGCAATCGGTTGATGTAAACGGACTTCCTAATGTCTCGTTCTCAGGCTTAGATGTCACGTATTGTGAAGATGATGCTACCGCTTACACCCTAGTTGGTTTGCCAAGTGGCGGAACATTCTCGGGTTCTGGAATTTCGGCAGGTCAATTCACACCATCTGTTGCTAATAATGGCACACACGTAATTACCTATTCTTATACAGATCCTTTTGGATGTGCTAGTTCTGAGCAGCAATCTGTGGTTGTTAACGAGCTTCCAGTAGTTTCTTTTACTGGACTTTCGGCAGCGTATTGTGAAGATGCTCCAAACGTAGCACTGATAGGAACGCCTTCCGGTGGAACGTTCGCTGGCCCAGGAATCATTGGAAATTCATTTAGTCCGCTTGCTGCTACTAGCGGGTTACATACAATCGTTTACACCTATACGGATGGAAACGGATGTACAAACACGAGCGTTCAGCAGGTTACTGTTAATGACTTACCTCTTCCGGTAATTACACCTTCTGGTACATCTGAGATTTGTGCGGGCGAGAACATTACGCTTGATGCTGGTGCCGGTTTCGCTGGTTATCTATGGAGCAATGGTGCTAACGGACAGTCTATTTCGGTCAGCGCTGCTGATGATTACAGAGTAACAGTAACTACAGCAGCAGGATGTATTGGCACATCTGCTGATGTAACTGTAATTGTAAACGCATTGCCAGTTGTTAATCTTGGTCCAGACTCTACGGTTTGTATAGGGTCAACTTTCACCCTTGATGCTGGTAATCCAGGTTTGGATTTCTCATGGTCAACATTGGAAATTACCCAGTCCATTACAGTAAGCACAACAGGAGTTTATTCGGTTGATGTAACGAATTCGAATGGTTGTGTAGGTGCAGACGAGATTTTAGTATCAGTCAGTACGCTGCTTGATCCGGTTGTAGTTGCAAACGGACCTGTCATTTTCTGTGATGGAGATTCCGTCACCCTAGATGCAGGTTCAGGATTTCTGAATTATTCATGGAGCAACGGTTCTAACGACCAAGCCATCACTGTTTTTACTCCTGGTGTTTTTGAGGTTACAGTAGTGGATCAGTTTGGCTGTTCTGGCTCAGATGATGAGATTGTTTCTGTTCTTCAACTTCCAAATGCGGTGATTCAACCTAGTGGACCAATAGCTATTTGCAGTGCCGATACGGTTACTCTTTTTGCCAGTAACACATTTGCTTCTTACGAGTGGAGTCCTGGCTTACAGGCCACACCGTCAATTGAGGTTTGGCAGGCTGGTACATACACAGTAACTGTGGTTGATCCGAACAACGAATGTGAGGCTACTTCAAACGCTGTTGTAGTAACTGTTAACAGCAGTGTGCCACCAACAATTGTCCCAAGTGGCGCTACAGAGTTCTGTGCTGGTGAGAGCGTTAGTCTATCGGTTGATCCTGGTCCATACAGCTCATTCCTTTGGTCAAGCGGATCTACCACACCTTCTATTGTGGTAACACAAACAGGAGATTACGGAGTTACAGTTCTTGATGCTAATGGTTGCTTAGACAGTACGCTTCAAGGTAACCCACTTTCCATACAAGTGTGGGATCCTAATCCTCAAGTGGCAGAGCAGGGAGACTCTTTGGTTGTTGCTAACGGACCCTTTGCGCAGTATCAGTGGTATTTTAATGGGGCACCAATTCCTGGGGCAATAGTCGACTTTCACGTGCCTAACGAAAGCGGTAATTATCAAGTAATTGTTTGGGATGAAAACGATTGTCAGGGTAGTTCGTCCAATATTGAATACACGTTTACGGGAGTTGCAGACTTGGGCAGCCTGTATGACATCAAGGTCTATCCTAACCCAACAAATAACTTCTTCACTTTGGAGGTTGATTTCGGAAAACGGATTTCCGGAACAATTTCGCTGATGGATATGACTGGACGTCAAATTATAATACCAGAAAACCTCGCAGATGTTTCTAGCATAAGACGAACATTTGATATGGAGCATCTTGCCATGGGCGTATACCAACTAAGATTGGTAACTAATGAAGGTGTTGCGGTGAAAACTGTGATTAGAAACTAATAGACGACACGCTTTCGCAAGTAAGCTGTCGTAGTTCAATTATCTTCGGTGGCGGATGTTTCGTTCTCGGTTATAGAAATTAGGTATTTTCGTAAGCTACATGTTCATTCTTTACAGGATGAGTGTGTAGCTTCCTCCTAATTTAACTGAAGACGATTTACATGAACAGATTTCTATTCGCGCTCAGCACAGCTGTTTTTACTTTCCTTATCGGATCAAACGCTCTGGCACAATGCGGTACAAACACAGCTTTTGGTACGTTTTGCAATAGAGCACCCAACGGTCTTGCTCCGGGTGGTGTAGCGTATTTGTACGGAACTCTTATTCCAAATTGCGGTACGTTTGCCAGTACTCCAAATAACTTCGGGCCAGGGCAGTATTTTCAGATGCCCGTTCTTGCTGGTGGTTGTTATTCAGTCAGTACCTGTGGAAGCTCAGTGGATACGCAGATAAGTTGTTTTCAAGGTACAGCTACTACGGGTCCTTATGCTTACAATGATGATAGTGGTCCTTTATGTACAGGAGTATCTGCATCAGTAAATATTACACCCAGTTTTACGGATTACACTCGAGTTCAGGTAAGCCAGTATAACTGTCAACCTGGAGGTACTGCATCCATTACAGTTAGCGTAAGACAAAACAATAACCTAAGCATTATCTCCTCTTCTGCTGCAATGTGTGAGGGGCAAACAAGAGGTTTAACAGCAACCCCCAGCAAGCGTTTCGGGAACTCTTATATCTGGAAGTGGAGATCGGGGGACTTTTACCGGAACAGGTGTTAGTGGAACAACATTTACTGCACCAACACCTACTGGTGCATCAGCCACTTATATTGTTACTTACACGTTCGGTTATTGCACAACTACACAGAATATTTTGGTTCATCGAGCGCCAACTACTTCAAGTGCTGGATCTAATCAAACGATCTGCGGAACAACTACCACGCTTGCAGCAAACGCACCAAGTATTGGTGCTGGTGCTTGGACGGTAGTCTCTGGCTCGGCAGCAGTTACCTCGTTAACAAGCCCAACATCTGCGGTTACTGTAATCAGCGCATCTGCAACCTTCAGGTGGACAATTTCAAACGGAATCTGTACAGCTTCTACCAGTGATGTGGTAATTTTTAGAGACGTTACGAACCCGGTCATTAACTGCCCTGCTGATATTAGCACAAGTGCAACCGCTGGTCAATGCGGTAAAGCAGTTACATACAACGTAACAGCAAGCGATGCCTGTGGTGCTACTCCTTCTTTGAGCAGTGGAATTGCTTCTGGAGGGTTTTTTCCAGTAGGTACGTCAACTGTAAACTGGCAAGCAAGTGATCCATCAGGAAATATGGCTTCTTGCTCATTTACAGTTGAAGTAGAGGACTTTGAAGACCCAGCAATTACTTGTCCCGGAGATATAAGTGTCACCTCAATCACTTCTAATTGTAGTGCCCTAGTAACGTTTACTCCACCAGTTGGTACAGATAATTGTGTAGTCTCAACTACGCTAACGGCAGGTTTAGCACCTGGTTTGTTTCCCGATGGTAACACTGTTGTGGAATATACAGCAACGGATGCATCAGGAAATAGTACTGCTTGTACATTCAATGTAACGGTAGACCCAATACCAAATGGTACACTCTCTCTTGCGCCTTCACCAATTTGTTTAGGAAATCAGACCACACTAACTTTCACGTTCACTTCTGGAGCCGGACCTTTTAATGTAGAGATTACAGATGGTGTGAATTTTTATACTCAAACGGGAATTGTTAGTGGCGGTACATTTGATGTAACACCACCTACAACGGTTACATATAGCTACGTGTCTATACAAGATGCTACTGGCTGTACGCGTACTTCAGATTTTATAGGTACTGCACAGGTGATTGTCACACCACTCCCTAATGTTAGTTTCACTGGCCTAAATACCGCATACTGCGAAACCGAATCAGCATCAACCCTTGTGGGAAGTCAAAGTGGCGGTACTTATTCGGGCGCAGGTGTAACCAATTTGGGAGGTGGTCAAGGAACGTTTGATCCGGCTTCTGCTGGACCTACTGGACCATACAACATAACCTATTCTTTTACAGATTTGAATGGCTGTTCGGATTCTGAATTGCAAGTTGTATCGATAGATGAGCAACCAGTTACCAATGCGGGATTAGGAGGAGACGAATGCAATTTAGATTTTACATTCTCAGCTGTTCCTACCGTAGGAATTGGAACATGGACTCTTATTAGCGGACCAGGCGTTCCATTCTTCTCAAATATTAATGTGGCAACTTCAATTGTTCAGGTTTCAGCAACCGGAACGTATGTGTTCAGATGGACAGAGGTAAATGGGCTGTGCTCAGATTTTGACGAAATTTCGGTTACGTTTTACGAAGTACCAGATGCCAATGCCGGCTTCGGTGGTGGCGAATGCGACCTTAATTTTCAGCTAGGCGCAACCCCTAGCGTTGGAACGGGAACGTGGACTGCTGCGGGGCCAGGAACTGCCACCTACGCACCAAACGCTACTAGCGCGAATGCTGTTGCAACGGTTGATGCATACGGTAGTTATTCCTTTACTTGGACTGAGGATAATGGTGGGTGTACGAATGCTGCATCGGTAACTGTAACATTCGATGACCTTCCTGTAGCTAATGCTGGTTCGGGTGGTGATGAATGTGATTTAGATTTCACCTTCTCTGCCGTACCAACTGTAGGCACAGGCGCTTGGACGGTAAGTGGCCCTGGCTTATCTACTTTCACAAGTGCTTCCAATGCCAATACGCCCGTGACGGTCAGTAATTTCGGTACGTATGTTTTTACTTGGACTGAAACGAATGGAAACTGTTCTTCCGTAGATGATGTGATTGTCAATTTCTACGAGCAGCCTGTTACCAATGCTGGCCTCGATGATGCCTCATGCAGTCTGAGCTATACGATGGCTGCCACGGCTAGCGTTGGTTCTGGTGTTTGGACGTATACAGGTGCAGGAATTGCAACGTTTGCGGATGACTCGGATCCAGTTACAGGAGTAACTGTTGATACGCATGGGGCTTATAATTTCAATTGGACTGAGACCAACGGAACGTGTACTGATAACTCTTCGGTCCTAATTAATTTCTACAACCAACCTGCTGCTAATGCTGGAATAGGTGGTGATGAATGCGATTTAGACTTCGCCCTGAATGCAACCGCGTCTTCAGGTGTTGGTTTATGGACAGGTACAGGGCCGGGACTTGCCACTTTTGTCGATGATCTTGACCCGAATTCTGTTGTATCGGTATCACCCAACTATGGAACGTACACGTTCACATGGACAGAGATTAATGGAACATGCTCAGATGCAGCTTCTGTTACAGTTAATTTTTACGAGCAACCTACAGCTGCTACAGGCCCAGGTGGAGATGAATGCGATTTGGATTTCTTAACCAATGCAATTGCAAGTGTGGGCACAGGATTATGGTCTCAATCTGTTGGTCCAGGAACTGCAACTTTCAGTAATGCAACTTCAGCGATAAACGTTATCACTGTTGATATCTATGGCACGTACGAGTTTACATGGACTGAAACAAATGGCACCTGTGTAGATTCCCGTTCAATGACCGTTAATTTCTACGAGCAGCCAATTGCCAATGCTGGTTCTGGAGGAGAAGAATGTGATTCTGATTTTGTTTTGTCTGCATTGCTAAGTACAGGTTCTGGACAATGGACGTCTGCAGGCCCAAGCATAGCAATCTTCCTAGATGATTCAGACCCAGCTACAACTGCTTCTGTTTCACAGTCAGGAATTTACACGTTTACATGGACGGAAGAAAACGGTTCGTGTACTGATGAGGATGAAGCACTAGTTACTTTTTACAATCAGCCAGTTGCCGATGCTGGCGCTGGGGGTGATGAATGTGATTTGAGTTTTAGCTTTAGCGGAACAGCTAGTTTCGGAACTGGAACTTGGACTTATACCGGTGCTGGAGGTGCCTTTTTTAGTAATCCAAATAATGCAACCGCCACTGCTTTAGTTGATACCTACGGAACGTACACATTTACTTGGACTGAGGTAAATGGAATTTGTTCGGATGACGCCTCAATAACAGTCAACTTTTATGAGCAACCATTAGCCGAAGCTGGTTTGGGAGGCTCTGAATGCGATCTAGATTTTGATTTGAATGGAACAGCAAGCGTTGGGAATGGAACATGGACAGCAAGTGGTCCCGGATCAGCAACGTTTACTCCAAGTGATTCTGACCCAGACGCAACAGTTACTGTTGATGCAGCAGGAACGTACGTGTTTACATGGACTGAGGACAACAACGGATGTACAGACTCTGATAATGTAACGGTGGTCTTTAATACTTTGCCAGCGGTTAGCTTCACGGGGCTTGACGTTCAGTATTGTATCAATCAAACTACACCAGTACCACTTACAGGAACACCTGCGGGAGGAACGTTTAGCGGATTGGGAATTAGCGGTAATTCGTTTGTTCCATCTATCGCGGGAGTCGGAACCATCTTCATTACATATACTTATACGGATGTTAACGGCTGTACTGACAGCGAAACGCAAGGCGTAGATGTAAATGGTTTGCCAGTGGTTTCATTTACTGGTTTAGCTCCTGCTTATTGTGAAGATGATGCCACGGCTTACACACTTACAGGAGCACCAACTGGAGGAACCTTCGCTGGATTAGGTATTACGGGGAATGATTTTATTCCGGTAGATGCTGGCTCAGGAATTCGAACAATTGAATACACATATGTCGATCCTTTTGGATGTACAAGTTTTGACGAACAGCAAGTAACGGTAAATGAATTGCCTGTGGTTTCCTTTACCGGTCTTGCCGCATCTTATTGCGAAAATGCTTCGAATGCTCCACTTGTAGGAAGCCCCGTAGGAGGAACTTTTAGTGGAACCGGAATGGTGGGTTCATCCTTCAGTCCAGTCGCTGCAGGAACTGGAATTTACACGGTTACTTACACTTATACGGATGTAAATGGCTGTACAAATTTTGCAGATCAGCAGGTTACTGTTACTGACGTGCCGCTTCCAAACATCACACCGAGTGGAACTTCAGAAATTTGTGAAGGCGATGATTTAGTCTTAAATGCAGGAGGTGGATATTCCGCGTATAACTGGAATAATAGCACCAATGGCCAAACAACTACAGTAAATCAGGCTGGATCTTATAATGTTACCGTTACAACAGCCGCTGGTTGTTCTGGAACATCTGCTGCTGTTCAAGTAGTTGTAAACCAACCACCAGTTGTTGATTTGGGGAATGATACGATAATTTGCACGGCAGCCTCACTTACGTTGGATGCTGGAAATGCTGGGTCTTCATATGCATGGTCAAACCTTGAGATTTCACAATCCATCACGGTTACCACAACAGGTGCTTACATCGTTGATGTAACAGATCAAAATGGCTGTGTTGGTACAGACGACATCTCCGTTACCGTTAGTAATCTTTTAGACCCAATTATTGTAGCAAGTGGGCCACTTGAGTTCTGTGTCGGAGGCACGGTTAGTTTGGATGTTGGAGCCGGATATGATACTTACCAATGGAGTACCAGTGAAACGGGACAGGACATCACGGTTACAACTCCAGGAGTTGTAGAAGTTCAAGTTTGGGATGAATTTGGTTGCAGTGGAACGGATGAGGTGATTGTATCCACCCTTCAGTTGCCAAATGCCATCATAACACCAAGTGGAACGATAGAAATTTGCAACGGAGATACAGCCACCCTTTCGGCTAACGGTGGTCTTACGTCTTATTTCTGGAGTCCAAACTCTGAGACAGGACAAACCTTGGATGTTTGGCAAGCAGGAGCCTACGCGGTTACCGTTGAAGATCCAAACAACGGATGTTTCAATACCTCAGACTCGGTTGAGGTGGTAGTCAATACCACGGTAGCACCAACAATAGTTCCAAGCGGAGTAACAGCGTTCTGTGATGGAGGTAGCGTTAGCCTTACTGTTGAACCAGGACCGTATCTCTCTTACCTCTGGTGTAGTGGTTCTACAACTCCGTCTATTGTAGTAACACAAACAGGAGATTATTGTGTAACGGTTCTAGATGCTAATGGCTGTTTAGATACCACGCTCGTTGGTAACCCAATTTATATTGAGGTTTGGGATCCTCAGCCAATTGTAGAGCAACAAGGCGATAGTATTGTTGTCACCAACCAACCGTTCAGCCAATACCAATGGTATTTCAATGGTGTTCCACTTCCTGGCGCAGTTGGTCCCGTAGTTGTCCCTTCCACAAGCGGAAACTACTCTGTACAAGGGTGGGATGATAATGGCTGTTCAGGTGCTTCATTTAATGTGGAGTTCACATTTACGGGAGTTGCTAATCTGACCGATTTGTATAACATCGGCATCTATCCAAATCCAACTAACGAGAATTTTACGTTAGAAGCAGAATTTGGAAAATCAGTTAAAGTGACACTGATTCTTACGGATGTTACCGGAAGAGAAGTTATGCAACCTGAGGTGATTGACGATGTATCTTCTATTCGAAGAAGCTTTAATATTGGTCACCTAGGAGCTGGAATTTATAATATCCAGTTAGTCACTGACGAAGGCGTAGCAACTAAGCGATTGGTTAAGAGATAATTTTTGCAGACATATTGTTTGAATTCAGGAAGAAGGGGCTTGCCCCTTTTTCTGTGTTCTACAGGAATATTAGTTTTGAACAATAATGCAAGTGTGAAAAATCTTAATTTAGTCCATTGAATTTTTTACTCTAACCCCGAATTGAAATTCCATGAAACATATTTTACTTTTTGGTGTATTCGCGTTAATGTTTGTTCTGGCTGGAGGCACCGCGCTTTCACAGACAGTCTCCCGTTCTTATGTGGCGCCCTCCTCTGTAAGCATTGATGGTGTTGGAAACTTTGGCAGCACACAGCCATCAGTATCGTTCTCTAATAGTGATTTTACCAGCGGCTGTTTGATTTCTGACGTCAACGTGGTAATCGGTTGGTCTAAGACGGCTGGTACGTGTGGAGCACCAACATCAGGCAACTCTTTACATAATGAAACAAGTTTCAGAATCAACGGTCCTACTGGGGCTGAAGATTTGGCAGTAGCTGGAACTTGGTCGGGAGCTCAAACGATATCTACCGTCATAACCACCTTCAGTACAGGTGGTCTCAATCCAACAGGTACACCAATAACAGGCACATTCGACCCTAATAATGGAAACTTGGCAAATTATAATGGCACACCCGCAGCTGGCCCTTGGTCTCTTAGTGTTGGAGATAATGCTTCAGGAGCCCCAGTGTGTTTAACTTTCTATCAGGTTGATATTACAACAACTCCTGATGTAACGCCACCTGTTTTAACCGCCCCAGCTAATATTACGGTTAACGCAGACCCAAACTCTTGTAATACTACCGTAACTTTTACTGCACCAACGGCTACCGATGCGTGTGGAGCTACAGTTTCCCAAATAGCAGGGCCTAACAGTGGAAGTACTTTTAATGTTGGAACAACCACCATTACATATCAGGCAACAGACCCGTATGGAAACACTTCCGTACAATCATTCACCGTTACAGTAAATGATACACAAAACCCAGTAATCACCTGTCCAGGCACTGTCTTCGCAGGTTGTAATACAACAGTTAATTATCCGCTGCCTACTGTAACTGATAACTGCCCAGGTGCTACTGTTAGTGTTGCTCTGGGTAGTATTGCTTCTGGAGGAATCTTCCCTCAGGGAACCACTGCAGTCACCTATAATGCTGTTGATGCCTCAGGTAACACGTCTTCATGTACGTTCGATGTGTTGATTGATACGGAGTCAATCGAACCAACTTCTATAACGGCCAGCGCAACTGTTGCATGTGCTGGTGCACCTGTTACGCTTACGGTAAATGGCGGCACACTAGGTACTAATGCTCAATGGCTTTGGTACATCGGTGCTTGTGGAGGTCAACTAGTAGGTTCAGGTGCTACGGTTGTTGTCAACCCATTGTCTACGGCTAACTATTTTGTTAGAGCCGAAGGACCATGTAATGCAACAGCTTGCGTTAATGTTGTAATAGCTGTTACGGCAGCACCGTCTCTTGGTTTTGGTAACATTGGCGGGCCTTCTGCCTGTGGAGCTTCGGATGGTAGCATTACGGCTATTGCATCTGGTGGTGCACCGCCTTATATATATACTTGGAGCAACGGGTCTGTTGGTGCCACTATTTCCGGACTATCTGCTGGTCCTTATGAGGTACTTGTAACAGACGCTACTGGATGTACTGACTTCTCTTCAATTTCATTGAATGACCCAGGAGCTTCGCAGGTATTCTTAACCAGTAGTGATGTTGATAATACTATTTGTGCGGGAGAAAGTGTAACATTTAGTGCAACTGGAGCTTTTCAGTATCAATATTATGTTGATGCTGTTCCTGTAAGTACTCAAAACCCATTTACGACCAATTCGCTGCAAGATGGTCAAACTGTATACGTGGTAGGAACCGATTTTAACTTCTGCTCTTACACGACACAAGGTATTGGTCATACCGTATTTGAATTGCCGGAAATTATAGAAACAGTTTCCAATCCTTCTGCTTGTGCTACACCTGACGGTGTAATTCAAACTTCAGTATCTGGCGGACTCCCCCCATATTCTTATGCTTGGAGCAACACTCAGATTACACCCAATATTTCTGGGTTATTTGCAGGTCCTTATACCATAACAGTTACTGATGATAATGCATGTTCTTCAACTGAAACCTATGCGTTAAATGATCCTGGAGCATCGCCAGTTACATTGTCTAGCAGCGAAGACCCTACCAATGAAATTTGCGATGGCGAGAGCGTTACTTTTACGGCATCGGGCTCTGTTGATTATGAGTTTTTCATAAACGGAGTGTCTGTTTCTTCTACCAATCCGTATGTGACTGCAACGTTGGTTGATGGTGAATCTGTAGTTGCTACAGGTACAGATATTGCAAACTGTACAGCTACAAGTAATATTATTTATCCTATCGTTAATCCAGGCCCAATTGTAACATTGGTTGCTGATGATGCGGATACGACAATCTGCGCTGGAGAAACCATATCCTTTTTTGCTGCTGGAGGCATTGTTTACGAATTCCTTGTTGATGGTGTATCTCAAGGTGCTCCTAGCTCTACAACGGTATTCGTTACATCTTCAATAACCAATGGTCAAGTAGTATCAGTTATTGCAACGGATGCCAACCAATGTGGAGTTGAGAGTGCAGGAATCCCTGTAACGGTTAGCGATAGCCCAACGATTAGCATCGTTAGTTTTACTAATCCTACTTCGTGCGGTGCTACCGATGGTGTAATTACCGCTGAAGCTATTGGTGGTACCCCAAGCTACACCTATGCATGGGGTCACGGACCATCCGGACCAACGGTTGCTACGCTTAATTCAGGTTCTTATTTTGTAGAAGTGACCGATGATGCAGGTTGTACAGCATCAACCAGTCAGTCTCTAAGTGATGTTGGTTCAAGTCCGACTACTTTGACTTCGACAGCAACCAACAGCACAATTTGTGGCGGAGATGAAGTGACTTTTACAGGTTCTGGAGCATCCACGTATATATTCTTTGTAAACGGAGTGCAGGTTACTACTCAAAACCCTTACGTAACAGACACTTTAATTGATGGAGATGTAATCGCAGTATTGGGTCTCGACACGCAGCTTTGTGCCGCCACTAGCGCTCCAGAAACGTACGTAGTACATCCAGAAATTGAAGTAGGTATCGTGTCCTTTGTAAATCCTTCAGCATGCGGTGCAGTAGATGGTTTTGCAAATGCAATTACTATCGGTGGTGTTCCCGCATATCAATATAGCTGGACTCCTACAGCCCAAACAAATCCTGTTGCAGTCGGACTTAGTGCAGGACAGTATTCCGTTACAGTTATAGATGCCAATGGTTGTAGTTCTACAGATGTAGTTTCATTAAGCGACCCAGGTTCTTTAACTGTTTCCATAACTGCGGACCCTACAGATATGACCATTTGTGATGGCACGCCAATTGAATTCACAGCATCTGGAGCAGATACGTATGAGTTTTTTATTGACGGAACATCGGTTGGTTCTGCAAACCCATATCTCACTTCAGTAATTGCTGATGGTCAAACTGTTGTAGCTGTTGGAACAGATTTAAGCAACTGTACCGCTACCAGTCCTGGACTTTCATACAATGTACTTAGTGTACCAGCGGTTAGCTTGAGCCTTGCAGCCACTGCATGTACAAATGAAGAATTAGTTGAATTGGTTGGTGGGTTACCAATTAGTGGCTTTTACACCGTAGATTATAATGGATTCCCAATTGTTGGAGATTTATTCTTCCCAGATCTTGCCGGAGAAGGAGCTATAAATGTAAATTACACCTTTGAGGCTGCTAATGGTTGCGATGCAACCGCCTCGGCCAATTATAATGTGCTGCTTGCTCCGCAGATTGATTTAGGTAACGATACAACTGTTTGTGCCATTACCTTGGATGCTGGTGGAGGCTACGCCTCTTACGACTGGACTAATGGTGATACTACTCAAACAGTATTAACCGATGTAACGGCTTTGTATGAGGTTACGGTTATAGATGCGAATGGATGTATTGGTACAGATGCTGTTACAGTGATTGTTAATCCAATTCCTGACCCAGTTATTACTCCCGGAGGAACATTAGAGTTCTGTATTGGGGACACCGTTACCTTATCTGGAAACCCAGGATTTACGGAGTACTCTTGGACAACAGGTGATGTTACACCAATAATTGAGTGGTATCAATCAGACACAATCGTTTTAACTGTAACCAACCAATTCGGTTGTGTAGGTTCAAGCGAGGTAATACTTATTATGAATGAGCCAATGCCAATTAGCAGCGTTACTCCTGACGGCCCACTAGAATTCTGTGTTGGTGAATCGGTAAACTTGACTGCAGATCCTGGTTACGCTTCCTACTTATGGAATAGCGGTTCAACTACTCAGACCGTAAACGTTATTGAATCTGGTGATTACTGGCCTACTGTATTAGACGGTAATGGCTGTATCGACAGTTCTTTGCAGTCTGTACCAGTTACTGTGACTGTTTGGACACCAGACCCACTTGTTCTTGAGTCTGGAGATTCATTGATAATGACAAACCCAGGCGATTTTGTTTCATACCAATGGTTCTACGGAGCTGGGCCATCTAATATGGGGCCAATTCCGGGAGCAACTGACCCTACTTACGTAATTACCCAGAGAGGTTATTATCAAGTATGTGTAGTTGATGCCAATGGTTGTGAAGGCTGCTCATTCGTTTATGAAATGACATGTTGTGTTGGTATAGAAGAAGCCAACTTTGATGGAAATGTGAGTGTGTATCCTAATCCTAACAACGGACAGTTTACCCTTGAAGTTGAGATGTCCCAACAAATGAATATGACCGTTGGTCTATACGACATGGTAGGTAAGCAAGTATGGTTAGACGAAGGTCTAGGCAATACAAGCAGCTTGCGTAAGCAGTATGACCTTAGCCATATGCCTGATGGCGTTTACTTCCTCCGTATTTATGCTGATAACCAAATGACGGTTCAGAAGCTAATTAAGCAACAATAAAAGAAACGGCTCCGAAAGGAGCCGTTTTTGATTCTTCTTGATAGTGAATACACACAGATTCGGCTTCAACGGTAAGGAAAAGGATGATGAGGTGTCTGGTAACGGTAATAGCTACGATTACGGGTTCAGAATTTATAACCCTAGGATTGCGAAATTCTTGAGCGTTGACCCTTTAACTAAAAATTACCCATGGTATACCCCGTATCAATTTGCGGGCAACAAGCCTATATGGGCGATTGATGTAGATGGATTGGAAGAGTATATCTACCAATACACTTTGGTGGATGATGAGGTTACATTTATTGGAAAAATCACAAACTCCCAGATCAAGGCTATTACTGACGGTCGGAATTCAATTCTTGGATTTCAAGTTATGGATAAGAGGACAGGAAAACCAATGGACCCAACAGAAATTGGTATGGCTCAATACCAGTATTTTGACGCAGATGGAGGTCGTCTTTATGCGCGCAGAAGCGTTGAAGGGCAAATAGGCCCAGGTGAGAATCCTATGATGGAGGATTGGACCGGAAACTTCCTAGGTTCCGTGTATATTGGACCTAACAACCCACCTGAATTTGAAGGTCGAGATGATTATCGAAGGGAACCTCAGGATGCAGCAGATGCTATAGCGATGCAACACGATATTGATTTTGACAATGCGATTCCTGGTGGATTGCACGGGTGGGAAGGTTCAAAGTCTGACTTATCAACGCCTGCAAATTACGATGCAAGAAATTCCGCTAATGCCATACTGAAAAGTGGAACAGATAATGTTACTGGAAAAAGTATAACAGATGGAACAAGAGTTAGGCTAACACTTCTTAAATCGTTTGGTCTATTGGAGTTTTACAAAAAGTCTACCAAAACCGCTAAAAGCATTACCAGAACACTTAAGACCGTAGAAACCAAAAACCCAGTAATGGGAGCTGGATCATGAAGGATATTTTAAGGTATGTAGTGGTCATGGTTTTCAGCTTTGGGATTTCTTCCTGTAAGTTTTTCCCAGTTTGGCAAGGGGGGACCCATGGGTCTATCGTTAGCTATTCATATAATGTTTCGAAGGACTCTCTGGAAGCAGCAGTTGGTTTGCTAATTGAACACGAAGAATCGTTGAGAAAAATACCATTAGACGGTGATAGTGGTACGTATGTCAAAATTTCAATTTCCAAAAGTGATTTTATCCATTTGGTTGTGTTTAGATATGCAGGAGATGAGGACTATTGGCTGTCTCATCCTAATGACGCTCATATATCCGTTACTGCGGTTAAACAAGAAGGTTCTGACTACAAGAATGAACACGAAATGACTCCAACAGAAAAGAGTCAAGCGATAGCGATTTTTCAAGAAGGGGTCATCGACAAGCTTCAAGTCGAAATGGGCTTGAATCCTATTGAAAAACCCAACTAAGGTTGGATTCTGTTGCGTTCGTCTGTGAGTGGGCATCCCACATTCATTCATTGAAGAACCCGTAAACTGTAAGGGTACTTACGACCAGTCCTACCAGAGCTGACACCACTGTAAAACCTATCAACATCCATGCGATTACCCGCTGGCGCGCGTTTAGCTTTTCGCGTAACGCGTGCTGTTGGTCAGTTTGCAACTGATTTAAAGAATTACCCCGCTCGGGCGCGTTTGCAACGCGTCCGCAAACCATACCAGCCATTAACCGAAACCACAACAGCACTAGGGCCACGCGATGCAATCGCGCGGCAGCAGCCGCGGATAGCACTATTTCACTAACTTGTTTTCATGCCCGCTCGGGCGCGTCCGCAAACCATACCAGCCATTAACCGAAACCACAATAGCACTATGGCCACGAGATGCAATCGCGCGGCAGCAACCCACGGATAGCACTATTTCACTAACTTGTTTTCATGCCCGCTCGGGCGCGTCCGCAAACCATACCAGCCATTAACCTAAACCACAACAGCACTATGGCCACGCGATGCAATCGCGCGGCAGCAGCCGCGGAGAGTTCTTGATTTATGCAGTAATAACCCCGCTCGGGCGCGTTTGCAACGCGTCCGCAAACCATACCAGCCATTAACCTAAACCACAACAGCACAATGGCCACGCGATGCAATCGCCCCGCTCGCGCAAGTGTTAAGCGCAGCGTCACTTGTGTGGAATAGCACACAATCAGTTTGTAACTGATCTTCTTATCTTCAGGCCCAATGCTCGCGCGAGTTTGTAACCCGTGTTGAATAGAACACAATCAGTCTCCAACTGCTTTATCACCAGTAAATTTGTCTTGCTTTTCTTCTTTCATTTTCAGTTTTCAAGGTTATCATTTCTCACTACTGACACAGTTTATTGAACACACTCCACACTCGCGCCACTGCAAGACTCAATTGTTAGAGCGCCAGACCCAATTGTTAGAGTGCAAGACTCAATTGTTAGAGCGCCAGACTCAATTGTTAGAGCGCCAGACCCAATTGTTAGAGTGCAAGACTCAATTGTTAGAGCGCCAGACTCAATTGTTAGAGTGCAAGACTCAATTGTTAGAGTGCAAGACTCAATTGTTAGAGCGCCAGACTCAATTGTTTGAGTGTAAGACTCAATTGCTAGAGTGCCAGACTCAATTGTTAGAGCGCCAGACCCAATTGTTAGAGTGCCAGACTCAATTGTTAGAGCGCCAGACTCAATTGTTTGAGTGTAAGACTCAATTGTTAGAGTGCCAC
>Ga0222650_1000627_pt1 | contig 25430 bp, 20 predicted proteins | sample AntAcemetagen367_FD_179820 | JGI IMG/M metagenome (GOLD analysis project Ga0222650, IMG submission 179820) | Saline water microbial communities from Ace Lake, Antarctica - #367 | ecosystem: Environmental > Aquatic > Non-marine Saline and Alkaline > Saline | place: Antarctica: Ace Lake... | reverse complement strand
GGTAGGGATGGGTGAGGCGTAGGACCGGGATGCTGAAGCGGGTGGAAGCGAGGGTGTTGTCGAAGAGGTCTTGTTTTTGAGGTGATGGTTGGTTTTCGAGGGATGCTTCGAGGTAGGGAAGAGCTTGTTCGGGTTGGTCGTTACCGAGGTAGGTTTTCGCGATGGCGAGTTGCGCTGCGGCGAGGGTGGGGTGAGTGGCTAAGGGAGCTGGCTCGTCCTTTCTGGATGCGGGCACGGGTTTCTCGCACGAGACAAGTGTCGTGATGAGAACGAGGATGAAGGACTGGATTTTCAAACTCAAAGCAGTGCCTGGAGGACTCATGAATAATGCCTGTCGGCTTTGAATTTGTCAGGAGTTGACCAGAGTGCCTTCGGTGACGCCGAGTTTTTCGGTGGCGTGGATACGGGTGAGGAGTTGGTCAGGGGAGATGGTTTCCTCTATGAGGTCGCGGTAGGTGTTGATGGTGGCGAGAGCGGAAGCGTGGTCTTCGTCGAGTAGTTCGATGCGGAAGTTTCGCAGGCCGGTGGCGAGGAGTTGGGTGAAGAATCGGGCTCCGGTTTGGGCGCGGCCGTTGAAGAGGGTGTTGCGGCATCCGACATCGGCTTGGAGGCGGTGGAGTTGGCCGACGCGGTCGCGGAGGTGGACGACGTGTTTTTCGCAGGGGCGACCGCAGTCCTTGTAGGTGGTGCCGGAGCTGAGGAAGGTGCAGAAGACGCAGTGCTCCATGTGAAACATGGGCATGTGTTGGTGGAGTGTGAGTTCCAGCCAGTTCGGGGGAGTTTTTTCGAGAAGGTCGAGGACTTGGGAGATATTCAGGTCGTAGGAGATGGTGAGACGGTCAAGGTTGGCGGACTCGCGGAGGAGTTTTGCCGTGAGAGAGTTGGCCACGTTCAGGGAGAAGTCGCCGATCTTGATGAGGTTGGAATTTGATTTGAAGTGATGGAGGGCTGCGAGGTTGCGGAGGAGCAGGCCATCGGGGTTGGCGCGCTCGATGAGTTTGAGGTATCCGGTTTCGCCGGTTTTGATGATGCGCGGGGTGGCGAGGATGATGGTCGAGGCCGGGTTGGTTTTTGTGGAGTTGAAGATTTCGACGGCGTCTTTGTAGCGGCGGGGGTCTTCGAAGTCGCAGTAGATTTGATCGACGGAAGCGGTGATCGCGGCTTCGAGTTGTCCGATGGTGCGGGTTAGGACGGAGAGGGATGGGGGAGTGCCGAGTGCCGAGTGATCGGTGATCAGTGGGAAGAGGTGTTGGCTTGTGGTTGGGGTTACGCTGCGGACGGAAGTCTGTGTTTCTTGCGCTTCGAGTTTTTGAACCAGATCGCGGCGGACTTGGTTGAGGGCGGAGAGTCGGATGTGGCAATCGCCGGAGAGTTGGTTGTCGAGCGAGGCGAGTTCGTAAGGAGTGTCGCCGAGGCGGGAGAGTTGTTTGGCGAGGGTCTCGGTGGAGAGGGGGTGATTGGTGGCTTCGGAGAGGGGGATTGAGGTGGTGGCTTGGACATTTTGGCTCGGGGCAGGATGCCCTGAGAACGGCCTGGAGCAGGATGCTCCAGCTACGAGTGGTTCGTTGGGTTGTCCGGATATGGTGAGGTGGAGTGGAGTTTTTTTGAGTTTGGGTTTGGCGGTTTGCCAGAACTTGCGGATAGAGGATTCGAGGGCGGGGTCGGCGGTTTTGTAGAGGGTGACTCCGGGGCGGATGCGGTCGAAATTGATTCCTGAGTAAGTGCGGTGGAAGATGATGCGGTCGTTTTCGATTTTCCAGATCGAGGCTCCTTGTTCGAGGTCGCGGTTTTCTCCGGCGTCGAAGACAATTCCATCGCCTGCTTTGAGTGGAGGTGTCTGGGCGGAGGGTGGGGTATCGAGGCGGATCCAGCCGTTTTGGGCTTCGATGATGGTGCCGAGAAAGGGGCCGCGTTTTTTTCCGAATTTCCCGTGAGTGAGGTAGGGGTGGTTCGTGCCAGCGAGCCAGCCGGTGGTGAGGCCGCGGGAGAAGGTCATTTCCAGAGAGTAGCGGTCTTCTTCAGAAATGGACGGGGCAGGATGCCCCTCTAACGGACTGGAGCAGGATGCTCCAGCCACGCATGCGTCGAGAGCTTTGCGATATACGCGAGTGACTGCGGCGACGTATTCTGGGGTTTTGAGGCGGCCTTCGATTTTGAAACTGACGACTCCGGCGCGGACGAGATCGGGGATGAGATCGACGGCGGCGAGGTCCTGAGGCGAGAGCAGGTAGCGGTGCTCGCCGAGGTCTTGTGTTTCGCCATCGACGAGGATTTCGTAGGGCATGCGGCAGGCTTGGGCGCATTCGCCGCGGTTCGCGGAGCGTTGGCCGAGTGATTCGGAGGTCAGGCATTGGCCGGAGTAGGCGACGCAAAGGGCACCGTGGACGAAGACTTCGAGAGGAGTGGAAAGTGCCGAGTGATCAGTGATCAGTGAAGAGTTGAAGCGTTCGATTTCTTTGATGGAAAGTTCGCGAGCCAGGACGGCTCTTTCCATGGGGAAAATGGTTTCGAGGAAAGCGAGGCCCTCGGGGGAGGTGATGGTCATTTGGGTGGAGGCGTGGAGCTCCACGTGGGGGACGATTTCGCGGGCCATTTTCGCGAGTCCGATGTCTTGGATGATGAGGGCGTCGACTCCGGCTTCGCCAATGAGGCGGAGTTGTTTTTCGGCGGCATCGATTTCACCTGTGAAGATGAGGGTGTTCATTGTGACGAAGCCGCGGACTCCGTGTTTGTGGAGGTAGACCATCAACTCGGGGAGGTCTTCTTCGGAGAAATTGTCGGCGCGGAGGCGGGCGTTGAATTTCGGTAGGCCGAAGTAGATCGCGTCGGCTCCGGCAGCGACTGCGGCGCGGGCGCAGTCCCAGTTTCCGGCGGGTGATAGGAGTTCGGTCATAGGGCGAGTGGTGGGTGGAAACTAGATGAATATGAAGAGAGGCGCAACCATCTCCATGTCGCTTGCGTGCGCAGGTTTTGGTTTTGCGAGCGTGGTGCGCAGGATTGAGGAGTCCTAATATCGGTCTTCCTGACTATTCAGAAATCTGTCTTGCAGCGTTCCTCTGGGTGGACGGGCTTTCCGGTTTCGCCGATGGGATGGGTATAGAGGTATTTCCAGACATCTTCGTAAAGAAACTTCCCTTCTTTATTCTTCGGTGATGCGCCTCCGGGGCTTGAGGCGCTGTGGGCGCGGTTTGCATTGCCACCTACATCTAGCGAGGAAATGAGGCGGCGGGTGTTGTCATATGGAGGCTTTGAATTGTCCACGTTTACGATGGGTCCGAATTGATTGAGACCGAGCATGAGCCAGGAGCGGCAGTAATGGTGGCCGGGCCAGCCGGCATCTTCGGTGTGCGTGAAGCCAAAGAAACGTTCCGGAGGTGTGGCAGAGGGAAGGGATTGCCAGCTCTCTGTCTGGTCGCGGGGACCGGAGAGCATGACCACCCGGGCGACTTTGATGTGTTTTGCGAGGCGTGCGGCGGTAGTGGAGCCGTGTGATGCGCCGGATAGGATGACTTTTTCCCAATCGAGGTCAGTGCCATCGGTGGATAGAAACTGTTTCCATCGTCCTTCTGGATTTTTCTCATCGAGGTATTTTACGAACTGATAAGCGCGCTCCATCAGGCCGTCCGGTTTTGGGATGTCGATGAGTGGTGTCTGGTCTTTGCCGGTGGCGGCCTCAAGTCGCAGTCCGGAGAAATGGTTGTCATCGCCTTGCTTGCGGAGCTTGTCCATCTTCGCGAACCATTCGCGTGGGTAGGTGACTTGGATCGCGTGGTGGCCGCAGGAATTGAGTCGGTCGAAGAGTTGTTGCGGTGGAGCCATCAGCCAGATCACGAGGTATCCGCTGTCCTTCACTCGGGTGTCGACGCAGGCTAGTTGTGTGTCAGCGGGTTTGCCTTTTCGGGTGAAAACGTAATCGATTTCCGGGTGTTCCTTGGTGCGCGGATCGATCTCCGAGGCGCGGGCGGTGATGGTGAACTTTTCACCCTCAGCAAAGAGTGGGGAAACACATATTAGAAGCAATAAGAGGATCTGGTTCATCGGTGTGATACGTCCGAGGATTCAATGATGATTGCCGCCAGGGACGAGCGATATTCGATTCCCCAGCACTGTCCAGCTCCTTCTCGGGGGAAAACCTTGCCCCAATCGGAGTAGGATGAGTAATGGTTGTCCGAAATTTTTCGATTTTTCATTCGCTGGCAGGAAGGTTCGGAATATGCTGGAAACTGGGCATCTGCTTAGGCGAAAAAGCATTTTAACATATGAACATAGGTATACCTACAGAAATCAAGGCGCAAGAAAACCGGGTGAGCATGATCCCCGGTTCCGTGGCGGAACTCGTAAAGATCGGGCACAGGGTGCTAGTGCAACGTGGAGCAGGTGATGGGGCGAGCTATCCGGATGAACAATACAAGGCGGTGGGTGCGGAGATTGTTTCGGATGCGGCGGCGGTGTTCGCCGGGGCAGAGCTGATTGTTAAAGTCAAAGAACCTCAGGCCTCGGAAGTTGCGATGCTGACGCCGAATCATATTCTTTTCACCTATCTGCACCTGGCTGCGGATAAAGGGCTGACTGAAAGCCTGATCGCCAGTGGCTGCACGGCGATCGCTTACGAGACCGTTGAAGTGAATCGCAGACTGCCTTTGCTGGAGCCGATGAGTGAAATCGCAGGGCGGATGTCGGCGATCGTAGGGTCGTATCATCTTGCGAAACACCGGGGCGGGCGTGGTTGCCTACTAGGTGGAGTTCCCGGTGTGGCACCGGGGCGTGTAGTCGTGCTTGGCGGAGGAACGGCAGGTGTGAACGCCGCGCGGGTGGCGACAGGGATCGGGGCGGATGTCACGATTCTGGAAGTGGATTTCGACCGGATGCGGTTTCTGGATATTACCATGAGTGGCACTCACACCGTGTTTTCAAGTGAGGCGAATCTTTCTGAATTGTTGCCGCGTGTCGATTTACTGATCGGTGCGGTACTTGTGCCGGGGTCCAAAGCCCCCAAGCTCGTCACGCGCGAAATGTTGCGCATGATGTCGAAGGGTAGCGTGTTCGTTGATATTGCTGTGGACCAAGGCGGTTGTGCTGAAACGACGCGGGCGACGACCCATGACGATCCGACCTATGTCGAGGAAGAGGTTTTGCATTACTGCGTCGCGAACATGCCGGGAGCCTATTCGCGTACGGCCACTCAAGCCCTGAACAATGTGACCCACAACTGGACACGGTTGATCGCGGACAAGGGGCTTTTGGGTGCGTGTGAAACACGCAAGGAACTGCTAAGCGGGATCAACGTGCATGGCGGAAAGCTCACCTTTCGGCAGGTCGCCGAAGCTCACGATATGGAATTCACGGGTTTCCCGACAGTCGCTGAGTGAGGCGATTCACTCGTCCGCTTTGCGTGCGCTTTCCCTGATGGTTTTCTTTGCTTTTTTCAAGCGCTCCGGCCATTCGAAGGTGGGCGCTTCGGATGGATCGTATCCTTGCATGTGGCCGGTGAGGCGGGTGGCGGGTTTGGTATAGACGATTTCAGTATCGCCGAAGACTTCTTTGCAGAAAGCGGCGAGGGCCGGATCATATTCGACAAGCTCGGCACGGGTGTTGACGTGGTTATGGTCATGGTCATTTTCCCGATTGTTTCCGAACCATGATTGCACGCCTTCGGCGAAATACTCGTAGTGATTGCTGGCAGCGTATTTGTCCTTCCAGAGGCCCTTGGCCATGGCCTTGTCGTATGCGGTTTTGAGTCGGGCGTCGAAGGTTGAGTCGACATTGCTCAGGCCGCGGAGGTGGATGCTGTGGGCCAATTCGTGGATGAGTATGTTCTCGGATTGGTATGGATCGCCAGGGTAGCCGAGGAGGTTCTCCTCACCGCATGAGCAGTAGGGATCGGTCGCGCTGCCACCTGTGCCGCGGGCCCGCGCGTCCCACCAATCCTTGCGATCTACTCCTTGATACCTTTCCGCGCTGCGACCTTTTCCGATGTCCGCGAACTCCGGCAGGTCGGTGGTGAATTCATCGTAGGCGATAATGCAGAGGCGGGTACCGCTTTTGATCAGGGCGACCCGCACATCGTCGCGTTTGGAAAGCATCTGGTTGACCAGGAAAGCGGCTTCTTTGAGCGCGTAGGGATTCACGGTAGCGGAAGCGACGATGGGAAAGCCGTTGGCATAGGTTTTCTGGGAGTAGAAATCCGGCACGCCGTCTTCGTCAGGAGGATCGAAACGAAAGCCCTGCACCGGGACTTGGCTTTCGATCTCGAATTCCGTGCCGCTATCTTTTCCTATCACCGCGAAGCGATGCCCAATGGATGTTGTGATGATGGTGTTTTCATCTGGCTGTAAAACACCGTTTGGTTCGCGCTTCCCGTCCGGCGACAACCAAAAGATGTCAGCTACTTCGTCGCTGCCGTTTATAATCTGGAGTTTGGGTCTGGGGGTTTCGGTTTTTTCGTCGGCAAATGCGTTCGGGTACAGCAGGAGGCCAGCTAAAAAGATGGATATTTTAAGATGTTTCATGGGTGGAAATAGGCAGGGATCGGGAGGACGGTAGAGCCTTAAAGGCGATTTGGACGAAGCAATTCAAGCCTGCCATTGACCATAGCGGGTAGTTGGGCGATAAGGATGCATCAACCAGTGCCCGCGAGGCATAACAACAAAAATACTATCTTATGACTACCGAACTTACAGGAACTTCATTTATCGGGTTCTCCCGCTCTACCGGCACAGAGGCTTGCGGCCAAGCAGTGAATCCAGCCACAGGCGAAAAACTTTCTCCGCAATATATGACCGTCACGGCCGAGGAAGTGGAGAAGGCGATGTCGCTGGCAGCCGGAGCGTTTCCCGGCTATTCCGCACTTTCCGGAAAAGAGCGGGCCGTGTTTCTCCGTGCGATCGCCGACAAGATCGATGGAGCAGTCGAAGATATCGCCGCACGCGGACCACAGGAAACCGGTTTGCCCGAAGCTCGCATGCGTGGCGAGACCGGCCGCACTGTTGGGCAGCTTCGATTGTTTGCAACTCTGCTGGAAGAAGGCTCATGGGTTGATGCCCGGATTGAGCGCGCCCAGCCGGATCGGCAGCCGATTCCCAAAGTCGACCTGCGCTCTATGCTGCGTCCGCTCGGACCGGTCGCGGTTTTCTGCGCCAGCAATTTCCCGCTCGCATTCTCAGTGGCAGGCGGCGACACCGCTTCGGCACTCGCTGCCGGTTGTCCGGTGGTAGTTATTGCGCATTCTTCGCATCCCGGGCTTGCTGAAATCGTTGGCGCAGCAGTGATCGCTGCTGCCAGGGAAACGGGTATGCCCGAAGGTGTTTTCTCACTTCTCTACGGCGGTGGCCGGACAGTCGGTCAAGCCGTGGTCAAACATCCCGTCATCCAAGCGGTTGGATTCACCGGGTCGCGTGGTGCCGGAACTGCGCTGATGGCTACAGCGGCAGCCCGTCCCCAGCCGATTCCGGTTTATGCAGAAATGAGCGCGGTCAATCCGCTGGTGTTTTTGCCGGGAGCTTTGGCGAAAGGAGAGGCGGCATTGGCAGAAGCGTATTATGGTTCTCTCACTCTCGGGGCAGGCCAGTTCTGCACGAATCCCGGTTTGGTCTTCCTTCCTGACGAGAGCGGAGATGCGTTTCTCGCGAAACTCAAGGATCTCGTGGAAGCCGGTCAGCCGGCAACTTTGCTGAATGCCGGAATCTGCGATGCCTATGCAAGTGCGGCGCAACATTTTGAATCGGCTTCCGGCGTGAGTGTTCTCGCCAAAGCCAGTGCCGAAGCAGGACATGGCCAAGCGCTTCCAACCGTGTTCACCGTTTCCATCGAAGACTTCATGAAGGACGAAAGCCTTCAGGGAGAGTTGTTCGGTCCTGGTTCACTGATTGTTCGCGGAAGTCTTGAAAAGATCGAGCAAGCGATTCTGGGGCTGGAAGGTCAGCTCACTGCTTCGATTCACGCCACCGAGGATGAACTGGTTGCGAGCAGCGGGTTGGTCTACGCGCTGCAGAAGTGCGCGGGACGAATGATTTTCAATGGTTTCCCAACGGGAGTCGAAGTTTGCTCGAGCATGGTTCACGGTGGCCCGTTCCCGGCGACTTCGGATGGCCGTAGTACTTCGGTAGGCACGATGGCGATCTTCCGCTTCTGCCGTCCGGTATCATGGCAGTCCTTCCCGGAAGCAGCGCTTCCTGCGGAACTTCAGGATGCGAATCCGCTGGGTATCAAGCGGATTGAAGCGTAATCGCTAAAAGTGTTTCCAAAGGCGTGTGCGATGGAAGTCGCACACGCTTTTTGTGTTAGATCCACTTGACCTCGGGCGGCATCGTGACGAATTCGCCGTCGGCGCAGAATGGTTTTCCATCGAGCGTTACGAGTGAGCCTTCAGTGAGGGAGGCGATGAGGTCCCAGTGGAGGGCGCTTTTGTTGACGTTGCCGGTTTCGGGATAGCCCGCGCCGAATGCGAGGTGGAAGGAGCCGCCCATTTTTTCGTCGTAAAGGATCTGGCCGGTCGGTTTTGAGATTGCGCGGTTGGTCCCGAAAGCGACTTCGCCGATGCGGCGCGCGCCCTCGTCCTGATCGAGCATGGAGATCAGGAAATCCTCGCCTTCGTCGGCAGTAACTTCGGTGGCACGGCCTTTTTCCATGACGATACGCGCGTTGCGAACCGCATGGCCTTGGTAGACGCAGCGTTTGTCGAAAAACACGACACCATCAGCGCCGCCGTTCTCAGCACTGAGGTTCGGTCCGGAATAGACTTCGCCATCGGGGAAGTTCTTGCGACCCGGGCTTGAGAGCCAGCGCATTCCGGCTGTATCGACTTTGAGGTCGGTTCCTGCGGGTGTTTGGAAATGCAGTTCGCTGCCGGTCATGAGTTTTTCCGCAAGCTCGCACTGCCAGCGATCAAGGCTTTCCCAGAACGCGACCGGATCTTCCTGGCCGAGTTGGCAGGCGCTGACTACGAAATCGCTGTAGTCGGCGAGACTCATTCCAGCGTCTTGAGCGTAGGCATTGGTCGGGAACAGGGTGGTCGTCCAGAGCAGGGGAGCGAGTTCCGAATCGATAGACGGATCGTCGGCGACCGCGGCGCGTTGGAAAAACAGTTCGCGCGAATCTTTTTGCGCACGTGCTGCCCGCTGGGTCACTGCGGTATCGAATTTATCCAAGGACCGCAAGTTCGTGATCGCGTTGATATTGATCGAGGCGTCAATGTGCTGCGTTTCGTGGAGGGTGAAAGGATTGCTCCAGTCGAGTTGATCGTTGTGTGCGAGTTCGTAGAAAGCCTCGCCGAGAAATTCTGGGCGGCAGTTCACGATCGGATTTCCGCCTGCTTCGAGGACTTTCCGGTAAACCGCCTCAAGCAGAGGCTCGGCGGCCGACTGCGCATTGATACGGATGATATTTCCCGGACGGACTTTCGTCGCGTGCCTGACAAGCACTTCCGCCCAGCGTTCGAGATGGAGTTGAGTCAACATGTGAATGGACTAGATCACTACGGCGGACTTGTCACGCATTGCCCGTGAAAAGCGGATTTTAAACGAAGTGGTTGATTGAGATCACCTGTTGATGAGGCTCAGAAAGTCTTGATATGTCGGGAGGGCTGTGCATTGTCGCGCCCCGCGCAATGGCTGGCTCCACATTTCAAGCACTTCCTGGTTTCCGTGATTTCACTCCCCGTGAATGCGCGGTGAGAAATTATTTATTCGAGACGTGGCGTGGCGTCGCCCGCCGCTGCGGATATGTGGAGTATGAAACGCCGATTCTCGAGGATACCGGGTTGTATCTGAAAAAGTCAGGCGGAGAGCTTTCCTCACAGTTGTTCCGGTTTGAGGACCAAGGTGGGCGTGACGTTACCTTGCGACCGGAGGTGACAGCATCATTGGCGCGGATCGCGGCGGCTGAGCAGAGGCAGTATCCGAAGCCGCTCAAGTGGTTCGAGATCGGTCAGTGTTTCCGCTATGAGAAACCGCAGAAGGGCAGGGGACGGGAGTTCCATCAGTTCAATGTCGATATTCTGGGTGAAGCAGGTCCGGGAGCGGATGCGGAGTTGATTGCACTGGCGATTGAAACGATGCTTTCTTTCGGCTTCGTGCACGGGGATTTCGTGGTGCGGATTTCGGATCGCAACGCCTGGGTGAAATTTGCCGAGTCGCGTGGCGTGAACGAGGAGGCGATGCCGGATTTTCTCAACCTCGTCGACAAGCTCGAACGAGAGAAGCCCGAGGTGCTTTCCGAGAAACTCGCGAAATTCGGGACGACGCTTGATGAGGTCAAAGACTTCGTCGCGAACCCGCAGAACGCGGAAGGGAATTTCCAGGAGATTCTCGTCGATTTGCAAGGGCGTGGTTTTGGAGGGTTCGTTGAGCTGGATCTTTCGATCGTCCGTGGGCTTGCATATTACACCGGAGTGGTTTTCGAGGTATTCGATTCGAGCAAATCGATGCGGGCCGTGGCCGGTGGTGGTCGTTACGATACTTTGGTGAAAACCATTTCCGACGGAGCTGTGGATATGCCTGCGACCGGTTTCGCAATGGGCGATTACGTGATCCGCAATCTTATCGAGGAAACGACGCATGCGGCAATGCAGATGGAGGTATGGCTCCAGCGCAATGCTGCGGGATGCGAAGCCTATATGGTCATCGCCGATGATGCGGACCGTCCGAATGCGCTCGCACTTGTGACTGATTTACGGCGGGCCGGGATCTCTGTGGATCTGCCGCTTTCGAAGGCGAAGGTGGGAAAACAATTTCAGGCAGCGGAGAAATCCGGTGCGCGTTTCGCGGTGGTCATCGGGGAAGAGTTTCCCATGGTGAAGATCAAGGTGCTCGCAAGCCGGACGGAGGAGGAATGTCATGCGGGAGAGCTGGTCGAGTGGATGATGCAGCGCCTCACCGAACCCGACGGACCACTGCTGGCTTGAAGATTTTTTTTAACCGCAGATGAATGGGATGAACGCAGATGGAAGAGATCGGATTCATGTTCTGGAAACAGAGCGGATCATCGGCTGTGCTTTTGCGGTGTTGAATGAGGTGGGTCATGGGTTTCATGAGAAGGTGTATGAGAACGCACTCCTGGTAGAGTTCGGTCATCAGAAGATCGACTGTCTCCAGCAGCCGCGTTTTCCCGTCAATTACCGTGAAACCAAGGTCGGTGAATTTATCCCCGATCTCATTGCTTTCGATAGTGTGATCGTCGATACGAAGACTATTCCCCGCATCGCTGATCACGAGATCGGGCAGATGCTGGATTATCTCCGTGTCACCCGCCTCCAAGTCGGTCTCATCCTGAATTTCAAACACTCCAAACTCGAATTCCGCAGAGTAACCCTTTCATCAAAATAATTTTTTTATTCCCATCACCTGCATCTGCGTCCATCCCGTCCATCTGCGGTTAATTATCTTCATTCATTTCCAACATGCGCACCCATCACTGTAACGAACTCCAGGAATCCCACATCGATCAGCCCGTAACTCTCGTCGGCTGGGTTAATTCGGCCCGTGACCACGGCGGTGTTATTTTTATTGATTTGCGTGACCGTGAGGGTCTGACGCAATGCGTTTTTCGTCCCGAGGAAAATGGTGAGGCGGCGAAACTATCGCACACGCTCCGCGAGGAAGATGTCGTCCAGGTCACAGGAAAAGTCTCGAAGCGTCTTGAAGGTGCGGACAATACCAAGATGGCCACCGGGGCGATAGAGATTGTTGCTACGGACCTCAAGATTCTGAACAAAGCGGAGGTGTTGCCGTTCCAGATCGGCAAGGAGATTTCCAACGAGGATCTCCGGATGAAATACCGCTACCTCGACCTGCGCCGTCCGCGCATGGCGAAGAACATCCGTCAGCGCAGCAAGATCACTTCCGCAGCGCGCCGCTTTCTGGATGATTCCGGTTTCTTTGAAATCGAAACACCCATTCTCTCCAATCCGACTCCCGAGGGCGCGCGCGACTTCCTTGTTCCGTCCCGTTTGAATCCGGGGAAATTCTACGCCCTCCCGCAGGCTCCGCAGCAATACAAGCAGTTGCTCATGGTCGCAGGTGTGGAAAAATATTTCCAGATCGCCCGTTGTTTCCGTGATGAGGATCTTCGTGCCGACCGCCAGCCGGAGTTCACGCAGATCGACCTTGAGGCGAGTTTCGTCGACAAGGAGGATATCATTTCCGTGGTCGAAGGACTTCTCGGTGCGATGTTCAAAGCGGGTCTTGATTTGGATATTCCGGCCGAGTTTCCACGCATGACCCACCAGGAAGCGATGGATGTCTACGGCTCCGACAAGCCGGACACGCGTTTCGATATAAAGATCACCGACCTCGCCGACGTGTTCGCGGGGACCGAATTCAAGATTTTCAAAGGCGTGCTTGAAAGCGACGGCGTGGTCCGTGCGATCAATGCGAAGGGCTTCGCGGGTATCACTACCGGCCAGATGAACCGCCTCAACGAGATCGCGGTGCAGGCAGGCCTGCCGGTGAAAAACCTCGCCTTCATCAAACTGGAGAACGGGGAATACAAGAGTCCTCTGTGGAAGATTTTCTCCGATACCGAGAAAGAAGCTGTCACTGCGACGATGAATCTGGAGGAGGGCGATATCGTCTTTTTTGCCGCGGGTTCTCGCGAGAGCGTCAGCACGATTCTTGGTCGCGTTCGTTCCGAGTGTGCGGTGATGATGGGACTCAACAAGGATTCCGATAAGTTCAATTTCCTCTGGGTTGTTGATTTTCCGCTGCTTGCGCAGGATGAAGAAACAGGCGAGTGGGTCGCTGTCCATCACCCGTTCACTCGCCCGCATCCGGACGATGTGGAACTTCTGGAAAAAGGCGATTACGCGAACGTCCGCGCCGTTGCCTATGATGTAGTGCTAAACGGATATGAACTCGGTGGCGGATCGATACGGATTCATGAAAAGGATCTTCAGGCGAAGATGTTCGAGGTTCTCGGCGTCACGCCTGAGGAACAGCAGGTGAAGTTCGCCCACATTCTGGATGCCTTCCGTTTCGGTGCGCCTCCACACGGTGGGCTTGCGCTTGGACTCGACCGGATCGCGATGCTGGTTTCCGGAGAGGACAGCATACGCGAAGTCATCGCTTTCCCGAAAAACAACAAGGGAGCCGATCTTATGGCGCAGAGTCCTTGTGAGATCGGGATGAAGGAACTTCGCGAGGCGTACGTCCAGAGCACCTATAAGAAGAAGCCGGAAGAGAAGAATGCGGGAGAGTGATTTTCCGACAGGATACTTGCGGCATCGCGAATCTCGCATGCGCCCCAGCGACCACAGGGTGCGAAAAAGCTTAATAGTGAGGGACTACTTTACCGGAGCTGATGTGAATGGCCGGGTGAAGGTATTGAGGCGTTGGATCTCGATCGCTTGTCTGGAAGTGCGTGGATTGACTTCGATGCTAGAGTCTTCTTGTGCTGCACTGGTTTTCAGAAGGGAAATTCCCGTTGTATCTCGCGCCGATGGCGGGAGTGACGGATTTGATTTTCCGCCGTATCTGTAAAGAGATGGGGGCGGATGTTATGGTTACCGAGTTCGTCAGCGCGGAGGGGATCATGCAAGCGGATGACCGGACACGGAAATACACCGAGTTTGACGAGGGGCAGAGGCCGGTGGGGGTGCAGCTTTTCGGGGCGGACGGTGAGCGAATGGGTGAGGCGGCGCGGAAGATTATCGACAAGGGTCTGGCCGGGCGGATACCGGATTTCATAGACATCAATTTCGGCTGCCCGGTGAACAAGGTGGTTTCGCGCAATGGCGGTTCGTCGCTGCTGCGGGATTGCCCGTTGCTCGCAAGTGTGGCTTCAGGGGTCGCGAAGGCAGTGGGTATGGATGTGCCGGTGACGGCGAAGATCCGGATAGGGTGGGATGCGGATTCGGTTAACGCGGTGGAGGTGGCGAGGACTTTGGAGGATTGTGGGATGCAGGCAATCGCGGTGCACGGGCGGACGCGGGCGCAGGGATATTCCGGCGAGGCGGATTGGGAAACGATCGACGCGGTGGCGAGAGCGGTCAGTATTCCGGTGATCGGGAATGGGGATATCGCTACAGGTGATGATCTTGCGAAACGGAGGCGTGAAACGGCGGTCAGTGGTGTGATGATCGGTCGGGCGGCGATGCAGAATCCGTGGGTTTTCCGCGAGGCGAAGCATTTTCTTGGAACGGGCGAGGTGATGGCGCCGGTGCCGCTGCCGGAGCGATGGGAGTTGATTTTACGGCATTGCCGGATGGCGGTGGAGAGCGGGCGGTATGGCAATGAGCGCCAGACGCTGACGGCGATGCGCGGGAGGTTGATGGCGTATTGCAAAGGATTTCCTGGGGCTAAGGATCTCAGGCAGCGACTTTGTCAGGTGGATTCCGTGGCGTCAGTGGAGGGACTTGCGGAATTTTCTCTGGTGGGTGCGAGCCAGGAACCTGTGGCGGCGGCGTCTGAATGAAATGTGCGCAAGATTTTCTTCCGATTCTCGGGGGCTGATGGTAGATCTTTCAGATGAGGTTATCATCTGTTTGGCTACGGAGTGCCGGGCTGGTTGTTGTGGTTCTGTGTTTCGGCGGCTGCGTTGCCTTTTACGGTAAGCGTAGCACGTATGCCGGTGTAGCGGGTGGTGCGGAGGTGAATGGCGCGACCGTTTCCATGCAAGTGAAGCCGGAGGGGACGAGCGGTGGATCGTACGCGCTGAGCGCGATGGTCGTGGGCGTCGGGGTCGCCAATCTAGATGGACCGTTCAGTTGGCGGATCGAGGCGGTCGGTGAACAAGGGGTTCATGAGGCGCTTTATGTCCAGGGACTGAGAACGGTGACTTCGGTGACGGGTCGTACCGAGCGGTATCCTGAGCGCTGGCTCGGTGAAAGAGTGGATTTCACGAGGAAAAAGTCCGATGCACCCGGAGTCGTCAGGGCGGTTTTTGAAATACCCGGCAGGCTGGAGGTGAAGCCGAGCGAAGACGGCGCATTGACTATTTTCGCGGATTTGATTGTCGTCGCAAAGGGGCGCAAGGAAAGGAAAGTCGTGAAATTCCGGCTTGATCCCGCAAGCAAGCGGGACAAGAAGGTGGTTTTTCTGCCTGCGGAAATCGTTTCCAGTATCGGCAAGCCGATGGACGAATGGGAGGAGAAGGGTTGGGATGAATGACTGGCTCCACAGGGCTGAGCTACCATCGAGTGTGCCGGGGAATCTGGAAACGAGGCGATTGCGAGGTTGCCATGGCAGTGGAGGGATTATAGACTCTAGGGTGTTCAGAATGTTCGCTCTATCGACGGCTGTGATAATTTTCGCAGGTCTTGCTAACGGTCAGACGTTGAAGAACGTTCCTTTGGAGCCAGTCAGCGTGGTTTCGGAGGGAGGTGCGCCGAGTACGGAGGAACTCAAATCAGCTAACGAGGGCTCGATATTGACCCGGAAAGATGCGCGGACGATTACTCTCAAGATTCCCGCACCCAGGGGGCAGATCGTGGATCGAAACGGCGAGCCATTTGCTCAGAACGAAGTGGCATACCAAGTCGCCTTGCAATTCGAGCAATTCCAGGACGTGGATCGCGATTATGTGGTCGATTGGGCTCGTAGCAGAATGGACCGACTCAATGGACTTGTTGATGTCTTATACGAGAAGACTGATGAGGAACTCTACGACCATTACCGGCACAGGCGCTGGTTGCCGCTTTACCTGAGCGGGCAAATGAGTGCGGAGGAAGCTGCGAAGATAGAACCCAAACTTGGGAGCGGTCTGGTTCTTTCCCCCGTTTACCGAAGGATGTATCCGCATGATGGACTTGCTGCACATATCGTCGGTTATGCCGGTAGTGTCGGGAAGCTGCCTACCGGACCGATCAATTTCAATGAACCTCTTTGGGAAGAGAGTGAGGGCCGGGCGGGTTTTGAGAAAATTTTCAATAGGGAGCTGACGGGAGAGGACGGCAGGAAACGGCTTCTATTTGACGAAAACGGTAACAAACTCTTGGAGGAACAAGTGTCGCGTCCGCGTCCGGGAGGAACGGTCGTTACCACTTTGAATCTGAAATGGCAGAAGCTCGCTGAAAAGGTTCTGGCGAATGGTTGTGAACGGGGGGCGTTCGTGGTGATTGACGCGGTAACCGGGGAGGTGCTTGTGATGGCTTCACGGCCTACTTTCGATCTGAACCGATTCATCCCGGGAATCAGCACAGACGAATTCAAAGCGCTTCAGGAAAATCCTGGAAATCCACTTTTCGGTCGTGCCTTCCAATCTGCATATCCGCCTGCTTCCGCTTTCAAACCTGTGGTTGCCCTTGCTGCATTGGGTAATGGCACGGTCAACGAATACACGGAGGTCTATTCGCCCGCCGCGATCACCATCGGAAATCACAACTTCCGGAACTGGTCGAAAACGCCGGAAGGCCTGATCAATGTGAAAAGGGCCATCGCCCGCTCCTGCAACACGTGGTTCTACCAAGTCGGTATCGATACCGGTCCCAGCGTGTTTCTGGGGCTGGCGCGTCGTCTTGGAATGGGCGACAAGAGTGGTCTTCCCCTGATTGGTGAAACGCCTGGTCTCGTGCCGACGAACGAATGGATGTTGAAAAATGAAAAGCGACGGATTCTTGATGGTGATACGGCGAATATGTCGATCGGCCAAGGCAGTCTGCTAGCCTCGCCTTTGCAGGTCGCGCAGATGATGGCGGGAATTGGCAACGGAGGCGCTTTGCCAAAGCTGTCGCTTGTTTCACAAGTTCAGGACGAGCATGGGCGTGTCGTCAAAGCGATGGTACCAGAGCCAAGGAACTGGCTAGGGGTGGATGAAAAATCTGTGGAGATCGTTCGCGAAGGGATGCGGGATGTGGTGGAAAAGGGCTATGGAACCGGAAGAGGCGGCGGATTGAGTTATACAAGTCTTGCTGGGAAAACAGGAACCGCCCAATGGGGACCACCGAGCAAGAACCAAAGACTCGCTTGGTTTGCCGGGTTTCTTCCCTACGATAATCCCAGATATGCCTTCGCCGTGCTCTATGAAGGAAAACCCGGGGAGAAGGTTTCCGGAGGGCGCAAGGCGGCACCAATGGTCCGGAGTTTCTTCGAACCACTCGAAGATGAGATCAAGGAAATCATCGCGCCTCCGAAGAGGGCGTTGGTGGTTGTTCCGGAAGGAGAAGGTGCTTCAGACGATAACGTTCCGGGAGTCGGAGAGGTGCTCAAAGCCATACCAATCGACGATCTCGACTTCGTGGACGTGCAGCGTGCGCTTCCAGTTGAAGATGACGAATTCATTGATGACGGCGACGAAATCGTCGAGTGACTTCACTTGAATTTCACGAATACCGGGCGGTGATCGGAAGCGATGTTCCAGTCGGGACTATCGACGACCCTTGAAAGTTTTCTATCTAGGTGGGATTTCAGTGCGTTCGAGACGGTCACGAAATCGATGCGGCTATAGGAATCCTGCGCGTCGTAGAAGTGAGTCCAGTATTCCCCATGTCCGTCTTTCACGTGCACTGGTGACAGATATTGGGGTGTTCGGTAGGTTCCCAAGATCGTCCGGGTGCTCAAGCTTCTGATGTGATCGTTGAAATCGCCGTAAACAACGAGCATGGCTGACGGGTCGTTGGTGAGAATCCGATCAATGTGGTTTCTGACATGCTGTGCCTCCGCAACCCGCAGAAGTGACTGATCGTATTGCGGGACGATGCGTTTTGATTTCAGATGAAGCCCGATAAATCTGACAGGTGCTCCATTGATTCCGATTGTGACGTCAAGAATTCCCCTTTGCATGGATTGCCCGGTGCCGGGAATTTCGGTTTCGGGAACTTGTTTGGAAATGATAGGAAATCGGGAAAGAATCCCGAGGTGCCTGACTGTGTCTACCCCGCCGATGTAGTGGCTGTATGGCAAGTCCGTGCCAGCCTCTTTCAGCATGTTTCTTATCTCGGAAATATCTGCTTCGCTGCCTATCTCGCACAGGCCCACAATATCCGGGTCGCATTCCGAAAGGATTGTGATAATTGCCTTTTTAGCTTCGTCCGATTTTTCAGGGCTTTGTGTGGAGCTTAGCCAGTTTTTCACGTTGTAGCATACGAAAGCAAATGGAGTCAGTTCGACATCCGCTTCACGAATATCACGCGCAGTGGCCGGTGATTCTTGCTCGGTTGCAGTATCAGCGTTTTGCCTCCATGGAGGGGTTTCAACTGGTTTTGCCAACCAAAGCGTAGCCGTGATGAGGATCGCGAAAGCAGCGAAAACCCCGAACCGCAGCCATGGAGACGACTTGCGCATTTCGGTATACGGTTGAAGAACAATCTTCGTTAACCGATCAAGCAGTTTCGGATCAGGCGTTGTGAGATTCCTTGCCGGCAGCAGGCCTTACCTTGGCTTCGGTTTTGTTGTCCTTGTCTGTGCCGGAGTTATCGCTGTCTGTATGGCGGACCTCATCTTCGGAGCGGGTAATTTCGCGTTCGAAATCTTCACGGGCTTTTTTGAACTCACCCATGCTTTTGCCGACTCCACGGGCAAGTTCGGGCAGTTTCTTTGCGCCGAACAGCAGTAGGATCACGACGAAGATCATGATCATTTCCGGTCCGCCGACAGGACCGAGGAAACCGAGGAATAAGTTATTCATGGATTTAAGATAGGTTGATAAGCGATGGTGCGCAAGCGACAAGAATTCCCGTGTGCGGCGGCATCACAATGATTACCGCGCTGCGGGTAAAGATATTTCACGAAAGTCTGTCGCGGAAATCGGTGTAACTGAAAGTTCTGACTGTCTCAATCTCTCCATTTGGGTGCAGAAGGGCGATAGGCGGGTGTTTTACGCCGTTGAAAGTGGTTGTCTTGACCATCGTGTAGTGCGCCATGTCGTCGAAAACGAGGATGTCGCCGACGCGAAGTTCTCGGGAAAAGCTGTAATCGCCGACGACATCGCCGGCGAGGCAGGTCGGGCCGCCCAGGCGGTAGGTGTGGTCTGAAGGTTGATCTGCAGCGAGTTGATAGGATTCACCTTCGAGTGTGATTGCCGGGTGCTGAGGACCAATATCCTCGTTCTTTTCCACCAGAAATACATCGGGGCGGTAGGGCATTTCGATGACATCGGGCATGTGGGCGGTCGCTGAGATATCAAGGATGGCGAGTTTGTGTCCGGCGGATTGGAATACGTCCATTACGGTTGAGCGGAGCACGCCGGTGTGAATCGCGACCGCTTCGCCGGGTTCGAGCCAGACATCAACTCCGTATTTTTCCTTCGTTTCTTTCACCAGGCGAATGAGGAGTTCGCGGTCGTAGAAAGGTTTGGTGATCCAGTGGCCACCGCCCATGTTGAGGTAAGTGAATTGCGGGTCACGAAGCAGATGCCCGAACTTCCTATCTACCGCCGCCAGTGTGCTTTCCAGGTCCGGCGAGTTCTGTTCACAGAGGGTGTGGAAATGCAGGCCCGAGAGGCCGATGAGGTCGACGCCTTCGAGTTGTTCTGCGGTGATGCCGAGTCGTGATCCCGGGACGCAGGGATCGTAGATTGGGGTCTCGCCTGTGGAGTGCTCCGGATTGATTCGCAGGCCGCATTGCACATCTCCGGAAATAAAACGCGGGTGGGCGAAAATCGTCTCCCTGAAACGGAACCACTGCGAGAGCGAGTTGAAATCGAGGTGGTGGGTGAATTCGAGTAACTCGGCTACATCCCTTTCATCGTAGGCCGGCGAGTAGGTGATGATGTGTTTTTGGAAATAATCTCGCGCAAGTAACGCCTCCCAGAGACCGGAGGCGCAGCAGCCGTCGAGATCGTTTCTGATGTGAGGGAATGCCTTCCAGCAGGAAAAACCCTTTAGCGCGAGAACGATATTGCAGCCGGCCTCGTCAGCCACCTCGCGGAGTATGCGGGTATTCCGCTGCAGGGCTTCGATTGAAACTAGAAACATGGTATGATGTCCGGAAGAGTGAGGGTGGATACTCAAGCGAAGAGCTCGCGGGCGGTGTATGCCATGCCGATGGATGCTGCGGCGTCGCCGCCCTCGGCCCATTCGAAGCGGGTGGTTTCTTTTTCCGGTTCGATGGGGCTGTGGCGGTAGACCGACCACGCGCGCTCGTTGAACCCTTCGCGGACCCAGTCCATGAACTGGTCTCGGAATTTCGCCTCAGCGAGACCACCGCCGATCACTACGAGTCCGGGATCGAAGGTCCTGACGAGATCGGCGATGCCGTATCCGAGGATGAAGCCCTGTTGTTTAAAAAGCTGGATCGCGAGGGCGTCGCCGTTTTCCGCGAGGGTGCGGAGTTGGAAGGCTTTTTCCTCGATGGTGGAGTCGGGCGAATTGAGGTGATGGGTTTCCCATTCCGGTTTGCGGAGCTCGATCTGAAGTCGGCGGCGCAGGGCAACCAATGAGACCCATGCCTCCATGCAGCCCTTGAGGCCGCAGGTGCAATCGGGGAGAACTCCGTTGTCTTCGGTGAAAGGAACCGAGATGTGTCCGGCTTCGAGGGCGAGGCCGTTTGCGCCTTCGTAAAGTTTTCCACCGGGCAGGACGAAGCCGCCGCCGAGGCCCGTGCCGGGAGCGATCAGGAGCAGGGCACCGATGTGCTTGTTGCGAATCGCGTATTCTCCGACGGCTGCGGCGTTGCAGTCGTTGGTCATGTGGACGGGGATGTTGAGTCGCTCTTTGAGTTTCGTGCAGATGTCGGTCCCGACCCAGTCTTCGCCGAGATTGGCTTTCCCCCAGATCACTCCGTTGGATGAAGGCGCGGGAACATCGAGACCGATCCCGCCGATGTCTTTACGGGAAATCCCCGCGTTGTGGCAGAGTTCGTCGAGCGCGATTTCGAGTTGTTTGAACGTAGCCTCGTAGCCGTCTTTGACATGGCTGCGCACTTCGACGATGGGCCCGACTTGTTCGCCAGATGAGTTGATGATCACGGATTTGACCGTCGATCCACCAATATCCAGTCCTGCGAAGTGCTTGGGTTTTGACATGGGTAGAGGGTGTTGCGGGGTTGGGGAGAGAGTCAAGATGCTTTCAGGTCGCTGCTACTCCTTGGTTGAGAGCGTGGATGGTATCGCCGTTGGGGCTGGGGAAGGAATAGGAATCGGTGAGGCAGCGGTTGAGATAGGATTTGGCGATGGAGGTTGCGTTCGGGAGGTTTTCGCCGCGGGCAAGGGCGGATGCGAGTGCGGCGGCGAGAGTGCAGCCGGTGCCGTGGGAGGCTTTGACATCAAGGCGGGGGGATGTGAAGCGGTGTTCCTTTTTACGGTCGAAGAGAATGTCTGTACATTCGTTCGCGCCGAGGTGCCCGCCTTTGAGTAAAACCGCACAGCCGTATTGCCCTGAGAGTTCGCGGGCAGCGGCGGACATTTCCGGGACTGAAGTGATTTTCCTTTCGAGCAGGGTTTCGGCTTCGGGGAGATTGGGGGTGATGATGTGGGCGAGGGGTAGGAGCTTCTCGCGGTAAGAAGTGACGGCCTCGGGTTCCAATAGGCTGGCTCCGGTGGACGCGACCATGACGGGATCGATGACGAGACGGATGTGGGGATGTTTTTCGAAAATGGCGGCAACGCGTGACACGTGTCCGGCGGAGCCGAGCATGCCGGTCTTGACGACGTCTAGCGGAAAGGCATCAAGCATGAGAAGTATCTGATCCTCCATCATGGACGGATCGACGGGATCGACGCGGCGCACGATGTTGGCGGTTTCCGAGACGATACAGGTGACGACGGTGAGGCCGTGGAGGCCGAAGTGTTGGAAGGTTTTCAGGTCTGCTTGAATACCCGCTCCCGCCGAGCAATCCGAGCCTGCGATGGTCATGATCGCTTGGGTCGTGCGCTGCTTGTTCGTGGTTTCGTTCATTGTTTCTTGATTCTTTGTCTGTGAGTTTCAATTCTTATCTCATGCCCAATGACATCAAGGAATTTGTCGGCCTTCGCGTGAAGGTGGATGATGTCATTTATATGCCGAGTCTGGACGCGCCGCCGGATCGCCCGCATCCGTTCGTGTATTTCATATCGATTTTCAACGATTCTCCTGTACCGGTAACGATACGGGGGAGGAAGTGGGTGGTTATTGAGGACGGCGGGGAGACCACGGTGGTCGAGGGCGATGGTATTGTGGGCCAGCAACCGATGATCGCATCGGGAGAACATTTTTCCTACAACAGTTATCATGTGGTGGGGAAGAAGGCTGCGGTGTCAGGGGCGTTCTTCGGGGAGACGGGGAGCGGGGAATGGATTTACACGCGGATTCCAGAGTTCAAGTTGGAGATTCCAGACTGGGCTTGAGTATCCAGCAATACCTACTTATTCAACCAATCTCCAGCTGAGCCTGTATAATGTGCGAGGTCAGAACCCGCACGCCTGAACGTTTGCATGAGCTTCGTCTCGCTGTGCCATTGCTTGTGTATGCAGGGTTTTTCGGTCTGAACGATCAAGTATCTTCCATCTTGCATCTCCTCTTTTGTGGTCTTGTCAGTTTGTGGCTCGGTCTTGCATTGCAAAATGATCCTCGGGCTTCTTGTGGAAGGAAACCAGAATCGAGAAGGGCAGGCTCGAAACGGCTCGGTTTTCAGATTATCCCGTTAGAGGTCGTGATTTTTCCGGGACAAGCATACAAAAGCAGGGATTTCATCTATGTTGAAAGTTGAATTTTGAGAGTTGAAGTTTAAGTCGCCAGCCCATTGAATCCGCGCGCCCCACTCGCATGGCCTTGATTATACAGAAATACGGCGGAACCTCCGTCGGCTCCATTGACCGCATTCGCAACGTCGCGGCACGCATGAAGCGCACGCGTGACGAGGGTAATCAGGTTGTTGCAGTGGTTTCCGCGATGGGTGGGGTGACTGACAAGCTTATCGGAATGGCGAAGGAGCTTTGTGAGGAGCCGCCCGAGCGAGAGCTCGATGTTCTTCTTGCGACCGGAGAGCAGCAATCCATCGCCCTCGTCTCCATGGCATTGATTGCGTTGGGTGTGGAATCCGCTTCGATTACCGGTAGGCAGGCTGGAATTTTCACGACAGGTAGCCATACCAAGGGTCGGATTTCCAATATGGATCCCAGCCTGATGAAGCGTTATCTGGAGGAAGGAAGAACCCTCGTTGTGGCCGGGTTCCAAGGAATCACTCTCGATGGGATGGTTCACACGCTGGGTCGCGGTGGTTCCGATCTGACTGCCATCGCGGTCGCTGCGTCGCTCAAAGCGGATATCTGCCAGATTCTCACCGATGTGGACGGTGTTTACACCTGCGATCCGCGCATCGTGAAGAATGCTCGCAAACTTCCTGAAATTTCTTATGATGAAATGTTGGAAATGGCCTCGTCCGGTTCGAAGGTCATGCAATCCCGCTCCGTCGAATTCGCCAAGAAGTTCGGCGTGATTTTCGAGGTAAGATCCTCACTCAATGATAACCCAGGTACTCTCGTGTTAGAAGAACATCCCAATATGGAAAACGTCGTGATCCGCGGCATTTCGATCGAACGCTCCCAGGCCCGGGTCACAATATCCGGCATCCCCGATCACCCCGGTATGTCCGGGAAAATTCTCGGAGCTCTCGCCGATGCTGAGATCAACCTCGATATGATCGTTTCAAATATATCTAACGACGATCGATCTAAACACTCGTTTACCATGCATTCGACCGACCTTGGAAAAGCGCAGGCGGCTCTGAAGCCTGTGCTCGCCGAGCTTTCCCCGGATGCGAAGATCGAGACCGAGGCAGGCATTGCCAAGCTTTCTGCGGTTGGCATTGGAATGCGTTCTCACTCGGGCGTCGCCGCGACCATGTTCAAGGCGCTTGGCGAGAAAGGAATCAATATCGGTATGATCTCCACCTCGGAAATCAAGATCGCCGTGACAGTTGATGAAATCCATATCGAGGATGCGGCGCGTGCGGTGCACGACGCATTCGGTTTGGACAAGGGACCGTCCTAAGTAGGGCAAGGAGGGGCGAACCAGCGTTCGCCCCTCCTTGCCCATCAAGTCATTTCGCCGGGATGCGGATGCTGGCGGGGGAGTAGCCCTCGGCTTCGACGGAGAATTCCCATGCACCGCCGGGTTGGGTGTCGAACTTCGGTGAGAGCTGGAGGGTTCCTTTGAGAGTACCGTTGGTTTCGCTGATTCCTTCGGAGAGCTTGAGGATGGCTGCGACGAGCTTGTCGGCATCCTGCGTTTTGAGGGCGATCTGCGGAGGCATTGGGACGTCGCCCCAGACGCCTGCGCCACCGGTTTTGAGTTTATTTTTCAGGTAGTCGGCTGCGTTTTGCTGAGCGCGGTATTTCAGGGAAACATCGAGGTAGGAGGGGCCGACCGAGAGGGTATCGACCTGATGGCAGGCGAGGCATTGGTTGGCAGTCGCGAGTTTTGCGATGTCGTCCGGAAGCTGAACGCCTCCGGCGTCGTGCCCGGTGGGTGGGATGTAGCGGGAACGGACCACGACCTTTGCCGGGTCCGGGGTGGCCCCGGATGAAATGGTGAACTTCACAGCCTCACCGAAGCCGCGTTGTTTTTTCGGCTCGTCGATTTTAAGTGCGAGTTGTGGGAGATTTTCCTGACCGTTGAGCGCGATACGGGCGAAGCCTTTTGCTCCTTTATCATCTGTGGCAACGGCGCGGATATCATCAAACATGCCGTCGGGAAGAGTGACGGTGGAGCCGCTTCCGAGTTCGCGCTCAGTGACTCCTTCGGTGACATACCACGTGACTGTGATCTTTCCGTTTTCAGGATCGGTTGCCTTATCGACCGTGTAGCTGTTGGCGGTTTCGGCGGGTTTGATCGTGATGGTCGGGGGCTTGTTACCGTCGTCAGGCAGGAGGCGGGAAACGGAACCGTTTTTATTGAAATACCAGCCGGAACCGTATTCGAGAAGAATGAGGGAGCCGTCTTTGTCCATTTGCAAGTCCATCGGGTGGACTAGCTTTTCCATGAGGCCTTCGAGCTTTTCCAACTTCTCCCTGGCATCGAGCTTGGCTTTGAAGATTTTTCCGCGCATCCACTCGTAGGTCAGCAGAGTGCGATCGTCTTCCCTGCCGAGGACGTTGTATTTTCTATTTTGGTCAAAGTAGAAGACCGGGCCGGCCATGGCGTTGCGTCCGCCCTTGCCCATCGCGGGGAATTCCTCGCTCTCGCTATAGGGATACCAGATCAAAGCGGGTGTGGCGGGGGGGAGGGTTTTGAGGCCGGTATTGCGTTGGCCGGGGTTTTCGGGGGCAGCAGGATCGGTCATTTCGCCGAGCGTGTTGTCAGCGAAATTGCGGATCGGGTATGGTTTGTTATCGGCGATCACGAATGGCCAGCCGTGGTTGCTCGCGGCTTTGGCCTGGTTGACTTCGTCGTAGCCGCGTGGGCCTTTTTCGCCATCGTCGCGGGCGTCGGGTCCGACTTCGCCCCAGTAGAGGGTTTTGGTTTTCGGATCGATGGAGATGCGGAAGGGGTTGCGGCAACCCATCACGTAGATTTCGGGGCGCGTCTTTTCGGTGCCGGGTTTGAAAAGGTTGCCGTCGGGTATTTCGTAGCCGGTCTCGGTGGG
>Ga0222650_1000626_pt1 | contig 25443 bp, 22 predicted proteins | sample AntAcemetagen367_FD_179820 | JGI IMG/M metagenome (GOLD analysis project Ga0222650, IMG submission 179820) | Saline water microbial communities from Ace Lake, Antarctica - #367 | ecosystem: Environmental > Aquatic > Non-marine Saline and Alkaline > Saline | place: Antarctica: Ace Lake... | reverse complement strand
GCACATCCACCCCTTACAATGACAAATTTGAAACTGGTGCGATTAAGAAGGCGCTCGGCGACCACGCCCACAAGCTCGCCGTCTCCTCGACCAAGGGCATGACTGGCCACCTCCTCGGCGCCGCCGGCGGCATCGAGTCCGCAGTCTGTGCGCTCGCCATCCGCGATAGCAAAGTCCCGCCGACTATCAACTACACCGATCCCGATCCCGACTGCGACCTCGACTACGTACCCAACGAAGCGCGCGCGATAGACGTCAACGTAGCAATCTGCAACAACCTCGGCTTCGGCGGCCACAACGCCACCCTGTTGTTTAAGAAGCTCGTGTAAAGTAGAAGCGACACTCTTGTCGCTTTATTGGGGCCCCACAAGGACGACGAACTACGAACCGCGAGAATTCAGTAGCGGGTGGAATTTCGGTGGCTGCCCGGTGTATTCTTACGGCCAACAAAGCGACAAGAGTGTCGCTTCTACCAGGCACCACAAGGACGGCGAGCTACGAACCGCGAGAATTCAGTAGCGGGTGGAATTTCGGTGGCTGCGCAGTGTATTCTTATGGCCAACAAAGCGACAAGAGTGTCGCTTCTACCAGGCACCACAAGGACGACGAACTACGAGAATTCAGTAGCGGGTGGAATTTCGGTGGCTGCCCGGTGTATTCTTACGGCCAACAAAGCGACAAGAGTGTCGCTTCTACGAGGTTGCGCGCTTTTTTCCTAATAGAAAATCTTGTCGGCTTGCAACTTGGCTAGACTTCGCCAGTTTCGCCGTTTTGCTATGTTCCGAGACGCTTCCACTCCAAAACCAAGACTCGCCGTGATCGATTACGGCATGGGTAACTTGCGGAGCGTCGTCCGTGCGTGGGAGCATGTCGGAGCCGATGCTTATCTGGTGTCCGAGCCTAGGCAGATCGGCGCGGGTGATGCCCTTATTTTCCCCGGGCAAGGTGCCATCGTCGATGCGATGCGGCTACTCAAAGCGACTGGCTTCGACAATACCATCCGCGATTGGATCGCTGCCGACCGCCCGTTTTTTGGTATTTGCCTCGGGCTGCAGGCGCTCTTTGAGCACTCCGAAGAGGGCGATACCGCCGCGCTCGGCATCTTCAAGGGCTCGGTTAAGCGCTTTCAGATCGACCCCTCGCTGAAAACGCCGCTGAAAATTCCACACATGGGGTGGAATGCCGTCGCTTTCGAGGCGGGCGCTCCGCTCACGCAGGGGCTAAGCTCCGGGCAAGATCAATTTTATTTCGTACATAGCTACTACATCGAGCCACAAGACCCCAATCTAGCGCTCTTCCGCACCGATTACGGGGGCGAGTTTGTTTCCGGCATCCGTTGCGGCAATTGCTATGCCACGCAATTTCATCCAGAAAAAAGTCAGGCAAAAGGATTGCATCTATATCGAAATTTTTTGACATCGCTTTAGCACTACGGCATTCAGACACTCATCCAAAGCGTCCGACCACTTGAGTCATCTTTACCGGCGCAGCACCAACATCACACCCATGGAAAACACAGGCACTATTCGACTAGGCAATGAAAATTTCGAGTTCCCCATCATTGCGGGAACCGAGGGCGAAAAGGCTCTGGATATTAGGACGCTGCGCGCTAAGAGCGGCTGCATCACCTTCGACGAGGGTTACGGCAATACGGGCTCCTGCATGAGCGACATCACCTTCATCGATGGTGAAAAGGGCATACTCCGCCACCGCGGCTATTCGATCGAGGAGCTAGCTGAGCATTCATCCTTCCTTGAAACGGCCATGCTCGTTATCTACGGCCAGCTACCTCAGCAGAGCTGCCTGAAGTCCTTTCGTGGCCACATCCGCAAAAACGCATCGATTCACACCGGCATGCACAGCCACTTCGATGGCTTTCCGAGTAGCGCGCACCCGATGGCGATCCTCTCCTCGATGCTCAACTCGCTCGGCGCTTACTATCCCGAGATGTCTTCCAACAACCGCGAGCAAGACCTCGCGCACTTCGACGAAACTGCCGCGTTGCTGATCTCCAAGGTACGCACCATTGCCGCCATGACATACCGCATGAAGATGGGGCTACCTTTCGTGCATCCCGCCGATAAGCGCTACACGGGTAACTTCCTGCACATGATGTTTTCCGAGCCCTATTTTGAATATGTCGATAATCACGGTGTGGGCAAAGCGCTCGATCTCTTCCTGATGCTGCACGCCGACCACGAACAAAACTGCTCCACCTCCACCGTGCGGATGGTCGCCTCCGGCGGTGCCAATCTTTTTGCTTCAGTCTCTGCCGGCGTCTGCGCCCTCTGGGGACCCTCGCATGGCGGCGCCAATATGGCCGTGATCAAAATGCTGGAAGAAATCCACGCGGCGGGCGATGATGGCTCCAAGTTTATCGAAGCCGCCAAGAAGGGGAAGGCTAAGCTGATGGGCTTCGGGCACCGCGTCTATAAAAACTACGATCCGCGCGCTAAGATCCTCGGTAAGAGCGCCGAGGGTATCTTGGAAAGCATTGGTATGAAAGATCCGCTGCTCGATATCGCGCGCAAGCTCGAACAAGCCGCGCTGGAAGACGACTATTTTATCAGCCGCAAGCTTTACCCCAACGTCGACTTCTACAGCGGTATCATTCTCAAGGCTATCGGCATCCCCGTGGAGATGTTCACCGTGATGTTTGCCATCGGCCGTATGCCCGGCTGGATCGCCAACTGGAAAGAAATCGCAGACAATCCTAAGAGCCGTATCCATCGTCCTCGCCAGATTTACACCGGTGAGACACAGCGCGAATACGTGCTGATGGAAAAGCGGTAAGAAAGTAGCCGGAGCTTCCAGCCCCAGGGCACTGTGTAGAACAATGCTCAGAAGAAAGCTACGAAGTCTAAAGTGAGCATCCTGTGGGTGTAGCGGACTGGCGAAGCCATTTCGAGTTACGGCAGCGCTGCGTCCAGCGGTCGAAATGGCTTCGCCCTGACCTTTATACACAGATAGGGTTAGCTAAACTGGCGAGGTTCTGCCAGCAGAAAAAAGCGAGCGCATATTAATTCAGATATCCACCCCCGCCCTCGCAGATCCGGATTTTTTTGTTGGGTAACGAGGGATAATTACCTGCGTAAGCGACCTCTAGCTGATAGCCACAGGTATCTTTGTTCGAGCCAGCTACTTTCTGCTGAGATGATAGACCTCTAGTGCGATGGCGAAGTCCCTGACTCGCGTCAGCCCGATCCACATAGTCTGAGCTCCGGGGGGGGACCATCATGCTTACGCCCGAGATAGCCGCCGAAGGTGGCTACTATTTTAATCATCTCCCCCAAGGTTGGTTCTTCCAGTTCGTCCGTGGGCTCCACGCTTGAGCGCGACAGCCAAGGCGCCTCTCCACTCGTTTTCATCGAAGACCACCGAACACGGCAGATCCGGGCATTGCCGCCCCAGATGGGTCAAGCAAAGGATCCGCCACGCAATCACCATATAACATGCCAGTGTTGGTTCGAACGCTTCCTGAGTTTTGAACTGGATGTTTTCAATCTTACAGCCGGTCTTCAAAACGGCCGCGTCATGCCAAAGGCAATAAGGCATAGCTTCGGCATTGGACATGCTCAAACTAGAACGCCTTCAAACATGACACAACGCTGGTTCGGTCATGCGAAGATCGAGACCACGCACATTTACATGAATGCTAGCGGGGAAGAAGAAAGAGCCTTAGCAAGCAGCGTTTGGCCTTCATTTTCGAGTTTTTTGCAAAATAATTTTTAGACCTATCATGAAACAGAATTGCCTATTCTGTTTCAAAAAGTCATATCACTATGGTTTTGAGTTGTATAGAGATTTTCTAATGCCTACTATTTGTTGAACTTACGTTATCTGGGTTGAGCAACTATTCCTCGACCGTGCGCGTGGAGAGTGTTTCAATCGACAACTTACCATGTCGTTTTCAAAATTATCCCATTCGGTTTTGTTACTCTCATTGCTCACAGCAACGCTTTTTGCCGATGTGACAGTAGAAGAACCTCGGCTCATCACTCAGAAGGAAGCCGAAGAAATAATTTCTGCTCGGGAAGAAGCGCAAAAAAAGCACAGGGCTGAAATCCGAGCCTTAATCGATTCCGCTCTAGTCGATGAAGAGTTTGTGCACAACAACGGTAAACGGAAAGTAATCCTCAGAAGGGTAAAGCCTGTTGGGGCATTCGTCGCAAAAGCAAAGGGCGTTTCAGCTAAGGGGAGGGCTGCGGTATCCCATGACTTGAGGGCTTTCGAACCAGTAGAATATCGAATGGAGCATATTTCGATGTATACTGTTGTTTATAACCACAGCCACAGCGAGATCACGTGGAGAGATAGCGAAGATGGTCAATCCTTTGAATATACGATTTGGACTAACGTTCCACTAACCTATTTGCGCCCCTTAACTTCATTCGAGGCTGAGGATGTCCATTATAGCTATATGGGTTTTGTCGATCTTGTTGATTCTAAATGGGAGCAAGAGCGTGCAGATAATTACTCATTTCATGGGCATAAATATAAATCCCGTTGGAAGGACTCACCGGTGACTTTTTCGAACGTTCCTGAGTATGTCGTCGTAGCTGATGATCCGAGCGCTGTTCCAGCAAAGCTTTTTGAGCAAATGGACTCTTTGATTGGCTATTACTTAGAACAGGAAAACAGTCTTAGGATTCAGCATGAGAATGCTGAAACCATGAATACCGCAATGAAGAAGTATCGCGACGAGAACCCTGAAACGCCCACGGATAGGGTGATGATCATGTGGCCGGAAAAAAACAGCCGCTACTTAAAATAACGACACCCGAGACTCTATCCTATGAAATCATTAAGACCATTTTTGTATTTTCTCTCAGCAGTTCCTATTGCGGCGGTCTCTGCTCAAACCTCCAGTGACTTAAACGAGGGGCTTTCGGTCTCTCACAATGGGACGACTGGTTCACTTTCATGGTACGGCCATGATGATAGGGCATACTTCATTCTTACGTCTTTCGACCTTTTGACGTGGGATTATCAGCCTGTTATCGAGGTCGGCAATGACTTGGCGATATCATGGGGTTTTTTGCCAGATGGTAGTTCTAGCAAGGCTTTCTTTAGGCTGAGATATACAGATCAATTCATGTTCGATGCGTGGAACGAGGACCTAGATGGAGATTCGGTTAGCAACATGGATGAAATTTCCCAAGTTCCACCGACCGACCCGTTTTCGGCGATTGATGGAGATTTCAATGGTCTAGCAGATGATTGGGAGTCGTTTCATGGATTAACTGCTGCTTCCAGTGACGAAGAGCCGGATACTTTGAGTAACCAAGTGGAATCGCTGATTGGCAGTAATCCGAACAAAGCTTACCAAGTCACAACGACCTTGGACGTTTACACCCCAAACTAAGACCGACGTATGAGGTATCTCATTTTACCGTTTATTTTTCTCTTTGGAGGAGGGCTATTTGCTAAAATTTCTTGGCAAAACACAGAGTTAACACAGGAGGCTGATCTATTCTCTGAAGACCTTGTTTATCTATTTGAGGGGAATAACACCGGAACTGAGGCGATCCGCATTGAGTCAGTAAGAGCAAGTTGCCCTTGTGTAGTTGCGAGTGCGGATAAGCAAATAATTGAACCTGGCGATTCATTCGTAGTCGTCGCTGAATTTGATCCCTACGAAGTTGGAGGGAAACAACGGCAGCGTATCTTCGTCAAAGTTGAAGGACAGAAAACCCCTGAACTTCTTACTGTGCTGGCTGAAATGCCGGAGACTGTCACACTTTCAACTAATAGCCTATTCTGGAGTTCTGACGGTAGCGGCGAAAGCCAAACAGTTACACTAACGCTGTCGGACGAGTTGGATGTCGAGTTAGTTGATGTTTATGCGATGGACGAAAATTATTCCACGCAGCTCAAGCCAGTTTCGGATCAAGAAAAAACATTCCATCTAGTCATTACCCCCGAAGATCTGACTGTAGAGCGCCCTGCGTCTATAATGATTAAATCGAAGGTCGAAGGGCGTGAATTACATAGTTTAATTCGCTGCATGATCGGGGTAAAGAACCCGTTCGAAATTTCGTATAAACCGAAAATGAAGCCTCTTAGTGCCACAGAGATCGAAGAAGGACTTAGATCCGCTGGCAGTAACCAGTCTATTCCTAAGCCTCTCATACGGAAACCTCTTAGCGAGCCATCTTCAAATCCTCCCTTCTTCAACAAATGAAATATCCTGTAATTTTCCTTTTCGCATTAGTATTGGCTGCACCTTTGTTCGGCCAGCAAGAGGCGGGGGGCTTAGAAAAGGTTCGCCTTCATGTTCTAAATTACATCGTCAGAGAGCCGGCAAGTAGCTCGATTCCTGCCTTTAATTTTCAGAATGGTGCGGATACATGGATTGGTAATGAAATTACCACGACCACAGATACGACTGATGTAGTGGATCAGGCGGCCCTGAATACATGTGCTAATACTGCACTGCAGCAGAGTCAGTCAGCGTGCTTTTATCCAGAATTGCAGATCCGCGATTACCTCTGTGGTGGTTGGGATGGAGGCTGGTGCACGGAGTATTGGTATGAATGGGTGCAGATACCCGGTTGTGTCGATCAGCAACAAGAGCAAATTGTTCAAGAAATCAACGATGGCACACACCCGTGCGTGATCAATAATACCAGTGCTTACCCATTGGCGCTAAACAACCATTACCTACTGGTTGAGCCAGGCGTAGATTATACCTTAGACATCACGTCGCTCTCCGATGTGAACCTTAGAACATCGCTAATGGTTTCTCCTGGTTATGTTGTCTTCATTGAGAACAGTTCAGGGGATTACGAGCCACTTTCAATGGTCGACACGGACTTTGCGACGGCCACTCAGTCCATTACCTTTCAGCTACGCGAGTTGCGCGCTGGAGCTCCCGCTTTGTTCGGTCAAGCGAGCGATTTATACATCGGCGACGTGAAATGGGAACTTGGTCTTGGAACTTTAGGTAATGGGGACCCCGCTGGACGCTTGGTTTTGCACGAGGATGATCTGACTGCAGAAACCTACACGCGTGAAACATTGAAGTATTATCGACCTGTTACGGCAGGTGTCGGCGAAATCGACATCGTCGAAGATAGCAGCGGATTTTTACGCCAAATACGCACGCCAAGAAGTTTCGCGGATATAGTGGACGTTGCGTCGGACGGGGGCGCAGTCATCCAGTATGAAATACGTCTTTATGCGCCGCTGGCGACTAATGCCACGAAGACAGGCGGGTTATACACACCAGTGTCAGCCGATCTGTTAGTCACTTATCGACTTGGTCGGGAGGCGGCGCAAGGTCTCGATCAATTTTTTATCAAGCAATTTGATGCTTCTGGCTCAGAAATACGCGCAGACGCGCTCACGAAATTCGACACGGGCTTAGCCACTCAAGCGGGAGTTCCACTGGTCAACTGGCAAGTGAACACAGCTTCAACCAGCGGAGCGCATGATGTCAGCAAAACACTTACGATCTTCAATGTTGAGCAATTTGCTGGATTCAGAACGCAACAACTTATTTATCAGCAACCGAAGCGTTTGTATGACGAGGAGGCTGCTAACTTTCGAACTGAGTCAACCTTCGAGCTCGCGCCCGACCTGGGATTGGGGGACATCGGTGAGTTACTCCGCCTAGAGATTCGAGGTGACGACGCATCGGGAAGCCTAGAAGGTAGTTCATTCAACTATTATTATTCATTAGACCCAAGTTTACCGCAGAATTACGGACAACGTTTCCTATCAATCGATCATTTTGGGGGGTGGACGTATACTATCCATAACAGCACCGAATCTTCCAGAGCCTTTGGGGAGGAGTCTGTAATCATCCGCTCTGGGGATGAAGCCTTCAATCCAGCTACCTTTAACAACGGTGTCTTCGTGGATCATGACAACGATCCGAACACTGACGACATTCGTCAATGGGAAGCTGAGTTGATCACTACTTCAAACGCACAATCTAAATTTGATATAATAACTCAAACCCTCGATTACGACGGCGTGTCGGTTCGCAACGCTTCGGTAACGACGAATATCAACGACTCTGGCCCAAGCAGCCTTAATACGGTTTCGGAAAGTGTGCAAAGTCCGACCTTTGGCGATTACGGCACTGAAAATATTGAGGTCGTTTGCGCCTACAAGCCATACGATTTTCCGAAAGCTTCAAATCGCAGAAACGCCACATTTTCCGCGATGTATACGCCCAATACCGCGAATCGCCGCTTGATTGGAAAGCCAGTCTTTGTCTTTCGCCCGGACCGCACGAAAACTAGCTATGGCTATTACGAAGGTAGCTATCGCGGTCTGAGCGATGTTTTTGTCTCGATTGAGATCAATGGTTATAACACGACCGATCTTTCTCATAGTGATACTGAGAACGTCACAATTGCGGATCAAACGCACGGCTCAACAAGCGCTAGTCACGAGGGCATGAACTTCACAATCGACGCTCTGACGCTTGCTCCAGGACAGTCTACCAAATCAGTAATCTCCCGTGATGTGAACGGGCGTGTCCGTTACATCGAAAGATGGGCTTATACAACGGGGGCACAGTGGGAGAAGTTCGAGGACATCGCTCAGAGCTTCACAAAGTTCGGTCAACTCGTAAATAAAACACTCAATGGGCGCATCGTTTATGAGGCGAACTGGGTCGGACTGCGCAAGCAGTGGGAGAAGGACGAAGCAGGTCTCAAAACGACTTTTGAGTATGATGGCATCGGGCGTATCACTAGCGTGATTAAAGAAGGTGTTTCGGGGATTAGTGGCATTCCTGATACGCGCCGTAGTAATTTCTACTACGATGCGCGTGATCGTGTCGTCGTGACCGAAACAGTTGTTGGCTCTAGCGAAAAACTGGTTGAAAAGAAGATCTACGATGCCGAAGGCTATCTACTTTCAGAAACCAACGCTAATGGGCTAACGACGAATTATACATACGAGTATGAAGCTTCGCTGTATCCGCAGTTTTTAGGGATGAAGAAGACGGCTACTTATTCAGACGACACTTACCTTGTTACCTACGTAAAGCAAAATGGTGAACTTTGGAAAGAGGCCTTCTACAGCGCCAGCGATCAGTTAATTCAAGAAACACTTTACACGCATACAGACAATGTCAGTGCGCCATCTGGCAGCGGGCTCGAAAGTGCGAACCGGAAAGTGCGTGTCGATACAAGCGATGCTGATGCTGGCACAACCGATGAACCCTACGTAGAGCGCTTCTATGATGCCGCAGGAAATCTTCGATTTGAACAATCGCCTTCAGCAGTCGCAGGTAATCCTCTCCAGAGGCTCACAGATTACGATTCCGACACGGGACAGATGGTTGCTCAACTTGAAACTGAGGTCGCGAACGGGGCGACCACGGGAGCGCTCGGGCTAAAAAGCATCATGGACTATGGCCTGATGGGCGAAGTTGTTCTTCAAGGCATCGACGTCGATGGTGACGGCGATTTGACCAAGGCTAGTGCGGATCGGATAAGCCAAGCGACAGACCGCTTTATTCTCGACGGTGGCAACCTGTGGCTTGGAAGCACTCAAATTGGCTACCCGGAGGACAGCGAAGATAATCCATTCGAAATTACCGCAAAGACCCAGTTGAGTGGCCTTTCCGCTTCAACGATGTCTTATGCTACTTCGGAGGATCTGGCAGGTAATGAAACCACGACGACCATTACTGTAAACCGCACGGCCAATACGATCACTACCACTGTGAACCATCCTGATTCAGATACGGATGCGATTACAGTTCTACAAAACGGACTCACTCAATCGAGCACCAGTAAGGAGAATTTGCAGACCACTTTTGGTTACGATCAGGCCGGACGCCAAATTCTCGCCACCGATGCGCGCGGCATTAGTGCAGTTACCAAATATGAGGCCAATAAAGACCGACCCGAATATTTGATCGGCGCTATTACGGCCACTGTGACCGGAACCGAAGACGCCAGCACTTTGGCTGCGCAAGGTTACGCGACTCAATACGCTTATGAGGCGGATACGGGGCGCGTTTCGTGGGAAAAGAATCCTGACGGGAAATATACCCGCTACAGCTATGAAGCTCGTGGACTGGTCGAGTATCGCTGGGGCGATGCCACGTATCCAGTTCGGTTCCAATATGATGGCTTCGGGCAGCTCGAAAAGCAGCATACCTTCGGGATGGCCAATTTGCCTACTGGAGTTGATTTTACGGCGGCGACTTGGCCGACAACAGCTGGCGACGGCAACGTAACTACATTTGATTATTTTAATAGTGCGGGTCTGCTAAAGAGCCGCACGGATGCGCTAAATCGAGAAACAAGCTTTACCTATGATGTTCGAAGCCGACTTGTCACCAAGGTTACACCTGATGGCGGAGCCACTGATCCCGCGATCACCACAACTCGTGCGTACTTTGCCAAAACCGACGAGCTGGAGTCGGTCACTTATTCGGGCGACGGCGACCTAACACCTGATTTGGCTTTTACTTATTATCGCAGTGGGGACACTGCCACAGTCAGCGAAGACGGTGTTTCGAGAACCTTCCAATTTGATTTCAATTCGGGAAGTAATAACCACACTGATTTACGCCTTCTAAGTGAGAACTTACCCAGCTACTACACGGCGATCTCTTCGTTAGCGACCAATGATAGTGGTCACGAGCAGGAGCGAATGCATTACAAGTATCAATCCACTGGGGCGAGGCTAGGACGCTTACAGAAAGCTTCGATTGGCACTGCGAATAGTGGCAACTCATACACTTTGGGTGCCGAACATCATGCGACATCGTATGATTACGATTCAAAGGGGCGGTTCAACGCCGTTGATGTGACGACTTCACGCACTTGGACATACACTTACTTCGTTAACACTAATCAAATCGGTGGACGCACGCTTTCTGGCGCAAGTCTGGAAGTGCAGCGAGATTACGAGGATGATCGGAATTTACTTAGCAGCATAGAAACACTCGATGATGTCACTTCGATTGCTCGCTTTGCTTATCGCTACAACGATCTTGGAAACCGTGAAGACGCCGTTCAAACGGGTAGCGCCTACGGCGTTTATGATGAAGGGCTCGTCATCGACTATGGCTACAACGATCGCATGGAAGTCACTCGATTTGACAGTGTAACAGGTAGCTCTGCGTCCGTTCTGGATGGTTCGCCCTTACTGATTTCTGGTCGTAGCTTTGACTTTGACTACGATTCCATCGGCAACCGTTCCAGTGTCACGCATAAGAATGTGAAACTCGATGGTTCTACCGCCGATCATCAATTCACCTGGAGCGCGAATGAGCTCAATCAGATGGATGCCCGGGGCAACGCGGATTTTGTCCACGTGCAGGGAACCAGTATTCTGGAATCTTATGTCACCGTAGGCTTTGTGCCGGACGACTTAAATCGAGCCCTTCGTTATGGGGAGTTCTTCTCTGGTAGTATCGCTTTGCGCGACGGCACAACAGCAGCAGCCGTTCATGCAGATGATCTCGACGTCTTTAGCGTCCAGCCAGACGGATGGATCGATTCTGGCGACGGCGTCACAGTTCTCGGCGATCTGATCGACCATCAGCAGCGTGAAGTCTGGTTGCCACCCACAGCTGAAAACTTTGTGTATGATGTTCGCGGAAACCTTAAATCCGATAGTCGTTGGGAATACACATGGGATGGCGCTGATAGGCTCCGCTCTATCGAGACCAATAGTATTGCTTTGGCAGCCGGAGTTGCTCATGAGAAATTTGGCTACCGCTACGACTATCAGGGGCGCAGAATCGCAAAGGATGTGTATGCGTGGACAGGGGCGGCCTACGAGCCGAACTCATCGCAAACCACACTCTACTATTATGATGGTTGGAACTTGATTTATGAGGCGACCTATTCGGGTATTACCTACGCAGGCTCGGTGCCGACCGCAGCTACCTTTGAGAGTGAAATCGCCTACCATTGGGGGCTTGATTGGTCGACCAGCCTGCAAGGTGCAGGCGGTGTCGGCGGGCTCGTAGCCATTCAGTTCCGTGATGCAGGCGGCACGGCGGAAATCCGTTATCCGGGATTTGATGGTAACGGGAATCTGGTCGTCTTACTTGATGACACCGGAACGATTACCGCAACCTACGAATATGGCCCGTATGGCGAGCTGTGGCGAGCCAGTGGAGCGGATGCGGCACGTAACCCATTTCGCTTCAGCACCAAATACAACGATGCAGAAACGAAGCTCTACTACTACGGATATCGCTATTATAGCCCAGACTATGGGCGCTTTATTTCGCAAGATCCCATTCGTGAAAGTGGCGGATTAAATATCTACGCCTTCGTGAACAACAACCCGACAAACTATTACGATTATCTCGGGATGGTTTCGGTTAATTTTAGTGGTAGCTTTAGTTCCAGCTTCGGAGGCTCTGGTTCTGTTTTTGGAAACACTTCTTCTTATACTTATGATGACCCCGTTTTCAGTAGCTTTGCAACGGAAACAAATTTCTTCTCAACCTACGATTATTTCGGGGAGAATTATGCGCCGTTTCGGTCATCACTGCCCCCAAGCTTGAGTCTCTACACTCAGCCACTCGTTCCTATCAATAATTTCAGTAACTTTGACTTGCCAGGGTTCCATAGCAGCTACTCGCGATATAATCAGCAAACTGCGGAGAGCGTCTATTCCTCAGGCATTGCTGCTGGTGTTGCAAGCTACGTTATTGACGGGACGGTTGGTATGGGACGTATCGCTGAACTTACTCCAGTAGGCTTGTTATACGGAAAGCTTGGATTTACGCCGTTTTCGGATATCACAAACTCTGTGAAAGGTGATGTAGTTGGCTTCTTTTTAGAAGAAGCTATCATCGATTCTGATGGTGATTGGTCATACTACTCTAGTGATTACAGTCTTGGCTTTGATACTGGAGAGGCTTACTCGCAGCTTACTGAAGCGGGGGTTGGTTTGCTAACGCTTGGTGGTAGTTATGCCTACACTGGAACAAAAAGGGCTACTTCACTAACTTTAGATACACTTTCTCACGTTGATGATTCTAGTAATTATTTATATCGAACGATCAGCACTGCTGATCCTCATTATGCTCAATTTGCTGATGTAGGGGAGATGGGATCTATTTTTCCTAGAGGCGGCCACAATGACCTGACTCGACATGTTCAGTTCAATGAAACCGATTCAGTCTTTACATCATGGTCGAGAAATCAGTCTGCGAATTGGACTCAATGGGCAGACGAGGGGTCTATCCAGCTTCGGATGAATGCGAGGAATCTTGATAACCCTGCACTAGATGTATCTCGCTGGAGTAATTATCCTTGGGAAGAGGAAGTCAGTGTTATAGGTGATATAATCAACACAGTGGAGAGAGTAAGATGAGCTTGAACAATGCGATTAATCAAATCAGCCAAAAATTGACTGAGCCGGTAAAGTCTTCAGTATTGAATGCTATTAGAGACTGTAGTTTGACTGAGTGCTCAGGGGAGAATTTCTCATTCTGGAGAAATAAACGCCCCTTAGAGCTAAAGCGTGTTTTGGAAAAACGCTTGAAGATGGCTGGTGGACAGGTAGCGGAGGATTGGTTGTTTAAACAATTGGACTTGCTAGGTTCTGCACAATTGGATAAGGAGCCTGAGTGCGCAGTCTACCAAGGATATGTCGTTGATGGTGTGTCACGATTGGAATTCATTATAATACCCTCAATCGGAAGTTTTGAATGTCATTCGATACTTATAAATTAGCATTTCTTCGAGCATGAAATTAGAGGGAAACGAGTCGGTTTTGAAAATCAAAATAAAGGACTAAACGATTGTAAGATTTGGGATGACCGCGAGATAATCTAACATAATTTCATCAACGTTCGCAGTGCGTCGAATTTAATTACTATATCCGAAGAACTAATACACTTTAAACAATTTTAAACTCGTGGGCTGCTTAATGATCCGCGTGAGAAAATTACTTGTTTAGGGATGCCTTTGAGGAAGATGCTGCAAATGCCTTAATTAATTTCGGATTTGAGGCAATTGACTAAAAATGAATAAAAAACGGCATTTCGAAGTGGGCAAACATGGGTTTTCAAAATTGTTTGAGACCAGCACCAGCGTAGGTTATGAGATCGTCCCACTTAAGAGGAAAGGTTTAGCAATATCAAGTAAGTGGATGGATATTCATTATCCATGCAAAAGTCACATTAAGGCTAGCATCAAAACTAATTTCCCCATGGAACCTACTGAAACGGTGAAGTTGATCTACGAGATTTTCGAAAGCCTAGAAATTTCTTGTCCACAGACCTTCGAGCTGTTTAATCTTAATAAAAGAAACGGTTTTTCAATGACGCAGCATACAGACGCCAATGGTCATAGTGATCGTATTGAGACAACTAGGAAATTCAAAAGCCCGCAGAGTTAACTAAAAGATAAGTCCATAGCCCCTGGCTGTGGAAAGTAAATCCCTATGCAATTCGGAAATCTCCATGAGCGAATGAAATATTTGATGGGGAAAGAAAAAGGGTCAGTCCAATTTTCCTTGTTTTTGTATTTACAAGCCCTTGTTCCTGATCGAGGTTAGGGGATGGCTCGGAAAACACGTATCGAATATGAAGGCGCTTGCTACCATGTGATCAACCGGGGCAACTATCGCTCTTGGATTTTTGAGAGTGTGGGTGCTCGAAAAAGTTTTTTAGCCTGCTTGGACGAGACGTGTGCCAGTATGGGTTGGCGGTTGCATGCTTGGTGCCTGATGGGGAATCATTATCATCTTTGTCTCGAGACTCCGCATCCGAATTTAGTAGAGGGAATGCGTTGGTTGCAGTCGGTCTTCGCGAATCGCTTCAATCGCTTCCGTCAAAGTAATGGGCATGTGTTTCAAGGCCGTTACAAAGCGATTCTAGTCGACGGTGAATCTTTGGGCGCGGTTTGCCACTACATCCATTTGAATGCAGTTCGTGCGGGTTTGGTGAAAGCGTCTTGCCTAGAGCAGTATGCGGATAGTAGCTTCGCCTGCTTATGGTATCCCCGACGGCGTAAGAACTATGAGAGTCCGGAAATTGCTTTAGAGTTCGCAGGTGGTCTAGCGGATACACCTGCGGGGCGTCGTAAATACCGCGAGTATCTCGGGTGGCTCTCGGAAAGCGATGAAGAGTCGAAGCGACTTGGTTTTGAAAATATGACAAAAGGCTGGGCCAAGGGAACAGTTGATTTTAAGCGATCCGTCATGCAGGACTTAAAGGATGAGCAGATGCGTAAGGTCGTAGAATCAGAGGCTTCTGAGATGCGAGAGCCAGCTTGGACGCGAACTCTATCAGCCGGACTCATAGTATTGGGTCGTGATGAGACTGAGCTGGAAACGACTCGTAAAGGAGCTGATTGGAAAGTGGCACTGGCCTGCTTACTGCGTGAACGTCATCTGACGCCATACCGCTGGATCGCAACGAATTTAAAAATGGGAGCCCCCTCTTATGTGCAAAGCCTCGTTTGCGTTGGGCGGAAGAAGCATCATTCAAAGCTATGGAAGCAACTACAAAAACAAGGAAAATTGGACTGACCCTATTTCCTGTATCCATCGTCCTCGCCAGATTTACACCGGTGAGACACAGCGCGAATACGTGCTGATGGAAAAGCGCTAATCCGTGGCATCGTGAGGTCGGAGTCCCGCCTCTAGGCGGCCGCGCACCTTAGTAAAGCCTCTCATCCGCATCCGCATAAATGCGGGACTTCAACAAAGTTTCACGTCGGCGTCGAAAGTACAGTCTCAATCGCGCCGCACAGCGTTTCTCTATCCACCGGCTTCGCAAGAAAGTGCTCGCCGCCGCTTTGAAAGAAGCCCCTGTTGGATTCTTGTTGCGAGACCATCGCGGAGACGAAGATGATCGGTATATGCTTGGTCGCGGTGCGGGTTCGCAGGCTCAAGGCCACGTCACCGCCGTCCAATTCCGGCATCACCACGTCTAACAGGATGATGTCGGGGGCGAACTCGCGCGCCACTTCGAAGGCTTTGCGACTTTCGTTTAAGGTTTCGACGATGTATTGACCCGTGCCCTCAAGGTTCAGTTTGACCATGCGGGTAAAGGACGGTTCGTCATCGACGACAAGCACGCGCTTGGCATCTTTTACAGGAGTCGATTTTCGAAATTTAAGCAGCATTTTTTGAGTGAGGGGTTGCGGCGGGCAGCATTAAACGAACGCAGGCGCCTGGAGTGTCTTTTCTATTTTTGAGAGTGATCATGCCGTGGTGCATCTCGACGATCGTGCGTGTCACCGACAGGCCGAGGCCGGTGCCTTCGCCAGTTTTTTTTGTCGAGTAAAACGGGTCGAATGCCTTCTTTTCGTCGTCTTCACTCAGCCCCGAGCCAGTATCCAGCACTTCGACGACGACGACCTTGTCGCCGATTTGGAATAGCTCAGTCAGAGCGCTCGACACGTTGGAGCCAGCACTCTTCATGCGTATCGTTTCTGTGCGCAGGGTGAGAGTGCCGCCTTTTTTCATTACGGAAATCGCATTCAGAAAAAGGTTAATCAATACTTGCTCCATCTTTGTTGTGTCCAGTCGCACCAACTCGATTTCGGTATCGAGACAATTTTCTACTACGATGCCCGCTTCGTTGAAGTTGTGGCGCATCATGCCGGACACATGCGTGATCAGCTCATTGATGTTGGCAGGAGCCATCTGCACCTTGTGGGGCGAAGAATAGTCGAGCAGCTCAAAGATCACGCCGTTCGCCCTCTGCACCGCTTCGCGCATATCGCGCACGATTTGCAACAGCTCTGCCGGCCCTTCGATCTGGCTTTCCAAATACTCCACGCCCAAGCTGACCACATTTAGTGGGTTTTTTACCTCGTGCGCCACGCCAGCGGCGAGTCGGCCAACGGTCTTGAGCTTTTCCGCTTCGATCAGCTGTAGCTTCGTCTCTTCGAGTATTTGAATGGTGGCTTTTAGCGCGCGCTCGTTCTTTTTTTGTTCAGTCACATCCAGCGAGATACCTACTAGCCCGATGCACTTACCCGATTCGTCACGCAGGGGCACCTTACTGGTTAGCAGCCAAAGTTCCGGCTGATCGGCTTGTATGCGGTGGTCGACCATATTCTCGATGCCTTCCACGGTTGCCATGATTTTGTGGTCAGCGCCGGAGATGCGCTTTGCTTCTTCGTGCGGGAAAAAGTCGTAGAGCGTCTTGCCCACCACATCTGCTTCGTCTCGAGCCCCGAGATACATGGCGTGCCGCTTATTCACCACTAGGTAGCGACCAGTGGCGTCTTTCACAAAGATGCCAGCGAGTGCGTGATCGATGATGGTTTTGAGCATTGTCCGCTCATTCGACAGCTCATCCTGCGCCTGCTTTAGCTCGGTGACGTTGCGCGAGATACCCATGGTTCCAATGATCCGTGCTTGATCATCCTGTAGCGGCACTTTGGTGGTGTTGACCCAATTAAAGTGGCCATCATCGAAGGTCTCTTTTTCCAGCTTAGCGACCATGGGCTTACCGGTGCGGATGATTTCTTGCTCATCATTATACGCGTCCCGCGCATGATCCTCCGCGAAAAGATCGAAGTCCGTTTTCCCGACGATGGTTTCATGGCTTTTGCCGAAGATTTCCTGCATCTGTTTGTTGACCTTAGTAAAGCGGCTATCCCGATCTTTAAAAAAGATCGCGTCTGGAATATTATCCAGCAGCGATTGCAACAGAGTTTTTTCGTGGAGGAGCGACTGCTCTTTGAGTCGCCGCCGTATTGCGTGTGAAATGCGGGTGGGGAGCTCGCCTTCCACTAATCTGTCGGGCAGTAGGTAATCATCTAAACAGTGAATGACCTCTTTGTAGCGCTGCAGCTGCAGCTGCTGATGGTCGCGGCAGAGCGCGATCAAGGCCACGCCTACCTGTAGCTCACCGATGTAGCGAATCGACTCCAGCGAGTATTCGCGCCCGCAGCGCATGTCCAGTAAGATCGCATGGCAGATACTCTCAAGGTCAAAGGAGCGTAGCATGTCCAGCGTCGCGACATGCATTAAATCGTATTTCCCCTCTGTATCCTGCTCTAAGTGGGCGCGTAGTGCGACAGCTTCAGACTGCTCGGGACTGAGGAGAATCAGCTTACGGGGGTAGCTGGAAAGTTGATCTTGTAGGGGTAACAGAACACCCCTAAGTTAACGTTCTCTAACCCTAAAACAAGCTAAATGATCTCGATGTAGATTACCCCGTAGTTAAAATTACAACCGTTACCCCTTTCCGCTACCTGCGACTACGCTTTCCGTGGTTTTGGTTTCACCCCGGTCGAGCAGCAGGCCGCTTAAAGCTTGCTAGCAATTGAAGGTGCCACCTTGAACGAGATCTTCTTCTTGGCTTTCACATTCACAGACGATCCATCCAGAGGGTTGCGCCCTTTACGTGGGGCTGAGGCACCCAAGTAGAAGTTACCCACTCCCGGCAACGGAGCCACTACGGAAGGCTTCACAGCCGGCTCACCCTTTTTCGGTTTCTTAATTCCTTTAGCAGCCTTCTGGAGGACTTTTAAGTAAACAGCACCGACCGCATCGAGCGTGCGTGCCGCCTCTGCCTTGCTTTGTAAACCAAGCTCCAGTTGGAGCGCTTCAATGAGTTCAATTTTTGACATAGTTGTATTTTTATCTGGTTAGAGGCCACCACACCTGTAGCGACACTAGAAATTAAAGTAGGCATAGCTGGTATAAATACCAAGCATTTTTTTATTCTTTACCGCACCTGCGATCACCGCGAGCTGTCCGCAGTTCAGGGGCAGCCTAGGTAGGATCTAAATATTTTGCGTTTGACCGGAATGGCAGCCTCCTAAAAGGCGAAGATGGAAAAAGGTATTCCGAAATCTTTCTAGCTTCAACGATCACTCACAATTTTTCAATGAGGCGGGCTTTGGAGAGCAAAAGAGCCTACTGTAATCAGAGAACCTCTGCTTGACGCGCGGCGAGTTATCCATACCGCTCTACTTGCAATGGTAACTACCTTAGAGATCCCCGAAGGCGTGCGCCTCGGAAATGAAAAACTGGTTCTGGTCACGGAAGAAGCGGGCGCTAAGCTGGGCTCGCTGGTCGAGCGCGAGCAGAAGGGCGATTTTCTGCGTGTTAAAATCACTGGGGGCGGGTGCAATGGGCTCAGCTATAAAATGAAATTTGTGGCCGAGCCGAAGCGGGGCGATATTCTGGTTCGCTCCTCGGGCGGGCAGATTTTGGTCGATACCAAAAGTGCGCTTTATCTACGCGGCACGCACCTAGACTATTCCGATAAAATGGTGGGTGGCGGCTTTAAATTTAGCAACCCCAACGCTAAATCGAGCTGCAGCTGCGGCGAAAGCTTTAGTATTTAGGGTTGAAACACAGCATGAAGTCTTTAATCGTGTCGTTTCGTAGTTAAATACTCATTACCAATTCATGCCAAAATACCCGAACTCTCGCGGAAAATTCCAGAACCGTAATCGTGGCCCTAAAGGGCTCAGAAGAAATGATCGCATTCGTGCGATAGAAGTCCGGGTGATCGGCCCCGAGGGCACCAACCTGGGTGTCATGGCACCACGCAAGGCGCTTGAACTAGCCAAGAAGGTAGGGCTCGATCTGATTGAAGTGTCTCCTTCAGCGCGTCCACCGGTGTGCCGCATCCTCGACTTCGGTAAGTTCCTCTATGAAGAGAGCAAGAAGGCAAAGGATACCAAGCAAGCTACCACCAAGTTAAAGGAGATCAAGTTTCGGGTGCGTATCGGCGAGCACGATTTTGTCACAAAACTACGCCGTGCCGAGGGCTTCCTTGACCACGGTAACAAGGTAAAGCTCACTCTCCAGTTCCGCGGCCGTGAAAACGAGCACCGCGAACTCGGCTTCGAGCGGGTGAAGCTCGCCGCCCAAGAACTCACAGGCGTGTCCTCTGCGGATTCTGATCCGCGGCTAGTCGGGCGCCAAGTGACGATGATTCTTTCGCCGCTGCCTGAAACCAAGCGTGTCTTGAAGTTCAACGCGCCGGATCATCAACTCGACGAAAGCGAAGATCACGAAGATCACGAAGAGGATGACGACGATGACGACGACCTCGAAGAAGGTGCGGATACGCACGACTCGCACGCCGACTCGCACGGCGACTCGCACGAAGAAGCTCCTAAGCAAACCTAGGCGATCCTCGGCAACTCTAGGCGAGCCTCGAAAATTTTATCATTGCTTGCGAGTATTTGAGTTATGCGGGTCGGTGCCCTACAGATAAGTAGTCTCCGATTCGCTTTATTCTTTAGGCTCTGTGTAGTCGCGGCTCTACTGGCGGCTGCCACCTCGCAGCTCGCTGCGCAACGCGTAAAGATCCAGCACGAGGGGCGCACTTACATCGATCTGGCCACCGCTGGTGGTGGACTAGGCATGCAAGCCTATTGGCTGAAAGGCAATGAAACTTTCCGCCTTCGTAGCCAGTGGACAACTATCGACATTCGCAAGGGGAGGCGCATTCTCTATCTCAACAGCGTGCCGATCTACCTTGGCTTTCCTACGCTTGAGTCAAGTGGCCGCCTTTACCTAGCCGAGGCGGATTACCTGCATGTGCTCCAGCCGATACTCACACCTCAGGCTTTTTCTAATAGACCAGAGCTCAGGCGCATCGTGCTCGATGCCGGCCACGGTGGCCGAGATAGCGGCGCAAAGAACGACGCCTACCGAATCGACGAAAAATCCTTAGCGCTCGACGTTGCGCTGCGTCTCCAAGCCATGCTACAGCGGGCGGGCTATGAAGTGGTGATGACGCGTGACAGCGATCGTTTTATCCCGCTAGAGCGCCGCCCTCAGATCGCGAATCGCGCCAATGGCGACCTTTTTATCAGTATCCACTTCAACGCCGCCTACTCTTCGACTGCGGAGGGCTTCGAGACCTTTGCACTCACGCCGCAATTCCAAGCCTCTTCAAAATTCCCCAAGCCGGGGCGGGGCGACGACCGCCGCTACGACGGCAACGAGCAAGATCCGTGGAACACGCTGCTCGGCTACCACGTGCAAAGCGCTCTCGTGAAAGGCGCGGGCGGGCCTGATCGCGGCCTTAAGCGTGCGCGTTTCTTGGTGTTGAAACACCTCGAATGCCCTGGTGTGCTGGTAGAGCTTGGCTTTGTCTCCAATCCCAGCACGGCACAAAAAGTGCGCACCGCTGTCTTTCGTCAAACACTTGCTCAAAGTCTCTTCGATGGCATTGTCCTCTATCACAAACGCCTGCAACGTATCCCTTAGCCTATGCATTTATTAAAAACACTCTTCGCACTTATACTTTGCCTAACCCAGCTACCAGCGCAGACCAATCAAGCACTCGCTGATGCGATGGTCGTAGTGGTGAACAGTAACGATCCTGACTCGCTCGCCATCGGCCAATACTACGCCCGCCAGCGCGGCATCCCTGAGGCCAACATCGTGCAGCTTAGCGCTCCTATCGAAGAGACGATCACCGTCACTCAATATGTGGAGACAATTGCCAATCCGCTGCTCAATGCCTTGCTGGAAAATGACTGGGTCAAGGGCGTCAAAGATAGCTCCAAAGACTTTTACGGGCGCGAGCGTCTTTCGGTTTCGATTCATAGCATCCCCTTCGTGGTGCTGATTAAAGGCGTGCCGCTGCGCATCGCCAACGATCCTACCCTGATCGAGGCGGGCACAGAAAATCTGCCTGCGCAGTTTCGGGTTAACAACGGCTCGGTGGATGGAGAGATCGCACTCTTGCTGGCACCACCCAGCGTCTCAATGACGGCCTTGATTCCGAATCCATACTTTGGCAAAAGCAGCATTTCGGCCACTGATGCCAATCGGATCCTACGCGTCAGCCGTCTCGATGGCCCGACCAAGGCGAACGTGATCGATCTTATCGACCGCAGTCTCGAAGCCGAAAGAATCGGGCTGATGGGCCGCGCCTATATCGATACCGGCGGTCCACACGCTAAGGGCGATGAGTGGCTACTCGCCGCCGGCGAGATCGCAGAAGCCGCTTTTTTCGATACCGATTTTCACACCGCCAAGCGCAAGATGGATCACCGCGATCGGCTCGATGCCCCCGCGATTTACATGGGGTGGTACAGTCACCACGCCTACGCGCAGTGGCGTGCACCGCGCTGGCCTGTCCCGCCCGGCGCGCTGGGGTTTCACCTACATAGCTTTTCCGCCACTTCGGTGCGCGATCCCAAGACCTGGCTGGGCGCGTTCGTCGCACAAGGGTATTGCGCAACGGTGGGTAATGTTTATGAGCCCTATCTGGAATACACCCACCGCCCGCAGATCTTGCTAGCGCACCTGATGGCAGGTGGTAATTTCGGCGAAGCCGTCGCGATCAGCACGCCCTCACTGAGTTGGCAAAGTGTCGCCATCGGCGATCCGCTCTATCGTCCGTTCAAGCTTTCGCTGGCCGACCAGTTGGCCCGCTCGCAAAAGTCCACCTTTACAGCCTACGCTAGTATCCGCGAGATCAACCGCCTAGTCGCTCAAGAGGGGAGCGATGCCGCTATTGCCTTTGCACGCTCAAAGTTTGTCAGCCAACCATCGCTGGCGCTGGCCTATCGTTTAGCACAGCTCTACGCGGCCGAAGATCAAGACCGTCAGGCAGTGGAGGCGCTGAAAATTATCCGCTTTATGTCGAAGTTCTCCCCCGATGAGTTTGTGCTGGTGCAAATGATCGCCGATTTTCTCCACCGACGCGGCGAGAGCGAGATGGCGCTCGGCCTGTATCAAAACATTCTGGCAGAGAGGAATCTCGACAAGCAGTTGCTCATTTCACTCTACGAAGGAGGTGCCGAGATCGCCACAGCTCGCAACGAGCCAGTGATGGCTTCGCGCTGGCAACTCGAAGCGCGTAAACTCAAGACACCGCCTCAGCAGAATCTGGCGAATTAGCTTTATCAATCGAGGTAATGTAATGTAACAAGGGTTTAGTCGTTGTGGCACACTGACCGTTCCAATGAGCCGCGCGACAAGCCCGATCCATTTATCTAATTTCCGACTATAATGAATGAAAAACAATTTAAAAAATACTCAGCCGAGGAGTGGAATCACATTCGTAAACGGTTCTCGGACTCGATTCTCAACGCCATCGAGATCGCAAATCTAGGGCAAAACGTCGGCGTCTCATGGCCTTTCCATGGCAAAGGGGAGACAGCTGCGAAATATATCGAATACGATTTTGAGGAGTTGCAGTGCGTACCCGGGCTGATTGGTAAGCAGAGCCGCATCAAAGCACTGATGGATATTCTGCGGGAAACGCTCGCCTTTGACGATCCATTTGGCGATATGGCGGAAACGGTCGAGGCCGAGAGCATGGAGGACAGTACCTTTGAGCGCATTTTAGCCAAGTTCGAGGTGCCGCCCAGCTATCCCGCCGAGTTCGTGCACTTTGCTGCAGATACCAAGGAGCGACTCAAAAATGAGGATGTAAAGAGCTTGATCGATATCATTCACTTCGCGCAAAAAATACCTCACAGCGATGTGGGTGGCGCCGACTTAAAAACTTTTCTAAATGGCCTCGCCCATAAGGACGAGGAAGGTATCTCAAAGCATATACCTTATCGCCGTGGTATTCGTGGGCTGCACCTCGCGGAAGCGATTGGCCTCACCGCAGGCGATTTACCCGCAGCGGCGCAGCTGTATTTGTTGGCACAAGTAGATGTGAGTCTAGTCGATGCGGAGCAAGCTACGCTGGCCAAGGCCAGCAGCTTAAACATCGAGACTGCCATTAAAGCAGTCGTTGATGAGGTGGGCAAGCTTAGCGATTGGTTCACCGCAGATGCGGCCGATCTTAAGCAAGTCTTCAGCTCAGGTAGCTCTCCGGAGCGTTTTTTTATTATGATCAACGACCCACGCCTAGAGCGCATCGCGCTGCAGCTGTCGAAGCTACAACTCGGTATCGGCGATAGCAAAAAGTCCGGCTTCCTCGGGAAGTTGTTTGGGCGCTAAGAGTGGATGAAGAGTGGATTAAGAGTGGATGCTCTGCAAAATCTGCTCGGCGATACGCTGGCTGCTGCCGCGGTTGGCTTGATGCCACTCGAGGCCGGCTACTTGCATGCGCGATCGTAGTGCATCATCTTGGGCTAGCTGGAGCACGGCACTTTGCAGCGCTTGCGCGTCTGCGATTCTCTGCGCCGCACCCACACGGATGAGCGATTTGGCCAGGTCCTTAAAATTGCTCATGTTCGAGCCCATTAGAATAGGCACGCCCAGCCCTGCGGCCTCGATCGGAGTTTGGCCGCCTTTGTTGGGTGGCATGCTTTTGCCGATGAAGGCGAGGTCGGCTGCTTGAGTCAGCCGCGTCAGCTCCCCCGTGGTATCTGCTAAATGGATGCTTAGATCAGTGAGGGGAGTCGCGCCCGTCGAACGCTGATGCCACGACAGATCTTGCGCTTTAAGCAGCTGCAGGAGTTGCGGCGCACGCTCGGCATGGCGCGGCACTAGCAGCAAGCGACAGTCGATGCCGCATCTGATCGCGGCCGCTTGTACTTTGAGCAGCGCCGCTTCTTCGCCCGGCCAAGTGGAGGAGCCGAGCAAGATAAAGGGCGCGGCTTCCTGTCTATTGCCAAAGCCGAGGCTGCAGCGCAGAGCTTGTCGTTCCTTCTCCGAGAGTCGCTCCCCGACAGACACGTCAAACTTGATGCTGCCAGTGGCATTGATGCGTTCGGGCGGGCAGCCCAGTTCAATCAGCCGCGAGCGGTCTAGATCGCTCGCGGCATAGACGGTGCGAAACTTTTTAAGCATGCGCCGCGCGAGGGTGGGCACTTGCTGGTAACGAGCGAAGCTGGTATCGGAAATCCGTGCGTTGACTAGATAGGCAGGCACCTTGCGTTGCCTCGCTTGGTGTAGATGCTCCGGCCACAGCTCGCTTTCCGTCAAAATAACCGCGCTGGGCTGAATACGCTCCCAAGCGGCGCGATTGAAAAGCCAAAAATCGAGCGGGAAGATACCGATGCCCAACACAGTCTGCGCATAGCGCTTTCGAGCTTCTGCGTAGCCAGTGCTGGTCGTCGTCGTGAGCACGATTTCGACATTGGCGTCCTTTTGCAGTGCCTCGATCAGCGGGCCGATTGCCAGCACCTCACCCACGCTCACTGCCTGTAGCCAGATACGTTGCTTGCCTGCTGCGAGCGGCTGCAAGCGGTGAAAGCGCCCAAATCTGTGCTGGAAGCTCTTGCCGTAGCCTCCCCGCCGCCACATGCGTAGCAGGTAGTAGGGGAGCGCAATCAAGAGCGCGGGAAAATACAACAAGCGATAAAACCAAATCATTGGGCAAGATATGACGCTGGTTCCTTATTTATTTAAAGGATAAAAGAACGACGGTTCGACTTGCAGAAGATCGCAGCGTTACCAGCCTAGTGCCATGGATCCCCTCACCCAAGCAAGCATCGGAGCCGCCGCCGCCGCCTTAGTCTGCCGCAAGCCAGAAACTAGGCATGCGATCTTGCTTGGCGCGCTGGCAGGTGCAGCACCGGATTTGGATGTGCTGATACGCTCAGAGTCTGATCCATTGTTAGCCTTGCAATACCACCGCCATTTTACACACGC
>Ga0222650_1000624_pt1 | contig 25547 bp, 23 predicted proteins | sample AntAcemetagen367_FD_179820 | JGI IMG/M metagenome (GOLD analysis project Ga0222650, IMG submission 179820) | Saline water microbial communities from Ace Lake, Antarctica - #367 | ecosystem: Environmental > Aquatic > Non-marine Saline and Alkaline > Saline | place: Antarctica: Ace Lake... | reverse complement strand
TAAATTGCAGGTTTCGTCTCCGAATCCTTCCAAGAAGCAATCCACCGCGCACGTCTCATACCCCTGTTCTATCTCCTGGAAACAGATTGGCAAGAGGTTTTCTTACTAAAGGTCTGTCCCTTTGTTAAGTTAATATGTGCCCCCTCCTTAATATACCAACACGGGCAAGAAAAATCATCAATTCCCACTTGACATCCCCGATACGCAATCTACCCTAACTCTAAATGAAGATTCTAATACCCCTCGCTTTTCTCAGCACGCTTGCTTCGCTCGCCGCACAAAGCGCAGTTTCTACTCCAGTTGGCTACAATACCGTGGTTTGCCCTAGCAATTCCGACACGGTATGTTCAGTGCCGTTTTCGGAAACCAGCTTTACGGGCACAACCGGCGCTCCGGTAGATAACTCAGACGGAACACACGAATTGGTCTTGAGTTCTGACCCTTCCCTTGTAGCGGGAATAGAAACTCCCTACTACATCACTTTCATAGGTGGTACGCACGATGGCGAATACTATGAAATTACTGACAAAACCCAAGGAGCAACAATCACAGTTGATGACCGCGACATGGATCTTTCCAACGTCGCCGACGGGACACAGGTCAAAGTTAGCCCCTTCTGGACATTGGCCACCTTGTTCCCTGATGGTAATTCGACAATCGTAGCATCAGCAGGGAATTTTTCGTCCCAGCGTCGAACTCAGATTCTCGTAACCACGCCTGCGATAGGGGCGATCAACCTAGCCCCCCAAGAAACATTCTTTTTCTCTAGTTCCACCAACTCTTGGAAGAGCGCCGCTTCAGGTTTCCCCAATAGTGATAGTGTAATTTTGTGGCCGGATTCCTTTTTTATTATCCGCCATACCTCTCTCAGTGGACCTACCGACTTTAACCCAACAGGTACAGTGAATGAAGACTCTTTTACTATTCCTTTGTTTACAGCCGCCGGATCAGCAACGGACAATTTTGTGTCTATTCCTCGTCCAGTGAGCGTGAAGCTCAGTGAACTCGGCTTGGGTGATTCAATTGAAGGCCCTGTCGCCGCCTTCGTTGCTAGTTCGAATAATTTTTCTTCACAACGTGGAGATCAAATTCTTCTATATAATAACGCTGATGCGGCCCAGAACAAAGCCCCGATTGCTACATATTTTTTCAGATCGTCAGACAACACTTGGAGGAGCACAGCCTCTGGATTCCCCAATGCTGACAATGTCGAGCTTAATCCCAGTGAAGGCTTCATCATAAGAAAGAAAGCAACCGCAAGTGGGGCAACCGCTTTCTGGACGAACTTAAAAAGTTGGTAATTTGCCAATTGCTTGGACCAAGATACCGGATAACATATCAAACATAACAATAACTTACAACATTCATGAAACTTAAACTAGTCACATTTCTTATTGCCACAGCAGGCATCCTCCCATCTAGTGCTGCTTCGACAATCAACTGGGAATTCGGATCGCTTAACGTGTCTGGCGCAGGTGCGCTAGCCGATGGTAATGTAGTTTACCTGATAGCTAGCACGACAGGGGCGGCGGTGGATCTCTCCTCCCTCGAATCTAGTTTAGTCGGGCTAACACTCACACAAGGTTCGACCTTTGGGAGTGACCTGATAGTTTTGGGCTCAGGAACACCTGACATTGGTGCTTTCGGGGAAGCCGGTACTGGTAATGCTGTAGCCTCCAGCATTGATTACGTCGGTGGATTGTCTGATGGTGATTTTCTTGGGCTTCTATGGCTCAATCAAGTGGACGGCGTGATCGGGAGCGGTGTGAAATTCGGTGTGCATATTTCATCTACGGAAACAATGCCGTCCGACCCAAGTGCCGTTACCCGTTCATTCTTGGAGGAACAATTTGGAGGAACGATTCCAGACGGTAGCTTGACTACTACAAATATTACAGTAGTTCCTGAACCTTCCGTTGCACTTCTAGGAGCTCTCGGTTTGCTCGGCTTGCTTCGCCGCCGCAGCTAATTAACTAAATTCAGATATTTTCCCAAACGGGAGGCCGGTTCAACCTGCCTCCCGTTTTTTTGATCTAGGTTTCAAGCCTCCTCCAAACAGCCCGTCTCTCAGACCTCCGTTCGGCAAAAGAAGGCGGTTTCGCACCTACGGAACTCTGGCGCCGCAGGCTTTGGACTGCGGGGATTCTTATTCCCAGCTTTTTGGGGGTGCTCCGATGGTCGCAGCGCGTAGTTGTCACCGGGTGCCAATATTCTAACGAAGCCCGGCGTGAGAGCTGCGGATAAGAACCGCAGCAATCCGAGAGCCTCCGGCGGCCAGACACCACTACGGCCAATGCGTAAGGTTTTTCAGCAGAGTCAGGCGGGCTTCGATTTCTTCGCGGGAGATGTGGGCGAGGCGATTGGCGGAAAATGCCTCGCAGGTGAAGGAAGCGACGACTGAGCCGTAAACAACGGCCCTGCGGATGTCATCGAATGAAAACACGTTTTTGCCGGTTGAGGCAAGATATCCGGCAAGCGCGCCAAGGAACGAATCCCCCGCCCCAGTCGGATCGGCAACTTCCACCAAAGGGAAGGCCGCGCAGCGGAACAAATCATATTGTGTCCCGGGAAGCGTGAATTCCGTGGCCGGGGCTCCCTCCGGATGGCTGGAAAACAACATCGCACCGAATTCGCCGAGTTTGATGATCACGCTACGAGGGCCTTTTTCCAGAAGCCGTTGACCTGCCACGATGAGGTTGGATGTTTTGCAGAAATCCCTCGCCTCGGATTCATTGATCACTAGGAGGTCGATTTTCTTGAGCACCTCGTGAAGTTCGTCATTCGCAATCGTGATCCAGAGATCCATGGTGTCCGCGGCGATAAAAGGTTTCTCCGCAGTGAGCTGATCTATCATTTGCAACTGGTTGAGCGGATGCATGTTTGCAAGCACGACGATGGGTGCGGACGCCATTTCAGCGGGAACTTTCGGCTGCCAGTCCTCGAGGACATTGATGGCGACTTCCAAGGTTTCGCGATCATTCATGTTTTCGTGGTATGAGCCGGTCCAGGAAAAGGTTTCTCCCTCGGAGACTTCCAGGCCATCCGTGGAGATCCCTTTCGAAGCGAAGAGGTCCAGATGCTCCTGCGGGAAATCCCTACCGATGATACCGATGAGATGGATGGGCGAGGTGAAATAGGAAGCCGCGAAGCCGGTGAAGGAAGCGGAGCCGCCGAGCAGGTTTTTTCCCTCGGCGGTGGGGGTCTTGATGTTGTCGATGGCGATGGAGCCGCCGATGAGGACAGGTGTTGTGGTTGCAGGCATAAGGGGGTTTTAAACTTCAATTTTCAAATTTCAACTTCCAATGAAGCGAGAATTGGATGGGTGACAGGCTGAGGATTGAACCGCCAAGTCCGCCAAGGCTTGGCTTCTGGCTTCTGGATCAAAGATCCCACCGGAGCAAGTCGGGAGACGTCGTATTGGGATTTTTGTAAATGGTGGTTGATGAGGCAGGCGTCTGGTGGTGGATTATATGAAATGAAAACGACCTTCATACAAAGATTGTTCCCTATGATTGTGGCAATGTGTGCCGCGCTGCCGGTGCAGGCACAGGACGCACCTGTCAAGAAACTGATCCTGATCGCCGGGAACCCGAGCCACGGACCGGGCATGCACGAGTTCAATGCCGGTTGTGAGCTGTTCAAGAAATGCCTCTCCAATGTCAAGGGACTCGATGTCGAGGTGCACAACAACCATTGGGTCGATGACGACAAGGTTCTGGAAACAGCGGACGCGGTGGTGATCTATTCCGACGGCGGTGCCCGCCACCCGGCGCTTCAGGGAAATCACAAGGAGCTTCTCCAGAAGCTTGTGGATCGCGGCGGCGGTGTGATGATGATGCACTTCGCGGTGGAGTGCCCAAAGGAGGGACCGAGCGGTGATATGTTCCGCGACTGGATTGGTGGCGCTTACGAAAACGGGTTCTCCGCGAATCCGATCTGGGATGCGGATTACGAGAAATTCCCCCAACATCCTGTCACCCGCGGGATCGAGCCCTTCAAAATTCAGGACGAGTGGTATTTCTCAATCCGTTTCCCGGAGGGGATGGAAGGTGTCACCTCGCTTCTTGTAGCCACGCCAAGCGATGAGACGCGCGACGGCCCCTATGTGCACCCGAAAGGCCCCTACCCTCATATACAGGCGAGGAAGGGTGAGCCTGAAACGATGATGTGGTGCATCGAACGCGAGGATGGCGGTCGCGGCGTCGGCTTCACCGGGGGCCATTTCCATAGAAACTGGGCGGACGACAATTTTCGGAAAATCGTCCTCAATGCGATGCTCTGGATTTGTAAGATGGATGTCCCCGAGGGCGGTGTGGAATCGACCGTGACCGAAGCGGACATGGAGGCAAATCTGGACGCGAAGGGGAAAAAGTAGATCGAGAGATGAGCGATGCCAAAGGAATGCTCGTGGCCATGCCCGAGCGTTGGGATGAAGCCTGCTTCGCGGTTCCTGCCATCAGGGCTCTGGCGGGCAGCGGATTGATCACTGGCTTGGTCTGCCGCGAGGAACAGGACGCGTTCTGGAAGACGGTCTGCAAGCTGCCCCGTCACCTCTTTTCTGGAAAAACCAGCGCTGGTGATCTAAGCAAACGGATCGGCGATGGCTGGCAGGCAGCTCTGGTTTGGGAACAAGGAGTGGCCGCGAAGGCGTTTGCCAAAGCAAAAATCGAACGGCGGATCGGTCCTGATCTCAAAGCGCTCGCCAAGTTTCTCACCGATGCTCTGGATGTCAAAGAGGCACCAACCGAGCATCGGGTAAGGATCTACCTGAACACGGCCGCAAGTCTCGGCGTGCAGGTCGATAGGCCGGAGTTTTTCATAGCTGCGCCACTGGGAGTGCAGGCAGAGCCGAAGACCGTCCTGCTTTGTCCGGGTTCTGATTACGGCCCCAGCTATGAATGGCCCCTGGACCGATGGCAGGAACTCGCCGAAGCCCTTCTCGAACAGGGAAAGCGTATCACAGTGGCGGGTGTCGTGGGTGGGAGAGGTCTCGGCAAAATTCTGGCGGGACGCCTGGGAAGTGATGCGGAATTTTTCCACGCATCCCCGCTCGCCGCATCCCTTCCGCTGCTCGCCGCCCATCAATTGATCATTTCAGCCGATGGCTCCCTGCCACACCTCGCGGCGCATGCGGGCTCGACATGTGTCACCCTCTTCGGCCCGAACGATGCGGTCTGGAAACGACCGCTTGGCAAACGCCATGTGGTGGTAAAAAAGCATGTCGAATGCGCCCCCTGTCTCTCGCCGAAATGCCTGATGGACGGCAGGTGCCAGAACGACCTCGAAGTGGAAACGGTGCTCGCCGCGATCCCTGGCAGTTTCTGAATCATCGGACCGCGCGACTCCAGTGACGCAGTCGATTCAATTTTATTCTCACTCGAAAAACGTGTCATCGTGCCGGTATGGCGGAGCGCAACAGCAGAGGAAAACCAGATCATCTGTGGCCGTGATCTCATGCCATGCACCGGGAGGAATAAGAATCGCGTCCTGCGGCCCGACCTGGCGGATTTCGCCGTCGATCTCCATACTTCCCGCCCCACTGAGAATGTAATAAAGCTCCTCGCTGTCCTTGTGATAGTGACGCTGGGTCGATTTACCCGACGGCACCCGCGCCTCGGCCAGGCTCTGGTTTTTCACTGGCGCGTTAGCCAAATCCAGTAAACTGACAATCGTCGATCCGTCTTTGGTGGTAAAAGGCTCCTGATCGTGGCGTTTTCTGATTTCCATAGCGCAATCACCAGACCATCTACCCTCAGGCTTGTCACCAAAGGATTTTTCCACAATGATCAGGGATACACCTAAAGGCTCTTCTTTAGGGTTTGAAATTTAGAATTTCAGAAAGTGCGTCCCGGCCTCATCCTCAAACTCTCTTCGCCCGACCAGCCGGGAATTGTCGCGAAAATCGCTTCGTATGTCGCTGCGCACGAAGGCAACCTGATCGAGTTCAGCCAGTTCTCTGATCGCATCGGGAAAAAATTCTTCGCCCGCCTCGAAGTCGACACCTCGGGTCTTGATGTCACAGTGGATGAGTTCAAGTCTGGCTTCGAAAGCCTCGGGCGTTCCCTGCAAGCCGTCTGGCATTTTCGCACCCTGCCTTACAAAATGCGGACCGCCGTGCTTGTCACCAAAACCGACCACTGCCTGAACGAGATCCTGCTCCGCACCGAACTCGGTGAACTGCCGATCGAAATCACCTCCCTCATCGGTAACCGTAAAAATTGCGGCCCCATCGCCGAACGCGCCGAACTCCCTTTCCATCACGTCGAAATGGACGGCGACCTCCGCGAACAGGGATTCTGCGAAATCCGCGATCTGCTTATCGCCCAGAATGTGGAACTGATCATCCTGGCTCGCTTCATGCAGATCCTCCCGGACTCGTTTTGCCAGGAGTTTTCCGGAAGAATCATCAACATCCACCACTCCTTCCTACCAGCCTTCATCGGCGCGAACCCCTACCGCCAGGCCCACGAGCGCGGCGTCAAACTCATCGGTGCGACCTGCCACTACGTCACAGCGGACCTCGACGCCGGACCCATCATCGAGCAAGAGGTCGAACGAGTCTCCCATTTCCACTCACCCAACGACCTCGCCCGCCTCGGCCGCCACTGCGAGCGCACCGCCCTCGCCAAAGGAATCCGCTACCACGTCCACGACCGCACTCTCATCGACGGCCACCGGGCCATCGTATTCCCCGACTGAGTTTTCAACTCTTATCATGGCCTCCGGCACGCAGCCATCAAACCTTGCGATAATCAAGCACCTCAAGCCCCGGAATCCGAGAAAAATCGCCCGTGTTTGCCGTCGCCAGCGGCATCCCTGCCGTCTTTGCCGCGCAGCCGATCCACAAATCGTTACCTCCGATCAACCGTCCCTCCGTCCGGAGTTTGCGAGCAACCTTCGCGTATTCGGTCGCCGCTTCCCGCGTAACCTCGATGGGCTGCAGCGAGTCGATCCAGTCCCTCGCCTCCGCAGACTCGGGATCCGCGAAACCTTCCAGATACTCGCCCCGTGCGACGACCGGCAGAAAGAACACAGCGTCCGCGTTTGACCGAAGGAAATTTAATGCCCCCCTTGCCTTTCCGCGCTTCCGCCGCTCGTTCTGGAGATCGATCAGAAACGAAGTATCCAACGCGATCCGGTTCATGACCGGTGCGGAGGATGATCTTCGAGCTGGGCTTTCTCAAGCCGATCGAGGGTGTCATCGGACAAAAGGTCGGATGCCTCCAAGTGCTCCAAGAGCGCGGCTCCCGTCGCAGCAGGGGGAACCCACTGCGCCCGCTTTATCACTCGGGAAAACGACTCGCCCGGCCGGAGCCGCGCACGCCGCAGCCGCTCATAGGCATCGAGATCAACTGAAATGGTTTTCGAAGGCATACACAGACAAATACACAGACAAAACACGCGTGTCAATTTAACAACGAACACATCCGATTCAATTCCTCATCTGGAAAACTCCTCGTTGAAAGTTGAATATTGAGAGTTGAAAGTTGAAAGTTGCCAAGCCCATACCAACACGCCTAGTTTCCCTCCCCCAACGCAGAACATTCATGAACATCGCCGTCGAAAAACAGCCAAAATGCATCGCGCTCCTCAACGTGGAGGTTCCATCCGCCGATGTCGCCGCAAAACGTGAGGCCATCACCTCATCCTACGCCTCGCAGGCAAAAATCTCCGGCTTCCGTCCCGGAAAGACCCCAAAAAGCGTCATCCAGAAACGTTTCGGAAAACAGATCTCCGAGGAACTCAGAGACTCCCTTTTTGGCGAAGCTTGCGATAAAGCCCTTGAAACCGAGAATCTCAAAGTCCTCGACTTCGGCTTTCCCGACAACCTGAACGAGCGCCCGGACGGCTCCATCGCTTTCGAAACCAAGCTCATCCTGGCTCCTGAATTCACTCTTCCCGAATACAAAGGCATCGAGGTGAAAGCTCCTCCCACCGAAGTCACCGACGAGGAACTCAGCTCACAGCTTGATAACCTGCGTGAGCGCATGGCCGAGTTCGACGAGATCTCCGACCGCCCGCTCCAGAACGACGACATCGCCGTCGTGGACTTCACCACCACGGTCGACGGCACACCGCTCACCGAAGTGATAGGCGAAAAAGGCCAGTATCTCGCGAAACGCGAAAATCACTGGCTTCCCATCAAGGAGGGTTCATTCCTCCCGGGTTACGCTGACCAACTCGTTGGCATGAACGAAGGCGATAAGAAAGACGTCACCATCACCCTGGACGACGAATTCCCCTTCGAGGAACTCCGCGGCAAGGAAATCACTCTTCATACCTCCCTCGAAGGCATCAAGGAATCGAAACTCCCCGAGCTCGACGACGCATTCGCTGAAAAACTCGTTCCCGGAAAAACCCTCGACGAGATCAAGGAAATGATCCGTGAGAATATGTCTCAGGAAAAGGCCAAGCAGGTCAATGAACTCAAGGTCAACCAGATCGTTGAGAAACTCAATAGCTCTGTGACTTTCGAACTTCCCGAGGAAATCGTGCAACGCGAGACCCAGAACCAGGCAAACCAACTCGTCGAAGAAGGAACCAAGAAGGGAGCCTCCGACGATGACATGCTCAAGCAACAGGAGCAAATCTTTGCGGTGGCCGGCCAACGCGCCATCACCAACCTTCGCACCAATTTCATACTTCAGGAAATCGCCGCCGCCGAAAAGATCACAGTCTCTGACGCCGATCTCCTGGGGCACATCTCCAAGGTCGCCGAGCAACGTGGCGAACCCATCAAGAAGGTCATCAAGGATCTCCAGAAGAGCAACCAGATCCAGTCAATCCGCAATTCCATGCTCATCGGTCAGACCATTGACTTCCTCTTGGAACAGGCGAATGTCAAAGAAGTTTCCGCCGAGGAATTCCAAGCAAAACCTGCTGAGTAATACATGAATCTCTTTCCACCATCCAACAACTCCCCTTCGGCACAGGCGCCGGAGAATAATTACTACGTCCCCGTCGTCATCGAATCCGATGCCCGTGGCGAGCGCTCGTTCGACATCTACTCGCGCCTGCTCAAGGACCGCATCATCTTCATTGGAACCGCCATCGACGATGGCGTCGCAAACTCGGTGATCGCCCAGCTTCTTTTCCTCCAGATGCAGGATCCGAAAAAGGACATCCACATCTACATCAACAGCCCTGGTGGCTCTGTCACAGCAGGTCTTGCGATGTATGACACCATGCAGTTCCTCACTTGCGATGTGAACACCTACTGCATCGGCATTTGCGCATCCATGGGCTCCGTCCTTCTCACCGCAGGAACCAAAGGCAAGCGTTTCTGCCTACCGAACTCACACGTCATGATTCACCAGGTCTCCGGCGGGGCGCAAGGCACCGCATCCGATGTCGAGCGCACCATCGGTTTCATGTTTAAACTGAAGAAAAAGCTCAATGGCATCCTCGCCCACCATACCGGCAAAACCATCGAGGAGGTCGAGAACGACTCCGACCGCGACAATTACATGACCGCCGAGGAATCCGTCGCCTACGGCCTCGTCGACAAAGTTCTCGAATCACGCAAGCAACTTCCCGATTCCGTCCGAACCGAGATAAAGGATAAGGACAAAGACAAGGACTGAGTTTCTCGTTTAGAATTTAAGATTTAGAGTTTAGAATTTACCAATGGCCCGCGCATCAAATCTCACCATGTGCTCCTTCTGCGGAAAGAGTCACTCCGAGGTGAAAAAACTCATCGCAGGTCCCGGCGTTTACATTTGTAACGAATGTGTCGACGTCTGCGGGAATATTCTTACCAAGGAACTCAATCCGCCCGACGCCGCGACAGGCGGGAAAAAAGGCAAATCAAAGGGCCTCTCCCACTCGAAAGATGAGATCCCGACGCCTTCCGAGCTACTCGCTGAACTCGACAACTATGTGATCGGCCAGGAACTTGCGAAACGCGTGCTCTCTGTCGCCGTTTACAATCACTACCTCCGCCTCAATCAGGACAACCTTTCCGTCTCCGCCGAATTCAACGACGTGGAGATCGAAAAATCCAACGTGCTGCTACTCGGCTCCACAGGTTCAGGCAAAACCCTTCTCGCCCGCACTCTCGCACGCGTGCTCGACGTTCCATTCTGTATCGTCGATGCGACGACCCTCACCGAAGCCGGATACGTCGGCGAGGACGTGGAAAATATCATCCTGCGCCTCCTGCAAGCCGCCGAATTCGATGTCGAACGCGCCGAACGCGGAATCATCTACGTCGACGAAATCGACAAGATCGGCCGCAAGACCGAGAACGTCTCGATCACCCGCGACGTTTCCGGCGAAGGCGTGCAACAAGCACTTCTTAAAATCCTGGAAGGCACCGTCTGCAACGTCCCGCCCCAGGGAGGCCGCAAACACCCACAACAGGAATACATCCAGATCAATACGGAGAAAATTCTCTTCATCTGCGGCGGCGCCTTCGTCGGTCTCGAAGACATCGTCCGCCGTCGCCTCGGCAGCAAGACCCTCGGTTTCCATGGCGGAAACAAGACCGAAGAATTCGACGAAAGGACCTCCAAGGTCCTCGAAAAAGTCCTTCCGGAAGACCTCCTTCATTTCGGACTCATCCCTGAATTCATCGGCCGCCTTCCGGTGATCACTGCCCTGCGCAAACTCACCGAAGACGAGCTCGTCAAGATCCTCACCGAGCCGAAGAACGCCTTGGTGAAACAATATTCCAAACAGCTCGCCCTCAACGACGTGAAGCTCCGCATCACACGCGACGCCCTCCGTGCGATGGCCGAACAAGCCGTCGAACGCGGAACCGGCGCCCGCGCCCTGCGCTCGATTTTTGAAAAGCTCATGCTCGACGTCATGTTCGAAGTCCCGTCCCGCGGCGACATCGAGGCCGTTTCAATCAACCGCCACGCGGTCGAAGGCACCAAGCCCCCCTCCATGCGCCGCCGCAAAACGGACGCGGAGGAAGACGCCGCGTAACTGCGGCGGCAATGGGATCTCTTCGCAGAATACGTATGCGGCGGCTGCCTTCTGAACGCCATGATTCACCTCGAGACGGTCAATAAGAGATCGACGCGAAGGGGGCATTTACTGCGCTTACGATAACGGACTTCTCATCCGATGCTGATGCCTTGATGAGAATTAACTCAGTGCTCGCGGCAGAATTGCTCGAAGCGGGTCAAACCTTCGTTGAGCACGTCAAGCGTTGTGCAATAGCTGATGCGGATACCTTCGTCGTATCCGAAGGCGATTCCCGGAACAGTTGCCACCTTGTAACGGGACAGAAGTTTATCGCAGAGATTCATCGATTTCAGGCCCATTTTCCCAGTGTAGACAAAGAAGTAAAAACCTCCCTCCGGCTCAACCACCCGGATGTTTTGAATGGCCTGCAGACGGGAAAATACAAACTGACGTTTGACATCGTATTCGCCACGGAGGTCTTCAATGAATGATTGGTCGCCTTGCAGCGCGGCAAGCGCTCCGTATTGGGCAAAAGTCGTGGCGTTCGATACGGTATGGCTCTGAATTTTGTCGATTGCCTCCGCGACAGGTTTCGCAGCCGCCGTGTAGCCAAGCCTCCAACCGGTCATCGAGTATGCTTTGGAGAAGCCGTTGACGGTGATGGTGAGGTTGTAAAGCTCCTCGCTGAGAGATGCGATCGAGACATGTTTTGCTTCTCCGTAGACTAGTTTTTCATAGATCTCATCGGAAAGGATCATGATGTCTTCACCCAAAGCGATCTCACCAATGGCAAGCAGTTCTTCCTCTGTGTAGACCGCTCCTGTGGGGTTACCAGGAGAGTTGATGATCACCATTTTGGTGGCCGGTGTCATGGCGTCCTCGAATTGCTCGGGAGTCATCTTCCAACCGGTCGATTCCTTGGTCTCAACCAAAACCGGAGTCCCTCCCGCAAGGCGGACCATTTCAGGATAGGAAACCCAATAGGGAGTTGGAATGATAACTTCGTCGCCTTCTTCGACAACAGCAAGAATCGCGTTGAAGCAGGCCATCTTCGCACCTGCGGTCACACAGATTTGATTTGCGGCGTAGTCGAGATTGTTGTCGGTCTTGAATTTCTCGGAAAGCGCTTGCCTCAGTTCGGGAATCCCGCCGGCAGGAGTGTATTTCGTGCGACCCTCCATGAGCGCTTTGACTGCGGCCTCCTTGATGTGAGTCGGAGTGTCAACTTCAGGCTCTCCGCCGGCGAGAGCGTAAACCTCCTCACCTTTGGCTATTAGAGCTTTAGTCTGTGCGGTAACGGCAAGTGTGAGTGAGGTGGAAACCTTTTCGATTCGTGAAGAAATGCTGTGCATGGTGGGCGCTGTGGTTGATTGACAGGACTTTTGGCTTCTATCGCGGGCGGCGCAACAGATTCTGATGCACCACCGAGACGAGCGGGCTTGTTGTGGCTGCTGCCCCCCGGCGTTGCAAGAGAAATGCTGAGCAAAGATACACCTTTCTATTTTGCCAGCCCGACCGCTTCAAAAAACCAAACAATACCGGCCTCAAACAAGCGGGTTTTCGCCCCCGAATACTCGGCAGTAAGACTCCCATAGCTGGCAACTGGTAACACTTCCTTGAAAAACGCCGGTTCAAGCCAGTATTTTCCCAACCGGAATCCTCATTGCAAACGCAACCGGTAGCACGCTTAGGAACGCCCCGAGTCCGAGCCCTCTGAGTTGCGGCCAAATCGCAGCCCAGACATAGGGATCGATCACACTCCGGTCGATAAGGTTCGGTTCGATACCAATGGTCTGGAAAATAAGGGGATGCAGGTAAATCGCCGCGCTTCTGGCTAGCAATGCCGCGATCATGACAAGCAATACCGATTCGAGCAGATATCTTGCAACGAGAAGGACGGAAGGCGTTCCAAAGCTTTTCAACAACGCGATGATGAAACGGTTTTGCCGGTATTCCAGAATCGAAATACTACCGAACACAATAGAAACGGCCAAGCCTCCGAACAGTCCGAATCCTCCCCTCCAATGCCTTTGCGTGGTTTGCAACTCGTCGAGTTTCCCCAGCAGCTCTTTTGGACTGGTGATCTGCACACTACCGAGGCCCTCCAGGCTCAGCATGGACCTCAGGTTTTCTTCAATACTCAGCAGATCGCTGTCGTCGGATCCCAAAAAGACAATAAATTCAAAGAATCCCTGGGCTGCTAAGTCCGAAAATTCCTCCTCGGGAAAAAGAATCGCAGATGGATTCGCACCGAATTTTGAAAGCCAACTGGGTGGAAGAACCGCGATGGCATCAATCTCAGGTCCCCGATCAACACTAACTTGAGTAGGCATACCCGGTGGCAAATCTTCCGAAATCAAAAAAACCCCGGTTTCAGGCTTCGAAGGAAGCGTGGGAAGCAATGCTTCGAGCATTTTGCGATCGTAGACATATACTGTCTGTTGATCACCAAATTCGTCCTGCCCATAACGCCCGGTTTGCATCAACCTGAGAACCTCTCCGTCACTTCGGAGCGGAGCAACCAAATCGGAAAGATAGCTAACATCTGCCTCAGCATCCGTAGAACTGACAGCACGTGTCAGGACAATGGTCCTAACCCCCATTTGGGAAATCTTCTCCTGAATCGATGCTGCGGATAGTGTGAATGCAGCGTCGATCACTAACAAAAGAAGACCCAGGATGAAAGCAACGAGAAGACGGGAGAGCACTCCGCCGGGCGTTTCAAACCAACGTCTCCAAATGTCTTTCAATAGGTAGAAACCGATTAAAGTCCAGGCTTTCATGGGGTAGTTGGTCGAGGCGTTGATCATGCGTCGCGATCAGGCAAACGCAGTGTGAAGGTAGAGACTCCCGGAGCAGACGGCTGATGACTTGGCAGTTCAGATCGTCCAGGCCGGAGGTCGGTTCATCGAGAAGGAAGACACGTGGTTCTTTAATCAGGGCCCGCGCAATTGCCGCGCGCTGCTGCTGTCCTCCGGATAGTGATGATGGCAGGCGGGCGGCCAGTTCGGAGAGCCCCAACAGCCCGAGATAGTGCTCGATCCGCTTTTCGACCGTAGCCGAAGGAAGCCCTGCAAGAGCACCCACGAGCGAAAGATTTCTCCTGACTGTGGCAAGTGGTAGTAGATTGAGTTGCTGGAAGACGAATCCCAGGTCCGTTCTTTGGTATGAAGCCGACGAAGGTTTGCCGCCGCCGGGCGTTCTGATTTGCCCGGATTTGGGGGACAAGTAACCAGCAGCCAGTTTCAGAAGAGTGCTTTTCCCGCATCCGGAGAAGCCTTTAACAAGCGTTATACCTGGGGGAAACTCGTTGGAAAAGGAGTTCAGGACGGAGGTTTTGCCGTAACTGAAAGAGAGGTCTTCGCAAATTAATGAATCAATCATCTGCGGAGGATATTGATACGACAGCCACTTGCGACTGTCCTACAGCTATTGCCCGAAAGCCCGGAAACGCGGATTCAACACCAACCAGCCAACCTTTTTGGCTAAATATCTCAGGGGCACTTCGAACGAGATCCAGCTTTGGAACAAGAATCGCCTCCGTGGAAAGCTTCACGATCACATTGGCAGACACCCTTCCCCCGATCAACTGACGGGCGGGCCCTGCCAATTCAGATGGGAATCCGAAGATGTATATCAATTCCGGTTTGCCGAATAGTTCGGCCGATTCCTTTCTTTCGAATTCAGCCCTCAAAGGAGGACCACTTTGACGCGGGAACTCCAGTATCAAAGAAGACGTGGGCAAATGCCTCATGACTGAACGACTGACGACCATGTCGCATTCAAGAGTCGAGAAATCGCTGATCTCGGCGATCTCATCTCCCGACTGCATTATCAAAGGAGTTTCAGGATCATCCGGAAGCTCGGCCAAGTATCTCAAATCACCAGAGAAAGGCAGCTTCAGCTTGGACTCTTGCTCCTTGCGCTGCAATTCCGTGTCTTTCCTGTCGATCTGGAGTTGCGCCAGCCGAAGCTCCACCCGCTCCTGCTCAGCGGTACCGACAAACGCCAGAGCATCTTCCAAAGCTGAGAGTTGGGTCTGGAGACGCGCCTGCATTTCCCGCACCGTAGATTGACTGTTTCCTACGTCGCCATGCTCTTCGCCCAGATACAAAGCAGCCAGGTCCGGCTCGGCCAATATCTCATCCATCATCGCGAGGTTCCTTTGCAGTTCGTCCCGGCGATTTTCCAAAACTGCACGGGAATCTGCCATTTCTAGCCGAACCATAGGCATCTCCTTGAGTTTATGGAGAGACTTCGTCAGCTCCATGGCTTCCCGCTCAAGCGCGATTTGTTCCGGTTCGAACTCGGCCCAAACGGTTCCTTTTTCATACGTGCCATTTTTCACCTTGAGATGAAGACTGCCTGAAAGTGGCGCCTTCAATTTGATATATTGCTTCGGGCGAACCTGGGCGACAACACCACCATAAGAAATTTCGCTGGCTCTCGGGTATTTGGAAAAATCCAGATTCTCGGCTTGTGAAACCGTGACCCCGGGAACCAAAAAAAATGCCATTCCTAAAAAAAGTATTCTCATTGTTTTTTGACTTTCTTTTCCGGTTCTTCCCAATCGATTCGTTTCCAGCGCCTTTCGTCGAGCAACCAAAGGCTCGCCTGCAACTGAGCCCGCTCAATTAAAAGGGAAGTGCGGCGCTCGCTCAAGGTGAGACTTTTTTCCAGTTGGTCCCGATTTTTCCTAGGGTCGAGGCTGCGCTTTTCTTTGTTCAGGAATTTCATACGAATCTCGTTCAAGCGGCTCTGCTTCCGATTCAGTTCCAGAGCGTTCTGATTTGTCAGTAGCTGTTCGATTAGAATGGAGTTCTCTTGTTCGAGCCTCCGCCTATCCAATGCGATCCTGCGCTCAACCTGTTTGAGCTGCGTCCAAATACTAAGCCGGGTGTCTAGCTCGACTCTCGTATTGAGGGCAGCGAACAATCGATCAACTTCGAAACCTTCCACTTGTCCCCCACTAATGGTATAGACCGGAGGACTTGTTACTGAAATCGTCAGATCCGGCCAGTATCGCAGTTTCACACCGAGCTTGGAGAGACGTTGCCCCTCCAGCTGAAGAGCTTGAAGCTGACGGTATAAGGTCCCGAACTTTTTGGGATTTGCCATGGGTAGAGGATTTTTGATGTAGTCCCATTCCGGCACTGTTTCGGCATCGAGCACCCACCGGGAGCGGGTACTACCGAGCAATCTTGAAATATTTGCCTGCATCGTGCGGCTTTGCCTTTCCAACGTCAGGGCAAGTTCCTCCTTTTGGAGTCCCTCGGGAGTCGCATCCAGTCCGTTGAGTATACTCGGTGGAGCCTGGAAACGGGAAGACAAGCTCAAGTTCTTGGTGCGCTCCATAAGCAGCTGGTATTGAAGAAACTGCTCATGGAGAGCGATTGTTTTCTCCCGCAATCCCAATTCGTAAGCCCAGCGTGCCCTCATCAATTCCAACGTGCTCGCATAGTAGCGAATATGGTGTGCGATCACTCCGGGCAGATTGATGAAACTGAAAACGTTGAAAGCGAAATCATCACCATTGAGATTGGCAAGATCAGTAACAGCCGCGTTCACTCCCGCACTGATGCTACCACCAGGAATCAAGTCTCGATATATCTGGGTCAATGATTCCTCGGCTGTTGTGATCTGTTCCCGACTACCGATGAGCTCGATATTCCTCGAAGTCATCAACTCGACCGCCTCGTTCCAACCTATCTTTTCATCTCTGAGATTATCTATCCTCAGAAGTTCTTTGGAAAAATTTTCTGCAATAACTTCTTCCTGTTCGGCGACACCTGACCGCGGATCAACACAACCCATCATGACGAAGCACGCCACAACCGAAGAGATCAGACACGAAGGAATGGGCATGTTACGCAGAGAAGGAAAAACCCTTGTCCAGCCAGCGTTGCCAATGTGCAAGGCAGGAGGATAAGGGCTATTCAAGGACAGCTCGCCAAGACCCACTCAATCGAGAGGTAAGGGCGAGCTATAAGACCTAATTGAAAGACTGCTGCTCGTAATCAGAGAACGTGTTGTCGTCCCACCTGACTGTCAAAACATTGGTGTCCACAGTATCAAAGGTTACCAGAAGCGTGCCACCGGATTCACTATCAAAACCCGAGTAAGAAAGGATCCCGTCGGTGTTCCCCTGGTACGGAATGCTCAACGTATACGAACCACCTAAACCTCTCCGATCAACACCAGGAAACTCGATATTTCCGTTCGCAGCGATGGTGAAAGTTTGTTCTGTGCCCACTGGATTGACTAATAACGGAGAGAAAGTAAACGCTCCGCCACCAAAGAATCCTCCGAAGACGGTTGAGATGTTAGCTTTGGAAAACGTTGTTCCCCCCTCGATATTACCATCTTCCTGGAATATAAAGTCATTGATATTGCCACCACCACCACTGCCACCACCGCCGGCGTTTCCATCTCCCTTAGGCGGCCCCGCTGCCGGGATATTTCCACGTGTAACAGTTGCCACAAATGGCCCTTCTGGGGTGAAGTTGAGCGTAAAGCCTCTCACCTTTCCTTTAACATTAATGAAATCGGTAACTCCGATGGTCCTTGTAAATCCTCCGGCTAAACCGGGAACCGAAATCTCCAGAGTACCGGACCGAAAATCGGGACTCGTAGTGTAAGAGTATGTTCCGATCTGTGGTGAACTCGCAGGAGCAAACGGAAACTGTCCGCTGTTATCATTATTGATGTAAGTAAGCTGATTGCCAGCGTTGAACAAGAGGGTCGGATTAAATGAAACTGTGGTTCCAACAAAAGAGTCTGAGTTCCCAGGACCTCCAGTCGCGTCTTCGTAATTGTTGTCACTACTGCAGGAATTCAGAAAAATCGCGGCAGCAGCGATGCCACTGAAGGTAAGTAAAATTTTTTTCATTCGGATTGTTGCTCTGTTTTATTTTTTTATCGGTGATTCGATTCAATGACCGCAAGCCTTTTGAGAGGGGCTTTATGGCAATGAACTTGCGGAAAACTCCTTTTTTCGTCGAAATTTGTCAAGATCAAAGATTCAAGGAGCTAGGATTCGTGGAGGTCTTGGCAACCTACCGACCGGACAGGTTGATTTTTGCTAAAGAAGGGAGCGGATCCAAGATTTTTCTTCGCTTCTCCATCCCTAGCTGTGATATAGCAGAGCCCAGAATATGATATACTTTCTCGCTTTGCTCGCTCTCGTGGTTGTCGCGCTCCTGTTGGTGCAGCTTGGGTCGAATGCCCTTGTTTTGACCGGAATGTCGCAGTCGGCAGCCCGGTTTCAGGCGGCTTCGGCCTTCTTCGGAGTGGGATTCACGACTTCAGAAGCGGAAATGGTCGTGAACCATCCGGTGCGAAGGCGCATCATCCTGCACCTGATCATTACCGGAAACATCGGGATCACCTCGGCGCTGGCGACCCTGATCGTCACACTGCTAAGAAACAATCCCTCTGGCTACATAGAGGTGTTGTTATTGGGGTTGCTGGTGTTAGCTGCGGTGGGGACCGGTCTTCTCCTCAATGTCCGCTGGATCAAGAGTCCGCTGGACCGGGTGATGAAGCGGCTTCTAAAGGACGCCGGAGTGGTTCAGGCGCTCGACTACGATGTGATTCTGAACGTTCGCGGAGGGTTCGCGGTGACCGAGGTTGAAATTCTCGACGGTCATCCTTTCGCTGGACGGCATCTGAAGGAATCGCGTCCCTCGGATCATGGGATCATCGTGCTCGGTGTTCAGCGTCGCGACGGTAGTTTCGTGGGTGCGCCGGACAAAGAGGCTAGACTGGAGGTCGGCGATGTGGCGATGATATACGGCTCGGACGAAGCGACTTCCAGGTTTTCCAACGCAGGTGGATCGCAGTGACTGGAACGGTATGGCATGTCTCCCAAAGGTATCGATCCATCCGCCAGGGTCGGTTCCTCGTCCGAAGAGTGGCCCCCCCGAGCATTTCCCACCTGAGATTGTGACCGGGTATTGAACCGTCCGTCCACCGCTGCAATACTGAATGTGAGCGAGTCGTTGGTGTTGTCCGTGGAGCCGGTTGAGAAGGTAACGCGGTTTCACCGGCCCGTCCGGATCAGGCTCTGGAGTTTCATCCGGTATTGTCGTGGGGTGGTGCCTTGCTGCTCACGGAAACGTTTTCCGAAATCACTCGCGTCATAGAATCCAGCTCGGACTGCGACTTCGGAGAGTGGGAGGTCGGTATGCGAAAGTAGATCTTTCGCGGTTTCCAAGCGATGGTTCAACACATAGCGACGTGGCGACTGGCCCATGAGTTGCCTGAAAACGCGGTTGAACTGACTTTCGGAATAATTGCAGGCGGCGGCCAGTAATTCGGTTGTCAGGGTGGTGTTTTCATCGTCGTGGATCATTTTCAAAGCCGGCTCGATTCGTGAAAAGGGTCCGGTGATTCCCGCTGCGCCGGAGAGTTCATACATCACGCCCGCAACCCCGCATACCGCACCGTCGGCCCCGTGGATAGGGTTTTTGCTCGAAATCCACCAGCGGAGTATGCCCCTCGCGCCCGGCACCATCCATGTCCGGTTGGTGACCGGGATTCCCGATTCCATGATCTGCTTGTCCTCCGCCCGATAGCGGCTCGCGATTTCCAGATGATGGAGATCGAAGTCGGTTAATCCTATTCCTCCGCCGGGTTCCAGATCATGAAATTCTTCGAACCGACGGTTGCACCGCGTGAAGACTCCCTCCTCATCCTTCGCATAGAAAACTACCATCGGAAGATGATCGAAGAGATTCGCGATATCGTCTCCTGAAAGGGTGGGGGAGAAATTGTGCATGCGCGGAAATTACCATAAATTGACGCGTTAGGCATGGAAAAATACCGTCAAATCGTCGTATGTTAATGAGTATGCGCTTCATCCTGTTCAACAGCCTTGTCTTTCTGCCCGCGCTTTCGCTCGCTGAAAAGGTCGATTTCACCACTCAGGTGCAGCCCATCCTCTCGGAAAACTGCTATGCCTGCCATGGCCCGGACGAGGCGACGGTTGAGGGCGGACTGCGTCTCGATGTGCAGGAACTGGCCTTCAAAGGCGGTGACAGTGGCAAGGCCATCGTGCCCGGCGATGCGGGTGTCTCGCTGATCATGGAGCGCATCACCCACAGTGATCCCGATGAGGTCATGCCGCCGCCGGATAAAAAAAAGCGGCTCAAGCCGGAGCAGGTCGCCGTCATCCGCCAATGGATTGAGGAAGGCGCGGAGTGGGGCACGCACTGGGCTTTCCTTACCCCGGAGCGACCGCCGATACCTGAGGTCAAGGATTCCGATTGGGTCGAAAATCCCATCGACAATTTCATCCTCTCCAAGCTCGAAGAGGAGGGGCTGAAGCCATCCGGTCCCGCTGATCCCGCAACTTTTCTCCGCCGCCTTTCTCTGGATCTCACGGGTCTGCCGCCGTCACTGGAGGAACTTTCCCAAATAGGTGACAACGAAGCCCAGCGCCTCATTGCCAGCCCGCACTTCGGCGAGCGATGGGCGCGCGAGTGGCTGGACGCCGCGCGCTACTCGGACTCCGCCGGATACGAGAAAGACCTGCCGCGCTACAACCATTTCTATCGGGACTGGGTGGTCGATGCGATGAACTCGAACATGCCTTACGATGATTTCGTGGTGAGACAAATTGCCGGCGACCTCCTGCCGGACGCCAGCCAGGGCGACCGCATCGCCACCGGTTTCCTCCGCAACTCGATGACCAACGAGGAGGGCGGCGCGAAGCCCGAGCAGTTCCGCATCGAGGGCGTTTTCGACCGCATCGATGCGATCGGGAAATCCATGCTCGGCCTCACCGCCCAGTGCGCCCAGTGCCACACGCACAAATACGATCCGCTCACCCACGACGAGTATTTCGGCATGTATGCTTTCCTCAACGGCATCGAGGAGACCTCCATCGCCGCCGTCACTCCCTCCGAAAAAAACACGACAGGAGCACTGCTCGCTGAGATCGCCGCCATCGATGATGGTATCAGGAAATCCTCTCCGGAAGTGGAGCCTGCATTCGCGAAATGGCAGGAGGAAATGCTCTCCCTGCCACGCACCGAGTGGCAGGCGCTGGAGCTCTATCAGATCGGTGATTCCGGCCAGAAATACTTACCGCTCTCCGACAAGTCCGTCATCAACATGGGTTATGCAAATACCCGCGGCACCGAGGTTTTCTCCTCCTCCGTGGAGATCCCGGAAGTCCGCTCCGCACGGCTCGAGGTGATGAACGATCCCTACCTCCCGATGAACGGCCCGGGACGCTCCGCAAAGGGCACCGGCACGCTCTCCGAGTTCGTCCTGCGGGCTGGGTCCGAGTTGGAGAAAGTTGAGAAACTTCCGTTCATCAATCCTGTCGCCAGCATCAGCGCGCCGACCGTCAAGCTCGACCCCATCCGCTTCCCCTCGAATTCAAAACGCGAACCGGACGACCGCACCACCGGCCCCGCCGATTTCGCCCTGGATGATGATCTGAAAACCGGTTGGACCACCGAACGCGACCCCGCCCGCAACCATGACCCCGCCGTCATCACCTTCGAACTCGCCGAGCCGTTCAAGGCCGAAGGCGCGACCTATTTCAAATACAACCTGATCCAGCGCCACGGCGGTTTCAACTCGGACGACAACCAGACATTCAACCTCGGGCGCATCCGCCTCTCGGTCGCCGCGACCCTTCCCAATGCTCTCGACCAACTTCCGCCGCTCGTGCTAGAGGCGCTTCTAACAGATTCTGAAAAACGCAGCTCCGAACAGTCCGCCCGCCTCTTTGCCCACTGGCGTGAAAACAACCCGGATTATGCCGCCGAGACCGCGAAGATCGAGGCTCTCTACGCGAAAGTCCCGGAACCCACCTGGGCGCTAGTTGCCGCTGAGACAAGGGAAGAACGCGTCACACGCCTCTTCGAGCGTGGTGAGCAGACCCATCCCAAGCATGTCGTGACGCCCCACGTCCCCGCCTTCCTGCATCCGCTTCCGCCCGGCGATCCGGAGTCGCGGCTGACCTTCGCGAAATGGCTGGTCGATCCCAAGTCACCCGTCGCCGCCCGGGTGTTCGTGAACCGCATTTGGCAGGCATATTTCGGCACCGGGCTGCTGGAGACCTCCGAGGATTTCGGTCACCAGGCCGCCGCTCCATCGCACCCTGAGTTGCTCGATTGGCTCGCCGTTGAGTTCATGGAAAGCGGCTGGGACATGAAGCACATCCACCGCCTCATCACCACCAGCTCCACCTACCACCAGGCCTCCGTCATGAGCCCCGCCATGCGCGACCGCGATCCGCAGAACCGCCTCCTCGCCCATGGGCCACGGCTGCGCGTGCCGGCGGAAACGGTGCGCGACATCCAGCTCGCATCCTCGGGATTGCTGGACGCATCGCTCGGCGGACGCAGCGTCTTCCCGCCCGCCCCCGGCTACCTTTTCGAGCGCCCCGTCTCCTATGGGCCGAAGACATGGTTCGTGGAGGAGGATTCGAACCGCTACCGCCGCGCCCTTTATACCTTCCGCTTCCGCTCGGTGCCATATCCCATGCTCGTCACCTTCGATGCACCCCCCGGTGTGGTTTCCTGTGCCAGGCGGAATATTTCCACCACGCCGCTGCAGGCGCTCGTCACGCTCAACGAACAAGTCTCACTGGAGGCCGCGCTCGGCCTCGCCCACCTCATACTGACCGATAGCGGCGCGCTGCCCGAAAGGATTTCCCGCGCCTTCGTCCGCTGCACCTCCCGCAAACCGGATGCCGAGGAAATCACAACCCTCGTTTCCGTTTACGAAACCTCCCTCAGCGCCGATCCCGAGCAGGTCGAAATTTTCCTCGAAAGCTACCAACCCGTAACCCTCGACCTCTCCGCACACCCGCTGCCCGAGCTTTCCGCCGCCACCGCCGTCGCCCGCGTCCTGCTGAACCTCGACGAAACAATCACGAAGAACTGAAACTTTAAATTTTAAACTCTAAACCTCAAGGAAGAGCTCAGCACTCCGGATTCTTTCCTGAAAACTGATAACTTGAAACTAGCAAACCCAATCACGGCACTAGCCACTCAAAATTATGTTCCCCGACTCAACACTTAACGACACCCAGCGCTCGTTTTCCCGGCGCTGGTTTATGAAAGACTGCGCTCTGGGTCTCGGCTCGGTTGCTCTGACCTCGCTCATGGGGAAGGCCTCCGCTTCATCGGTCATCGCGAACCCGCACGCACCCAGGCCACCGCATTTCCCTGCGAAGGCGAAGAATGTGATCTTCCTTTACATGGGCGGCGCGCCCAGCCACCTGGATCTTTTTGACAATAAGCCGGTGCTGAGAGAATTGGACGGCACAGTCCCACCTGCCGAGCTTCTCAAGGGCTACCGCTCTGCCTTCATTCGCCCGGATAATAAACTCCTCGGCTCCAAGTTCCCGTTCAAGAATTACGGAAAATGCGGTATGGAGATGACGGAGATACTTCCGCACATCGGCTCTTGCGCGGATGATATTTCCCTGATCCGCTCCATGCACACGGACGCGTTCAACCACGCCCCCGCACAGATTCTCATGGCTACCGGCTCCCAGCAATTCGGGCGGCCTTCTCTGGGTTCATGGGTCTCCTACGGGCTCGGTTCGGAAAATCACAATTTGCCGGCGTTCGTCGTCATGTCCTCCGGCAATAAAGGCCCCTCCGGCGGCAACGCGAACTGGTCTTCCGGTTTCCTCCCCAGCGTGCACGACGGCGTCACCTTCAACTCTACCGGCGAGCCGGTCATGTATCTTTCCAACCCAAAGGGCATCAACCGCAAGCAGCAGCGGCAGACCATCGATGCCGTCAATCTTCTCAACCACAAGCGCTTCGAATCCATCGGCGATCCGGAGATCAACTCCCGCGTTGCCGCTTTCGAGATGGCTTTCCGTATGCAGGATGTCGCCCCCGAGGTCACGGATATCTCATTGGAGCCGCAAAGCATCCTGGATATGTACGGAGCTGAACCCGGGAAGCGTTCCTTCGCCAACAACTGCTTGCTCGCCCGCCGTTTGGTGGAAAAGGGAGTCCGCTTCGTCGAGCTTTTCCACGAGTCTTGGGATCAGCACTTCAATCTCACCGGCGACCTCAAGAGGAACTGCAAGGACGTCGATCAAGCCTGCGCCGCCCTCATCAAGGATCTCAAACAACGTGGTCTGCTCGATGAAACCCTCATCGTCTGGGGCGGAGAGTTCGGCCGCACCCCCATGCTGCAGGGCGGAAACGACGGACGCGACCACCACCCCAACGCCTTCACCATGTGGATGGCCGGCGGCGGCGTGAAAGGCGGCGTCGAGTTGGGCAAGACCGACGAGCTCGGCTTCAACGCGGTCGAGGACAAGGTCCACGTCCACGATCTCAACGCCACGATCCTGCACCTCCTCGGCTTCGATCACACCCAGCTCACCCATCGCGCACAAGGCCGCGACTTCCGCCTGACGGATGTGCACGGGAACGTGGTGAAGAAGATCATCGCCTAGGAAGGGCGGATGGCGCATGGAGCGGCGTGTCTCCGACCGCCGGATAAGCACCGGGGAAATGGCCGGGGATGTGCGGGCGCTCGGAGAGACGCCCCTCCGGTAATTGCTGCCACATGCTCCTCACCGGCCTCCGCCGTGCCTCGACGGTCGTCGCCCCCGTGCCTGCCCGCGCCCATGGCAGCAACGTCGCCGGCCCCTGAGGTGGCCTCGCCAGCACGATGGTAACACTGAGTCATCGGCGGGAGCCCGCCCACACGGAAGACTCAGCTAGATATGAAGGGCTTGGAAAGACCCTTCTCCACAGTGCTGCGCTCTGGTAGGCTGAAACCTTCAGAAACAGCGAAAACCTGTATTCAAAGTGAACGGCTTTCAATATAAGGAAATTCTTGCCTTTTGCGGGGAGGGCAGCTGAACCTTCCGCGACATGAAAATTACTACATTCGTGAGCCTTTCTTTTAGTGCTCTAACAGTCGCTACAAACGCCGCAAGCATCTTGCCCTTCAATTCGATCACGGGATTCAGCGGAGGAGACAGCTTCACTCCTCAAGATTTCACTCCGCTGACCAATGGATCTGGTATTACCAAGCCTGATGTGAACGATCCTGCGACGTGGACAAATGGAGGCACCTCTACAGCTGCCGCCACCTATCAGGACGAGTGGTATGATAATTTTTTGGTTGGTGCAGCCAACAGTAAGCTCGGATGGGTATCCTTCGATCTGGGTAGTGTACAAACACAATTGGTCAATCTCTATCTCATTAATGCCGATGCCCAAAGTAATATTGTGTCGGGGAAACCTTCAATATTTACTATGCTTCAATGCCAACAGTCGCGCTCCCAGCGCCTCCGGGTGGAAATCAAGCAGTGGACTATGACTTTGCAAGCGGAGGCTGGACACAGCTTGGTACAACCCGGAGTTTGACTACGGTTGCGGCATCCCAAGCCTTCGATCTCAGCGGTATCTCTTCCGCGCAATACATCGCACTGGAGATCATGACAGCCCATACAACAAATGGGCGGGTAGGCTTCGATGAGGCAGCGATCACCGCCATCCCCGAGCCATCCGCCGCGCTTCTCGGAGGCCTCGGCTTCCTCGCCCTGCTCCGTCGCCGCAGGTAAGCGAGATAAAAAACTCTCAAAGGCTCCCTCGGCACCGCCGCTGGGAGCCTTTTTCGTGGGGAGAAGGGTC
>Ga0222650_1000622_pt1 | contig 25586 bp, 20 predicted proteins | sample AntAcemetagen367_FD_179820 | JGI IMG/M metagenome (GOLD analysis project Ga0222650, IMG submission 179820) | Saline water microbial communities from Ace Lake, Antarctica - #367 | ecosystem: Environmental > Aquatic > Non-marine Saline and Alkaline > Saline | place: Antarctica: Ace Lake... | reverse complement strand
CAACGTTTTTACCTACTTACGCTAATCATTTTCCTTGGTTTCAGGAGCTACGCGCAACAATTGCAATGCGGCACTTCCGAAAAAATGCAGGCCGCACTTAACGCGGACCCAAATCTGGGAATTGTAAGACAAGGTATTGAAGAGTTTACGCAGCGATGGATTTCTGAACATGCTGGAGAATCGGAGAGGGCAGTAGTAACTATTCCCGTTGTCGTACACGTAGTTTACAAAACCTCCGCCCAAAATATATCAACTGTCCAAGTTCAATCTCAGATTGATGTGCTAAACGAGGATTACCGTGCTATGAATACTGATATTTCGGGCGTTCCATCGGTATGGACAAACCGTGTAGCAGATTCTGAGATACAGTTTGCGTTGGCAGCGCAAGATCCAGACGGATTTCTTACCAGTGGCATCACACGTACGGAAACGACAATTTCTGATTGGGGCGGTTCAGACAATGTAAAGTTCACATCGGAAGGCGGGCATAACGCTTGGCCAAATACCGATTATTTAAACATTTGGGTCTGCAACATTGGTAGTGGACTTTTAGGTTACGCCTACCAGCCGGGTGTAAATGCCTCTTTGGATGGAGTGGTAATAGGCTACAGGTTTTTTGGTCGGATAGGAAGCCTTTCTAGCAGCTATGATGAAGGCCGCACAGCAACACACGAAGTAGCACACTATTTCAACCTCGATCACCTTTGGGGATTTGGAGGTGCTAACACGAACTGTACTGCTGATGATAATGTTTCGGATACACCAAAACAGCAAGGGCCGAATTACGGTTGTAATAATAGCTACCCCGAAGAGACTTGTGGCACAGGAGTTAACAGCGACATGTTTAACAACTACATGGATTATGGCAATGATGATTGCCTGTTCTTCTTCACCGAAGGACAAAAAAACAGAATGCTAGCTGCGCTGAACGGACCACGTTCTCCGTTAAAAGATTCTAATGGTCTTATTCCCGGACAAGTAGGTATTGAAGACCACGTTCTCAACAGCTCGGTCATTATATATCCCAATCCAACCAACGGATTGATGAACATACGCTTGGACGAAGACGCTGGTACCAAAACTGACATTAGAGTGCTCGATCTCCTCGGCAAAATAGTTTACATGGAAACCAGCGTAAACCTCCACTTTGCCAATCATACACTTAATCTCGATGAACTAACTGCAGGAACATATGTTCTTGAATTAAGCTCAGACAATGAGCGTGTGGTTAGAAGAATCAATATTATAGACTAGATGAACCCAAACGGTTTAGAACACCTGCTTTCGAGCAACCTCCACCCAAAATTTAGAACCATTACTGAAAAGGTATTGGCTAAGGAGCGAATCTCTTTTGACGAAGGCGTGCTTCTGTACGAAAAGGGCGAATTGGCTTTTTTAGGAACCTTGGCAAACCATATTAAGGAGGCTAAATATGGTGACAATGTTTATTTCAATCGAAATTTCCACGTAGAGCCAACCAACATCTGCGTGTTCGATTGTAAGTTCTGTTCTTACTCCCGTTTGTTAAAACAGAAGTCTGAAGGTTGGGAGCTTTCTGAAAATGAGATTCTAGAAATTGTACGCAACTACGAAGGGAAACCTGTTACCGAAGTTCATATTGTGGGCGGTGTACATCCTAAAATGGGATTGCATTATTTCGCTTCGCTGATTAAGAAAGTAAAAGAGATAAGACCAGATATACACGTTAAAGCTTTTACAGCTGTAGAGCTTGAATACATGTGTAGAAAGGCAAAAGTGAGCTACCGCGAAGGCTTGCAGATTCTTAAAGACCACGGGCAAGATTCTTTACCAGGAGGTGGGGCTGAAATTTTTGACGAAAAAGTAAGAGCAGAAATCTGCAACGATAAGTGCACATCTGAACAATGGCTCGAGATGCACAAAACAGCGCATCAAATAGGTATGCCTAGTAACGCCACAATGCTTTATGGTCATATTGAATCTTTTGAGAACCGTGTTGACCATATGAACCGATTACGAACGCTGCAAGACGAGACGGGCGGCTTCAACACATTTATTCCACTCAAGTACCGAAATGGCAATAATCAAATGAGCCATATTAAAGAGGTAAGCACTATTGAAGACCTCCGCAATTACGCCATTGGTCGTATTTACATGGATAATTTTGGGCACTTAAAAGCTTACTGGCCAATGATTGGACGTGAGACCGCTCAGATGAGTCTTGCTTTTGGTGTAGATGATGTTGATGGCACCATTGATGACAGTACCAGAATATACAGTATGGCTGGTGCAGAAGACCAAAACCCTGCACTATCTACCCAAGAACTAGTAGGACTTATTAAGCAAGTTGGACGACATCCAATTGAGCGAGACACGATTTACAATACCGTTACCGATTACTTGGATTATGATTTTGCTGCCGAGAAAGAAAAGGTTAGCTAATTACTCCTTCCTACTGCTCACGTAAACCCGCCATTTTTCTATGACGCTTTGCATGTCTTGAGGTAAATCGGTCTCAAATAACATTCTTTCCTGAGTAACAGGTTGCGTAAAACCTAAGGACTTGGCATGTAGGGCAGGCCGCGGTAAAAGCTCAAAACAGTTATCAATAAACTGCTTGTACTTGGTAAATGTGGTGCCCTTCAAAATCTTTTCACCGCCATAACGCTCATCGTTAAACAACGGATGACCTATGTGCTTCATGTGCGCGCGTATTTGGTGGGTACGCCCCGTCTCTAGTTTGCACTGCACAAGCGTTACGTAGCCAAACCGCTCCAAAACCTTGTAGTGCGTAACGGCATGTTTGCCTTGGTCGCCATCAGGATATACATCCATTTGCATGCGGTTTTTTACGCTGCGACCAATATGTCCTTCAATTTTTCCTTCGTCTTCTTCAAAATCTCCCCAAACAATGGCGTTGTACAATCTATCCGTTGCACGATCAAAGAATTGCTGAGACAAATGCGCCAACGACACCTCGTTCTTGGCAATAACCATAACACCAGAGGTGCCTTTATCAAGCCTATGCACGAGTCCTGGACGCGGCTCTCCGTGCATGTTCATGTCCGGCAGGTTCTTAAAATGGAACATCAAACCGTTTACCAGCGTGCCATCATAATTCCCGTGACCGGGATGTACAACCAAGTCTGGCTGCTTGTTCAAGACCACAACATCCGCATCCTCAAACAGAATATCCAGCGGAATATATTCAGGATGAATGGTTTTATCGCGTGGCGGATATGCCAGTACCACCGTAATCACATCCTTCGGTTTAACCTTGTAATTAGGTTTAACTGGCGAATCATTCACATGAATATTTCCAGCCTTAGCAGCATTCTGAATTTTGCTTCGCGTAGCATTTGCCAAACAATCCATCAAGAACTTGTCAATACGCAACGGTTCCTGTCCTGGGTCGGCCACAATACGGTGATGCTCAAATAAATCCTCCTGTTCGTCCGCCTCTTGATACAATTCGCTGTTATCGCTCATAGTTGTAGCACCAATCTTTCTGTGAATACCCCATCTGCAGCATCTATGCGTAGCAGGTATGTTCCTGCATTCAGATGTCCTAACTGCAGTTTACCCGTGTAACCAGTAGTGGTGTAAACACTTCTTCCAGAAAGGTCGAACACCGAAATTTTAGCACTACTGAACTGCCCCGAAACGGTTTCTTCCAAGAAGACATCGCCCGTTGTCGGGTTCGGGTACACCTTAACGTGTTGCATGCTTGGTTTTTCCGTTACACTTACCCAGTCGTAAGGCTCACCAAATACCGGGCGCAACATTACAGCACCCGGTATAGAGCTTTGATTCCAACTGGAACCTAAATTTAAGCGCAGTTTACTAGAAGCATCTGTGCGTTTATCAAAACCAAAAGAAAAACCGAATTCGGGATTAGTTGAAGGTTGCTGTACCCATCCTATCCAAATGTTTTCGGAAGCAATATTTAGCACTGTATCGTTAATGGTGTAATTATGGAAATAATTACGCTGATTAGTATAGTACAAATTGGTATCAGGAGACTGCCATAGAATATCCTCCGGCTCCTCATTACCTGACCAAACCACCAAACGGACGGGTTCATCCTCCATATCAAACTCTACAGGGTTGAGGTAGTATTGAATGCCTACTAGTCGGTCGCCCAGCTTCTTAATATTGTACTTCAGCGCAACCATACTTTCGTTCTCGAGATTCTCAAGTCCATAAGCTGCTTCAGCAGTGCCATCATCATAGGCGTAGTAATTGTAGAATTCCTGTTTTTCTACCCTAACGCTATTAGAAGGGTTATCATCTGCGAACGTCACATTAAAGCGAAGTGCAAAAAAGGTTGAGTCATCAGATATTTGCTGATCACCAGGGAAGCTCGTAATCAGACTGGAAATATCGAACTCAAAGTTGGTTGACCCACCAATCACGTTACAAGTATTTGATTCGTTACCACATATCAAATCTGGAAAAACGGAAGCTGTTCTGCTCAATACATCAAAACGTTGCACTCCCAAATGGTCATACACCTGAAGCGAAAAATTAGGTGTAGCTATAATGTTCGTGTTGTTTCTCAGCATAAAATAAGCCGAATCTCCCGTAGAAGCAACCGAATCTGCTTTATAATGCGTCCATGGCATAGCCGCATACTCCTTAAGCAGCGAGTAGGTGGCACTTTGAAATGCTGAAATGGTGTCGATATAGGAAGTTTGGCATAGCTGCGCCACATCAAACAGCGCAGTATCGTTAATATCTCTCCCTTCATCCAACTTAACGTAGTCGATGTGCCACTGATCAACATTGCCACCCAAAAAAGTGTAGTTCCTAAATCGAAACTGGAATCCTGAGTATAGATACCTCTCGTCTGAAACGGGAACCATCACACGGTTGAAATCAAAAATCTCTAGGTCAAACCCTTCAGCTTCCCATTGTGTTTCCCACAAGTCTGCCGTGTCTTTAAACTCCAATACAAGTTTGTATTCTTCGCCAGGAGCATACGGTGCTGCACCCTGAGGCTGATAATAAAAGCTGAGATAAACCGTATCGGCTGCGTTGCTCAAATCAATAGGCTTGGATGTCAGACTATCTGCTGGTTGTGGACTTGGGCTCTGTCCTTGTAGCAAGAAACCGTAAGCTCTGCCCCGCTCATCTAATCCATCAAATGTGGCCACTCCCTGAGAAATAGGGTTAATAGCCATGTGATTATTGATGTATGCCTTATTGTCTACCCACAAACCTGAATTTGGGAATAGATCAGCAGCGGTTCGCAGTCGCGAAAATGGTTCAGAGAAATCATCGAAGAAGGGAAGGCTCAATGTATCTCCTACCGCGCGAGATGGATTCGCCATTTCCGCCCGCATGTATTCATCATAAGACGATAGCGATGCATTTCCTCTCATAGGAACCAACACTTCCTGTGCCATCACATTAGGGGCAAGCAGCACAAACAACACTAGCACTGCCCTCGTTGCCTCCTTAAAAATCTTCCTCATTAAAATCTTCTTGTGTTATTAACGAATCGGGCAACGTCAACGGGTTAAAATAAAGTGTAGAATCGTACTTGATAGACAGCGTGTCCCCCGTCAAATAGAGAATAACCGAAGTTCCCATTGGCACCAAATTCTCCTCATTAAATGCAGGAATCTGCTTGTAAACCCGAACTAATCCTGTGTCAGTCATTGTTGCTGTATCAATCTTAAATGTTGCCAAGTTCAAAGATGAGAGGTTCAATCTATCGGTAGCCTCCTTCAAATTGTAATAGAGTAAATACGGAATACGAACGCGCGTATTGCTTAAACCATCCCCTAAAACCAAGTCAACCACGGTTCCACTAAACGTCATTGTTCCTTTCTTAGCTTCTTTACCCTTAATTTTTTGGGCAAGAACAGCGTTCTTAGCAATGTCTGGTCGGTATTGCAATTCGCCAACTTTCAGTCCAACACTTTCCAATACAGCTTTTGCTTGTCTTAAAGACAAATTCCGTACATCGGGAATAGACACTTGCTTGGGTAGAAGAGCATTAATGGTGATATAAATTTTACGCCCACGTTTAACCGAATAGCCGGGACCGGGTTCTTGAGCAGCTACCGTTCCTTTTGGCAATTCATCCGAATAAAGTGAATCAACAATCTCAAATTCAAGGTTTGTTGTATCCGCATATGCCTCAATGTCATCAAAACTCATTCCGATGAAGTTGGGCGTTTCAACAACAATACCGTGCTCGGTGTAATTATCCAGCCAATAAAAAAGCCCTATACATGCAGGTGCAATCAACACGCCTACAATGGCAAGATTGATAAGAAACAGTTTACTGAAAATGAACTTGATAAAACCCATCGATTTGAATAGAAAACACCGCTATTACAACGGGCGGCAAAGATATAAATTATGCAACCCCAACTGTTTAACCAAAATTGGGAAGGTCTGTGTGAGCTTTGCGAAATTAAACTACATTTCGGAGCGTTATTACCTCACATGAAAAAGACTGTTGCTATTGTTTTTGGTGGATACTCTTCAGAATGGGTCATTTCTGAATTGAGTGCTAATGTTGTTCTTAAACACCTTGATGTGGCCAAGTACACATCGTACTTGGTAAACATCTCTCAGGAAAGTTGGGATGTGCTACTTTCTGACGGAACCAAATCCCCTATTGATAAGAATGATTTCTCTTTTACCGAAAACGGGAAAAAGACTGTGTTTGATGTGGTTTTTAACGCCATTCACGGCACGCCCGGAGAAGACGGCAAGCTGCAGGGCTATTTCGATATGATTGGGCTTCCATCCACATCTCCAGGGGTAATGGCATCTTCACTCACCTTTAGCAAAAGCTATTGTAACGGTTTCCTTCGTCAGTATGCTGATGTGAACATTGCCGATGCCGTAATGGTACGCAAAGGCGAAAAGGTAGATTCGAGCGCTATTCTGGAAAAGGTGGGGCTTCCATGTTTCGTAAAACCGAATAACATGGGGTCTAGTTTCGGAATAACCAAACTCAAAGCTGCCGAAAACTTTGACGAGGCATTAGCCAAAGCCTTAGAAAATGATGACGAAGCAGTGATTGAACAGTTTATCGATGGCGTGGAGATTGGAAGCGGTGTCTATTCGTTCAAAGATGAAGTGATTGCACTCCCACTTACCGAAATAGTATCCGAAAACGAATACTTCGACTATCAAGCCAAGTACGAAGGTGCAAGCGAAGAAATAACGCCAGCCAGAATTGACGATTCTACAACACAATTGATTCAAGAAACGACTAGGCGGGTTTTTACACGATTAAAGCTGAAAGGTATGTCGCGTATGGATTACATCGTTCAGGATGGCAAGCCATATCTGATTGAAGTGAATACGATCCCCGGCTTATCGGAAGAAAGCATACTACCACAACAGCTACGTAATGCAGGAATTACGCTGCAAGATTTCTTTGGGCAATTGATTGAAGGTGCCTAGACCTCTGAGTTCATTCCTTCGTCAGGAAGACAGACGAGATACAGAATTCTTCGACAAAAAACCTCTTTCCGTCTCCCCCGCTTGTCACCCTGACGTAGGAAGGGTCTCATTATTCTTCCAATGGAGACCTAACAGGTCTTCAGAAAATCGATGAGTTTGGCAACCGCTAACCCACGATGGCTAATGACATTTTTCTGCTCCATGCTCATTTCCGCAAACGTTTCTTCAAAGCCTTTCGGGCGGAAAACCGGATCGTAGCCAAAACCATCTTTACCATGTTCCTCGGTCATAATCTCACCATCTACGCGACCTTCAAAAAAATGCTCCTCACCATTTAGGATAAGGCTGATTACGGTTCTGAAACAGGCGTTTCGGTTCTTTTGGCCCTCAAGATTCCGCAGCACTTTATCCATGTTATCCTGAAAGGAGCAATTCTCACCAGCGTAGCGCGCAGAGTAAACTCCGGGTTCGCCATTCAATGCTTCAATCTCCAAACCTGTATCGTCCGAAAAGCAGTTCTTTCCCGTGCGTTCAAAAACATACTTGGATTTAATGCTGGCATTTGCATCAAGCGTATTACCCGTTTCGGGAATATCCACATCTCCGAGTACATCTCTTAATGAAAGAACTTTAAACTCCTTTGGAAGTTTAAAACGAACCTCCTCAACCTTGTGCGCATTATTGCTTGCAAAAACGATTTCCATGCTGTAAAAGTAAGTGCCGCGTCATTGCAAGAGAGGAAAGAGCGTGGCAATCTTTTTCCATCCCATGGAGATTGCTTCGTCCTCCGTCCTCGTAATGACGGATTCTTTACTGAGGTTCGTTACTTAGCAGAATGGATTTCCTGCGTAACAATAGACTGGCTTTACACTTCCTGATGGGAATTGTGTTGACAATTGTTTACCCTATGCAGGAATTATTCTCTGGAAACCAGAACATCTATTTCCTGTGGGGAATGGCAGATTTGCTACCAAACGCCTTTACTGCCGACCCGCTGGTTAATTCGCCTAATCCGTATCCAGCTTTCAGTTGGCTCATTACTGTCTTACCAATTCGATTCCTTAGCATTTGGACAACAGCCATCTACGTTTTTCTTTCTTCCGTTTACTCGTTTTCTCTTTTCGGAATTGCCGATAGAATTGCACCCTTGTACAAGAACAAAACGCAGTTTTTCTCTTTTACCACTTTATTCCTATTTCTTCATTCCTCACCCATTTGGGGAACGTACTTCAGTCTTGTTTTTGATATTGATTTACGCTGGGTTTGGGACAGCGGAATTGCTGAACAAGGCGTTCTGCGCGGCTATTTGCAACCAAGCGTTTTTGGCGTATTTCTATTGTTCAGCCTGTATCAAGTTATGCAGAAGAACTATGCCCTAGCCATTTTGTGCATCGCGCCAGCAGCAGCCTTTCACGCCAGCTACGTTTTTCTGGGTGGAATCCTCACCATTCTCATTCTGTTTCAGTCCAATTTTGGCAAGAAAAGTTTACTAGCAGCAGTCCTTTTGCTTTTACTCGCACTCCCCTACTCCTACTACATTTTCAGCCATTTTCTTCAGGTTGATGAGACCATGAAAACGGCCATAAACCAAGCGGTGATGGCGGGTTATGATGAGAACATCCACATTAATCCTACTAATTGGATTGGCCCGAAATTCTATCTGCAATTGCTTTGCATGGTAATAAGTGTAATAGCATTTTGGAAAACACATTTACGCACAATACTACTTTGGATGCTTGTATTTGGCATACTACTGACCACACTTGCTTATGGTCTCGAGAGTACAACTCTCATTAGCCTCAACCCTTGGAGAATTTCAATTCTAATCATGCCAATTGCATCAATCGCGATTCTATCAAGCATCGTCAACAGCGGTATTTGGACTACCATTCGTCCACACATATTAAGTTTTGTGGGCGTGGCTTGTGCAGCACTTGTGTTCTATCGCGTTTTCGGAAATCGTTCAGCGGATTTCATTGGCCCTTGGACAACGATTCAAATTGCGGCTTTCATTCTCGTTTCAATATCAGCAGGTTTTGTTTTCAAAAACGAAACGCTAAACAAATTACTTACTCCCATTATCATTATTGCTTTGATAACGGTTGGGTTGGTTGATCGATATGTACATGGCATTTCAAAATCGAGCACGGATGAGTTTAAAGCCATAGCCGCAATTGATAAGACCATTGAACCAAACACTGTTTATGTCGTCCCAGCAGATTGGACTTCCTTTAGAATGAACGCTCAAAAAGCAGTCTTTGCAGATAAAAATCTTGTTTACGGCCCAGCATTACCAAGTTTGATGGAGCGTTTAGAATTACTTGAATCGGCTTACGAGTCCAATGATTTTTCGAGCGTCATAGCTTCAGTTCCATCTGGCACTACCATCAAACTGATCGCGCCTTCAACAACTGAAATTCCTACTGCCTTTTCGAAACATGCATTAACCAACACCTTCAGTTGCATCACGCTCAGACAAACCACTCTTCCCTGAGCGCAGTCGCAGATGGTTTCGACAGCGCTCAACTAAGACCCCGAATAACCTATTTTTGAATCCGATGGCTTCCCAAAAACCAATTCGTGTTATCCGCGCCAACCAACCCTTTTCAGATTGGCTGAAACAGCTTTGGCAGAGACGCGAGACACTTTGGTTCTTTGTGTGGAAAGACCTGAAAGTGCAGTATCAAAAACCAATTTTCGGATTGCTTTGGTCGGTTTTCCAGCCACTTGTTTACTTCGCAGTCATCCTCAGCGTTATTCGGTTTTCGGGTAGAACTACCTCCGAAACCCAAATGCCGTTTGAACTTTATCTCCTTTGTGGTTTAGCCGTTTGGAATTTCACAACATCAGTCATTTTAGGCGGAATGAATAGCATGCAGTCCAACGCTGGACTTGTAACAAAGGCATCGTTTCCAAGATTATATCTCATTCTTTCTCCATTAATCAAAAGCATTTTTGATCTTGCAATTGTGCTGGTTATTGTAATTGCAGCGGCCATCATTTTGAAAGCTCACATATCTGTCTTTCTACCTCTTGCCATATTGATTTCCCTTTTATTGATTCTTCCCATTTCATTCGGGTTAGCTTGTATTTCCTCAACGCTGGTCGTTTGGAACCGCCACTTCCGTCACGCTATTCCTATTCTACTTTACGCGATGATTTTTGTCCTGCCAATCTTCTATTCTATGGATGAAATCGGGAATAAATGTCTTCAATTGTTTTACAGTTTCAACCCAATTGCTGGCGCGATGGATGTGTTACGTAGTGGATTTAATTCTGCAAGTCTCCGTTTGAATCAGTTGCCTTTTTGGAGTGCTTCTTCAGCCATTTTTGCTGTAGTTGGAGTTGCCCTGTTTAGAAAAATGGAACGCACCTTAGCTGACCAAATATGACAGCAATTGAAGCCATATCTCTTTCTAAATCATATTCTTTAAAAGGAAGCAATGATCCAAAATTTGAAGCGCTGAAAAACGTTTCTTTCTCCATTTCCGAAGGAGAATCTGTAGGAATCATTGGTCGCAATGGTGCAGGAAAAAGCACTCTTTTGAAATTGCTTTCCGATGTCACTTTTCCTACGTCAGGAGAAGCTAAAATTGCGGGGTCATTCTCAAGTCTACTGGAGGTTGGAACAGGTTTTCATCCAGACCTGAGCGGTCGTGACAACATTTTTCTGAATGCTTCTATCATTGGTATTTCCAAAAAAGAAGTAAACGAAGAATTGGAAAACATCATCGATTTCTCAGGTGTAGGAAAATTCATTAACGAGCCGCTACGCACCTATTCAAGCGGCATGAAATTGCGATTGGCTTTCTCCGTTTTGGCTCATCTCAAAACAGACATTATTGCCTTAGACGAGGTGCTTGCTGTGGGCGATTCTATGTTCCAGATTAAGTCCATGGAACGCATTTTCGATTTTAAGAAACAAGGAAGAACACTTCTTTTTGTATCTCATAATTTGAGCGCTATAAAAAAACTCTGTGAACGAACCTTGGTTATCGAGAGCGGAGAAATTGTGTTTGATGGAGTGACAGATAAAGCTATTCACTTCTATTTGAATGCGCAGAAAACGAAAGTTGGGACTTCCCAGTTCCTTAAAAAACTGAAATGCAACTGCTCAGAAGAATCGGCCAGTATTGAACTGGAAATAGAATCGCTGCAAACGGATGCAGAATTAGATTTAGGCGTTAACATTTCCGATGGCAATGGAAATCAACTTTATCATTTCAGTAATCGTTTTATCGATCAAACGCTTATCCCTGAGAATGGAAAGGTGAATTTGAAGCTAGATTTCAAGCATTCTATTAAACCGGGCAGTTATCCGATATCGATTTATCTAGGACAAAACCACGAAGAATTAGCGTGGCTTGAAAATATTGGTGAGTTGATTGTACCTCCATACAATCCCTATGGATTTCACAATCCGCAAGCAATTCAGAGTGCAATGATTACGGATTTCAACATCACTACTTCGTGATGAATACGCCAATTCTACTGCTCGTTTACAACCGTCCTGCGCAAACAGAAAGGGTATTGCAGCGGCTCACAGAGTGTGGCGTTACTAATGTTTTTGTTTCTGCTGATGGCCCGAAATCAGAGGATGACAGAATCAAGACTGACGAAGTGAAATCTTGTATCAATAGGCATTCCTCCATTATCAGTAATTCGCAATTCTTAGGGCAGAACCAAGGCTGTAAAAAGGCCGTGATTACTGGAATAAATTGGTTCTTCGATAATGTGGATGAAGGCATCATTTTAGAAGATGACTGCTTGCCCAGCCCACACTTCTTTCCATTTATAAATGACCTTTTGAGTCGCTATCGTGAGGAAAGAAACATTTGGATGATAAGCGGAAATAATCCTTTGGGTAAATGGGAAGCGGAAGGCAATCATTTCTTTTCGCGTATCGGTCACATTTGGGGATGGGCAACTTGGAAAGACCGATGGGACGATTTTCGTCCTGAACTACCTTATATCCAAGCTTTTATTGATAATGATGGATTTGAAAAAGCATTCGGTCCCACGCGTTTAGCCCAAACACGAAAGGAGCTAACGATTAAAGCAAAAAGCGGAGAAATTGATACCTGGGATTATCAATGGATGGCACAGATTCTCACCGAAAATGGCTTGGCCGTTGTTCCTTCACAAAACCTTGTGCAGAACATCGGGTTCGAATTATCTGGGACAAACCTGACCGAAAAGCCGAATTGGATTCAGAATGAAACCGTTTCAAACCCGCTTACAATTTCTGAACGATCAATAGAACTTGACCGAGAATATGAAATGGAACTCGAGCTATGCAAGCGGTCTGACTCGGCAGCGAACAACCCTATTTTTCATTATTCAAAATCAGGAAATTCGTCCAGTAAAAAACTGAAAATTGTTCTTATCAACTCCACTGATGTTGGTGGTGGAGCGGAGAAAATCACACTCAGCATTCATAAGGAACTTTTAAAACGAGGACACGATAGTACGTTCCTCGTTCAGCATAAGAAGTCGGAGCTACATTCTGTTGTAGAGTTAGTTGGTGAAGTCTTAGAGCAAATTCGGAGGCTAAAACCAGATGTCGTTCATATTCATAATCTCCACGGAACAACTCTGAATCTCAACGAAATCGCCAATCTTTCTCAAGAAGTTCCAATCATTTGCACGCTCCACGATTCTTGGCTTACAACAGGCAGTACTGACCACCCCTTTGTACTGGATGGAACCGATTTATCATTGCTTGAAATGATGGAATGGAAAAAGGAACTTGACCAACGTAATTTGTCAATCGGTCAATCGAAAATTCGGTTCACTGCGCCCAGTCATTGGCTTAGAGAACGGTTTTTTCAAGCCCACGGCATCAAAGCGCAATTTGTTCCAAACGCCATTGAAAGCAAACAGTCAGTAGCCATTGAACTACCTTCAGAACGCTACATTCTTTTCGTGGCTAACAATGGCGAAAAAAACCCTTATAAAGATTTTGACACATTAAAAGCCGCTTGGATTAAAGCAAATTCTGAACTGAATGACAAATCTGTTGATTTAGTTTGTGTGAGTGGTTCAGCAAAAGAAAAGCAGTTTGGAAACGGACGATTGATTATCCTTTCCAAGCTGGAAAATTCTGACATTCTCAGGCTGATGGAAAACGCACTTTTCGTTGTGCAAGCAAGCAAACAGGAAAATTCGCCTCTTACTATTTTGGAGGCGCACTCGGTTAATAAACCTGTTGTCGCCTCCTTAGTAGGTGGTATTCCCGAAATGCTTTCAGGCAAAGAATTGGAGTTTGCCTATCAGTCAGACAATCCGCATCAATTGCAACAAAAGCTGGTTGACGCTGTGCGTTCTTCGGATAATGGCTCATTTACATTCCGTGCTTCCAAACCAGAATCATTCAGTAAAATGGTTGATGCTTATCTTGGTGTCTATCTAGAAATGGCAAATGCCTGATTTCACCATAATAACGCCTGTTCTTAACCAAGTTCAACACATAGAAAAGTGTATTCTTTCTGTGCTTGAACAGAGCGGTGACGTGCAATACATAATAATAGATGGTGGCAGCACAGACGGAACGGTAGATGTTATTCGTAAGTATGAAAAGCGCGTTTCCTATTGGGTGAGCGAACCCGATAGCGGACAGAGCGATGCTATTAACAAAGGGTTGAAACTTGCAAATGGAACATTTTTTAATTGGCTAAACGCGGATGACCAACTTACTCCAAATGCACTAATAAATGTGCTTGAAGTGGCGTCCGAAGAAACGCAAGTCGTTGTTGGAAAATGCGAACATATCGATGAAAATGAAAATCAAATTGCGGTTGGAGGAGCAAGAATTTGGGATTCGGTAGAGGCTACGCTTGGCAACTACAGTATGGGGCAGCCTTCGGTGTTTTACAAAACCTCGTTGATCAAAGAACTCAATGGACTGAATGAGAACCTGCATTACTGCATGGACATGGATTTATGGTTTCGTTTTCTCATCACTAACGGGCAGGGAAGCATTTCTGAAATCGATGAAACGTTGAGCCGGTTCTTAGTTCATTCTGATTCTAAATCTGTTGCTAGTGCGAATGACATGCGAGATGAGAAATATGGCATTTTTCGAGCATTGTTCAAGCAATTTCAAGTGCCGATTATTCTCGAAAGTTTCTTGTCGAATTACCAGATCCCGAATGTTAACGAGAGTATTTACGTTAGCAATATGGATCAAGAAGTTCTACTAGCCAATTTCTGCTGGCATTTATTACTTGAAGCTTATGAGAAGGGCGAAATGGAAAAATGCACGGCTCTTCACAAGATTGTCACGAGGGGAAATCGACTTACGGCAGGAGAAAAGGTGATGTGGAGAACACGACTACTATACAAGAAACTTCGAGTAAGATGAATCCGTCTCCATTGGTAAGTATTCTGATGCCAGCTTTTAATGCGGAGAAATTCATAGCTAAAGCAATCAACTCAATCATAAACCAGAATTATTCCAATTGGGAGTTGTTGATTCTAAATGATGCTTGCACAGATTTAACTCAAACAATTATAGATGAATTTGAGGATGACAGAATCACAGTTTTCCGACATTCCGAAAACCAAGGATATCTGATTTCATGCAATGAACTATTTAGTAAAGTCAAAGGTGATTTCGTTACGTTTCTGGATGCTGATGACGTCTGTCCCGCTACACGTATCGACCGTTGTGTGGCCGAGTTCAAGAAAGATTCTGAACTTGATTTTCTGACAACGGGTTATTCAAGAATTCAAGAATCGGGGGAATTACTCTCCACCCACCCAGCCAATATCGACTTTAAAAGATACCCAGAAGACGCTCGGTATAATCCAACTGTTTGTTGCACCACTATCTTCCTCAAAACAGAATTACTGGTTAATGTTGGTGGTTATCGTTCATTTTTTAATGCAATTGGGGGTGAAGACTATTATTGGCTTTGGGAACTTTCGAGGGCAGGCAAAGGACAACATCTTACCGAATTACTTTACGATTATAGGTCTCATGTAAAGCAAACAAGCATCACGCATAAGGATGATCTATGCTTGTTTCTCCCTGAACTGCTTGAACAGCTGCGAATTGAATTCAGTGAATCTGAATGGAAACAATCCAAAGCAGATATAATCGGTACAAACATTCAGAAACGATACGTGCAATCTCGCTTTCAATTACATCTGCGGAAAGGGCAGGTGTCCATAAATAGAGGTGAAACTTCTTTTTGGAATCATGTAGCAATCTGCTTTACTCAAATCAGGAGGCCTAAAGAACTGGGCTCTTTTCTGTACCTCATTTATTCGTGGGGAGTTAGAAATCTTCGGAGCGCAGCCCTGTAAGTCTAAATAGCGCTAGTCGAAATTTCAATTTCAACCGTTCAGCCCGCGATGGTGCTTCGCTAATTAGCTTTTCGAATATTTTTTCTCGAATCTCCTTCTGAAAGGCTTGATCCGCCCTAGTAGTTTCTGAGCTGGTAAGATTCTCGTTGTGCCTCACATCGAACTCCATCAATGCTTTTTCCAGATCACCTTCTGCACCAATGCGCTGCCAAAATTCCGTGAACGTTTTTTTTGGGTCATCAATATCTACCCTAACCACATTGGTTTTATCACGGAGAAAAAGATTGATGGAAGATATTACCGAATCGATGAATTGTGTGGTAACAGTTAATTTATCTGCGTCTGATAACAACTCAGGAACATTCCCTAATAATCCAGTAAAAAATTTGAGATTGTTAAAGCTATGACCCCACAGTTTGTTGCAGCTTGCAACCACTTTTCCTTTCTCACGCTCCAGATGAACATAAAATGCTTCATTACCGTAACGCTGGTCTAGCTCTCCCAGCATCCAAGAAAGGTTATTATCTACTTCAATATGAGAAGTTGGGTAGTTGAGTCGGGAATCGCCTATTAACGAAGCGCGCGACTCATGAGCTGAGCTGTAATTAGTAATGTAATCGCAAGCTTTGGCAAAAGTGGTAGAACCACACCTCCCAGTATTCAAAACAAAAATATTTTCGAATTTCTTTTTTGCCACAATCAAATCAGATAACATAATCCGCAAGTCCTTATGAAGGAGCAGAATCTACAATTTTGTACCGAATGTAAGGCTTTGGTTCATCATGACATACGTCTAGATAACCTACTTAGAAAAAAGAGAAGATACCGTATACCAGCTTAAGGCTACAAGAACCTCGTCTCTGTAGCATTTAACCTAAAAGACAACATTTCAAGCTTCCCAAAGCTTGCATGTCTAAACGGAAACATAGTCATTTTAGAAAGCTGAACTGAACCTTGTCAGTCGCTCCTAAAAAAGACCGATTACCAATCTGCCAACTTCTGTAGAATTTGTAGCAAGCGGGGGTCACTTGGCCGTGGTGCATTACCATCAACCACTTTGCCTTTTTTGTCGAATATTAAGTAGCGCGGAATACTGCTGACCCCGAACTTAGCTGTTGCTTCTGAACCCCAACCACCTTTAGATAAGCCGTGAACGCCTTCAATTCCGAGTTCTTCAATAGCGCGTTTCCACACAGTTTCTGTGTTGTCGATGGAAATGTAGAGAAACTCAATATTCTTCCTGTGTTTCTTACTTAACTGTTGTTTTAAAGCCTTGGCTGCAGGAAACTCCTTGCGGCATGGGCCACACCAACTTGCCCAAATGTCTAGGTAAACAACCTTGCCTTTCAACTCCGACAGCTTGAACATTTCACCATTTATCCCCTGTAGCTCAACATCAATTTCATCATTTGATGAATTCACATCAGTAAGAGCAATCTCCACCTCATCATCTTTAGCCTGAAGTTTATCTCCCAAACTATCGGTAACAAGTTTGACGAAGACTTCGGAAGACTGCGTTTCCTTCAAATAATCGCGCATTTGACGCAGCAAGGAAGGTTGCACGGTTGTCGAATTAGCCAACATGGTTTTAGCAAGAAAATACTGTAGCGATTCTGCTTTTAGATTTTCTCTTGCGAGATTGAATGCTTCCTGAACAACGGACTGTTTGTCTGAAAACTTCATGAAGTCGTAAGTCTTAAGCGATTGGTAATTAACAAATTGAATCAGCAGTTCGCGAAAGAATTTACTATCCAGTTCTGAGCTTTTATTCATGCGCTCCCAGTTCAACCCTTCAATTAGCACTTTTGGGATTTCTGTTGCCTTAGGAATGGAACTGCCGGCCGTTTTCATCTCAGAAAACTTGAACAGCGATAAATAATAATAGTAGGTAACGTGATTCTTGTATGCTTTTACGAAGTCTGCTGGTAATTGCGGCTCCGCCTTCTCTAACGCATGAATTACATCATTGCGCAGGGCAAAGATTTCCATCTCCATTCCATCTATGTTGGTGGCGCTTTGCGACTGACCATTCAACCATTCAAGAGAAAGTCGTTCCCCGTACTTCTCATTAATCTGAGATGCAAAAGCGTGAATGGCTGCATTGTCGCCACTAAGTTTTACTGAACTCGTATCGTCTAGAAAATCAGCATCGAAATTTATGTTTAGCGATGTAGCGTTTTTCCAGACAAAAACATTCTTGTCTTTATCGTGGTAACTCATCTTCATCCAACCAGAAGCTGGAATGGTAGCTGTTTTAGAAAACGCAGCATTGGAAACGGGAACATCCTCTGCCCAAGTATTTCCGAAGTAATCTTCTGGGAACTCAACTCGAAGATTTTCATCAGCCATTCCACTGATATTACCTGAAAAATGAAATTGCTGCGCCCCAGCGGTATTAACCAGCACGAGCGCAGCAATTGTAAGTAGTTTATTCATGTATTATTCAATCTTTATGAGGCGCGCAACAGCAGGACGTTTGTCTGTCATTACCCTAACCAAGTACGCTCCTTTTGAAAGACCAAGTTCCGAGGCATTTACTGTGTATTTCTTAGAGCCTGGGTTCATTGCTCCTCTGTGATATGTGTGAAGTATTCTCCCTGAAACATCCACTAATTCAACGTGTGCCCAAAGGCTTTCGTTAACCTCGAAGCTGAAAGTAGTTTCGTTTTTAAATGGATTGGGATACACATCCAAACCTGAAACAGCTTGAAGAACTTCTACCTCTTCTACACCCGTGGTTGTCTCTTGCTTAAGAATAGTCCAATCATCCAAGATTTCTCCATCCTTTGTGAGGTAATAACCAGAAAGCGTATCGCCATGAGCATACAGCATGGTTGAGCCTACACATGTATCGCAGCCATGACCATAATACATGGCTGGGTGCTCAAGACCTGCATCCGAGTCTTTACTTCCCGAATTTCCCTGAACGATATACATCGTTCCGTGATTTGGGTTGGGGCCGTTTGTGTACTTAGTATATGGAGTGCCTTCAGATAGTTTTCCGCTTGAACCATCAACTACATGTTGACTAGCATCGAAACCGTCAGGAGTGTCGTAAAATCCATTCAGTAAAAACGAACGCTCGTAAACGTGGCTGTGACCAGAAAGGACAAGATCAACCCCATAACTTTCTAGAATAGGCATAATGTTGTCGCGCATGGCCTTCATGTACACTTCCCAGAACTGATCAGAATCATGTGAGCCATCGGTGTGTGGTGGTTGATGCATGTAGGCCACAACCCATTGTTTATCGTTGGCTTGCAAATCTGCATGCAGCCAATCTGTAAAAGGTGAAGTAGAAAAAGTGTTGAACGGACTTGAACCAATCCAATCGTTGGAACCGCTGAAGATGGCGCCAATCTCTGAGTTCATTGATACGAAGTGAACATTACCGTAATCGAACGAATAGTAGAGTTCGTATCCGGATGGCACGCCACCGATTTCTCCATTGGTTGGCACATCAACTATATCAAAATAAGGTCCATCATGCGTAGCAGGATCGGCTCCGACTATGATGTTAAGTACCGAACCGTAATCGTGGTTACCAGGAGTTGGCATAAACGGCATACGTGGAAAAATCTCGCCATAACCATACTGAGAACCGAACACTTTATTTGAGAACTCCTCGTCTGTTCCTTCCTCATACGCGTTATCTCCTAGCCAAAGCCACATATCTGGCATATCATCTCCCACGTGATCTAGGAAGGCGTCTTTTACATCCATCTGCATGGCATTTCCCTTACCGAAATCGCCTATTACCCATGCACGAATAGGCTGTACGGTACCGATTATAGGTGATGTTTTGAAACGATGATTTTCATCAGCTCCAGCCAAAACTGCATTAGCATCACTTACGGCATAATAGTATTCGGTGTAAGGACTTAGTCCTGTGACATTGACGGTATGGTTGGTAACCGCAGCAGCAATATCTACCTGATTATCCATAACCGTTGCCAAACTGGAACCGTAATAAACACGACTAGGAGTTGCGGCATCTGTACGCCACATTACCTTCATACTGCTTGAGGTTGGAAATTGGAGGTAAGGCCCACGTGTAACTGTTTGCGCATTAGACTGTGTAAAGCCGAGTACGGAAAGCAGCAATAGGGTAACTATCTTTTTCATGAATTAGATTGATTAAGGGACTCAAATTTAAGATTTCGAGATTGATAATATTGACAGCATGCTGACCTTAACAAAATCATGATATTCCTACTTTCGTGACCGTATGAAAAAACTGGCTTTCCTTTTTACCTTAGTTGTGTTTGCCGCCTGCTCTACTGATGAGCTTACGCCTTGTGTTGATGATGGGCCTGAAGGTGAACTTTGTAGGGAATATCGTTATTTCAATGAGAGTCTGGAAGGTTTTGTTGAGTTTAAGCGTAATGGTGACTCCGTTGCCATTTCTGATTTTTACAATCCTAATTCTAAGCTAGTTAAGACGATTACTGAGCGATTTGAAAACGGTCAAATCCAAACGGTTTCAGAACAATTTCCGAATGAAGCATCTCGGGTTAGAACTTTGCATTACAATGAAATTGATAGCCTTTGGAGGGTGGTTTATGGTGCAAATGATAGTGTGCTAGAAATAACGTACGAAAATGGTAAACGACTACAAGAAGCTTATTTCCATAATGGTGAATTGAAGCGTTATTTCCTGTACCGTTATTTTTTGGATGACGGAAAGCTTTATAGAATATATGCGTATGGCGCAGATAGCGTACAGCTATCTTACCGCAATTTTGAGTACTTCAGTACTGGGCAAACCCGAATTTCGTCCTTTACTGTAGACCACAAACTGATTGGCAGAGAGGTGTACAATTCGCAGAATGGTTTGCTCACTTTTGTGCAGTTTACAGACTCTACAGGTACAGTTACTGAACGTGCAGATTACATTTATGATGCGGCTTTGAATTTGACTGAACGAACGGAATTAAGAGCCGAGCAGACTTACAAAAGTGTATTTCTTTATTATTGAGTTCTCGATACGATTGTCGTGCCTCCAATCACTCGAACTGACAGGTTTATTTTTGTTACTGGATTAATGATTATTTAGATTAAAAATATGAGCAAAGAACATTCTCTGAAGGAAAAGATTGAAGCGGTTTATGAATTCCATCGTGTGTTTGGCATTGGAAACAACGATGAGCCGGAGCATAACATTGGCAAGGAGGATTACTTGCTTCGGCACAGGTTAATGCAAGAAGAGAATGAGGAATATTTGGAGGCTGCCGAGAATGGTGACTTGGTGGAGATTGCCGATGCCTTGGGAGACATGATGTACATTCTTTATGGCACCATTTGCAAGCATGGTTTGCAGCACCGCATTGCCGACATCTTTGATGAGATACACCGTAGTAACATGAGCAAGTTGGATGCTGAGGGTAATCCTATTTACCGCGAAGACGGCAAGGTGATGAAGGGCGAGAATTACTTTAGGCCGAATATTGCGAAGTATTTGGAGGGGTAAGCATTCGCAGCTTATCGGCACCGTAAATTTTTGGTGTTTTATTGGTTGTTAATGGTTTTGAAATAGTCTTTAGGCTATTCTAATTAGTGTACAGTAGACTCTAATTGGTGGTTAGTAGACTTTATTTGGGACGTAGCAGATTTTAATTGGTGTTTAGTAGATGTTAATTGGTGTTCTGGTTAATCTAATTGGTTTCTGACGGTTTAGAATTAGTGTTTGATAGTATTCTAACCGTTGTTAATGGACAATAAACAGCAGAGATTATTCGTTGTGAGATGAAGACAGATGCTGAAACATACTTCGACCATGCTCAGCATAAAAGTTGAGCATGACTAAAAGCTTAGCCTATGAAACGTATAACGAAAGAAGAAGCGGCCGCATTGCCCAAACGCCCAAACAAGCGATTAAGCTGGTTTAGAGGTGTGTTGTTTGGGATGAGTATTGGTGATATTATTCTACTTGAACCGCAAGATTGGAAACAGAAACGAGCTCCGACTACGGTTATTAAACGCATGACGGCCAAACAAGGCCGCGAGTGGAAGTGTGAAACCGTTTTACAAAACAGGGGCTGGGTGGTTGAAAGGACGAATTAGGACATTCACCTATTGCTTAACCACAATAGCTGTTGAGGTGATTGCTTCGCCTTCGATAATCAGAATGTATTTACCAGCAGCAACATCTGACATGGAAAGGGTATGCTTTTGACCCTGAAATGTTTGTTCCGATTGTAATCTGCCATCCAAACTAAACAACCTTGCCGTCTTTATCTCTGACGAGTTGCTCTGTAAAATGATGTTCAGATCATCAGCAACAGGGTTCGGGAAAACCTTAACACTACTACTGTTGTGTCTGTCTTGAATACCTGTGGGATCGGACATCTTGGCCACGTAGTTTGCAGTCTGGTCCAATTGTTCTGTAAACTCTCCACCAACATACCATTGGTCATTAAACTTTAGCGCCACATTTACTGGCAAACTAAAGGCACCAAGCGCCCAGTAATCATTAGAAATGGGGTTGTACAACGCTAGGTTTTTCCCATAATAGCCTACACCAAACGTTTGAATATCGAAGTCGCCACTTATAATAAACGTGCCTTGATCATAGGACTTTACATCTCGAATGGATTTCATCCGTGGAGACTCTGCACCAAAGAGGAGCGGCTGCGTAACGCCATTGAGGTATCGGGATAGGACGGGGCCTGTTGTTTCGGTGGTTCCGCTGATGTAGGTAGCGTTGCCAACGGTAATGACGCAATGAACGGTATCTGGAATTGCACCACTGAAGCCTGAAGGAGGAGCGTAATTACTCCAGGTAAAGATGTTATCGGTTTGAAAGGTTGTATCTGTAAGAATGTCGGTATAAACGGTGGCAGATTGAAACGCACCATAGGCAACTAAACCATCTCCCGCAGTAGTAAGGCCGATTATCTGACCTGTAACTGAAGCGGAAAGTGTCCATGCACCATTGGGTAGGTTGTGTTCCCAAATTTCGGACTGATTAGGCGCTTCGGACTGAATTGCCAGGTATTCATAGCTTCCAAATCTTTGGTATGCGAGACCTATTGCTGTTGGACGGTAGGGAATGCTGTATGTTTCAACAACGGTTTCATCATGTATGCGTGCTAAGGGAAATGGGGTTCCTGCAACCATCAGGTCTCCGACAACCACCAGTCCGTATCCAGTAGACAACATATCGTTAACGGTACCTTGGACATCAAATCCGACACATTGAACTTGCGTGCCATTGTAATAGGCCAAGTTATTAAAGCATGCTCCGTTGTTTACTGAATTGAAATTACCATACATGAAGAGACCTTCTGGATCCCAAGAAGAAGACATGCCTTTGACCAGCCCGTTTAATTGTCCGTTTATGGGTTGAAACACATTTGCTACGGGATATCCTGGCTGAATCCACGCCAATTCTGCTTCTGTGAAACCAAATTCATTTGCCCATTCGGGTATTCCATTGGTGTGTATGTTTTTTATAAAATCGTAATTATGCTCTTTACGTATGCGTTGTGCTAGTTTCTCATGGCCGCTGGCCTTCATTAGATAGCCTACGGCACAATGTGTTTGTTGATAATCTATGAAATAGGGGTTGCGATTGGCATGCCCGGTATTCACGGGGAATTGTTCGTCCTCTGCATACTGCCAAAGCTCTGTGAGTAATTGTGTTTTGGTTTTAGTTGACTGTGACTCCTGCAGTATTGAGATTACGTTTTGAAGATGGAACTTGATTCGCTCGTCTTCATTCCGAAAACTGACCTGTACGTTAGGTGCTTCTCCTTTATGGTAAACCCATTGCGCGTTTACATCCAAAAGGTGATTGTAGGCTGATGCTTTCTTGGTAGGATTAATTGCTCGAACCTGAAGAGCAAGGAATAGGACAAGAACGGAGTAGGATATGCGTTTCATAGTGTTCATTTTCCCGAAAGTTCAGGAATATATTGAGTAACACCAACAAGAAACTGGCAAAGTCTTACGCGCTCAAAACAATCCAAACATCTTCATAACAAGTGAGCTTAGGTCACTCCTTTCGACTTACTATGATGTGGAGACGCAAGATTGGAAACAGAAGCGAGCGCCTAGCATGGTAATCAAACGCATGACGGCCAAGCAGGACCGTAAGTAGAAGTGTGAAACCGTTTTACAAAACAGAGGTTGGGTTATTGAACGAATACAGCGAGGGTATCTTCGTTAGACCATCACGCTTGTGGACGTAGAGGCACTTAGAATGACAGGCTTTTCTTTACCCTGCCGTTAAAAACCACCCGAAAAAGATTGCATCTCTTGCTTTACTAATGGGCTTTAAAAGTCGATTACCCGTGAGTTTTCGAGGCCTCAAAACTGTTTAATCGAAATATTACTGGTTTCAACATGCGTTACTCCACCAAATCTAGCACACCATAAAAAACGGCTAGCCAAATAAGCCCCTTGATAAGGAAGAACAGGAAACCAGCAAGGCCAATTCTCTTAAACCAGTTTTTCATTTATCCATTAATACTTAATCACAACAGTACAAACCGTTGACGGTTTTATTAGTGAGCCGCACGTGAAATACCCATTAAGGGGTATTGCCAGCCTAATACAATCAGGGGATATTTGTTTTTTATTTAGAACCATTCCAAATAATGACCACGCCAATTCTGCATTACACAGCTAATAGTCTGTCCCGTCTGGGAATGCGTGGTGTGCTCGATAATGGAACGAGCTATCCGATTACCGATTGCGAAAGCTTGGACGTGCTACTGAACAGTATTCGTATCACAAACTTCTCATTGTTGATTATCAATGACATTCCTCTTGATAATGAACTGGCCTCGCTTGTTAAGACGATTCGATTAGAGAAGTACAAACTGCCAATTCTACTAATTGCCGATACCATAAACCCGTTGGGAGTATTAAGTACTATAAACAACGGAATTCAAGGCTTCCTTACCAAAGAGTGTGATAGAGACGAGATAATTCATGCTGTGCATTCGCTCATTAAGGGAGAACGTTTTTTTTGTAATAATGTGCTGAATATTCTATTGAATAAGGATTTAATCGAGGAGGAAGATTGCACTCCAACATCTCTTACTGAGCGTGAAATTGAAATCATACAAGAAGTAGGAAGTGGGTTAACCAGTAAGCAGATTGGAATAAAGCTTCACATTAGCGCGCATACGGTTCAAACCCACCGCAAAAACATCATGCGGAAACTTAAAGTTAGTTCGGTTTCAGAGCTTGTTCTATACGCCATCCGTACAGGATTGGTGAAGTCAGAAGGATAGCATACCCACTTTTTGGTACTTGAAATTTCCCCTACTATGGCTATTGACAGCCGTCAGTTGCCCATCTACATTTGCCTTTGTTTAGAATCAATCTAAATAAGAACGACAAACAAAATTTAAACAACTCAATAAAGATGAAACACTTTAATCTTTTAATGACCGCTGTGCTTTTTGCCATCGGTACAAACGCCCAAACTGCCGTAGAAGACAGCGTAGAATTAGGGGCTGGTTACGCTAATTCCATTTTCTACAAACTAGATGGTGGCTCTAAAACGTCTGCTGATAATTCCAATTGGGACTTGGCTCTTATAGCTAATGGTTTTGGAACAACTATTCGCATAAATGGTAGTTCTGGAACTGAGTTATACGTTTATCCGAATGGCGATACTTCCGCCTGGGTATCAGTAGATACAACTGGCATAGGTTCTTGGGAACAGCTGAATAATTCTGATGCCAACTGGAATTACGGAGCTTTTGATGCCGCTGCTGGTTCAGACCCATTTGATGTGGGTTGGGGAATATATAACGTACAATTTCACTTTATTACTGGACACAAAATTTTCATTATCAAGCTTTCTGACGGCACGTACCAGAAGCTTTGGATTAAGAGTTTGATAGGTGGCA
>Ga0222650_1000618_pt1 | contig 25633 bp, 36 predicted proteins | sample AntAcemetagen367_FD_179820 | JGI IMG/M metagenome (GOLD analysis project Ga0222650, IMG submission 179820) | Saline water microbial communities from Ace Lake, Antarctica - #367 | ecosystem: Environmental > Aquatic > Non-marine Saline and Alkaline > Saline | place: Antarctica: Ace Lake... | reverse complement strand
CGCGTTACCGTCTTTTCCTTTATGACGAGGGCTTGTCAGTGGAGCCTGAGTCGAAGTCCTTGGGGAAAGGGAAGACGAAGCGGGGTGGCTTTACTTTAGCGGCCCGCACGAAGGTGGTGGCGAGCGCAGGAAAGCTCAGTCGCGGGGAAAATTTGCGGAAGCGTGTGGCGTCTTTCTCCGCAGGGGTGGCGGTTGGGGGGAAGGATTTTGTGGCAGAGGTGGCCACGCGCTATCGGGGAGCTTTCAAACGGAAGAATTTGCGGCAACCGAGACCTTATACCCGCGGGGATGAAGGGGTGTTTGTGATGAGGGAGAAGAGGATGAAGGATGAAGAATGAAAGGCCTTATTATGAGGTGATTGGCAAACCAACAAAAAGCGAGGCATGGTTTCATTTTCTTAAGGGTTGCCCTTAGAAGTAAGGGAAGCGGTTAATTCGAAAACAGGGAGGCCGGGAAAACGATTTGCATGATCAAGGTCAGGAAAAAATTGACGACCAGAATGGCGAGCGAGGAGTAGACCATCGCGCGGGTGGTGCCGCGCCCCACGCCGACGGCCCCATTGCTGGCCTTCAATCCCTGATCACAAGAAATAATGACGATGAGCATCCCGAAGAAAAGCCCCTTGGTCAGGGCGATCGTGGGGTCGGTGAGATCAACATAGTTTTTCATATTATCAATCCAGTAGGCCGACTCGACGTGAAAGACGCCCACTCCGACGACATAAGAGGCAACCATACCTAGGGCCGCGGACTCGGCAATGAGCAGGGGAACCGAGATGACCATGGCGAGGAACCTCGGCGTGACGAGGTAGTCGATCGGGTGTACCGCCATCGAGCGCAGCGCATCGATTTGCTCGGTCACTTTCATCGTGCCGATCTCCGCTGCCATCGCGGAACCGACCCGGCCGGCCAGCATCAGCCCGGTGATGGTCGGACCAAGCTCACGGAGCATCGCGACCGAAACGAGCCCGCCGGCTGCGGTCTCAAGGCCAAAGAGTTTGAATTGAAATAAAGTTTGCGCTGCTAGGACCGCTCCGGTGAAGGCTCCCGTAACACCCACCACGACTTGCGAGCGGGCCCCAATTTCCGCGACTTGCTCCCACATCTGGCGGTAGCGCCTTTGTCCTTTTGTAAGGGAGGTGAAAATTTCACCGATCAAGAACCCCAGTTCCCCAAGGTAATTAATAAAGCTCAGGACCAATTGGCCGGTCGCCTGGAAAATGCTCACGGCGAGACCTTAAGCGCTGCGGGCGAGCAAGGCCATACGGAAGATTTATTCAAAGAAAACCGCGATGTCGGGCGGGAGTTCATTAAAAGGATAGCTCGCGGTGGTCATGTCCGAATAACCCGCCACGATACGATTTTCTCGACTTGGGAAAGGACTGACGATCAGAGGGAAAAGGCTTTCAGGAGGATACGATTTTCCTGCCCCCGGGAAGAGCCAAGGAGCTGAACTCTCTTGATCGTTGCTGAAGAGAAATTCGAAATGCCATTCTTCAGCCTTCCTGCGAGCCTCGCTGAGTGAAGAGAAATAGTTACGATCAGAATTATCCAAATCGGGGGTCATGAGAGAGAGGCATAAGAACTTCACCAAGAGCGTCAGCAGGAGATAAGTGACAATGACGGACGAGATCGCTTAAGACGATAGGGGGTTATCCCGGCGTGTGCGGCACTCGCGCCGATGAGAAGGAGAAGGGATGAGCGTCTTAAGATCGAGCGTGAGGGTAAGTGCGAAGGATCGGTTTTTAAGGCGGAAGGTTTTCGGCTCGCCTCTGCTGGATACGCTTGGCTACCTTTCCCGCGGTGAAGAAAGTGATGAGCGCAATTGATGAAGGCAGGTGCCGGAGATGGCCATGGTTTGTCACGGCGGGGGGGGCTTTGTTGATGTGGATTCTCGCATCGCTTGTTTCCCTGAAGTGGGATCCAGAGGCAGGTTTTTGGAGGGAAGTGATTGAGCGGAGAATTGCGGGAGCAGAGGGCTTGCGGGAGCGGGTGGGGGACCAGCGGATGATCTTTGTCGGAGGCGGGTCAAGTTGTTCCTTTTCGATCCATGCGGATGTTTTGACCGAGGAGACTGGCTTGCCTGCCGTCAATTTGGGCGGGTCGGCGGGCATGGGGTATCGATATTTGATCGATCTGGCGACTTCCCGAGCCCGGAAGGGTGACATTGTCATTCTCCATTTGGAGCCCGAGATTTTGTGGGCTGCTGAGAACTCCCTACCGCCCCTTGCGATGAAGGTGGATCTTTCGAGAGGGTTGACAGGAGCAGGCCGGGGAGCATTTGGCGGGGAGTTTTATAAGAGGCCGGTTTTGGATCGGCTGGCGGCGCTGCGCCCCGGAGCGAAGTTTCTGGGGACGCTCGCGGCGAAGGTCGTCCGCGGTGGCCCGCTTTACCGTTATCGATTGGAGGACCTTCAGGAGAATGGTGTTTTGGGAATGGTAACCACTGAAGCTAATGCTGATCGAGAAGGTTTTCAGTCGATGAAGGGGTGGTTGGAAGATGAGAAGGTGAAGGAGGACCTCGAACGGGTTGCTGAGTTCGGGCAAAAGCAGGGCCTCAAAATTTACTACACCCTGCCGTGGGAAGTCTTTCGCCCCGAGATCCTGGAAGCGCAGCGTCTCGAGCATTTTAAGGCTCTGGAAGTCATGGCGGCGTTTTTACCGATCATCAAGGATGTTGCGATGGGAGCAACGGCGAAGAACGAGTGGTTTTTGGACACGGGCTATCATATGAGGAGGGAGCCGGGACGCGCACGCACGCGAGTGCTGGGACAGGCCTTAAAACAAATGCTGGAGGAAGGGCCATGAACTTCGTCTCGATGACATTTTGGCTGGCTCTGGTCGGCGGTTTTGCGGTCCTTTCTTCGATCAGGATTCTCTTGGGAAAACCTGCTTGGTTTGAAAGGACGGGCTTTATCGTGCTGAGTTTGTTTCTACTTGGGATGGAGAGCATTGAAACCGTTTTCATTTTCAGCTGGGTGGTGGGAATGGGATACGTGGGTCTCTCTTGTCGAAGGAAGGCTCTCCTTGGGATTGTGATACCTTTGATCCTCGCTCCTTTGGGGTATTATAAATACAGCGGTTTTTTTACGGAGGTTTTTTGCGGGGAAAGGCCGATGGCTCATGTGTTGATCCCGATGGGGATTTCCTTTTACACCTTTCAGGTCATTTCGTGTGTTATCGATCGCTTTCGGGAGGAGGAAAGTCGTCCGTCCCTGGTAGATTATCTCAATTTCGCGAGCTTCTTTCCGCAGATCGTCGCGGGCCCGATTGAACGTCGGAGTGATCTTTTGCCTCAAGTGAAGTCGTTGAAATTCGTATTGCGTCGCGAAGCGCTGGAGGAAGGTCTTCCCTGGATTGTCCTCGGCTTGTTTCTTAAGCTGGCCCTTGCGGAAAACTTCGCCCTACTGGACCGCGAACTGCGGCCCGTGGCGGTGAATGCGGTGCAGGTTTGGTTGGAAGCGGGGTTTTTCGCCTTTCGAATCTATTTTGATTTTGCGGGGTATTCCTTCATCGCGCTGGGCTTGGCCCGGTGCTTTGGGATTCGTCTGACTCTCAATTTTGAAAGTCCGTATTTGGCGCGAAACTTGCAGGATTTTTGGCGGCAATGGCACGTGACCCTTTCGAGGTGGTTCCGTGATTACGTCTATTTTCCGCTGGGTGGAAGCCAGGTGAAATTTTGGGCTATCAATCTCATTGTGGTGTTTTTGGTATCAGGATTGTGGCATGGAGCGGGTTGGAACTTCCTGATTTGGGGAGGGCTTCATGGAGTGGGGGTGTGGGCCTGTATGATGACGGGGAAGCATCGGCTCCCAAGTTTCGTTTCGTGGGGCACCACGATGCTCTTCGTCACGCTGGCTTGGATCTTCTTTATGGAGAACGATTGGAAGGTGGCCTGGGAAAAGGTTCAGATGTTGGCCTCTCCGGCGAAATACCAGCTGAGTCTAGGCGCTCTACTAGGAATCTTCGAGGGTCCCAAGACGGTCATCTTGGCCCTGATGATTCTTGCTTTGACCGGGGGTGTCATGATCGGCGAGTGGTATTCGAAGCGGAGTGGAGAACTTTACGGGCTCTTCCAAAATCGGTGGCTCCAGTTGGCCCTGATCGCCGGGGTCTTTTTTCTGGCTCCTGCGAGTGAAAGTCGCTTCATCTACTTTAACTTTTAGCGCGCTTCGAGACGAGGGGGATCATTTTGCGAAGATTCCTTTGAAGAATTTCTGCATCGCCATCCACGATTCCTGATCGGCTTCTTCGTGGTAAGCGGCCCCTTTTGCGTTGTCGTTCCCCGCGCCCGTCTGGGTGAAGGCGTGGACCGCACCGGGGTATGCCACGAATGCCATCGAGGCCTCGGCGGCTTTTATCTCTTCCTTGAAGGCGGCCACTTCTTTCTCGGGAACGTAGGGGTCGTCGGCTCCGTGAAGGACGAGGATTTCGGGCGTCTTGGAGCTCTTCTGGGCTTTCATCTCGGAAGCGGCTCCCAGGCCTCCATGAAATGACACCACTCCGGCGAGGGGGATGCCGGCGCGTGCGATTTCAAGGACGCCGGTGCCGCCGAAGCAGTAACCGATGGCAGCGATATCCTTATCCTCAAGCTTGCTCAGCTTATTGAGTTGAGCCAGGCCCGCGGCGAGACGTTGACGGTAGAGTTTCCGATCATCCTTGTATTTCCCGGCGAATTGTCCGGCTGCAGGGGGTTGGGGGCGGACGCCTTTTCCGTAGATGTCGAGAGCGAAGGCCTTGTAACCCAGCTTGGCGAGCATCCGGGCCCGCATTTTCTCGTTGTCGCCCATGCCGGTCCATTGATGGACAATGAGGATCGCCTTACCGGTCTGCTTGACTTCGGTATTGTAGGCGTAGAAGCCTTCAAGCTCAGTTGCGCCGTCTGCGTAGGAGACGGTCTGCTCCTTCTCGGCGGCGGAAAGGGTGACCACGCTGGCCAGGATGAGAGAAAGGAATCTTACCATGGGCCTACGATACCTGATTCTCCTATTAAGCAAGACTGGTTTGGTCACGAAAAGAGGGCCTGCTTGAGATCCGCGACTGAATTGAGAAGCGGGAAATCATCTGGGGTGCCATAACCCCATGAAAAAATGAGGGGGACCAAGTTCGCGGCTCGAGCGGTGGCGAGATCGACGGTGGAGTCCCCGACGTAAGCGACTTCTTCCGGCTTGAATCCCCAGTCCGCCACGATTTGAAGCGCGGTTGTTGGGTCGGGCTTTTTGGGGAATTGCGATTGGTGTCCTCGGATAGGGCGGAAGAGGTCGGTCCGAAACAATTTCCCGACGATCTCCACTGTATATTCGTGGGGTTTGTTGGACAGAACCGCCATCGGAAACCCTTTTGTAGAGAGTTCCTCCAAAAGCTCCATGAGCCCGGGATAGGGGCGGGTGCCGGCTTGCCAGTCAGTCGGATAGTGCCGTTGAAATCCCAACACGACCTCGGCACATTTTTGGGAGTCATCAGTTCCCAAGGCCCGTTTCACAAGCGTCTCGACGCCATCGCCAATATAGCTGGCGACGGCCTTCTCGGAATGGCTGGGGAGGCCAAGATCCTCCAGAGAGTGGTTGAGGGCGGCGGCGATTCCGGGTAGGGAATCAACCAAGGTGCCATCGAGATCGAAAATGAGTCCGCGAATCACAGGAGTGCGATAATGGCTGGGAGTAGAATTTTCGAGCCTAGATTTGACAGAGCGAGAAACTTTTGGGAGTAGTTCTCCCGACATGAATTTCAACTTTTCAATCAAGACCCTCGCTCTCGCCTCCGTGCTCGGTTTGGGAATGCTCGCGCCTGTTCACGCCGACGATGACGAAACCCCGCTCGGTGAGCAGATGGATGTCCTCAGCGGTTCTTTAAAGAAGCTCCGCAAGGCCGAAACAACAGAGGAAAAGGTCGCCCTTGTGCACGACGCACAGAAGTCCGTCATTAAGTCTCTCGAGTATCTCCCCATCATCTTCAAGGATCTCAAGGATGAAAAAGAAAAGGCAAAATCTACCGCCGATTACAAGATGATGGTGGGTCAGACCTACGTGAAGCTTTGTGAGTTGGAGACAGCCTATCTCGCCGGCGACGAAGACAAAGCTGACGAAATTAAAGATCAGCTCAAGGACCTCAAAAAGGATGGTCACAACAAATACACAGACTAATTCGCCGGAATTCTGAATTCTTTCCAACACCCGATTGCTTGAGGCGATCGGGTGTTTTTGTGGAATACCTCATCGAGTTCAACTCCCTAAAAGTTGGTCGGGATCGGGAGAGAGGGTGATAAAATATCACTCTTTTTATCATCGCGTCATTTGAGCCAATGCGCCAAATTCACCTCTCGACTGAAACAAATAACTATGAAATTTAAAAAAATATTCCAACTGTCTGCCGTTTTGGCGCTCCCTTTGTCCTTCCTCTCGTGTGGAGATGAAAAGAAAGCAGCCGAAGAATCCAAAGAGGTTCCAACCGGCGAAGTCTCGGAGAAAGATCACGCTCAGATTGGTAAGGAGATCTCGACGGTTATGGATGACTTGATGACTGAAATGTCCTCCATCAGTGATACGAAGTCCGCCCAAGCCTTCAGCGTCAATCTCGCGAAGCACAAGGCGACTCTCAAAGGTTTGGTAAAAGATGCCGGGGCACTCGCTCCACCCACGGATGCCGAGAAGGCTGCGGTTCAGGCGATTAAAGACGCCCAAGATGCCAAGGGCGAAGAACTTTTGGGGAAACTGATGATGTTGATGACCGAGAGTCCTGATGCCGAAGCAATCGGTGAAGTGATGAAAGACGTCATGGACGACAAGGAAATGGAAGAGGTTACCGAAAAAATCGAAAAAATCTACGGACTTAAAAAAGAAGGAGAACTCGGCGAAGAAGAAGAAGAAAAGTAAACTCGACCACGCTTTCGACAAAAATCTCTCAAGCGCCCGCCTGGTTAAGTCCAGTCGGGCGTCTCATTTGGTGGGGATTGACTCCGGAGGAGACGATCTGCGAGCGAGCGAGGTGGTGCCTCTCTGTCACGAATTCGTCGGATCAAAGCCGGTCGAAACACGGCCATTGGCGGGGATTTTCGGGATCAAGATCAGGAGAGTGGTCCTCAGCGAAAGGAGTTCTCCCGGTAGCGATTTCGAGACCATTGCTCAGGCCGTCGCCATCGAGGTCGGAGGTGACGGCGGATGAGTTGTCGGCGATGATTGAGTTGGCGCTGGGAAGGTGTCCTCGATTGACAATGACACTTCCACGCTCGGCGGGGCTGCGGAAATGGTGAAGGGGTTCGAATTGGGGCTATTTTTCGGGTCATCGCCTGACCTTTGCGTGTTATAAATCGCTCCTCTTTGTTTGTCACGGGGACGGTTTTCAAATGAGAAGGCGATTAAAATCAGAGGTTCCGGAATGACGTGACCCTTCCTCATGGAAGGGGGCTAGGGGAATGAAGTGGGAAGTGTAATCCTCTCGCTTAGGCTGGTTTTGGCAGGTCATGATTACCGCAATTTAGAGGTGATTACGCGAGATAGCTTAGTTTCCTTAAGTATTATCGCCAAGGAGCAGAGAGATGAAAGGGCGCTGGAACCTTTGTTCCTACTGGAAAGAAGTGTCTTTCTCGGATCAGAAATCATTTTTTTAAGAAGATTTCCTAGAAACGCCTTGCCAGATCGCAATTTATTTCTAGAGTCGCGGCCCCCAAATCGGGGTTGGCGTTACGTATTCCTTGAGATTACGGCGTTTCAGCTCCTTCATCAAACGATTAACTATCGGGTGCACACCGGAAAAATGGCTCTTGCGAGGAATCTCGCTGAGTTTCCCGGCGACCCTCCGGTTGAGAATCAGCGAAAATTTCAACTCTCTTCCTCCAAGTAATTCTACAAACCCGCTTAACCGCCGTCCCAAAACGATCGCATTATGCCTACCATCAATCAACTCGTCCGCAAGGGACGTAAGAAAGCAGTCACGAAGTCGAAATCACCGGCTCTGAACAACTGCCCGCAGCGTCGCGGCGTTTGTCTCCAAGTTTACACACGCACACCGAAGAAGCCGAACTCCGCTCTACGGAAGGTCGCTAAGATTCGGCTCACTAACGGCTACGAAGTCATCGCCTACATCGGTGGTGAGGGTCACAACCTCCAAGAACACTCAATCGTCCTCATCCGTGGTGGCCGAGTGAAGGATCTTCCAGGTGTCCGTTACCACATCGTTCGCGGATCACTCGATACCCTTGGTGTTGATGGTCGGAAGCAAAGTCGCTCCAAGTATGGCGCCAAGAAGCCCAAAGCGGGCGGTAAGAAGTAATTTCCGCAATTTAAGATCTGACCAACCAATTCCATGGCACGCAGAAAAAGAGTTTATCCCACCAAAATTTACCAAGACCCCAAGTTCGACAGCCAAGTTGTTGGGCGCTTGATCTCCAAGGTAATGAAAGACGGCAAGCGTTCACTTGCGGAGCGTATCGTCTACGCCGCAATTGATCGCGCTAATGAAGGCACCGATACCATCGACCCGCTCGAGATTGTCAACCGCGCCATCGAAAACGCCAAGCCCCGCGTCGAGGTTAAGTCCCGCCGCGTCGGTGGCGCGACATATCAGGTCCCTTTGGAGGTGGATGGAAGTCGCTCCGAGTCTCTCGGAATGCGTTGGATCATCAACTTCGCCCGTGCCAAGAAGGGCACTCCCATGCACGTCGCTCTCGCCAACGAGATCAAGGATGCTGCCAACAACACCGGCAACTCCGTCCGCAAGCGCGATGACGTTCATAAGATGGCTCAGGCAAACCGCGCCTTCGCCCACTTCCGTTTCTAGTTTCCTCTTCTGTCTCTAAAGAATCATTTTCGCGCTAATCCAATGAGCAAAGTCGTCACCATTCCTACCCGTCCCGTTCCTCTCGAGAGGACACGGAACATTGGGATTGCTGCGCACATTGATGCCGGGAAGACAACCCTTACCGAGCGGATTCTCTTCTACACCGGAATGATTCACCGCATCGGTGAGGTGCACGATGGTGCCACCACTACCGATCACATGGAGCAGGAGCGAGAGCGGGGGATTACCATCACCTCCGCTGCTGTTACCTGTCAGTGGATGCAGCAAAAAGAGGATGGTGTTTCAAAACTCTTCACTGGCGACAACCAGCGTATCAACATCATTGATACCCCGGGTCACGTTGACTTCACTGCTGAAGTTGAGAGATCACTCCGTGTTTTGGACGGGGCAATTGTTGTTTTCTGCGGAGTTGCGGGGGTCCAGCCGCAGTCTGAAACGGTTTGGCGCCAAGCCACGACATACAATGTTCCTCGCGTCGTCTTCATCAACAAAATGGACCGCGTAGGGGCTGACTTTGAAGCTGCGGTCAAAGAGGTTCGGGAAAAGCTCGGTGCCCGCACCGTCCGTATTCTCATTCCAATTGGATCCGAAGAAAATCTGCGAGGCCAAATCGATGTCCTCAATAAGAAAGCGGTGCTCTATAAGGACGACGACATTCTTGGTTCAACCTACGACATTGCCGAACTCGACGAGGCACAACTTGAACTCGCCGAAGATGCTTACGCTGAGATTCTCAACGCCGTTGCTGATGTTGACGAGCAGGTCGGCGAACAATTCCTCATGGAGGAGCTAATCACTGTTGCCGATCTCAAGGCGGGTCTCCGCCGGGCCACCATTTCGAATCAATTGGTTCCGATCGCTGGTGGTTCTGCCTTTAAAAACAAGGGCGTTCAGTATCTTCTCGATGCCGTCGTCGACTATCTCCCAAGTCCTCTTGATATTCCGCCTGCTGAGGGAACCGACCCGATGAACGAGGAGGAGACCGTAAAGGTTGTCACTTCAGACGAGGCCAAGTTCTGCGCTCTCGCTTTCAAACTTTGGGCCGACAAGTATTTTGGAAAACTCATTTTCTTCCGTGTTTACAGCGGCACCGTTTCCAAGGGGGACATGGTCTACAACCCACGCACTCAGCAAAAAGAACGCGTGGGTCGTTTGATCCAAGTCCAGGCCGATAAACATGAGGAGATCGAAACCTGTTTTGCCGGCGACATCGCCGCTCTCGTAGGCCTCAAAAACGTGCAGACCGGTGACACTCTCTCGCATCATCAGGCTGGCGTCATTCTCGAGCCCCCAAGCTTTCCGGAGCCTGTCATCTCGATGGCTGTCGAGCCCCGCACCAAGGCTGACTCGGACAAAATGGTTATCGGTCTTGACCGCCTTTCGGACGAAGATCCAACTTTCGTTGTAAGGACCGACGAGGAGACCGGACAAACCATCATCGCCGGGATGGGTGAACTTCATCTTGAGGTCATCATTGATCGCCTCAGACGTGAATTCGGTGTTCAGGCTAACGTCGGGAAACCGCAAATCGCTTACCGCGAAACCATCACGGCTACTGCCAAGGGCGAGGGTAAATTCATCCGCGACGGTATTCTCGCTGGTAAGGCCGCCTACGGGCATGTCATCCTCGAACTCTCGCCGAACAAGCAAGGAGAGGGGGTCTCAATGGAAGACAATGTTTCGGCAAGCGCTTTTCCCAAGCATTATATTACCGCCGTCATGAAGGGAATCGAAGAAGCCTTGACCAATGGACTCGTTGCTGGGTTCCCAGTTGTCGATGTCCATGCCAATGTTCTTGACGGTTCTTTTCACGAAGTCGATTCGAACGACAACGCTTTCAAAATAGCGGCTATCTTTGCGGTGAAAGAGGCCATGAAAAAAGCTTCGGCTGTTCTTCTCGAACCCATTATGGATGTCCAGATCGCGACACCCGATGAATTCCAAGGCGATATCATGGGGGACCTCAATCGCCGCCGCGGTCAGATCCAAGAGATCTCGACAAAAGGCCCCGTCGCAAATGTTTCCGCCAACGTCCCTCTTTCCGAAATGTTCGGATATTCCACGGATGTCCGTACCCTTTCCTCCGGTCGCGCTTCTTATTCCATGGAGCCGCAGTGCTTCGAAGAAGTGCCTCGTAACGTCGTAGACAAACTCGTTGCCGAACGCGGTTGCGGGTACTAAGTCTCACTCATCATCACAATCATTCCACCAGATAACTTTCCATCATGAATCAGAAAATCCGCATCCGCCTTCGCGCATTTGACCACCGGGCCATTGACCGCTCCACCGTCGAGATCGTTGAGACCGCCAAGCGCACTGGAGCCAAAGTCGCCGGCCCCGTTCCTCTGCCCACTCGGATTGAGAAGTTCTCTGTCAACAGCTCGGTTCACGTGAACAAGAAGGCTGCTGACCAGTTCGAAGTCCGCACTCACAAGCGTCTCCTCGACATCGTTGATCCCACCGCCCGTACTGTCGATGAGCTCAAAAAGCTCAACCTCCCCGCAGGCGTCGATATTCAGATCCACATTTAATCTTTTCTCTCTTAACTCTAATTTTCCACTACGGAACCAAGACCCATGTCACTCGGAATCCTCGGTAAAAAAGTCGGTATGACCCGCGTCTTTGACGTAGAGGCAGGCTGCATGATCCCCGTCACTGTCGTCGACGTGAACGGAAACGAATTTCTTCAGGTGAAAACCTCGGAGAAGGACGGTTACACAGCCATTCAGGTCGCATATGATGACCAGAAGGAGAAGCGTCTTAACCTCCCTCAGCGCACTCACCAAGCCAAACAAGGTGCCACGGGCGCCAAGAAGCGCATTCAGGAGTTTCGCTTCGCCAGCGACGCGGACCTCCCCAACAAGGAAGAGGGTCACCCCGGTGCCGCTCTTTTCGAAGACGGACAGTGGGTCGATGTCATCGGCACCACTAAGGGGAAAGGCTTCCAGGGGAACGTGAAGCGTCATGGCCACAATGGTCAGCCCGACGGTCACGGCCACATGATGCACCGCCGAACGGGTGCCATTGGTGCCGGTTCGACTCCGGCCCGCGTCTGGAAGAACCAAAAGATGCCTGGACACGATGGTGTTGTCCAACGCACCACTCAAAATCTCAAGATCGTCCAGGTCCGCACCGAGGACGGAGTTCTCCTCATTTCCGGCGCAGTTCCAGGTCATAATGGTGCCTATGTCACCGTCCGTCCGGCTCTCAAAAAGACAGCCGCCAAGTAAGTAACCCTTTAGAAGAAAGAACCTGATCCATGTCAGCATTCACAATTCAAGACGCCGAAAAGGCGAACATCCAGCTCATCGCTGATAGCTCCAAGGGCAGTCAGGCTGTGCACGACCTCGTCGTTGCCTACCAAGCCAATCGCCGTTCCGGAACTGCTCAGACCAAAACTCGTGGCGAAGTCCGCGGAACTGGTAAAAAGATGTATCGTCAGAAAGGCACCGGCAACGCTCGTCACGGTGACCGCAAGGCTCCTCTTTTCGTCGGTGGCGGTGTCGCTTTCGGTCCCCGCAACCGCTCCTACGCTAAGACTGTTTCTAAAAAGGTCCGGACCCTCGCTCTTCAGCGTGTCCTCGGCGAAAAAATCATTGCTGAGCAAGTTCTCAGTGTCAGTTCATTTGAGGTTGCCTCTGCGAAGACCAAGGATTTCTCAAAGGCTGTTCGTGAAATCACCGACTCCACGAAGGTGATCATTATCGGAAAATCCTTCTCGGAAGAAACCTACCGCGCTGAACGCAACCTGACCTGGGTGCTTCTTCAAACTGCTGATAACGTCAACGTAGAGGAGCTTCTCTTTTGGGACGTCGTGATCATTGTTGACGACGCTCTCGAAACCCTCGCCAAGCGCACCGCCTAAACCTCTGCAAGCCATGAGAGATATTTACACAATCATCGATACCGTCCGCATGTCTGAGAAGGCTGCCCTTCTCCAGGAGAACGAAAATACTTATACCTTTAAGGTTGATCGTCGCGCCAATAAGATTGAAATCAAAAACGCGGTTGAGAAGTTCTTCAAGGTGAAGGTCCTCGATGTCCGCACTATTAACTACGCCGGTAAGGCCAAGCGCCGTCGCCGCGCCGATGCCGGACGCACCGCCGCCTGGAAGAAAGCCATGGTCCGCCTCAAGGACGGTGACACACTCGACCTCCTCTAATTTCATTCCTGTAACCTCACTCAGAAAGGATCATTCCAATGCCTCTGAAAAGTTTTAAACCCGTCACTCCCGCGAATCGCTATAAAATGCTTCCGGGTTTCGACGAAATCACAAAGTCCAAGCCTGAAAAGGGCCTCCTCGAAGTTAAAAAACGCTCCGGTGGTCGCAACAATCAAGGTCGTATCACCATGCGCCATATCGGTGGTGGTCATAAGAAGAAGTATCGTCTTATCGACTTCAAGCGCACTAAGCGTAACGAGATCGCAACCGTCGTTGGGATCGAATACGATCCTAACCGGACCTGCCGTATTGCCCTTCTTCAATACCCCGACGGCACCAAGTCCTACATCCTCGCACCAGCGGGTTTGACCGATGGTCACAAGGTGGAGTCCGGTGAAAATGTCGAACCCAAGGTTGGGAACGCAATGCCCCTGAAGAATATCCCAACCGGGACTGCGATTCACAACATTGAGATGCGTCCTGGATCTGGTGGTAAAGTCGCCCGTGCTGCTGGTCAGCAAGCGATTCTTGCCTCCCGTGACGAGGGTTATGCCTTCATCAGGATGCCTTCCGGTGAGTTGCGTAAATTCCACGAGGAATCCTACGCCACAATCGGGACCGTGGGGAACCGCGATCACATGAAAGAGATTTCCGGTAAGGCCGGTCGGACTCGCTGGCAGGGTAAACGCCCCGCCGTCCGTGGAATGTGCATGAACCCCGTCGATCACCCCAACGGTGGTGGTGAGGGTAAGTCCAAATCAGGTGGTGGTCGTCAGCATCTAAAGTCTCCTTGGGGGCACACCAAAGGTCAGAAGACCCGCGATAAGCACAAGAATAACACCTTCATCGTTGAGGACCGTCGTAAGGCTAAGCGCAGATAATCTCAATCTGTAATCACTTCAAACTATTTTATTATGTCACGTTCACTGAAAAAGGGCCCATACGTCGATCAAAAGCTGCTCGCTAAGATTGACTCCGCTGTTGAGTCCGGTAACAAGAAGCCCATCAAGACTTGGAGCCGTCGTTCCATGGTCACTCCGGATTTCGTTGGCCACAACTTCGCCGTCCACAACGGCAAAACATTCGTCCCTGTCTTCGTTTCCGAAAACATGGTGGGCCACAAACTGGGTGAGTTTTCTCCGACCCGGATCTTTAAGGCTCACGGTGGTATCGGTAAGAAGTAATCTCCTTTTATAGAATTCCTTCGCTATGCGCTTATCTCTCATTATCCCCCTCGTCGCCGGACTTTTTGTCCTCGGTGTCGCGTCGGCTGGTGCTCAGGAGACGGCGCTTGAGAAGTTACAGCGTGAGAACCGGCAACTGAAACTTCAGTTGTCGAATGTTAACCTGAGCTTGGCCTCCACCCTCGAGCGGGAGGCTACCAAGACGAAGGCTCTCACTAAAAACGAGGAGCTCTTCGCTCTCTTCGGGAAAGACCTTCTCGAAGGTGGCGACACCAAGCTTCGCCATGCTGTTACCGATTATGAAATTGCCCGCGAAAGTCTCACTGAGCTTGAGACCGCCGCAAGCAATCTCCTCCTTCCCATTCAAAACTACCTCCGCACTGCGGTGGCTTCGGACCCCGAAGCCCGTATGGCGGTTGAAGTAAAAATCCGCGAACTCGAAGTCGCACTTGGTCAGCGTCAGCAGCCCAAGCGCAAAATCGAGCAGGGGACCGCTCAAGAGGCACGCATTGTTACGATTGATTCCAATACCGGACTCGCCGTGATAAATGCTGGCTCGAATGCGGAACTCAGTGTTGGTATGCGATTTCGCATCGAACGTTCCGGAGCTCATATTTGCGACGCTGTCGTCGCTGTCACAAGGCCCATTATAAGTGGGCTCTTGATGCAACCTCTCACAAATCCTGATGTCCCGGTTCAAGCCGGCGACCTCGCCAAAATCATTCAATTCTGACCCGACAAACTGATGTTAGTTCGTTCGACCACCAAATACGCTCGGATTTCTCCGAAGAAAGCACGCCACGTTGCTCGTGAAATTCAGGGACTTGCTGTCTCTGATGCCCTCGATGCCTTGACCTATACTCCAAAGAAATCTGCTCATCTGATTGGGAAGACGCTGAAAAGCGCCATCGCCAATGCCGAGAACAACCACGAGCTTTCCGCTGACGAATTAATCGTCAAGGAGGCCACTATTGGTGAGGGACCTACTCTGAAGCGCTTCAAGCCACGTGCTCGGGGATCTGCTGGAGCCATTCGCAAGCGCACCAGTCATATCTTTATCACCTTGACCGACGAATTCGAGGCTCCCGAGGAGAAGCAGCGTTCTGGGAAGCCCAAGAAGCGTGATACCATCAAATCGCTCTTCGGCGAAAAGGCCAAGCCTTCCGCCGTGAAAGAAGAAGCTCCGACCGAGGAGGCTGTTGAAGAGACAGAGGCCCCCGGGGATTCCGCTGAATAAGCCAACCTGAACAATTTATCTTTAAAGAATCATGGGACAAAAAGTTAATCCAATCGGTTTCCGCCTCGCCGTCAACAAAGACTGGCGCTCGAAGTGGTTTGCCGAAGGCAAGGACTACACCAATAAGCTGCACGAGGACCTTAGGATCCGGAAATTCATTTCCGATCGCCTTCAAGGTGCGGCACTTTCGAAGGTCATCATTGAGCGGGCCTGGAACAGCGTGCGTGTCACTCTTCACACCTCCCGTCCGGGACTTGTGATCGGCCGCAAAGGTTCTGAGATCGAGATTATGACCACCAAGATCGGCAAGATTGCTGGCGGGTCGCAGGTGAAGATCGACATCGTCGAGATTCGTAAGCCTGAGCTTGATGCGCAATGTGTTTGCGAGCAGGTCGTTATCCAGCTTGAGCGCCGTATTGCTTTCCGCCGTGCCATGAAGCGTGCCATCCAAACTGCCATGGAATTTGGTGCCAACGGAATTCGTGTCCGTTGTGCCGGTCGCCTCGGCGGTGCTGATATCGCTCGCGCCGAGTGGTATCGCGAGGGCAAGGTGCCTCTTCAAACTCTCCGTGTTCCCATTGACTATGGATTTGCCGAGGCCAAGACCGTTTACGGGATCATTGGCGTTAAGTGTTGGATCAATAAGGATGACGACGCAGACAAGGGCGGACGTCCTCCGGGTCATGATCGCCCACGTCGTGGTGGTCGCGGGGGTCGCGGTGGCGATAATCGTGGAGGTGGTGGAGATCGCCGCGGAGGTGGTGGAGGCCGCCCTGACAATAATCAAAACAAGCCCGCTGAGGGTGGGGGCGCACCTAGACCTGCAGCTTCCTAGACCAGCATTCATTTTAAAACCAAAATTTAGGAGGACAGAATTATGCCTTTGATGCCAAAAAGAACCAAGTTCCGGAAAGCCCACCGCGGCAGCCGGAGTGGTAACGCCCAGCGTGGCACCGATGTCAGTTTCGGTGACTTCGGACTCCAGGCCCTCGGTCGTGGATGGATGACTAACCGCCAGATCGAAGCTTGCCGAGTTTCCATTAACCGCTTTCTCAAGCGTAAAGGTAAGACCTGGATTCGGGTCTTCCCCCATAAGCCCGTCACGCGCCGTCCCCCTGAAACCCGGATGGGTAAGGGTAAGGGCTCTGTGGATGCATGGGTCGCGGTGATCCGTCCTGGCGCTATGCTTTTCGAAGTGGGTGGAGTCCCCGAGTCCCAGGCTCGTGAAGCAATGCGGCTCGCTTCCTACAAGCTCGGCTTTGAAACCCGTTTCGTCTCTCGTTCCAAGCACTAAAGTTGTCTTAAGAACTCATCATCAATCATTGAACTGACCGAAAGGAATCACGTCTATGCCCAAAGTAAAATTTTCCGAAATCTCCGAACTCAGTGTCGAAGAACTCTCCACCCGTCTCCGTGATCTCAAGGAAGAGGCCTTAAACCTCCGTCTTCAACAGGCCACTGGCCAACTTGAGAACACCTCCCGCCGCCGTATTGTCCGTCGCGAAATCGCGCAGGTCATGACAGCAATCACTCAGCGCAAGTCCGCCTAAGGATCCCTGAATTTACCCAATCTCTTAACCCATTTCTAAAGATGTCTGAAAATCAGGAAGCTCCGGCTAAAAAAGACTTTGTGCCTTCCGAGGCACCAGCCAAGAACAAGAAAACCCGCGTTGGGATCGTCAAATCCACCAGCATGGACAAAACGATCGTTGTGGAATACACCAATCGCGTTCCTCATCCCAAGTTCAAGAAAATCATCAAGCAATCGAAGAAATTCTATGCGCACGATGAAGCAGGCGAGGCCGCTGTCGGCGACAAAGTCCGCATCGAAGAGACAAACCCGATTTCCAAGCTTAAGTGCTGGAAGCTCGTGAAGGTTCTCACTCACTAGATAAACCGGCCTTACTAGCCACCCTAAACAAACTCTCTAACGATACTTATTTGCCATGATCCAAATGGAATCCAAAGTTGTGGTCGCCGATAATACCGGTGCTCGCCTTGCCAAGATGATTGGTGTTATCGGCAAGCGGACCAAGTCCGCCCGCGTCGGTGACATCATCACCGCTCACATTCGTGAGTCCATCCCCACTGCTGCCGTGAAAAAGGGCTCCGTGGTGAAGGCTGTTGTTGTGCGCACCGCTTATCCCGTCCGACGTGCTGATGGCTCTGTTCTTCGCTTCGACGAGAATGCCATTGTCATTATCGATAAGGACAACAATCCCAAGGGCTCCCGTATCTTCGGTCCGGTAGCCCGTGAACTTCGTGAAAAGAACTTCATGAAAATCGTCTCCCTCGCTCCCGAGGTTCTTTAATCTCCACCTCTACCGGACCATGAAAATTAAAACCCATGTGAAGCCAGGAGACGAAGTCATCGTCATTTCTGGAAACCACAAAGGAAAGCAAGGCGCTGTTCTCTCCATTAACGTTGCAAAAAAGCAAGTAATCGTCGAGGGAGCCCGCAAAATGAAGAAGTCTATTAAACGCTCCGAGGCCAACCCTGATGGTGGCATCGAAGAAGTTGACGGGCCGATTCACATTTCTAACGTAAAAAAAGTCTAGCCCGGCCCTCCTGACTGTGTCAGGAACCTGACCCGCTCCAACCACTCGAATAGATCGGGAAGGGGAGCACCCTGCGCGCTTAAGCACTCAATCATCACGCTGATCCGCCAAGATACAATGAAACCAACACTCCAGAGCCTCTACGAGGATAAGCTTGTGAAAGCCCTCCAAGAAGAATTAGGCCTCACAAACGTCAACGAGGTTCCCCGCCTCGAGAAGATCTCTATCAACTCCCACGTCGGTCACTATGCCAATGAGCGTAAGGCTGCTGTCGAGGATGCCGTTGATGAGGTCGCTAAGATCACTGGCCAAAAACCTTCCGTGGTTTTCGCCAAAAAGTCCGTCGCTAACTTTAAGGTTCGCGAAGGCGAAGCAGTCGGCGCCCGTGTTACCCTTCGTGGTGAGCGCATGTGGGAATTTCTCGAACGCTTTATCTGCATCACCTGTCCGAATATTCGCGACTTCCGTGGTCTTCCTTTTAAGTCCTTTGATGGCCGTGGGAACTACGCAGTGGGATTTGCCGATCAGGCAATTTTTCCTGAAATTGAGCTTGATAAGATTAAACGCCAGATCGGCTTTGATTTCATCTTCGTGACATCCGCGAAGACCGACGCTCAGGCCAAGGCCATGCTGAAAGCTCTTGGAATGCCCTTCCGCGACAGTGCCAAAACCGAGGAAGACGCCGCCTAACTTTAACGACCTGGAACAACTAATACCATGGCAACACTCACTGACCCCATCGCTGACTTCCTCATTCGTTTGAAGAATGCTTCACGCGCTGGCAATGATTCATTTCGCGCACCTCATTCCAAAATGAAGGTGGAAATCTCCCGCATCCTCAAGGAGGAGGGCTACATCTGGAACTACGAGGTCGACACCTCCGGGCAATTCCCGGAAATCGTCGTTAAGACCAAATATGTTGATGGCGTTCCCGCCCTCACCGATCTCAAACGGATCTCTAAATGCGGACGTCGTAAATATACCGGTTCACAAGAAATTCCCCGCGTACTGAATGGTATGGGAGTCTCCATCCTTTCGACTCCGAAGGGACTGATGACCGGCCACAAAGCTAAAAAGGAAAAAGTCGGAGGCGAAATCATCGCCTTCATCTGGTAGAAACCTCCACTCAAAATACAGAACTATGTCAAGAGTAGGACTCAAGCCCATCCCGGCTGTCGATAAAGTAGCCGTCAAAGTTGACGGAAAAAAAGTCAACGTCGAGGGACCAAAGGGTAAGCTTTCCCTCGATCTTCCCGAAGGTCTCACCGTCGAGGTGAGCGATTCGGAGATCACCGTTATCCGTGCCAGTGAGCTGCGTCATGTGCGTGCGCTCCACGGAACATTCCGTAGCCTCGTTCAAAACCTCATCATCGGTGTGAGCGAAGGCTATATGAAGGACCTCGAGATCCAAGGTGTTGGTTTCCGTGCTGCCGTCAAAGGTAAGGACTTGGATCTCAGCCTTGGTAAATCTCACCCCATCCTCCACCCCATCCCCGAAGGTCTCATCGTGACTGTCACTGATAACACGAAGATCAAAGTGGAAGGAATCGACAAGCAACTCGTCGGCCAGTTTGCCGCTGAGGTGCGCAATTATTACCCACCCGAGCCCTACAAGGGTAAGGGCGTCCGCTACGTCGGCGAATACGTCCGCCGCAAGGCCGGTAAGTCCGTTAAGTAATTCCTGACGACAACCCAGAACTTCATATTTTAAATGAGCACTCTCAATCGAAAGGAACTTCGCCGTAAGGTCCACCGCCGCATTCGGAAAAAGGTTTCCGGAACCGCCGAGCGTCCACGCCTCGCTGTTCACTTCTCCAACAAGAACGTTTACGCCCAAGTGATCGACGATATCGCTGGCAAGACTCTTTGTTCTGCTTCTACTCTTGATTCATCGATCGAGACGACCGGAGCAAGCAAGGTAACTGCCGAGGCCGTCGGAAAACTGGTCGCGCAGCGTGCCGCTGATGCCAAGATCGAGGCCGTGGTCTTCGACCGTGGTGGTTTCTTCTTCACAGGTAAGGTCAAAGCCCTCGCCGATGCCGCCCGCAAAGGTGGCCTTAAATTCTAATTCTTGCTCCGAATCAACATGGCAAATAACGAAGACTCAAAACCTGCTGCCAACGCAGCAGCAAAGCCAGCGGATGCAAATGCCGCTGCCAAACCAGCCGCTGGCGCTGCCAAACCAGCCAGTGACGCTCCCTCAAATAATCGTGGTGGTGACAATCGCGGCGGTGATAACCGCGGCGGTGGTTTCAATCGTGGCGGTGGCCCCGGCCAAGGGGGGGGGAACCAGCGTGGTGGATTTGGCGGGCGCCCGCGTGAGGCAGCTCCCACGGACTCCGAGGGGAACGAACTCACTGAGAAGGTCGTGTTCATCAACCGCTGTTCTAAGGTGGTCAAGGGTGGACGTCGCTTCAGTTTCTCCGCTCTCGTGGTATCCGGAAACGAAAAAGGTTCTGTCGGATATGGTTTCGGTAAGGCCAACGAAGTTGCCGAATGTATCAAGAAAGCCTCTGGTATCGCGACGAAGAGCCTTGAAAAGGTCAAGCTGAGTGGTTCTACCATCCCTCATGAAGTTTACGCTGAATTTGGGGGTGGCAAGGTGCTTCTCAAGCCCGCGTCTCCTGGAACTGGTGTCATCGCTGGTGGGGGTGTTCGCGCTGTTTGCGAGGCCGTTGGCATTCATGACGTTCTCGCCAAGTCAATCGGTTCCAATAACCACGCCAACGTGGTCAAGGCAACGATCAAGGCTCTTACCATGCTTCGCAGTAAGGAGGAGGTTTTTGCTCTCCGCGGAATAAAGAAGGAGAAAGCCATCTAATTTTGGTTTCTCCAAAATCCTGAAACACATCTCAAATAATGAATCTCCATAATCTCAAGCCCAATCCAGGAGCCAAGCATCGCAAAAAGCGTCTTGGTTGCGGCGAAAGCTCCGGTCTCGGAAAGACCTCCGGTAGAGGCCATAAGGGTCAGAAGTCCCGCTCCGGCGGTGGCGTTCGTCCCGGTTTCGAAGGGGGTCAGATGCCCCTTGCTCGTCGTCTCCCCAAGCGCGGTTTCTCAAACCTGCAGTTCCGTGACACCGTCGCTATTGTAAATGTTTCCCAGTTGGAGCACTACTTTGAGGCCGATGCCGATGTGAACGAGCAGACTCTCCGTGAAGTCGGACTCGTCAAGGGCCAGTGCGACAAGGTCAAGGTCCTCGGACAAGGCGAGATCACCAAGGCTATGAAGGTCACGGTTGATCTCGCGAGTGCTTCCGCAAAAGTGAAGATCGAGAATGCCGGCGGCTCTTTGGAGCTCTAAACGCCTGTTTTCTGAAACACTCTGGTGAAGAACTCTCCTCACGCAAGTTCCACGTTGAGCCCGGTCCTCCGGGCGGCAACGTTTTTTGCGTTTTTGGGTCTCCTGACTCTTGGTTCCTGTCAAGAGGACAAGGGGCCAATGGTCGAAGTCCTCGACGAGCAGACCAAAGTCTTCACGGAAATGGCCAGTTTACTTGATCAGGTCAAGCAAGGGGGCGACCCCCTGAAAGCCGCTCAGTCACTCACCGTTCTCGGCGAAGAACTGAAGGAGTTAAAAATCAAAACAGCCGCGATCGATCACTCCAAGTCTGTCGCAAGCGGGAAGCTTCTCCCGCAACACGATGAATTCCTCAAAGCGTTTGCTGCCTACCGTAAGGCACATCAGGAACTCTTTCTCTCAGGGAAACTGACTCCCGAAATCAAAAGGGCCATCATGGCCCACCATAATCCCGCTCCGATGCCTGGAGAGGGCACCCCTTAAAAATTTCTGACACCTAAATCCACATGATTTCCGCATTTACCAATACCTGGAAGATTCCCGAGCTTCGGGATCGCATCCTTTTTACCATGGCCATGATCGTGATCGTGCGTCTTGGTGTTCACCTTCCTCTTCCCGGGGTCAACATGGATGTCATCCGTGAGTATCTTGATATCCTGAAAAAAGATAACGAGGAAGGTGCCGGTGGTGGTGTCGGTGCCATTCTGAACGTTTTCTCAGGGGGTGGTTTGACCAGCATGGGCCTCTTTGCCCTCGGTATCATGCCCTACATTTCAGCGTCGATTATGATGCAGCTTTTAAGCGCGGTGGTTCCCAAGTTGGCCCGCCTCAAGAAAGAAGACGGTGGACAGCAGAAGATCAACCAATGGACACGATTTGTGACAATTGCGATTGCCACAATTCAGGGTTTCTTCCTCGCCAAGTCGCTTGAGAATCCCACTCAGAACCCGCTCCTCCGGGGAATTGGGAAAGCGCTTGAGTCCACAGGGCAGGATCTTGTTCCGGCTTTTGCGGCCAATGCCGGCGGAACTTTCGTGGCCCAGACCGTGCTGATCATCATCGCAGGAACCCTTTTCCTGATGTGGATCGGCGATCAGATTACCGAGCGGGGCATTGGAAACGGTGTTTCCTTGATCATTTCGGTGAACATTATTTCATCGCTTCCCGGTGTCATCGTGCAAATCTGGAACACTTTTGTGATTGATCGCGGAAGTGAGAATCCCTTCAGCCCCCTCTTGATTGTCTTGATGGTGGTGCTCTTCCTCTTCGTGATTGCCGCGGTCATTACGGTCACGCAGGGGCAACGAAGAATTGCCGTGCAATATGCCCGGCGCGTCGCAGGCCGCCGTGAAATGTCCGGTGGGACGCAGTATCTTCCTCTGAAAGTGAACTACGCAGGGGTCATGCCGGTGATCTTTGCAACCGCGATTCTCCAGCTTCCGACCCAACTCTTGGGTCAAATGACCGATGCCGCTTGGGTGCGCACGATGGGTGACATTCTTTCTCCCAACGGCCCGTGGTTCTACTTGCTCTCAGGCTTCATGATCTTCTTCTTCAGTTTCTTCTGGGTCGCGACGATGTTCCAGCCTTCCGAGGTTGCCGAGAATCTCAAGAGGGGCGGCGGTTATATTCCCGGAGTCCGACCTGGTAAACCAACGTCTGATTTCCTAGATTACACCATGACCCGTCTCACCTTTGCCGGGGCTCTGTTCTTGACGCTGATCTTCATGATGCCCTTCTTCATCGGACTGGCCCTTGACCTCGGGGCGAATAGTTTGATCACCTCCTTCTTTGGTGGAACCAGTCTTCTCATTCTCGTCGGGGTGCTCCTCGATATGATGCGCCAAATCGAGACCCATCTCCTTCAGCGCCAATATGATGGCTTCCTCCGCAAGGGTAAGATCAAGGGGCGCCAGCAACGTCAGGTTTCTGGGAATCAGGCCTCAAGTTCTTCGATTCTCTATATTTGGATTGTTCTCGCGGTGATCGTTCTCATTGCAGTGGTCGCTCTTATCAGCCAGTAAAATGAGATCCCGGCACCTCGTCTTTCTCGGCCCTCCAGCGTCGGGAAAGGGGACACAGGGTCGCCGCCTCGCTGATGAAAATGGCTTGTCTTATCTTTCGACGGGCGCTCTCTTACGGTGCGCTCTTCGCGATGGCACTGATCTCGGGAAGCAGGCGCGACCTTTTCTTGATCGGGGCGAATACGTCCCGGATGAGATCATGGTGCCGATGGTTTTAGCTTGGGTCGGGGAGCAAAAAGAGGGTTGGCTTCTCGATGGTTTCCCGAGAACGGTGCCGCAGGCCGAGGCCTTGGACGCTGCGCTGACCCAAATGCCTTCTGCCATCATTTTACACGTTCCCGATGATGAGTTGCGACGTCGGGTCGCCTGTCGTCTCGAGTGCCTAGATTGCCACCGGGTCGCACGCGAAGGTGAAGGTGAGAAATGTCCAACATGCGGTGGCGTCCTCGCTCCGAGGGCGGATGATGTTTCGGCGAGTTTTGAAAATCGCCTCGCCGAATATCGGCGCCTTGTCATTCCGGCGATCACTTATTATTGTGATCTCCAGCGGGCCAGAATTGTCAATGGGACAGGTTCCCCTGATGAGGTCTACGCCCGCGTTAAAGGATAGCGCTTGATACGGGGATCAACTGACTTCGGGGTGGCATCTCAATGAGATCTGCTACGGCTTGACCTTAAGGGATTCAGACCCTACCTCCTTTGCCATGCCGAAGCGTTCCAAGATCCCGATTAAGACCAAACAAGAGATCGATATGATGCGTGAGGCTGGCAAGGTCGCGAGCGATGTCCTCCAGCGGACGGCTGCCTTCATCGGGGCCGGTAAGACCACGCGCGAGGTCGATGAATATGCCCTTTCCCTCATGGACGGGCACAAGGTGAAGAGTGCTTTTCATCAGTATCGAGATTTCCCGGGGTACACCTGTATCTCAATGAATGAAGAGGTGGTCCATGGAATCGGCGGGGACCGGGTCATTGTGGATGGTGATTTGGTCAAACTCGACGTCGGGGTGAAACGACAAGGGTGGATCGGCGATAATGCTCTTACGGTTCCGGTTGGTAAGATCAATGGGGAGCAGAAACGCCTTCTCGCCGTGACTGAGGAGTCACTTTTTGTGGCGATTTCCCATGCCCGTGCCGGGAAGCCTCTTTATGAACTTTGTGCCTCCGTGGAAGATTACGTGAAGCGATTTGGATTTTCGGTGGTGAAGGATTTGGTGGGTCACGGCGTGGGTCGGCAACTTCATGAAGAACCGCAAGTGCCTAACTATCATCCCGGAGGAAAGGGGCCGATTTTGAAGGCGGGAATGATCTTGGCGATCGAGCCCATGATCAATGCCGGAGTGGGCACGGTCGACTGGCTCGATGACGGTTGGACGGTTTCAACCTCCGACCGACGACCTTCGAGCCATTTTGAGCACACCGTGCTGGTGACCAACGGAGATCCCGAGATTCTGACCTGGCGCCCCCGGACCGCTTTGCCGGCGCAATTGGGGATTCCGCCTTTGAAATGACTTAGGGCTTTTTTTCTCCGTAACGGGCAAAGAGGTCCTCGAGCCACTCGTGTTTGAAAGGTTTGGAGAGAAGAGTGACGGTGCCTTTTGGGAGGAGGCGGTTGACCACTTTGACCTCGTCAGGATCCATGGTGTCGACCAAGGCGACAATAGGGAGGTGATAGTGCTCTTCGCATTTGAGGAGCTTTTCGTAGAGTTCGTCGCCGTCCATATCAGGGAGTTTGAGGTCGAGGACGGCGAGGCTGAAATCGTAACCGGTCGCCATCGTGAGCGCTTGGCTAGCACTGGAGGCCGCGATGTGATGGTAGTTTCCCTCGCGGAGAACGTGAATCATTTCAGCAAGGATTGAGTTGTCGTCATTGATCACCAGGATGGGTTTCATTTCCGAATCATGGGCGGTCTCGATGGAGCGGGCTATTACAAAAAGGGGTGAGTGTATAGAGTGTATACGCCTGGCATACCGATACGATAGACCTGAGAGAGTTCAAGACGATCCATGAAAGCGAGGAGCCGGTCATTGACCCTTTGAAGTCCTTCGGGATGGAAATACCAATTGATGGTGTTTTCTAGTTCCGAGGAGTTGATCTCCCGTGAAATTTTCAAGATCTTCCCGGTTCCAATGTAAGCGTCCGAGTGGCCCAGTCCCTGTCGGAATTCTTGGAGGCTTGATTTTTTGGGTGGCCTTTGCCGCTATGCGGCTGCCGGAGTTTCGGAGGGGGCAGGAGCTATCGCGGCTTTGTGGGTCGCTGCCCATTTGCGTCAACTTAAGAGGTGAATCCAAGTGTCTTCAAGGGGTTGGTGGCCTCGGTGCGCGTCCATTTTGAGGTGGCGGATGTCGGGATGATAGTTCCACATTTCCT
>Ga0222650_1000617_pt1 | contig 25634 bp, 25 predicted proteins | sample AntAcemetagen367_FD_179820 | JGI IMG/M metagenome (GOLD analysis project Ga0222650, IMG submission 179820) | Saline water microbial communities from Ace Lake, Antarctica - #367 | ecosystem: Environmental > Aquatic > Non-marine Saline and Alkaline > Saline | place: Antarctica: Ace Lake... | reverse complement strand
TAAACGTCATTGACTTTATATAAAATATAAATTAAAGATCTAATTAGGAGAACAAAATTAATGGCATCAACATACACGGATCTCGGCCTAGAGTTAATGGCAACCGGCGAAAATGCTGGTACTTGGGGAACAAAAACTAACGCAAATTTAAATCTTATTGAACAATTAACAGGCGGTGTTTCAAGTCTATCTATTGCCGGTGGTGTAGGAAACCAACTTTTAACTATTGCAGATGGTGCTTTAACAGGTACTGCTCAACAAAGAGTTATAGAATTTACAGGAACAATATCTGGAAATAGAGTTATACAATTTCCTCTTCTTACAGAAAATTTTTATTTTATTAAAAACAATACCTCTGGTGCGTATACTGTTCAGTTAAAAGCTGTATCGGGTTCAGGAGCCACGGTCACTTTTGCAACTACTGATAAAGCTTGGAAACTAATTTATCTTGATGGTGTTGCAACTAACACAGGTGTTTATGAAATACCACTAGCTACAGCTGATGCTGTTACACTTACAGGAACACAAACTTTAACAAACAAAACTTTAACAGATCCTAAGATAGGAACAAAAATTTTAGATGTTAATGGATTAGAATTACTTAATTTAACAGCTACAGGTTCAGCGGTTAATGAATTAACTTTAGCTAATGCAGCAACAGGTGCAGCACCTGTATTATCTGCAACAGGTGGAGATACTAATATTGGAATTACTTTAACTCCAAAAGGTTCGGGAGCCGTGAAACTAGATTTACTTACCTTCCCAACTGTAACAGGTTCAGCAGATCAAATTTTAACTACTAACGGATCCGGAGTTTTATCTTTTGTAGATAACTCAGGGGGAACTTCATGGGTAGCAGTTAAAACTTCAGGATTTACAGCAGTCGCAGGAGAAGGTTATTTCTGTAACACAACCAGTGCCGCATTTACAATGACTTTACCAGCAGGGACTTTAGGTGATGAAATATCTTTTGTAGATTATGCAGGAACATTTGACACTAATACTTTAACAGTTGCACCCAATGGAGCAGAAAAAATTCAAGGTGTTGCAGCAAGTTTAACAGTTTCAGTAGAAAGAGCAGCTAATACTTTGGTCTATACAGATGGAACTCAAGGTTGGTTGTTAAAGGCTAAATAATGTCTTCTTATAAAAAGGAGATTGGAACAGCGGTTCAAAATTACGCTGGTGATCCAGACAATCCACTTACAGGTCAACTATGGTACGATAGTGCTAATTCAGAATTCAAATATAGATATCAAGCTTACGGTAATGCGTGGTCAACTGGTAATTCTATGAATACGGCTAAAGTTTTTCCAGGGGGCGCTGGAACTCAAACAGCAGCTTTAGCTTTTGGAGCATTTAATCCTAGCACTTCAGCTACTACAGAACTTTATGATGGATCAAGTTGGACTGAAGTCAATGATTTAAATACTGCAAGAGGTAGAATGGGATCAAATGGAACTTCTACATCAGCATTAGGTTATGGAGGTGCTAATCCATCAATAACAGGTGAAACTGAAAGTTGGAATGGAACAAGCTGGACTGAAGTAGCAGATTTAAATACTGCAAGACAACAATTAGCAGGAGCAGGTGCAGATAATACATCTGCATTAGCTTTTGGAGGGCTCAATCCTCCAACCTATTATGCAAACACAGAAAGTTGGAATGGATCAAGTTGGACTGAATTAAATGATTTAAATACAGCTAGAAGAGATTTAGGAGGAAACGGAATAATAACATCTGCATTAGCTTATGGTGGAGACACACCTGGATCTACAGCAGCAACAGAATCTTGGAATGGAACTAGTTGGACAGATGTCGCTGATTTAAATACTGCTAGAAGATTAGCGGGAGCAGGTACAGATAACACAAATGCTTTAGGTATAGGAGGAGAGACTCCAGGTGGTGCTTCAGCTTTAACTGAATCTTGGAATGGTTCAATATGGACTGAAACAAGTGATTTAAATACTGCTAGACAAGAATTAGGTGCTACAGGTGCTAGTAATTCATCAGCATTAGCTTTTGGTGGATCTTTAAATCCTCCAGCTGTAGCGTTTACAGAAGAATGGAACGCAGGCATTAATCTTGGAGCATGGTACACTGGTGGAAATTTAAATACTGCTAGAAATTATATTGCAGGGACAGGGACTCAAACAGCAGCTTTAGCTTTTGGGGGAAATGTTCCTCCTAATACAGGAGCAACAGAATCTTACAATGGAACAGCTTGGGCTGAAGTAAACGATTTAAATACTGCTAGAAACGCATTAGCAGGAGGAGGCACTCAAACATCAGCATTAGCTTTTGGTGGAGCAATCCCTCCTACAACAGGTGCAACAGAACTATGGAATGGATACACTTGGACAGAAGTTAATGATCTGAATACAGCTAGACAATATTTTGCAGGAACAGGAGCTGACAATACTTCAGTTTTAGCTATTGGTGGATATTCTCCTACAACTGGAAAAACAGAAAGTTGGAATGGAACAAGTTGGACTGAAGTTGCTGATTTAAATACAGCAAGATATGGTTTAGGTGCTGTTGGAATAGCAACTGCTGCATTAGCTTTTGCTGGTAATAACTTAGGCCCTTTATTTGCTCAAACTGAATCTTGGAATGGATCCGCTTGGACAGAAGTAAACGATTTAAACACTGCAAAAGATTTTCCAGGTGATGCAGGAACTCAAACAGCAGCTTTATGTTTTGGTGGTAGAGTGCCCGCTCCAACAGCATCAACTGAATTATGGAATGGAACTAACTGGTCTAATGTTGGTAATTTAAATATTGCTAGAAATGATTTGGCAGGAGCAGGAACTAATACAGCTGCTTTAGCTTTTGGCGGAACCTCAGGTTCACCTACAGGAGCAACCGAAGAATGGGATGGAACAGGTTCAATAACAAGAACAATAACAACAACAAGTGAATAGGAGAAAACTATGACAAAAACATATCAATACTGTGTAGCAGAAAACTGGGGAAAAGGATTCATTGATCACGTAGAAGCGATCAAAATTTCTTTTAACGGTTTACCTGGTAATGTTTGGCAAGTTCCCGCTTACAATAAACATGCAAATCTTTGGATTGCAAAAGTAAGTGGAACTGTTAAAACATTAGCTGAAGCTCAATTGATTGTTGATGCAGAGGTCACAGCAGCACAAACTGCATGGGATGCTTTATCTGACGAAGATAAAGTTGATAACCCAAGACCAGCTGACATAACATTGACTGAGTAAAAAGGAAAACAATGACCGAGTACAAAGGCATCAAAGGCGGAAAAGTACAAAATTATGATACGGACCCAGGAACCCCGTATGTAGGACAGGTATGGTATAACCAAAATTTAGGTGACTTGCGTGTTCGTTCTACAACCTTAACAAGTGCTTGGGCAATGGGTGGTAATATGAATACTGGAAGAATAGCTTTAGGTGCAGCAGGTACACAAACAGCTGGACTTGCTTTTGGTGGTAATCTTCCACCGAATACAGCCAATACCGAACAATATGATGGTACAAGTTGGACTGAAGTAAACGATTTAAACACTGCTAGAAATTCTTTTGGATCTAATGGTACACAAACTTCAGCTTTAGCATATGGTGGTTCAATATCTCCATTTCAACAAACAGAATCTTGGGATGGGACTAGTTGGACAGAAGTTTCAGATTTAAATACTGCAAGAGATTCTTTTTCAGGAGTAGGGGCTAATAACACATCAGCACTTGCATTTGGTGGAGAACCACCAAACGATGGAACAACTAATACAGAACTTTGGAATGGTTCAAGTTGGACGGAAGTAAACGATTTAAGTCCTGGCACAAGAAAAGGGGGTGGATTAGGTATTGCTACATCAGCTTTAGCTTTTGGAGGTCAGAATCCAAGTAATACATCAGCAACACAACAATGGAATGGAACTAGTTGGTTTACTGTAAATAGTTTAAATACTGCTAAAAGTACGTTAGCAGGTGCAGGAACCACTTCAGATGGTATAGCATTTGGTGGTTTTTCTACAGCAACAGTTGCACAAACAGAAGCTTGGAATGGTTCTAATTGGACTGAGACATCTGATTTAAATGTAGTAACAGATTTAAACGCTGGTACAGGAACAGGAACAGCTGCTTTATCTATTGGTTCTCCTAGCATTAAAACAATTACCGAAGAATGGAACGCGAATTTTGCATATGGTGTATGGGTTACGGGTGGGAATTTAAATACTGCTAGGGATAGTTTAGGTGGAACAGCAGGTACAACTACTACAGCACTTGTTTTTGGTGGTATTGATAATTCACCAGCTGTAACAGGAGCAACAGAAGCTTATAACGGAACAGCTTGGGCTGAATTAAATAATATGAACACAGCTAGAAGATTTAATGGTGGAGCAGGAACACAAACATCAGCTTTAACATTTGGTGGCGCAACTCCAACTATAGTGGGGATTGCTGAATCTTGGAACGGAACAAGTTGGACTGAAGTAGCAGATTTAAATAGTAATAGAAGATATCTTGGAGGTGCTGGAACTGATAATACTTCTTCTTTAGCATTTGGTGGATTACCTAGTGCATTAACAGAATCGTGGAACGGATCAAGTTGGACAGAAGTAGGAGATTTAAATACTGCTAGAGGTTTTATATCGGCTGGAGCTGGAACTGCAACAGCAGCATTAACCGCTGGGGGTAGTCCAGTATCAGCATTAACAGAATCTTGGAATGGAACAGCTTGGACAGAATTAAATGATTTAAATTTGGCTGTACAACAAAACGCAATAAGAGGTACTCAGACGTCCGCTTTAAATTCTGGAGGTTATGATGGAGGTAGTCCAGGTCAACAAACTGGAACAGAATCTTGGAACGGAACAAACTGGACAAATGAAAACGGTATGAGTGTCGCTAAACAAGGTGGAGGACAAAGTTCAGGAGGTAATACTTCAGCATTAGCTTTTGGAGGATCTCAACCAGGAGGATCTCCAGCAGGAGCATCAACCGAAGAATGGATTGGTAACGGAATTATAACGGAGACGGTAGATTAATATGGCAACATACAAAGAAATACACGGAACAGATATTACGGTCGTAGCATCAGATCCCTCTAACCCAGTTGTTGGAGAAGTTTGGTACAATACTACAACTCAACAATTAAAAGGCTATAAGCAAGTTATAGGTAACGCATGGTCCACGGGCGGGAATTTAAATACTGCTAGACATAATTTAAAAGGAGCAGGAACACAAACAGCGGGTTTAGCTTTTGGTGGATTTGATACTGCTGTAGTAGCATTAACAGAATCTTATAATGGAACAGCTTGGACGGAAGTTGCAGATTTAAATACTGCTAGAGGTTCTCTTGGAGGAGATGGAACTCAAACATCTGCATTAGCTTTTGGTGGACAACCTGTTACAGCAGTAACGGAGTCTTGGAATGGAACTAGTTGGACAGAAGTTAATGACTTAAATACTGCTAGAAGACAATTATCACAAGCTGGAGATGACAATACTGCTTCATTAGCTTTTGGTGGAGAAACTCCAGGATCTGCACAAGTAACAAATACCGAAAATTGGAATGGCTCTAGTTGGACAGAAGTAAATGACTTAAATACAGCAAAAAATGTTATGGCAGGGACAGGAAGTAATACATCAGCTTTAGCTATAGGTGGGCCATCTGCTTCAGCACAAACAGAAATTTGGAATGGAACAAGTTGGTTTGAAGTAAATGATTTAAATACAGGTAGAGCTAATGCAGCAGCATCAGGAACAACTTCTTCAGCTTTAGCATTTGGTGGACAAGCTCCTCCAGTAGTAGCTAATACTGAAAGTTGGAATGGATCAAACTGGATTGAAACAAATGATTTAAACACTGCTAGATATTCTTTAGGAGGAGCTGGTACTGCAACAACAGCTTTAGCTTTTGGAGGATTTGTACCACCTAATTCTACAGCAACAGAAGAATGGAACGCAGGAATTTCTGTAGGTGCCTGGGTTACTGAAGCAAATGGAAATACAGCTAAAATAGCAAATGCAGGAGCAGGAACTCAGAGTGCGATGTTATCTTTTGGTGGAGCAGCCCCAAGTGCTACAGCATTAACAGAATCTTACAATGGAACAGCTTGGGCAGAAGTAAATGATTTAAACACAGCTAGAAATAATTTAAGTGGAGCTGGAACACAAACTGCTGCATTAGCTTTTGGTGGTGATGATTCAACTGGTTATACAGAATCTTGGAACGGCGCTGTTTGGACAGAAGTAGCAGATTTAAACCTACCTAGAGAATTTATGGGTGGAGTAGGAACACAAACAGCAGCTTTAGCGTTTGCTGGTGAAAATCCTCCAGCTGGGGGTCAAACTGCAGCAACTGAATCTTGGAATGGAAGTGCTTGGACTGAAGTTGGAGATTTAAACACAGCAAGATTAAAAATAACAGGAGCAGGAGATCAGTCTTCTGCATTAGGTTTTGGAGGTTATGATGGAACAGCAAATGTAGCAAACACAGAATCTTGGAATGGAACAAGTTGGACAGAAGTAAATGATTTGAATACAGGAAGATCGTTTGGATCAGGATTTGGAACATCAACAGCTGCTATATTAGCTGGAGGAGACCCTCCTAACAGTGGAATGGTAGAGTCTTGGAATGGTTCAAATTGGATAAATGTTCAAACAATGAACACTGCAAGAACAAGGCTTGCTGACAGTGGGTGTAGTCAAACTGCAGGTTTAGTATTTTTTGGTGAAGGTCCTCCTTCATTAACAGCAACCGAAGCTTGGTACGGTGACGGTAAACTTACTGATATTATTGAAACTAGTTAAGGGTTGTAATATTTTTTAAACAGGTTATATATCTCTTAAACATAAAGGATAAAGAAATGAAAAAAGACGTTAAAGATATTATACAAAAAGAAGAAACTCATTTAAATAATTTATTGGAGCCTACTGATCTTACCGATTTTAAAGGTATGGTAGACGAGCTTCGTGACACTTGGACCAAGAAACAAATGTTTCGAACAGAAACTGAAGCAAGGTTTTCAGTATTACAAGACAATAGATACCCAACTAAAGCTGCAAAATATTGGCAGTGTGTTAGAGAACAATCATCATACTTAGATAACCTAATGACTTTATCTTTTGATTACAGAAGAAATGAAGCAAAGATTAAATGGTTAGAAACTAAAATAGAATCTGAAAAAGATGAATACAAATTAACTAAATATCAAATAGATTTAGATGAAGCTAGATTTGGTAAAGCTTCTATGGAAAAAACTGCTAAGCATAGAATGAGAGAAATTAAAATGTGGTCCGGATTAAAGAAAGAATTTAATGATGGATCTTTTAATGACAAAGATGTTAATCAACATCAACTAGAATCTTATGGTATGCAGTATGCTGAAAAAGCAAAACAATTATCAGAGAGTTCTTCAGATACTGATAAGTTTAATGTTCTAGGACAACTACAATCACTACAAAGAATTAGAAAATCGGGTGAGTTAGAAAACAATACAGAAAAGAAAGAACAAATTACTCAAGATGGGAACACCAAATCTTAATTTTGATTTTGTATTTTTAGGTCAATCAATTCTAAAATATCAAGTACCTTTAGATATTTTTAGTGCGATTAATCAAATCTATGAACAGAACTTTCATAATCTTGCACCCGCTAATAAACAGTTAGTTGGTAAGATAGAGAATGAACATAGTTTGTTTTATAATGGTCAGGATCAATCTAAGATGAAAAATCATAACCTGTTACCAACAAACGTAACTGATTATTTTATGACTGTGTTTAAACACTATCTAGCTTTTAATAAGATTAAAGATTATGATACTCATTTAAATTCTGTATGGGTCAATGAAATGAAAGCACATGAATACAATCCAGCACACATTCATAGAGGAATGTTGTTTACAGGACTATCAAGTGTCATGATTTTAAAAATGCCATCAACTTTTGGTAAAGAATACTCTAATGAAGCTATACCTCAGAACGGTAGACTTCAAATATTAGGAGCCAGTAATGGTCAATTTGCAAAAATAGATTATCAACCCCCAATGGACCTTAGAGATTTTTATGTATTTCCATATGATATGAGACACTGTGTGTATCCATTCAATGGAACAAATGAGACAAGACGAACACTAGCTGCAAACTGTGATGTACAGTTTGACCCAATCAAAAACAGAGGAGCAGTATGATAACAGAGCCACGATGGAGATCTTTTATAGTAGAGACGACTACACCAATCTTTACACCCGAACAATGTAAAATGATTATTGAAGCAGGAAGAAGTGAGCCTAAACAAGAAGCTTCAGTTGGAGCAGGGGACAAAGGAATTAAAGGTGGAGTTGTAGATACTAAAACTAGAACCTCACATATTAGTTGGATACCCTTTAAAAAAATGGCTGATATGTATAAAGACATTGAGCGTATCATGAAGACGACTAATGGTAATCATTTTGGTTTTGATGGAATGACTTTAACGGAGCCTGCACAATACACCGAGTACCCTGAAGGAGGATTCTATGATTGGCATGTTGATAATGATGTGAACATGGCCCACGAACCTCCGGTGCGAAAAATATCTATGACTTGTTTACTTTCTCCTGAATCAGAGTTTGAAGGTGGAGATTTAGAATTAATGAGTGAGGGTAAAATTGCAAAACTTAAACAAGGTCATGCAGTATTTTTTGCATCCTTTATAAGACATAGAGTAACCCCTGTTATAAGGGGTAAAAGAAATTCACTTGTTATGTGGTTTGGAGGGACACCTTTTAAATAATGTATAGAGACTTACACTTTCCAACTGCTATTTATATTGCAGATTTAAATGACGATGCTTTGAATCAACAATTAGAACGAGACATTATAGCTTGGTCTAATAATGACAAAGGTGTGACACGTACAAATGTTAAAGGTTGGCATTCGGAAACTGATATGAACCTGAGACCAGAATACAAAAGATTAGTTGATTTGTTATATGAAGCACAACGAACTGTTTATGATCAAGAACATTTAGATAGCGAGCCTTTCTTAGGTAATATGTGGGCCAATATAAACCCACCAGGATCAATGAATAGAGCACACATGCATCCTAATTCTTTATGGTCAGGAGTTTATTATATAAAAGCACCACAGAATTCTGGACAATTAAAAATAGAAGACCCAAGATCTGTTGCAGCTATGTCTAGACCAAGACAGAAACCAGGAAAGTTGCCTGATAGATTATGGAGAGAGACACACTATGAACCAAAAGCTGGACGTTTGATTATGTTTCCTGCTTGGTTAAACCACTGTGTTGACCCTAATGAATCTAATGATATAAGGATATCAGTATCTTTTAATTTTATGCAAAAGTGTATGATCACATGACCTTTAATAAATACCAAGTAATCAAAGGTGCTATCAACTACGAGTTAGCTAATTTCATATTTAATTATTTTCATCTTAAAAGAGATGCAGTTAAGTATATGTACGAAAACAATATTGTTCACAACAATGGGATGTTGGGTACATGGACCGATCAACAAATACCCAATACTTATTCATGTTATGCAGATCCTGTAATGGAGACTTTGTTGGTTAAAGTATTACCTGTCATGGCACAGGAGACGGGACTACAATTAGTCCCCACTTATTCATACGCAAGATTATACAAGAACGGAGACACGCTTCATAGACACAAAGATAGACCAAGCTGTGAGATATCTACGACGATAAACTTGGGTGGTGAGCCATGGCCAATATTTATTGACGGAACAGGAGCTAATAATGTAGTCAATGAAAGACAAAATTTAGTTAAACCTAACGCTCCTGCAGGCACAAAAGTCTTGCTTGAAGTAGGAGATATGTTAGTATATAGTGGCTGTGAACTTGAACATTGGCGAGAGCCTTTTGACGGGAACATATGCGGTCAAGTATTTCTACATTATAATCATGTAAATGGCCCATTTGCTGAGAAAAATAAATTTGATGGAAGACAAATGCTAGGTCTACCATCAGGAATAAAATAGTATAATGGAATTATATGTTACAAAAAATAGGTTTCGTACCAGGGTTCAACAAACAAGTTACTTCTACCGGCGCTGAAAATAGATGGACGGGCGGGGAGAACGTACGTTTTAGATATGGTACACCAGAGAAGATAGGTGGCTGGTCTCAATTAGGGATAAGCAAACTAACAGGTGCTGCAAGAGCACAACATCATATGGTTAGTAATGCTTCTATTAATTATTCAATCATTGGCACTAACAGAATTTTATATGCTTATACGGGAGGTATCTTTTATGATATTCACCCTTTAGTTAATCCAACAGGCACAACATTATCAAGTTGTTTTACAACAACTAATGGTTCACCAACAGTTACAATAACTTTTGGTAGTGCCCACACTTTTGTAGCAGGAGACATTATTTTATTTAGTGATTTTTCTACTATTACAAATTCTAATTATGACGCTGCAGATTTTGATGGTAAAAAATATATGGTTACTTCCATACCTACCACTACAACCATCACTATCACGATGGCTAGTGTTGAGACAGGAGCCGGGGGTACTGCTTCGGGAGGAGTAAAATATTTTCAATACTACCACGTAGGACCAGCAGAACAATTGGGAGCTTATGGTTGGGGTATATCTCAATTTGGTGGAATTATTTTAGGAGCTATAACAACTACATTAAATGGATCACTTGCAGCAGACACAAATGGAAACAATGGATCCGCTACACAAATTACTTTAAATAGTGTTGCCGGTCTTCCCACTACAGGAACAAACTATATTCAAATTGGTACTGAAGAAATATCTTATACTGGAGTTTTAGGTTTAATACTTACAGGGATTACTAGAGGTGTCAGGGGAACAACAACTGCTTCTCATTCAAATGGTGCGACAGTTACAAACAGTTCATCTTACACAGGTTGGGGATCTCCAGCAGCTAACACCGATTCAGTCATAGACCCTGGACTATGGTCCTTGGACAATTTAGGCGGAACTGCCATAGCCTTAATTCATAATGGAGAATGTTTTGAATGGGATTCAAATGCAGTTAATGCAACAGACAATAGGGCAACAATTATTAGTGGTGCACCAACAGCGTCAAGGGACATGTTAGTATCAACACCGGATAGACACTTAGTGTTCTTTGGAACAGAAACTACAATTGGAGATAAAGCATCACAAGACGATATGTTTATAAGATTCTCTTCTCAAGAGAATATAAATGATTACACTCCAACAGCAATCAACAGTGCGGGTTCACAAAGATTGGCTGACGGATCACGGATCATCGGTGCTAAACTTGGAAGAAATGCTCTTTATGTTTGGACAAACTCAGCTATGTTTACTATGAGATTTGTAGGGACACCATTTACATTTGCCTTCGAGCAAGTTGGAACTAACTGTGGATTGTTAGGAATGAATGCAGCTGTTGAAGTTGATGGTACGGCTTACTGGATGTCTGATAATGGTTTCTTTAGATACACTGGACAACTGCAGTCTATGCAATGTTTAGTAGAAGATTATGTTTATGAGGATCTAAATACAACCTCTAACCAATTAGTTTATGCAGGGATTAATAATTTGTTTGGTGAGATTACCTGGTTCTATCCAACGTCTACATCAAATGTAAATAATAGATGTGTCGTATATAACTATTTAGACTCAACTCAAGAGACTTCTATATGGTCTACTAATGCTAGTTCTTTATTTACTAGAACTACATGGGAAGATTCATCAGTATTTGGTTTACCTCATGCTACTCAATACAACGCCGGAGACGACGTTTCGTTTGATGTTATAGGTAATACAGAAGGAAGTTCAATTTATTTTGAACACGAAACTGGATTTGATCAAATAAGTGCCAGTGCTACAGTTGCAATACCTGCTAGTATTACTTCAGGCGATTATGATATTACACAAGATCAAAGAGAAGGTATTTCATTTAGAGGAGATGGAGAATTTATAATGAGGATTAGTAGAATTATTCCAGATTTTGTTTCTCAAAGTGAAGACGTTATTATTAAATTAGATCTTAGAGATTACCCTAATGATGCGGCTACTACACAAACCTATACTTCAACAACTACTACTAATTTTATTGATACTAGAGCAAGAGCTAGACAAATTGCTTTAACTATATCTAATACTGCTATAAGTAGTAACTGGAAACTAGGTACATTTAGATTAGATGTACACTCAGGAGGAAGAAGATAGTGATAGATAAAAGAATTAAATATGAATATGGTCAGCTAGTTAAAAATAGACCCAACGGTAAACGTCCAGGTTATCGTGGTGGTGGTGGTCAAGCTGGAGGCACAGGAGATATGGGTGGAGGTAGTAGTTCTGGAAGTGGTGGAGCAGCAGATGGACCAGGAGATACTGGTGGTGAAGGTGGTAACAATCCTTCAGATGGTTCAAATTCTCAAAATGGTGGAAATAATAATAATAATGGTGGAGGTGCTGATAGACCAAATATGGCAGAAATGACAGGTCCTTCTCCAACAGTTGACATGTCACATTTAGGAGATCCAGATCCAGAAGTAGATGTACCTACAGCACAAAGACAAGATACAACTGGACCAACAACTATAGATCCAGACAAAACTACAATAGACGAATTAATAACTTCTTTTGCACCTAAGGTAGCTGAAAAAAAAGGTTTTTGGGATTACACGAAACAAGCTTTAGGAATTTTGGCTTATTTAAATCCGGGTACCACAATAGCTAAAATTGGTCTCGCAGTAAACGCTTTGGATAAAGTTTCAACAGTAAGTACATTAGCTAAGAATTTAGGTATTACTGATAAAGATGTAATAGCTAGTTTGAAAGATAATTTTAAAGATGGTAGCTTTGGGGGTTTCACGAATACAACATCCTCTATAAACCCTAATGATAGGATTGGGGGTGATAATAATCAAGGGGGTGATAATCAATTTTCTATAGTAGGCGCACCAGAAGGTATTATGAAAATAACAGAAGATATGAAAATAAAAAAAACTACTCCAACAGAAAATGTAATTGGTAGTTTACCAAATGCAAGTCGACAAGATCAACAGTCTATGACGTTTAGTCCAAGATACACAAGATCAAATGTAGCTAACGAATCCGAAAAAGGAATAGCAAATTTAAAAGGAATGGGAGAATCTTTTGCTGATGTATTTAAAACAGATACAAATATTTCTGCAGATGGAGAAGGATCCTCAGCATTATTAAAAGAATATGCTATGCTTCTTAAACAAATGGAACAGGGATTATTACAAACAGAAGGTAGAGAAAGATTAAATATTTTAAAATCTAGATTGGGACTTGCTCAAGGTGGAATTACAAATGTTAATATGAAAAAAAATAAACTAGGAGAAATATTACATGGCTAAAATTGTACAATCTTTAACAAGACCTGCAAGAGAATATGATGAAAATGTAGCAGCCAATCAAGTTAGAGATTTGGATGCTGTGATTGAGAAATTAAATACAACGTTTCAACAGGAACTTAAACAGGAGATAGAAGCTAGAAGTTTCTTTTTAAATTAATGGCAGTAGTAAATCAATACGAATTTTATGGAGTAGCCGCACAAGATCTAAGTGGAGTCGGTGCCAATATGTTTGGTACAGGAAACCCTTTAGTAAGTGAGACTTATATTCTTAAATCTTTAAGAGTAATGTCTGTAGGAACTCCTACAATTACAGTAAAAAATAATGGTGTAACTGTAATTAAAACAATAGTTCTTACGGCTAACGTAAGTCTAGAGCTTTTGACCCAACCATTAATTGTAGAGGGTGGTACGACTCTTACGGTTATAGCTAGTACTACTGGTGCCACAGATGTAGGTATTAGTTACTTAAACATTAAAAAAACAGTATTGGATTAAACATGGAAAATAAAGTAATACCTGTATTACAGGCAGAAACTATAACAACGTATAGAAACATAGCAACTGGCGAGACTTTTAAAGAGAGAAGTGAGTGGGAAGCCAAGGGATATAAGAATGAAGACATGGCTCAGGATGTAAAAGTTATCATGCCAGCTCTTGATTTATTTAGTAAAAACGGATAAGATAAGAAACTCAAGTTAAATTATGATGAATCCTCAGAAACAAATAACTACGAATGCACCTTCAATTAGATATGAAGGAGACTTGCGTCCTGAACAAGCTGGAATTATGCAAAAACATGCTCAAGCTATGCAACAAATGCAACAACAAGCTATGATGCAACAGCAACAGCAACAAGGTATGATGCAACCACAGATGGGTCAACCTCAAATGCCTCAACCACAGATGGAACAACTTCCAGGTAGAATGCCTGCAGCCTACGGTGGTATCATGGGTGTTGATGGTAGAAAAAATTATGGATGGGGATCATTTTATCAAAAATATATTAAAGATCCTATTGAAAGAGGTTTAACTGGAAAAACTGCAGCGGAACAAGAGGCAGAATCTCAAGCTAGAGTTGATAGAGAAGATGAACTATATGGGGAAGGCTATGAAAGTAAATTCGACACTATGCTTAAAGGAGAAGAACAACCTAAAATAGATCCTGCTACCGGAGAGCCTATGAAAAATTCTAAGGGAGAAGTAATATATGAAAGATCTAGAAATAGTATTGGTTCTAAATTTTTTGATCCTAGTGTAGCATTACCTGTACTAGGGGGAGCAATAGCAGGTTTGTTTTCTGACAAATTAAATCCCCCTGATGAAGCAGGTAATATAGATTACGGATCAGGTATTGGAATACAAAACGTAGCTAAAGTGGCTAATCTTTTAGATGTTCAACAAGGACAAAATGCAGGGTTAAGATTTTTACCAGAAGTCTCTGCAAGAAAATATTCGCCAGCACAAATGGCTGAAGCTTATGCAAGTACAGATACATTACCAATCGCAACAGCTAACTTAGCTGGCGGTGGTATCTCTCAATTAGGTATACCTGATTACGGAAAACAAATGATGGATCCGAATATGATGGAACAAATTAGAATGATGGTTGAAGGTATGCAAGCTAAAGGAATGGGTAGAGAAGAAATGGAACAAGCAGTAAGAATGCAAGTTCCAAATATGAGTGCAGATATGAGTGCAGATATGTCTATGGGTTTTGCTGAAGGTGGATCTTCAGGCGAGATGGGTACTGTTATGGAAGAAGGCGAAGAGATGCTTGACATGAATGGTATGGAAAAAGATTACAGAGAAGACGGTGGGTTTGTACCTATTGGAGAGTACGAAAAAAAAGATGACGTACCAGCAAGACTAAGTGTTAATGAATTTGTATTCACAGCTGACGCTGTAAGAGGTGCAGGTGATGGAGACGTTGACAAAGGTGCTGAAAGATTACAAGGTATTATGAAACAATTAGAACAACAGGGAAGACCTGAAGGCATGGGAATGCTTGATGTGTCTGAACGATTAAGTGAGGTAGTATAATGGTAGTTGGAATAGCTAAAAAAGGACTTGGTCTATTGGGAAAAAAAGTTCTTAAAAAAAGATCAGATTTTAAATTAAAAAATACATTAAAAAGAATTCAAAAAACACCAGATAAAAATTTTAAAAGTAGTAACCCAGCAACAGAAAAAAAAGTATCTGACAGAACAGGTTTTACTCATCAGGAACGTAAGACTACTCCTGTAAAAGGTAGTCTAGGTAAAAAAACTTATAAAAGTGATGTAACAAAATATCACCGAGCACATCAACGAATGGGATTAACTAAGGATTAAATTATGGCAACATCAACAGTAACAAATTTACCAGCACAATACATACAAGATTTAGGTAAAGATTATGGAACACAATTAGCAGGTTTAACATCTGTACCACTGAACACGGATCAGTTTGCTCCACAAGTTGCAGGCCAAGATGCAATGCAACAACAAGCATACAATCTAACTTCATCAGGTATTGGATCTTACGAACCTTACATGACACAAGCTAATGCTTATTCAGGACCACAAGGTTATCAAAGTTTTATGTCACCTTATCAACAAGATGTAATTGATGCATCTTTATCTCAATTTGATAAACAAGCAGCTAAAGGTATGGCTGGGATTGGACAACAAGCTGCGATGTCTGGTAATTTAGGAGGAGGTAGAGAAGGAGTACAAAGAGCAGAGTACCAACAAGATTCAGATATGAACAGAGCTTTACTACAAGCCGGTATGTTACAACAAGGATTTGGGCAAGCTCAAACTCAAGCTAACACAGCCTTTGGTCAACAAAGAAATTTAGGACAACAAGTTCAGCAACAACAAACTGCAGACGTAAATCAGTTGGGTCTATTGGGCGGGCTACAACAAGCACAAACTCAAGCAGGACTTACAGCGACTCAAGAAGGAAATAGATTAAGAGCTATGGAACCTTACGAAAGAATGGGTCAGTATGGTTCAGGAGTCATGGGTCTTATTTCTGGAATGGGTAATCAATATCAATCACAAGTTACACCTAATCCAACTCCGTTGCAGACAGCGTTGGGTACAGCTTCTGTACTTGGGGGTATATTTAATCCAAGAAAAAATCCGTAATCATGAGAAGAACTTTAAATAGACCTATGTTTAGAAGAGGTGGCGAAGTTACAACTCCTAAAAGAGGATTAGTAGATGGACCAGGAAGCTACGCAGGTTTACAAGATGTAATACCCACAGCACAAGACATTGAAGACTATAGAGCTACTCAACCGGAAGCAGCTCCCGATAGATCTACTAGTGATTTCTTAATTAACTTTGGTTTAGATTTAATATCAAGATCACCAACAGGAAACATTTTCCAAACAGCAGCTACATCAGCTAAAGAACCTTTTAAAGCAATGCAAGCAGCAAGATATGCACAAGAAGGTACTGAACGTGATGAGTATAATGATATGTATAAAGCAATCATGACTGCTAAATCTGATATGTTAAGTTCAGAAGGAGGTTCAAGTGCTTTAGCTAGAACTCAATATGCACAAGCTGGAGAAAAACTATTAGATGATTTATTTAATTTACAATCACAAAAAGATGAGATGGAAGTAGCAGATTTTAATTTAGCACAAGCAAAAATTTTACAATCACTTAGAGTATACTCTGGTGAAGATCCAGATTTAGCAGCCTTGTATGGTAATAAAGAATACTTTGAAGGGGTCATGGATCAAATAACTAAAAATGTTAAACTGAGTACTGACAAAATAACTATTACTAATGAACAAGGTCAAGAAGAAATTGTTATTGAAGGTGAGTATGCTATGGAAAACAAAGGCTACTTAGCAGAAGCAACTAAAAAAAGATATCTTGATATGGTTAAACAAGATAAAATTAATAAACGTTTAGGTAGAGCCGAAGGTGGTGTAATGGAAGAAACAATGACTGAAGAAGTAGCAGGTCCAGGGGGCATGGCTATGGCTTCGGAGACTATTGAAGAACCAATCACGGAACCCGGATCAGGGCTCACTTACGAAGAGCTAAGACAGAGATTACCTGCAGAAATTACAGATGATATTATAGTTATTTTAGCTGAGAGTACTGCAGCCTTAGTAGATTTTGCAGAAATTCAAACACAAACGGATGTTGATCAATTCAATATGAAGTACGGAGTAAATCTAGCATTACCGTCAGGAGCATAACATGGCCGACGAAAAAAGAACTCTCTTAGGAGATCTTAAAAAGAATATCTTTGATAAAATAGGTCAAGAAGATATCACTAAAGGTGATGAGACTCGTTATGAAGTAGATCAAATACTTAACGATAAATATTTAGAAAAAGAACCCGTTATCGTTGTACCTAAAAGAGTCCCTTCTAATAAACTAGAAACAGAAAACGATTTCGAAGAAGCTTTTAATCTAGCAATCAGTAAAGCTTATGAAGAACAAAGACTTCCTACAAAATATACTAAAGAAGGTTTAGCTAAATTAGCAATGACTTTATCAGGTGATTTAACTCAAACACCTGCAATGATTAAAAGTTATACTGAACAAAACAAACCTGAAAATTTAAAAAAAAGAAAATATGTAGAAGGTTATAGTGACATAGCTAAAGCTATACTACGAGGAGGTCCTAACTTTGTACAGGCAGCTAGTGAATTTGTTCTAACTCCTATCGATTACGTTTTTGATACAGATTTTCAAACTAAATTTAATAAGAAGATGAATGAAATGACAGATCCTTTAGGTGAAGCAGAAACTTTACCCGGTGGAATTACAGAACTAATGACAGAGTATGCAGTACCTATAGGTGTTGCAACTAAAGTTCTTAAAGGAGCTAAGTCTTTTAAACAAATACAAAATTTACAAAAGTTTATGGGTACTAGTAAAGCATCTAAAATTGCACAAAGAATGGGTGAAGGTGCTTTGACATTTGCCGTAGCAGAGACAATGGTTAAATCTGGTTCTCAACCAGATATGGATTATGGAATAAATTATAAAATTCCTTTTACAGATATAGGTCCAGGAAGAATAAACAAACCTGAGTCTACTGAAGGTTTGACAGGTAGCAAATTGGCTGCGGCTACATTTAGAAATAAACTTAAATTTGGTAGAGAAGGTACACTACTTGGGGGAGGATTCCCATTAGCTGGAAAAGTTTTACAACAAGTTTATAAATTTGGAGTTAAACCCACTGCTAAATTCGGCCTTAAAGGAGTAGGTAAAGGAATGGAAGGCATAGCTTGGGTTAGTTCTAAACCTCCAGTAAGCTATCTAGCTAAACCTCTTGCCGAAGTCATAAGAAAAACTCCAGTATTTTTAGGTAAAGATGTAATAGCCCCTTTAGTAATTGGTATAGCGACAAGACAAAATCCTTTGAAAGTACAAAGACAGCTACCTCCCTTCAGTGAGTGGAGAATTTTAAGTAAGACTAATCCAAATAAAACATTAGCAGGTGCTAAAGGTTTTGATGATTTTTTATCTACTTTTAGATCCTTTACAGATAACACTGTTGAAATGGGTTTATTAGGAGAGAGTTTAAAAAATAAAATTAAAAGTAAAGCTAGAACAATGAATGGTGCCTTAGAAAGTCTAGAGAAAAGTTATTATAAATTAGCTCAAGGTTTTCAAACCAATTATAATAAAGGAATAACTTCTCCAGTGGGAAAAACTTATGAACTAGATAGAGTACTTGAATATTTAAAAGGTCAGAGAGAACTATCTACTCTTCCAAAAGAATATCATTTTTCAGCTAAACAAATCAATGACAACCTAGATGAGTTAAGAAAAGTTTATGGAGAGATGCTACCTAAGAGTGAAAAGTTTGCAGACTTTAGAAAAGATTTATTAAATAAAGGAAACAAATATATGAGAGCTTCTTTCTCTATTTTTGAAAACCCTATGTATCAACCTTTAGTTAAAGAAAAAAATGATGCTATAGATTATATTTTAAAAAAAGTAATACCGGGTAACAAAGATTTTAGAATAGCTGCTAAAGAAACTTACCCTAATATGTCTGTTGCCAATGGTCAAAAAGAATATGCTAGAACTATAGTTGATGATATTTTATATACAGGGAGAACAGAGAAGATGGATCCTATTGATGCGTTAAGAAAAATAGGAACCAGATTTTTAAGAAATGATGATTACAAATTTTTAAAACGAGGAGAAGATTTACCCGATGCTATTAAAAAATTACTAGGAGAAACTAATAGTTTAAGAAGTTCAGTGTTAACAACCAATGCTGAAATGATGGGACAAGTTTATACTAAAAGATCTTTTGATGAATTATATAAAGTTCTTAAACAATCAGGACAAGTAGTAGATAATGAAGCTCTAGCTATATCTAAGATAGGTCCAGGAGCTCAAAGAATAACTAAGATACCTGGACTAGGTGTCATGAGTAGTACTATACAAGGTAAATATGGTTCAAAAGAATTAGTAGAAGGCTTAGCTAATACAGGGGGAGTACTAGATAAGTTAATTAAAGCTTCGATGTACAGACACCTATTACAATTTAAAGTATTAACTCAAATGGGTAAGACAGTATTCTCACCTAATACGCAAGTACGTAATGTTTATTCAGCTGGATTTTTCCCTTTTGCTAGAGGACACATTGGTGGAAATTCTAGTGTTACAGATTCATTTAGAATAGTACTAGAAGATATATTTCCTAAAGGTAAAATAAATCAAAAAGATTTATTTAGATTTATAGAAAAAGAAATTGAACTAGGAACTATGGATGAAAACATTATCTCATCTGAACTAGGTGCAGTATTAAATGATATCAAAGGTGGAGCGGTTAATACATTAGATGAATTGTTTGAAGCATTCACAAAAAAAGCATTAGTTAAAAATGCAACAAAACTTTATGCGGGTGGAGATAGTGGATGGAAAATATATGGTAGACAATATGTTAAGTCACAAATGACACCGTTGTTACCTACTATAGAAAAGGCTTTAGCTTACGCTGATTACATGGGGCTTAAAGGATTGAAAGCAATTGATCCATTAACAGGAGCTAAAAGAACTTTAGATGATGTCCTAGATCAAATATCAGCTCATGAAATTAGAAACGTTTACCCTACATACAGTAAAGTACCTCCAATTATTCAATCAATTAGAAAGTTACCGATCGCTAACTTCGTAGCCTTTCCAGCAGAGATCGTGCGTACTGCGACACGGATCATGGATTTCAATTTAAAACAAATGTCTCATCCTGATCCTAAAATTAGAGCAATAGGAATGAAAGCACTGCTTGGAACTACAATGGCTTTCTATGGTACAGGAGCCGGTGTAACTGCATTAAGTCAAGCTCTAACAGGTACTTCTGAAGCTCAATGGGATGCTTACAAAAGATCATTTGGTGCTGACTGGGATAGGAATGCAAACTTAGTAGCCTTCACTGCATTTAAAGATGGTAAAGCAAAAGCATTTAACTTCTCTTATTTTAGTCCTTATGATTTTTTACAAAAACCTTTCACTGCAGTAATGCAAAAAGCACAGGAACAAAATTTAAGTCCTCAAGATACAGAAGATTTTATAATAGAAATGATGTTAGCTAAAGACGGACCTTTAATGGAAATGTTATCACCGTTCATGTCAGAACAATTAGGGCTAGAAGCATTGTTAGATGTACAACCTGGTGGAATTTTACTTGGGGGTAGAGGTGGAAGAACAGCTGAAGGAGTTAGAATTTATTCAGAGTCTGATGACATTGGAGATAAAATTCAAAAATCATTTATGCATTTAATGAATGCAGTCGAACCGGGTGCAGTGTCTACAGGACAAAAACTTTATAAAGGAATCTCAGGTGATTTAACTAGGGGTGGACAAAGAGTTAATTTAAAAGATGAACTAACAGCATTGATGTCGGGAGTTAGAATTATTAACATTGATGTTTTAAAATCTATGGAATTTAAAACTGGAGCTTTTAACAGGGGAATGAGAGCTGTAGATGATACAGAAAAAATATATTCTCCTGAAGGTTACCAAACTAGAGGACCTAAAGTTATTTTAGGGGAGTTCGATCAAATGCAACAAGAAGCTTTAACACTTCAACAAGGTTTCTATCAAATGATACAAGATGCAAGGACCATTGGACTAGATGATTCGGATATTAAAAAGAAATTAAAAGCGCAAAGAATGGGAAGAACAATGATTAGAAATTTAATGAAGGGTGAGTTTACTCCTGTTCCTTTCTCTGAAGCATTGTTTGAAAAGAAAATTAAAGCTGTAGAGAGAATGACGGATGAGCAAAGTTCTGAGAATAAAAAATTAAACTACTTTGTTAATGAGGATTACTTATATCCTAAATCAGAATTAAAATCTTTACAAAGAGCTTACAAAAATAAACTTTTAGATCCTGAAGGTAGAACAGAGACTAAAGCTAATGATGCTAAAGAAAACCCTAATACAAAAGGTTTCTTTGGTGCTTCTATTTTAGATAAACTGGTTCCAGGTCAACCTTTTTCAGAGGGACCAGGTATAATTCAACGTGGTAAAAACTTAATCGAGAAGGCATTACCGGGTAGACAATTTGAAAGTAAGATACAAACTAAACCTTTGGATCCTACACCACAACCTGCTAAAATGGCACAAAATAACCAACAAAAAGACCCGCAAACTAACTTGACAGGGACAGAGACAGCGTTATTATCACCCACTGAAAAAGTAATTGCAGGAAGAAGTTAATGGCTAAAAATATTGCACTAACAAAAATAGAATCACATGAGAAGTTGTGTAGAATTATGCAGAAACAAACTCATGAAAAAATTAAATCAATAGAGAAACAGATTGATAGAATCGAAACGATTTTACTCACATCTGTTGGAGCCTTGATCACCGGTATGGCCGGTATGATCTACATGTTAATCATAAAATAGGAGAGTCATGAAACTGAGTAAGAATTTCAGCAAAGCTGAGATGATTAAGTCACAGACAGCGACCAGGATGGGCCTTAACAACAACCCTACGGACGATCAGACCGAAAATCTACGATTGCTCTGTGAGAGGGTCCTACAGCCCGTTAGAGACCATTTTAACCAGGTAGTACATGTTTCCAGTGGTTTTAGAGACCCCATCTTGTCACAAAAGATAGGTAGCTCAATTGACAGTCAGCACTGCAAAGGCGAGGCCGCTGATGTAGAAATATTTGGTGTTGCTAACAGTGAACTTGCAGATTGGATCAAAGAGAACCTAATGTTCGACCAATTAATTTTAGAATACCACACTCCAGGCGAACCTAACAGTGGCTGGGTTCATGTATCATACACAAAAGAAATTAACTCTAACCGGAAGGAATATCTAATGGCGACTAAAAACGCTACAGGAAAAACGGAATACAAACAGATCTTAGGCCTATCAACCGACAGATACGTAAAATAAAATTCCAGCGCGCCTCACGCGTATATCCTACTATATCCATGATCTCAATTCTTCACCTAAAACTTCTGATGCTATGTTTATTTTTTTCCGTAGAGCTTTCACGATTTTTTCATCGACCGTGTCTTCAGCATTTATGTCAATGTAAAGCACTGGTTTTTTCTGCCCGAGCCTGTGTGCTCTGTCTTCTGATTGTAATCTCTTTTCGAGATCATATCCGTTAGAATAGTAAATAACTGTATTTGCAGCTGTTAAAGTTATCCCATATCCGCCCGTAGCAGGGGTTCCGATAAAAAATCGACACTTAGGGTCGTCTTGAAAAGATTTAATATGGTCTTGCCTTACTTCTTTTGGCGTTAATCCATAATAGTCAACCACGGATCCCGGACCATAGACCTTCTCTACTTCTTTAATTATGTTTTTAATATCATATTGATAATGAGCCCATATAATTGCTTTACCTTCGACATCTTCTAAAATGTCCATAAGTTCAGTAATTCTATTATTAGCTATAGGTTGAGTACTACCATTATCATCAGTAAAATGACCACAAGTTATTTGTTGTAGTCTCATTAATTGAGTTAATGCATTCTGTGTACTAGATACCTTACCTTCAAGAATAGCTAAAGCTTGTTTTTTCATTTGCTCATAAAGTTCACGTTGATCTGGAGTTAAAGATATTTGACGTTTAATAAATATTTTATCTGGTAAATCTAAACAATCCTCTTTTAATACTCTGTAAGAAAATGTTTTTAATTGAACAGCTAACTCATCTAAATTTTTATAACTATCAACAACTTGAATTGATCTTCCATGCATATGTAATGTTTTCATTTCTGCATATCTATTTCTAAAAGCATAATAAGAACTAAAGTCTAAATGAAATGGATCTAAAAAATAACATTGACTAAATAAATCTAGTGGATTTTTAGTAACCGGAGAACCAGTCATTATTCTTCTATACTTAGCTTCTTTAGCAAGAGAAAGAATACATTTAGTTCTTTTAGCACTAGGGTTTTTAATAGTTGTAGACTCATCAATAACCATTAAAGTTTCATGGCAAGATAAAAATTTAGATGCAAATTCTTTACCTTTATCTGTACTGAAAGCTTCAACATTCATTATAATAATATGTAGGCTTTCACCTTCAGAAAACAAAGAATCTAAATCTTCTTGTTGTTTTTTAGTTATATTTGCTTGCCATAATACGGTCACATTCTCTATGTGATCAGGTAAATGTGTGGGTAACTCATTACTATACCAAGTACCTACAACTCCTTTAGGTGCAATAATTAAAGCACCATTAACTTTACCTTTGTCATAAAGCATAGCTAAATTGTCAATTAATACTTTTGTTTTACCTGTCCCCATTTCCATGAAGTAGGCATATGTTTCCTTATTCCATGACTTTTCTAATGCAGTCAATTGATGATCGTAAGGCTTTGTTTTAAATTTATAGTTCATAATTTTTCTTCTTTCTACTTAAGAATATAGGGAGAAAATCTATTTTTGTCAAGTATGAAAAATAATAATAATAAATGCTTGACAATAAAATAATCGACACTATATTGCTAATCATGAAAGAAAATAAAGTTTACGTCATTCAAACAATTGCTGGTACTGCCGAGGGTAGACCTAAAATAAATATTATGGGCGCATCAAAATATGGTGAGTTTGTTTTTTTATTACCGGAACTTTCACAGATAATATTTTCTCCTGGTCCATTAATTTTTAAACTTAGAAAAGCTTTAAAAAATTTTACGACAGAAGATCATTTATTATTAACTGGAGATCCTGCAATTATTGGTGTAGCGTGTTCAATAGTTTCTGACATGACAAATGGTAAATACAATTTACTAAAATGGGATAAACAAGAAAGACAATATTATCCTATTGAGATTAACTTATATGAAAGAGGAAAGATAGATGAGTAATATTAACTTTGAAGACGACCAAACAAAAATGTTGGGTAAGACTGAAAACATTCAGTCATTAGCTGACCAAGTAGAGCGATTAAATACATTTCAAAAAGAAATAGAAACACAGGAAGAAGCTCTTAAACAAAAGAAAAAAGATTTTGAACATTTATCCGGGGAAGTAATTCCAACTATGATGGCTGAGATGGGTTTATCTCATCTTAAACTTATGGACGGTTCTTCAGTAGATGTTAAACCAAATTATAGCGCAAGCATAACTATAGCAAATAAAGATGCTGCGTTTCAATGGCTTCGAGACAATAACCTAGGTGATATAATCAAAAATGAGATATCCGTATCATTTGGGCGTAACGAAGATAACAAGGCAGCTGATTATGCTGCTCTTGCATCAGAGCGTGGGTATCAACCAACACAAAAGTTGAAGGTTGAGCCCATGACTCTCAAAGCGCTAGTTCGGGAGCGTATTGAGGCGGGTAAGGAACTGCCTACCGAACTTTTCAACGTATTCGTTGGAAATAAAACAACAATAAAAAGGAAACAATAAACATGAACCAAGTAGCAAAAAAAGAAGAAGCAGGAGCATTAGCCATAAATTTATTTGAAGCTGATGCTGATAAAGGCTCTCAGAATATGACGCAAGATGATCTTGCATTACCATTTCTGAAAGTATTAGGACAACTATCTCCTGAAATTAATAAGAGAGATGGTAAGTATGTCGAAGGCGCAGAAGCAGGCATGATCTTAAACACTGTCACAAATGAAATTTTTGATGGTGCTAAAGGGATTGATGTGTTGCCGGTATTCTACGAAAGGAAATATGTAGAATGGCAAGATAGAGGTGACAGTAAAGGTGCACCAGTCGCAATCCATAATGCGGAAAGTGATATCGTAAGTACTACAACAAGGGATAAATCTTATAAAGATAGACTTCCAAATGGTAACTACTTAGAGAACACTGCAAATCATTTTG
>Ga0222650_1000614_pt1 | contig 25737 bp, 25 predicted proteins | sample AntAcemetagen367_FD_179820 | JGI IMG/M metagenome (GOLD analysis project Ga0222650, IMG submission 179820) | Saline water microbial communities from Ace Lake, Antarctica - #367 | ecosystem: Environmental > Aquatic > Non-marine Saline and Alkaline > Saline | place: Antarctica: Ace Lake... | reverse complement strand
AACTACGACCAGGCCCAGATGGAACAACAGGTCATTAAGAGCATGGAAAACTAGGGAGTCAACATCGTCGCCGCCCTCGAAAAACACCTCCCCATCCTCCCCATCCTCCCCATCCTCCCCATCCTCGCCATCCTCGCCATCCTCGCCACCATCGCCTCCGTCGCCCCCATGCTCGGCTTCCTCGGCACGGTGCAAGGCATGATCGTAGCCTTCGGAGACATCGAGGCCAACATTGGTACGCAAAACATCGTGCAAGCCGCCGCCTCCGGCATCCGCGTCGCCCTCCTCACCACCGCCTTCGGCCTTATCGTCGGCATCCCCGCTTACATGGCCTTCAACTACTTCACCGGCGTCATCAACGACTTCGTCCTCCAAGTAGAATCCTCCGCCGCCGAACTCATCGAAGTCGTCACTCTCCGTCTCACTCTCGACAAAGGCTCCTCATGAAACTGACACGCGGCAAGATGCTCATCGATCCGCCGGCCAGCGCCAGCTCGGACATCGCCTTCACTCTCATCATCTTCTTCCTCGTCTGCGCCGCCGTGCAGCCGGAGACCGGCCTCTCCCAAGTCCTTCCGAAAACCGAAGAGAAAAAGGAACAGCAAGAACAGAGCAAAAACATCGAGGTCTCCATCACCCCCACCAGCATCGTCCTCAACGGCAGCCCGCTCCAACTCCCCGAGTTCACCCACCGCCTCAACGCCGCCCTCCAAAAAAAGACGCGTGAAACCGACCGCGTCGTCGTCGTGAAAAGCGCGCCCAATACGCCCTACCCGATCTGGATCCGCGTCTCCCAAGTCATCGAACAAGCCGGAGGCATCCTCACTCTCGAACTGGAATCCAAACGCACCATCACCGTCGAATGAAACTTCCCCGCAAAAAACTGACGGCCTCGGTCCCAGCCTTCGCAATGGGCGACATCGGCTTCCTGCTCCTCATCTTCTTCGTCATCCTCGCCCGCGCCCAGGACGACAGCCATATCCAGTGGCAACCCGCCAAGCTCGCCGACATCAAAATGGCCGCTGCCCCCCTCGCCTCTGTCGCTATCGACTCCGGTTTCAAGGTCTACCTCGACGGTAATCCGTCCATCGAGATTTATCACGAATTCGCAGAATACGCCGGAAATCGTCCTGTAGTGGCTTACAGTTTGCAATACGATTGGGAACGGGTGCTGGTCCCCGAATGGAAGCGCCTAGGCATCGCTCAGATCAGCGCCCTAGGTTTTTGTGCCTATCATCTGGCTCAACGCTTACTTGATCCAATACCTGCAGGGAACTGTAAGCTTCAGACACTGAAGCAGTAATACCGTCTGCCCGAAACTGGACAGCGCACACCGTATTGGGTGATGTGCAGACCGTAATCGATCTCATGCAGCAAGTCCTAAAGCCGCTGACTGACAGGCAAGGATTGGACTCATGGGAAAAGATCGTAAATTTTTTGAAGACCTAATGGTTTCCTTCTCGAATTGTTTTCGGAAAATTTAAGGGTCGTCCCTACCAGGAAGCGTAGAAAGACCCAGAGTTGAAGTCGTGGCTGAAATGGCTCGCGAGCTCCACCAACAAAAATAGCTCCGCTATGGGTCAATGGTATCTGAAGAACATCGCAAATGGGGAAGGCATAAGCGATGCGGCGTTTGTCAATCTACAACTCCAGGAGAAGGCGAGTGACCAATCCGTTGGCAATGAACTCCTCGTATTCCAACAACCAGAAATTGAATTCTACCAACAACTGGTAGAATTATCACGCGATCGCCTAATGTCACTGGGGTTGGAATACGGAGTCGAAAAATCAAGAGAGGACTCAATTCGCTCTAAACTCTTCACAATCCTCCGCCAAGAGTATCAAAAGCGGGATCGTCTGCGATTGCTAGTAAAGTATCGAAAGGTGTTCATTGAACGCTTGCTCTCCGAGGGCGAGGAATCGGCCGAGGCAACAACCGACGAGTATCAGCAGAAAACAAGAGACAAAGACGAGGAATATGATTCTACTGCGGCTAGCCTACAGGGGAAATAGATCCTCACTGAAAATGAAGCAAGTAGACCTTGGCCAGATCGCTAAGGCTCAACGAGAGGAATTGGGAAAAGAGGTTGCTGAGTTGAATACCGACGCAGAACGATTGGCCGACGAGGCGCAAAAATTGACAGGCGATTTGCCATTCTAATGATCCGCTTCCAAGGCCCGCCAGTTCGATACTGATTCAGAATGGTATTGCCAAAACCACCTTGACCCTAATTGACTTGCACACTAAAACAGTGCACATGAAAAACATCACCCTCAGTGCGCGGGAAGAGGCCATCAAACGAGGTCGCCAAGTCGCCAGCACCCGACACACCACGCTCAACGAGCTGTTTAGAAACTGGTTGGAACAGCTCGGAGAAGGAGAATTACGGGAACAAGCCTACCGAGAACAAATGGCGGATCTCTCCAATCGAATTCAAGTCGGTGATCGGAAATTCTCACGGGATGAAATGAATGAGCGCTGATTTCTTCCTCGATACCAATATTTTGGTCTATTCCTTCGACGAATCAGATCTCCAAAAACAGCGTAAGTCCCAAAACTTGATCGCCGATGCTCTCAGAACTGGAAGCGGTGCCATCAGCTGGCAGGTGGTTCAGGAGTTTTTGAACGTGGCGCTTCACAAATGGAAATCTCCAATGACCACAGACGATGCCATGAGCTACTTCTCCTCGACTTTGGAGCCACTCTGCTCGGTTTTCCCTTCAGCCTCGATTTGGCGCTCAGCACTCAGTCTGCAAGCACAGTCACAATACCGAATGTATGACAGTCTCATCGTTGCCTCAGCCTTGCAATCGGGTGCAAATATTCTCTACAGCGAAGACCTCCAGTCAGGCCGCCATTTTGACAGGCTAGAAATCCGAAACCCGTTTTAGTCAAACTCCTTTGACAGAACCTTAATGCATTTCATTAGTATTGCATTAGTATTGCATTAGTATTGCATTAGTATTGCATTTGGAGTAAAAATGACTAGTTTTAGGAAATGAAACAAGCTCCAGCCAAACTCCAAGTCCGAATGGACCGCGATTTAAAAGACGCCGCCGAGGAAGTTTTCGCCGCCATCGGAATCGACGCCACCACCGCCGTCCGCCTCTTCTTCACCAAAGTCGCGAGGACCCGCAGCATTCCTTTTGCTCTCAAAGCAGAGCCAGAATTCACCCCCGAAGAAGAAGCGGAAATCCTCGCAGCGGCAGAGGAAGCAAAAGACCCCGCTAATTTAATCGGTCCGTTTTCAAATGCTGAAGACCTCATTGCCTCTCTGAACAGTTATTCTTCGGAAAACCAATAAGCTCAGCCATTCAGATGAACATCGTTCGTACCAAGCGCTTTCAAAAAGCTTACGACAAGCTGGACAAAACATCCAAGACGAAGGTCAGCGAAACACTAGCTCTTTTCATCGCCGACAGAAACAACCCCTCGCTCCGCGATCATCCCTTGACAGGAACGCTCAAAAAACTTCGCTCATTTTCAGCGGCTTGGGATCTCCGCGTGATCTATCAGGAAAAAGACGGATTCGTTACGATATCACTGATCAATGTCGGATCTCACAATCAAGTTTACTAGTCACTCATGAATCACTCCACCCTCGCCGCCTCCTTCTTCGAAACCGGTGCCCTAAAACTCCTGCTCGAAGGCGGCCTCTTCATGTGGCCTCTCCTTATCCTCCTCGTCCTCGCCATCGCGGTCATCATTGAGCGCTACCGCAGCCTCAAGCTCCTCGAAACCAACGCCGACGAACTCCGCGAAAAAGTCACCACTCTCCTCTCCGAAGACAAAGTCGAGGAATCCCTGGCCCTCTGCGACGCCGCCCGTGGCCCCGTTCCCGCCGTCCTCTCCAGCGGACTTCGCAAATACCTCGTCCTCCGCCGCCTCAACTACGATCAGGCCCAGATGGAACAACAGGTCATCAAGAGCATGGAAAACTACGGCGTTAATATCGTCGCCGCTCTCGAGAAACACCTCCCCATCCTCGCCACCATCGCCTCGGTCGCCCCCATGCTCGGCTTCCTCGGCACGGTGCAAGGCATGATCGTAGCCTTCGGAGACATCGAGGCCAATATTGGGACGCAAAACATCGTCCAGGCCGCCGCCTCCGGCATCCGCGTCGCCCTCCTCACCACCGCCTTCGGCCTCATCGTGGGCATCCCCGCTTACATGGCCTTCAACTACTTCACCGGCGTCATCAACGACTTCGTCCTCCAAGTCGAATCCTCCGCTGCCGAACTCATCGAAGTCGTCACCCTCCGCCTCACTCTCGACAAAGGCTCGTCATGAAACTGAAACGCGGCAAGATGCTCATCGATCCGCCGGCCAGCGCCAGCTCGGATATCGCCTTCATCCTCATCATCTTCTTCCTCGTCTGCGCCGCGGTGCAACCGGAGACCGGACTCTCCCAGGTCCTCCCGAAAACCGAAGAGAAAAAGGAACAGCAAGAACAGAGCAAAAACATCGAAGTCTCCATCACCCCCACCAGCATCGTCCTCGACGGAAGCCCGCTCCAACTCCCCGAGTTCACCCGACGCCTCAACGCCGCCCTCCAAAAAAAGACGCGTGAAACCGACCGCGTCGTCGTCGTGAAAAGCGCGCCCAATACGCCCTACCCGATCTGGATCCGCGTCTCCCAAGTCATCGAACAAGCCGGAGGCATCCTCACTCTCGAACTAGAATCCAAACGCACCATCACCGTCGAATGAAACTTCCCCGCAAAAAACTGACGGCGTCGGTGCCAGCCTTCGCAATGGGCGACATCGGCTTCCTGCTCCTCATCTTCTTCGTCATCCTCGCTCGCGCCCAAGATGACAGCCATATCCAGTGGCAACCCGCCCAGCTCGCCGACCTCAAAATGGCCGCCGCTCCCCTCGCCAGTGTCGCCATCGACTCCGGCTTCAAGGTCTACCTCGACGGCAAAGAGATCTCCTCGGACGAACTCGCCGGTTCCCTGACCAGCGTTCTCGGCGAGGCTCCCGCGGGCCAACGCAACGTCTTCCTTAAAGTCCATAAAGAGGCCCAAGCCTCCCACTTCGAACCCGTCATCGCCGCGATCAGTGAGGCCGGGGGCGATCTCGTCCACATTCTCGAGCCCGAAGAAACTTCTCCCAAACGATGAAAGGCCAATCAAAAAAAAACGACGAATCACGTGAGTCCATGGCCAGCACCAAGGCCGACCTTCGCGAGCTCAAAACCAACTCCAATGCCACCGTCCAGGAACTTCAGGAGTTCTTGCGTCAGCTCCGAGGCAAAAGCCCTCAGGAAATGCTCGGCGTCGTCGCCTCCAGCCAACTCTTCCGTGCCACCATCCTTTCTATCATTCTCGTCACCGGAACCCTCTTCGCCCTCACCGCCTTCCCCTACTTCCTCGGAGACGATCCCACCCCTGCCCCCGAGTCCGTTGCCGAGGCAATCTCCGCCCCACCGATGCCAGCCCCTCCCGTCACTGGTCCCAAAACCACCGACCCCGCAAATCCAATCAACCTGGCCCCTCTCGGCGTCAACGACCAGCTCCCCGCTCCCCCAAACACGAATCCCCTCGAGGACAAAGGAGATGATTTCCTGAAGGATCTGGAGTAGCCGAAATTTGCGATCTGCCACCCGGATGCTCACTCAATCGAAACGCCCCATCCTGCTGACCGGAGTCTACGCGGTCCTCTGGTGTCTGCTTTGGATCGATGCCCATGCCTGGTTCCGACTGGGGATGTGGCCCCTTACCATCGGATTTCTCTCCGCCCTTCCGCTCTGCTCCTACTGGATCCGCCGCCAGCGTCATTCCTCCCTCGTCGTCCGCCGGGCCGTCCTCAGCGTTTGCTACCTCCCCCTCTGGCAACTCCTCGTCCATCTCCCCCTCCTCAACCACTCCTACTCCCTCGCCGCAACCCTCATCCAATTCGGCACCGCCGGAGCCTTCTTCCTCGGGCTGGCCTGGGCCGTCTGGTGGATCGACCGTGAAACAAAACGCGCGCCGGAACCAAGAAAAACAAAGGGCAAAAAGCGCACTTGGGACCCGCGCCAGCTCGTGGCCTGGTATTTTGGCAACAAGAACAACAAGCTTCGCCAATCCCTCTTCACCCTCCTCACCTACACCTGCCTCTTCGGCATCATGGCCCTCATCCTGACCCGACTCTCTGGCTGCAGCCTCTACGAATCGCCGCTCGGCGGTGGCGAAGAAACCCAGCTCAAGCAGATCGTCAAAATCCAAAAGGTCATCGATAAGAAATATGTCATCAACCCCTACAGCAGTGTCCTTTTCAACCCACCACCGATCGATGACGTCAAACTGGAGGTCCTCGAAGTCACCGAGCACCTCTACAAAATCGGCCAAGGAAAAGGCGATGGGGCCGGCTTCTCCGCTGGCACCACCCGGGGAAAGGTCCGCTTCATCCGCTTGAAATACAACGGCGGCGACTGGGAACAAGACATGGACCGTGGCTCCGACTTGAACCTCCTCACCGAATACGGAGTCCGCACCGGCCACCCTGTCAGCGATCGCCCCGAACCGATGGAGATTGGTCGCCTCAAGAGCTTCCCAGCCCGCAAAAGCCCGCCCATGGTCTACATGACCGGCCAGCAAAAGATCAACCTGAGCGCCAAGGAAATCAAGATCATGCGCAGCTACCTTCTCGAGCACCACGGCATGCTCTTCGGCGACAACGGCGGGAGCTCCGGTTGGGAAGGACAGTTCGTTTCCATGATGCAAAAGGTCCTCCCCAGAATCGAGCCAATCTCGGTCTACCTCGACCACACCATCCACCGTATTCCCTACCCCCTGCCCCGACTCCCCATCGTGGCCCCCCACGGTCGCTCCAGCGCCCTCGGCTGGGTCGTTGAGGGCCGACTCGTGGCTTATTATCATCCCGGCGATATTGGCGATGCCTGGGCCGACGGCCATTCCGGCGTCCCGCGCGAAGTCTGGGAATCGAGCTACCAACTCGGCGTCAACATCATCTACTACGCCCACGCTGAATATAACAAATGGCTCGAAAGAACCAAAAAGTAAACTTCACTCCCCCTCTCACATGTTTGCACGCACCCTCATCCTATTCCTCTTCACCGCACTGGCCTCTCTCAGCCACGCGGCCCTTTCAACTCTGCAACAAATCCATGTCGCGACCTTCGAAAAGATGCGCGAGGTCGAACGCTACCAGATCAAAATCGCCGAGAAGCATTTCCTCGCCGGTAAATTTAAAATCGCCCTCGCTGAGTACGAGAAGTTCCTCACTCTCTACGAAAAAAGCCCCGGCGCGCCCTATGCCCAGCTCATGTGGAGCCACACCATGATGAACCTCAAGAAGCCCAAGACCGCGCTGCGGGATGGCTTCCAATCAGTCATCGACTACTGGCCAAAATCCCATGAAGCAACCATCGCGGCTTACTGCATGGGCGATTCCTACCGCACCATGGGCGAGGTCAAAAGCGCCCAAAAGGCCTTCCGTTTTCTCATCAAGGAATACCCCGATCACGAGATCGCGATCCGCTCTCGCACCGACCTCCTCCACTACGCCCGACTCCATCAGGACATGGAGGAACGCCTCTCGCTGCTCAACGAACTCACCTTCGAAGTGAAACGCACCGACGCCGCCAAAGAGACCTGCATCAAAGCGGCCCACGAACTCGCCGAACTCCATTGCTTCGCCCAGAAACTCGCGGATGGTAAAAGGGCCCTCGCCACCACCTACACTGGTCCCGCCCTCTTTGACCAAGTCTGCAAGCTCTCCGCCAAAACGGTCGGACATCTCCTCAAGGAGCCCAAGACCAGGCCCGCCGCCCTGAAGCTCGGGGACCAACTCCTCGACACCCTCCGTGCCGAAACCCTTGTCCGTCCCGAACTCGCCAAGGAACTCCTCTACCGCTGCGCCGACCTCCAGGGAACCCTCGGCCGCCCCAGCGAAATCTGGAAAGTCTACGGGGAAATCGGCGAGCGCTTTGGCGTCGAGGACGGACTCCGCGGCCGACAGGCCACCTGGTGCCTCTCCCGTGACAAACGCGACCAGGCCCGGACCATCTACGGCGAATTCGAAAACGTCATCGCCGGTAAAAAAGCGATCGCCGGAATGTATCTCGAGGAAGGCAAGATCGAAGAAGCGATCGGAGTCTACCGCCAACTCCTTGAAATCGACGGCGAACATTCCGGCGACCACTTCTGGGCCATCGCCGGGTGCTACGAAAAACTCTCCGATTGGAAAAAAGCAATCGCGAGCTACCGCCAGGTCGATCGCTTCCCGAGCGATTACTTCGCGATCGCAAAATGCCACCGCCGCCTCGGCGAGCAAAAGGAAGCGATCGTCCTCTACAACCAAATCAAGATCGTCGAGAAATCCGCCTCCGCCGCAACTCTCGAAATCGGCTTCACCTACGAGGAGGCCAAGGACAAAGAGAAAGCGATCCGCACCTTTCAACTCACCTGCAAACGTTACCCGAAGTCCTCCCAAGCCAGCAGAGCCCACGCCCACCTCCAGAACAAATACAATATCAACGTCACCCTCGGCGGAACCGAGGAAGAATAGTATTTTCAGGAAAACACGCACTCGAATGACATCAGCCACCGCCTCGGCCGATTGAAGTGGGGTCTTTTACGCTCGTGATAGTTGGGCTTAGAAATTTAACGGGACAATCCCCGCACTGCCGTTACCATCGGGGTCGTGGATCGCACCAAACACATCGTCCTCTATGACAGCGACTGCCCGCTCTGCACTTTTCAGATGCGCTTGCTGACTTGGCTGGACTGGCTCAATAAAGTCAGGCTACTCCCGATCAGTGATCCGGAGGCAGCTGGAATCGCGCCGGAATTGACCCGGGAGAAACTGCGCGAGGCCATTCATTGCATCACGCCGGAGGATCAAATCTATCGCGGCGCGCGCTCTTTTCGATTTCTAGGATTCCGCCTCCCTGCCCTGGTGCCCCTGGCGCTATTTTTGTGGATACCCGGTGTCATTTGGGTAGCCGAAAAAGCCTACATGTGGGTGAGCCGTAACCGCCTTTTTCTCAGCAAAATTTTTGGATGCAAGGGAGCCTGCGCAATCCTCCCCGAACGCAAACGAGACGAGTCCGGCGAGTCAGAGGGCTAGATCAAAGAAGCGATTGAGATCGACGACCAAGACAAGGTTGAAGAAAAGTAAGCCTTGATCACCCAGGCGCGAAGACGCTTATGCGCACGCTTGCCAAGGGAGTGCGCGTGCGCTTGCCTTCAAGGAATGAAACGCAACACACTTGGGAAAACTGGCTTACAAGTCTCGCCGCTTTGTGTGGGAACCTGGCAATTGGCGGGACCAGTCAACTTCGATGGCGAACCGGACGGACATCCTGACCCGGGTAAAGACAATGCCATCCGCATGATCCAGGAACTGGGTGAGCGTGGCCTCAACTTCATCGATACGGCCGAGCAATATGGCGATGGCGAAGCGGAGGTGCGGACCGGAATTGCGCTTCAGGGACAACGCGACAAGTGGATTATTTCGACAAAATTTGGCTACCGCGTCGGGCCAGGCGTAACCCGAATCGATGACTCCAGCCCCCCCACGATTTTGCCCAGTCTGGAAAGTTCGCTTAAGCGTCTCCAAACGAATTCCATCGATCTCTATCTCTACCATTGTGCCCCTGATGTCGCGGACCTGTCCGAGGCACGGGGAATCTTAGAGGCCGCACGCGAGGCGGGGAAAATTCGTTTCTTCGGAATTTCCACGAGTGATTTAGAACTAACGAAAACCCTCCATAAGGAAGGCCTATTAGATGTCGTGCAGTTCCCGAGCAATCTCTTGGAACCAGCAAACGCGATGAGCCATTTCTGCGCACAGCACGATATTGGCACTCAAGTGCGCGGGGTCTTGGCGCAGGGACGACTCAGCGGGAAGTATTTCAAAAAGCAACCAAAGTGGCATTCCGACGACAATCGAAGTCAGCGCTTCGCCGCTCAGGATTTTTCCTGCTACGCAGGATTAGGCGAGGACCTCCCTGAGGGCTACTCGATGGCGCAAGCGGCAATTCGCTGGGTCCTCGACCAAGAGGCTCACGACAGCATCTGCCTCGGCGCGAAAAGTCTCGCAGACTACGAGGTTGCCATCGACGCTCTAGAATTACCCGCGCTGGAAAAGGACTTCTTCGTGAGCTTGGAGAAGAAAGCAGCAGGACACGATGACTAAGCCACGAGGTCACGGAGCGCTTCTCTTTTGATTTTTTGATCTCAAGCACCGCAACGAGCTTAGGTTGGCTGCGTGGGCACTTTGTGGTAATCGAGGGCCCATTCGCGCATAAACCTCACTTGGTCGGGCACGATGCGGTAAAGGATAAATTCAGGATTTTCGGGAGTGCCTAGGTAGAGCTTCAGAAGCGGATTAGCGGCCCAAATCTCTGCCAAAGTTGATTCATCGGCGACGACCTCTGCTCTCCCCGAAATCCGAAGTTGATCGTGACCGGGCGAAAGGTAGGCCAGTTCGACCCTCGGGTTGGCAGCGATTTCCGAGGTTTTATGGTACGATGCCAAATTGGCGACATAGACCGTAAAATCGGGGTCAACCCGGACCGGCGAAACAGGCCGCACGCGAGGGTGAGACCCAGAATCCACGGTGGCGAGCATCGGGAACTTTGCGTCCTTGATCACGGCATGGGCAAGGTCGTAAAGTTGCCTAGGATCGACGGGGTCTGGTTGGGGTTTCATAAAAAATCTCGCCTATCGTTGGTGGAACGCGATTAAACACGACTCAATAAAATATGAAACGACTCATCCTCATTTTTCTTGTTTTGGCCTTACTGGTTATTGTCCCGTTTCTGATTTGGGGGAATGACATTGAAGAAGTGATGTCATTGGAGAACACGGTGGCATGGCTGCAATCGACGGGGAGCTGGGCTTGGGCGGCTGGAATCGGATTGCTCATCGTTGATCTCTTTCTTCCCATTTTAGGCACGGTCGTGATGTCAGCGCTTGGCCTTGTCTATGGCTGGTTCTGGGGTGGTCTCTTATCCGCTCTTGGTTCAGTCGGAGCTGGCTTGCTCGCCTACGGGTTGTCGCGAAAACTCGGAAGACGGGCCGTGCTTTTTTTAGCGGGCAAGAAAGGGATTACGGAGGGAGAGCGCCTCTTCGGCGGTGAAACAGGGGGATGGCTGGTGGCGTTTTCACGCTGGATGCCGGTGCTGCCAGAAGTCGTGGCCTGTCTCGCTGGTATTTCAAAGATGCCCTTCAAGCGATTCTTTGCGGCGCTCTGTGCCGGGTCTTTTCCAATGGGATTTGTTTTCGCGTGGATCGGTCAGACGGGAAACGAAGAACCGATGATGGCTCTGATTTTGAGTGCGGGCTTACCGCCCTTGATCTGGGGAATATTCCGCTTGGTCTATCGTCGTAAAACCTAAATGACGGGTGAAATCTGTCGGGTTAAGCCCCCCTTTCTTCGCACTTCCAAATGAAGGGCGCGACCTTCAATGCTTTTTCCCCACGAGCTTCTTAATTGGATGAAGCACTGGCAGCACGATCGCGCCCGCAAGCACGCCGAAAACTCCGGCAAACAATATCGGCACGATTGTTTCGAGGACCGCCCCCATATCGTACGAAACTCCTTCAATCCAGTGAGGCCCAACCGGGATGCCGCGAACTAGGATCTGCCCACCGACCAGAAACATCGCGACCGTGCCGACCGTCGAGAGAGTCTTCATGAGAAACGGAGTCACCCAGAGGAGCCCGCGACCAATTCCGGGCAGCTTTCCACCGAGAAAAGGCACCCATTTACGCACCGTAATTCCCGAGGGATGGCCGAAAATGCAGCGGCAGAAATCACCGAAGATCTTTTTGCAGAAAATCCGGTGCCATCCGACCGACCCCTCCGATGAAACTAGAGGTTTCAACCTCACCAGGAACTCGATAGCGTAATCGCCAAACCATGAAACTCCTGACGTCCCACTTCCGGAACGCCTCCCTCGCGGCGGCCGCAACCCTCTTCTACTCACTTGCGAGCGTGAGCGCTGATCAACAGGCCATCCCACACCCCGAACTCGACCGACTTCTAACCATCATCAAACCCCAAGCGGGCGAAAGCCCGTGGCGCGAGATCGATTGGCTGACAGACGTCACCGAGGCGCGCAGACGCGCGATCGCAGAGGACAAACCGATGGTCATCTTCACCGCCGCTGACGGCAGCCCGCTGGGGAGGACATGAGGAGCCTGCACGGGAAACCGCTCCCGGTGGTACACCGGAAAACAAGTCGAACCCGCCTTCGTCAATCAACACTTCATCCCCCTCGCGCTCGATACCTACTTCCGAGGGAACTCGCACGAGATCGAATTCTGCAAAAAAGCGGGCGCGGGTGGCAACCACCTCGTTGCCGTGACCGCCGCCGGACAAGCGATCGATGACCGTAAACGCGGCCATGTGCGTCTCCTCGCGAAGGATCTCGCCCCGCTCCTCGCCGTCTTTCGCGCCTTGCCGGAAAGCGCGCGCAAACCGCAACTCCCCGATCCACAATCGGCGACACCCGCAAGGCGACCTGTCCCTCTTGTCCCCGAAAACGGGATCGTCGTGCGCGCCTATTGCACCTACCTCAAGGATGGCGAAAACGGCAAACCGCAGCGCGCGAAACGACTCTACTACCAGCAGAACCCCGACGCCTGGGCTGCCGAAACACAGAACGACATGCTCTGGCTCACGGAGGCTGAGTGGCGCTCGCTCATCCCCAAGAACAGCTCGGCCGGCACCGAGATCACCGTTTCCAAAGAGATCCAACGACGCTTCTTCAGCACCATTGGGATCGACTACATGGAGGGCAGTGTCAACGCCCTGCCGCTCAGGGAAGCGACCATGACCCTCACCGTCGAAAAAGCAGGACAGCTGCGCCTCCATGGTTTTGGGAAAATGGGCAAAACCCACTCCGCTGAATCAAAAAATGAAGCCCGCACCCGCGGCTGCGAACTCCGGGTAATCGGCCGCATCAACTACGATCTAAAAGAGAAAAAGATCACCGCCTTCGACCTGGCCGGCGTTGGCGAAGCCTGGGGAAACAAGATGGAATACATCAGCCGGGAGATCGGCATCCCGGAACCACGCTGGAAATACGGCATCGCCTGCGAACTCGTGACCGGCTCCGCACCCCATGACCTCATCCCGCCCTACAACATGCTGCACTACAGCAGCAAAATGACATACTTCACCGGAGAGTAGTCGCTCTTCAATATCTCCTGGGTGCTTTCCTATTGGTGCCTCAGGAGGCATCCTAAAATCTAACCTGCTTTTCATACCCCACGCTCATGTCACACCGCCTCAAGGACACCATCGGATTTACCCAAAACGGCCCCGCCATCGCATCAGCCGACGAAGAAGAACGCCTCCGGGAGTTCGTCAACCTAAAGCTCGCCGCCCGGGGCCACGAGATCGTGGGCTCGGAAGAAGACTACCCCTTCCTCGATCTCGGACGCTCTCTCATTGCCTCTTTTCAGGAAAAAACCCGGCTTCTTTCGGACTACCTTTGTCCAGTGGACCAAGCGATTCATGACTACCTCGCCAAAACCCTGGGCGATCCCGAATCTCCCGCCCTCGTCCCTGCCGGAGCCCTCGTTCTGGAACGCCATGGCATTGGCCGTATGCTCTCGCTTCCTCCCGACCAAGATGTTTTTAAATCTTCCATCTTGAGTTCCTATCGCGTCAATCAAGGCGTCTGTCACAATCCCGCTTCCGACCGCCGCACCACCAAGGGGGTCTTCCACCTTGCCGAAGGCGGGCTTCCCGTTCCCGCCGATAAGAAAGAAGTCCCCTTGCAAACCTTTGCAGGGCTTCTCAAGGCCGCCCTCAACCCTCCCGAGGACATCATGATCCTCCCTTTTACCGGCAATAGTAAAACGCCCGCCAAGGTCTTCGTCTCCCTCCTTCTTCGTCCTATCGTCTGCCCCGCCGTACCCGGGGGGTCGAAAGAAAAGCGCATGGAAGTTCGCTTCTTCGCCCCCGGAAACCTCGTCTCCAATCTCGACTTTGTGGAAAGCATTTTTGGAAATGGCGGCGACCCTTACCTTCCCGAAAATGACTCCCGCCTCGATACCGCCCATTGGTCGGGCCACACCGGTTGCGTGATCCTAGCCCCCCAACTTACGAAACTTAAAAAGAAGGATCTCGGCCTCCCGCACCTCTCCGCAGCGACCGACCGTCAAAAGCATGATGGCATGTGCTGGGAATCCCGCGACGAACTCTACAACGACGGCTCCGCCTTCAAAATCACCTCACGCGATACCAGTGGCGTCATCGTCACTCTCATCGCCGATAACTACTACGGTTACTGTAAAAAGGAGGTCAAAACCCAGCTCAGTTACGCCACTAATCTCCTCGGCAACGCCGAAGAAGAACACGCCGGTGGAGCGATTGCTTTTCCCGGCGCCGACCTTGGCGAGGACTTCGCTCTGAGCGAGTTTAAGCGCGACGTCCACCATCGTTTCGAAAACGTCGTGAAACGATACCGCGCTCTCATGGACCTCCAGCCCGAGGGCTATGGCATCGACAAAATTCACTCCGATATTTTCTACCTCCCCGCAAATGTCCGCATCCAACTCGCTAACCAATCGATCACTTGGGACGAGCAGAAGATTTCCCTCCAACCCGGCATCACCTATATCCTACCCTCCGGCTACAAAGTCGAAATGGTGAAGCCCTCCAAAGGCCAACGTTGGCGCCTCATCGGAACAAACGCCGAGGGCACTTTCTGCCACAAACCCTGCACCGTTTCAGGCGGCGGGAAATCGGAAATCTCGAAATCCCTCTCCGACGCCATGATCTCGGGACCGGTGATCGTCGACAACTTTAAGGAAGACTTCAAGTCCGCCCTGGAACTCGTTTATCGCGACTACGGCGACCGCTACGAGAACCCAAACGAGCCCGGCAAGGAAAGCCGTCCGCTCCTCTGCGCCACCCGTTCGCTGGGATCGGTCATTCGACTTTTCACCCCAAACTCCGGATACACCAAGGATTACAACGAATGGCTTGGGGTAATCTCCCGTTCCGTACGCGATCTCGTCTACGTCATCAAGCGTCTCTACAAACCCGACTGGGAAGAACAGGGCGATTGGGCCTCACGTTTTAGTGTCGATCTCATCAATGGACGCCCCGGAAACGAACTCATCTACCACCGCCAGCGACTCGTCACGCAATACCTGCGCGTCGGATTTTCCGAAGACGGCACGTGGCGGACTTTTGGACTACGGAAGGATTTCTCTCCCGCCAAGAAAATCCAAACCGAAGACGATATCACCGCTTCCACCGTCATCCCGGCGGATCAAGTCGAGGGCCTTCATCCCGACATCGTGAAACCCTCGATCAAGTTCGTCAAAAACTGCGAATACCGCCTCTTCCAAAGACCCGATGACGCCATCGTGCGTGGCTACGATAAGCAGGCCGAGTTGGACTTCAGCCACAAAGGCGTCTTCTTCTCCAACTACGAACCCATCCCGCGCGCAGAGGCCGTGGAGATGAAAAAAGATGCCATCCGCTTCGAGCATTTCACCGCCCCCATGCAGAAAATGTTTAATGCTTACCTCGACGCCCACTCGCCGGACTTTGTCATTTCGACCCACCTCCCGCGTATCGTGGATGGCAAGCCCACCAAAAACCCCCGCTACCTCCAAAACCGGCCCGACCTCGAAGACCCTCGCAGTCTCTACATCGCAGAAATGGGCTCGCGCTTTTTCCGCCGCCTCTCCCATGACGCGCCCGTCCCCATGCCGGTTAATTCCGTCCTCCTCGGCCGCCGCAACAACCCCGCCGAGCCCGGCATTCGCTCCCTCGCCGTCTACGCGCCGATCCACTATCAGGAACTCCCCGAGCTCTTCATGGACTTTATTGCCTCCCTCACCGGCAAGAGCCCCTCGACCACTGGCGCCGGCTCAGAAGGAGCCCTCACCAAAGGCCCCTTCAATGCCCTACTCCCGATCTACGATCTCAATGCCGCCCTCGTGAGCTACATCCTGACGACCGACCACGGCTTCTCCTCCGCCGCCGGACACATTGGTCGTAAGTACCGCTTCGAACACGATATCTCACTTGTCGTCCCCGAGATTTGGTCACGCATGTATATCAACGAACGTGAACCCGAATTTCTTATCGAAAATAACTTCCTCGATAAGATCAATGACTTCGAAAAAGATGGCCGCACCATTCACGCCAGCCGCCTCGGCTACCGCATCAATGAGAGCTTCGTGAACACCTTCTTCGGGCGCATGTTCTCCGCACCCGGCACCGTCTTCACGAGCGACATGCTCCGCCCCGAGGAGCAGTCTGAAGCAGACTACATTGATGGCATCGACAACATCGTCGAAACTCAGAAACGCATCGCCACAAATTACTTCAAAGACGGCTCCATTGATGTCGCCTGCCCCCCACTCAAAGCCCTCCTCAACATCATGGTTGAGGGCCACTTCGAAGGGAAAAAAATCACCGACCCTGCCGTACGAGGTTTATTCAATCGCGACACCGTTTTAGCCTCCGCTTGGTATCAGGATCGCCTCCACACCAAGGTCACCGTCGAACAAAATCTCATCGCCCGAAAAATCACTGCGCTGGAAGACTTCCTTAACAAGGAATCCCACGAAAGTGAAATCTCCCGCCTTGGAATCCTCCCAAATCTAGAACACGCGAAGACCATGCAAAGCATGTTGGAAACACCTGAATACCGAAACTCTCTCATCGGAACCATCGGAACCGACCCCGCTCTGACCGAGGCCTAAAAAGGAATCATCATCGTCGTCTTTTAACGTCGCGCTCCCCGGGGCGGGATTTGTGCCTCTTTCTTACGCAAATTCACTTTGATCATCATTGTCAATTCCCAGCGTCCCAAGATTCTTGAATTCCGCGTGCGAGGACAAGGTTGCTCCTAAGAAAGATATTGCCATAATACCGGTCAAGGGTGTCGATCTCATGGGGTGTCCGAATTTGACGCTCCATTTTTTCCTCTCTGAGCCTCCCCCAGGACCTCAGATCAGTCAACGCATCTTTCAAGACGGTTCCTCTCGATGAAGAGCAGCGATCATCGCCTGAAAAAGCGGCCGATAATGTGCTCAGATTTTACGAGGATCTCCTAACGGGCGAGGTGCTGCGCAGGGCCCTTCCGCAATTTTCTACTCACGGTTTTCCGCCGCTGGGTCAACGATGACCAGCACGAGACGATCGCCCTGTTGATACTTAGTGCTCTTTTGTTCTCTCAATCAACTAGCTTACCATCTACCATTGCAATCGATGAAGTTAATCCTCTTCCTGACTATCGGATCAAGCCTCCCCCTCGTGTCCCAACAGCTTTCGATTCAGCATTCGGACAGCGGAGTCGAACTTTCCTGGCCTCGCAACTTCCCACCCTCCTCCGGCGTTCCTTCTCGTCTTGAAAGTCATATCTTTTCATCGCCCGATCTTCAAAACTGGGTTGTAGAAACAAGCCTAAAACTCGACGACTCGGCGGGAAAAGGGATCTCTTCCTTCACACTGGCTCTCGGCGGAATGACCCGTTTCTTCCGCCTTGAACAAAATCTGAAATACCTTCATCGCGCCGACACCTCCGCACCTCCGGCCGCGTATCAGCGCCAGTTTCGCAATGCCATGGAGGGTTTCCGCTCACCTTCCTCCCCAGAAGATCCCGGTTGTCTGCCCGCAATCACTTGGGACCCGACCGGAGCCAATTACTGGACCGAATTCAACACCACCCCGCTAGAGCACAATGCCGCTCTCGCTCAGAATGATCCCGAACGCCGCCTTACTGACTTTTCTCTCAATGAAGCCGAGACCATCAAATTCATGAAAAACGGCTTCGTGGTTTCTCCTCGAATCGATCTCATTGACGGAGAAAACCGCGGAGGATTCCCGACTCCGGTCGATTATTACTATAAACTATGGGCAGATGATCTTCCTGTATTCATCTCGTCTGACTCCGTTCTAGACGCATGGCATACCACCTTCCTTGGGATGCTGGAGGAGATGGAAGAACTCATTCTCTACCCTTTGCTCCGGGACTTGACCGAGGATCTCTCCGACCTCTCTGAAATCCGCGCGTCCTGGGACACTGATGATACCCCCGGAGCGGATCATGTTCGGCGGGCCATTGCCGACCTCAATCTCTACCTCGGAACCGCTCATCTTCTCCTTAAGGGATACGACGACAACCCTCTATCCGCAGACAAATCATCACCGATCCACTGGTTGCAGGCTGCTCACGCTCATGAAGACGTGATGAAGACCCACCTCTATGGTGACGCTCAACGATTCGAAGATATGACCCTCTTCACCCCTCGAGGTCACTATGCCAATTCGCAGGTCTTGACGGCCTACTTTCAAGGCTTCCTCTGGTTGAGCCGTGCCCAATTCCAAATGGGATATGCGGATGCTACGCCCCAAAGCGACCGCGAACTCAGGGCCGCCATTCTTCTTGCGCTGCAAGTCCGCGATCAAAACCTGATGACGCGATGGGGAGAACTTGAATCATTCCTACAATCCCTCGCCGGGCAGTCCGATGCCATGACCGTCGCCGAAATGGTGGCCCTGCTTGAGTCACTTTCTTTGGATGCCGCGGCCGATATTGCCTCAGATGCCAACCTCGCCACCATTCGAGCGGCCCTCATCGCGACGAACTATGGCGCGCAGGAGATCGATGGCGGAACGATCGATCCCGGGTGCAACCCCAGCGACTTTGTTTTGCCACGCGCTCTCTCACTTTTTGGTCAACGCTGGACGCCCGACGCATGGACCTTTCAAAATGTCGTCTTCCCAAAAGTGAAAGAGAATGACACCTCAATCGCTCGCCGGATTCCGTCCGGCCTTGATGTCGCCTACGCCACTTTGGGAAATGACACCGCTCTTCCAATCTTGGCTGATCGCATGACTTCCCAAGTGGGACTCCCCTTTCGAGACGGCTACTACTATCAGGAAAATCTCGACTCCGTTCGCTCGGTCCTGGATTCACAAGAGACCGAATTTTGGACCGAACACACCTATGGCTCCTGGCTCTTCACCCTCCGTGGGCTTTCGAAGCCCGTGCCATCCTCCGCACCCGAGACCTTCCGCACCACGGCCTGGAAACGCCGGGTTATGAGCACCCAACTCATGTCATGGACCCAACTGCGGCACGACACGTTGCTTTACGCCGAGCAAAGCTTCACCCCTCCGGTGGTTTGTGAATTCCCGGACGGCTATGTCGATCCCTACCCGGAACTCTGGAAGCGGCTTTCAGAGATGGCTCTTCAGTATCGAGACCTCCTAGCTCCTCTCACTCTGAGCGGACAATTCGTCGTTGAAAGCAGAGACCCGTGGAACGACGCTTCCGATTCTTTACGCCACTGGAACAGCTCGGCAGGATACACTGCTCAAGCCGATATTGACGGAATCGTGGTTGATCGCGGAACCAGAATCGCAGCCCTCACCACTCACTTGAAGAATTTTTCCAACCGCTGCCTCACCCTCGAAACAATCGCCAGCCAGCAACTTGCCGGACTTCCTCACACTGCTGAGATGCATGAATTCATCAAAGATACCGTGGAGACTTTCAGTAGCGAAAGCTGTGCAGGATACCGTCAATACACCGGATGGTTTCCCCACCTTTATTTCGAGACCATCTTTTCAAATTCTGACGATCACCCCTCAGCCTTGTGGAATCCCGTCGTCGTCGATGTCCATACTGATAGCAAAAGCGTTTGCCATGGTAACCCGGGAGCCATTCTCCACGAAGGAACCGGTCATGCCCAATTCATCCTGGTCGCCGTGAAACACGCCGACGGGACTTCCTGCGTTTACGGTGGACCGACTCTGAGTCACTTCGAGTTTTTGGAAGACCGAAATACCCGCCTCAACGATACCCAGTGGAAGCTGCGGCTTGAGGCAGGAGGCGCACCCGCACCCGCCCACTGGGAGCTCGACTTCCTCGTGCCGGAGCCTCAATAGTTTCACTTTAATCTCCCCATAATATCATCAATTAAGAGAGAGGAAATAGTATCAAAGAGCGTCCCCGCTGTCCCAATAATAGCAATGGTTCCACGAGAGTTGAGGTGGGGAAATCGGGGCCCAAAATTGCCCTTTCCGGAGGGTTATCGGGGAAGACCAGCGGACGCAGGGAGCCAGCTTTCCCGGAGGACTCTCAGTCTCAGCATTTCTATTTAAGCGCTTCCGCTCAATTCTATCTCCTCACCCCACCGCAATTCCCTTTCTCCCCCTCTGACCCCTTGGTGCCTCAAAGCGATCCGCCCAAAAAGAAAAGTCCCAGCAGTCAGTCTCATGACAGAGGGAACGGGTGAGGGCGCCCCCTCACTTCCCGATGCAATAGAGGGTCGAGAGCGAACGCGCAAAGATCTTTCCCTTGATGGGGGCCAAGGTGGCACGAAAGATCTCCGACACCTCCGCACCTACCGAGTTGTTCGATACGATCTCTAGCTTCCTAGCCGGCTTGATCACAAGGGTCCCACCTCCGTAAACATTCTGGATGAGGACATGACCTTTTACGACCAAGGGCGCGGAAGCAAACTCCCCCTTGACACCGAGCTTCTCCTCCCAGTGCACCTTCCCGGTCTTGGCCTCATAACAGGTTGCGGTGCCCGACATCGAAACGACGAGCAGGTAACCGTCGACCACCACCGGCGATGGCAAATCCCGTCCACCGCGCCGCTTGGTGTGCCAAGCCATGTGTGATGCCGTGACGTCGCCCTTTCCGCCCGGTTTGACGGCATAAGTGTCGCCCGGCTTCCCGCTCACAACGTGGAGGAGGCCGTTGGCAAAGTCCGGAACCGGCGAGCCCCGTCCATTGAAGCCCTGGCAGAACCACAACTCCTTTCCCGTCTTGGGATCGTAGCCGCGCACTCCCAGTTCCCCATTCAGGACCAACTCTTTCTGGCCGCCATTTTCAATTATGATGGGCGTGCTCCAACCTCCGCGAGGTTTCGCTTCGCGCTTCGTCTGCCAGACCGCCTCGCCCGTCGTGATGTCGAAAGCAATGAGTGAAGAAGCCCCCTCCGCGTCGCAATTCTGAATCACGAGGTTGCCGAGAATAATCGGAGAAGCCGCCACGCCCCAAGGACCAGGAAAGGCACCAAGGTCGCGCGACCAACACTTTTTCCCCTCGAGATCAAAGCAGTGCAGTCCACCCGGACCGAAGAAAACCACGACCCGCTTGCCGTTCGTGGCACAAGTGGGCGTAGCGTAGCTGTTCATCTTGTGAGGATGCTCCGGAACCGCACACGCGATCATTTCCTCCCAGAGAATCTTGCCGTCCTTTCGATCCAAGCAGTATAGGTAGCGTTCCTTACCATCTTCCGAAGCACTGGTTAGGAAAAGTCGGTCGCCCCAGTTCACCGGGGACGACTGCCCCTCTCCCTTGAGAGTTCTCTTCCAAGCGACCGAATCCCCGTTCCACGTGATCGAAACATCCTCCGCCGTCGAATGCCCGCGACCCGTGGGACCTCGGAACTGCGCCCAGTTGTCTTCCGCGCGCAGGCCGCAAAGCCCCGATAACACCGCAAAAGTTGAAACGAGAAAACGAACGAGACGGGCGCGATTAGAGATTCTCTTCATAGTTTCAGATTAGATTCTACGAACTCTTCGCTGTTGGTATGTCATGAATTAAGGCAATTCGCTCCGTCTCTTTGTCCGCCATGAGCACCAACTCTAGACCCTCATCGTGGGCTATGCCCTAGGCGGCAACAGTGAAAAAGCCCGCTTGCCCCCGAACGACTTCGATCTCTCCTTTGACATTGCCAACGACGACGGAATGTCCCGTGAACACGCCGCCCACTGGCCCAAACATAGCGAAGGGCGCGTCGTCAATCGTCCCAGCAGCGCCAAACTCCTCCCACAAACCTGGGGCACTCTGGAGTTCTCTCCCGCCATAAAACAAACCCTCCCCAGATCGCCCCGAACAGACCTCCGAATGACAATCTCATCCGAAACATCTTCAGCTTGGGTCTCCTTTTCCGCTGGATTTTAGGCGCGCCCTAGCGCGGCGCGGAAGCGCCGCAGGCGCTGGACCACTGAGCTTCTTTATCGCCAGCTTCTGGGGAAAGGGTCGCTCCCCAAGTCTCCTCTCCGGTCCCGCCAAGGGCGCCCTCAAGCGACCCCCCACCGCAACCGTAAATCTCCTGCAACTTACCACGAAGAGGCAGGGCCAGTCCGCGAAATTTAACACTCCTTCAAATTTCTTCTCAAGCCAGCTCGCCCGGCGGACGAGCTTTCCATCCCCCCAAGCCCGTCTTCCCCCTTGCTCCCTCAGGTCGGATCTCGGAGGGAAAAAGAAAAAGGAATTTTCGGGAAGGAAAACAAGATTGCCGCATCGCTCTCCACTCCTCAGTCTCGCTAGAACAATCCCATGAAGCTCCTTTTTCTGTCCCAGCTTGCCCTTTTGTCTCTCACTCTCTCCGCCTTTGCCACGGACCCCTTGAAAGATAAGAACCGCCCCGTTGCCGACACCAAGGCACTCCCCGCTCAAGAGACTATAAAGAGCCTCATCTTACCGGAAGGTTTCACCGCAAAGGTCGTCGCCGCCGAGCCCGACATCGTCCAGCCCATCGCCTACACCATGGATGATCGCGGGCGCCTTTGGGTTTTGGAAAACACCAACTACCCGAACTGCCCCGGCGAAAAAAAAGACCGCATACTCATCCTCGAGGACGTGGACGGCGATGGTAAAGCCGAGAAGCAAACCGTCTTTTACGATAAGGTCTCCTTCGCCTCGGGCATCGCCATCGGCCACGGTGGCGTCTGGGTCGGGGCCCCACCGAACCTCCTCTTTTTTCCCCGAAAAGACACCGAGGACACCTTCACCGGAGAGCCCGAGATCGTCCTCAACGGCTGGGGCTGGGAAGACACGCATGAAACGCTCAACAATTTCATCTGGGGGCCCGACGGCTGGCTCTACGGCACGCAGGGAATTTTCACCAATGCCCATGTCGGAAAACCCGGCGCGCGCAATGATCAGCGCATCCGCCTCAACGCCGGCATCTGGCGCTACCATCCCACCCAAAAAATCTTCGAGCGCTACGCCGAAGGCGGCAGCAACCAGTGGGGCCTTGACTTCGATGATCGCGGCCAGGGCTACTTCGCCGCCTGCGTCATTTCCCACATGTGGCAGGCCATTCAAGGGGCTCGCTACACCCGCCAAGCCGGTTCCCATTACAATCCTTTCACCTACGAAGACATCACCACCATCGCGGATTTTTCCTATGAGAAACGCGCCTACTGCGGAGCCATGATCTACCTCGGCGGCCAATGGCCGGATCAATACCGTAACACCTTTTTCTTCGGGGACATCCACATGAACAAGCTCCGTAATGAGAAGTTCGTGCCGAACGGTTCCGGCGTAAAATCGCAGAAAAACGGAGACTTCATCGTCTCGCAAGACCCGTGGTATCGTGGCCTGAGCCCGCAATACGGCCCCGACGGCTCCGTCTTCATCAACGACTGGTACGACCGTGTCCCCTGCCACCAGCAGCGCGAATTCACCGACCGCTCCAATGGCCGCCTCTACCAAATCAGCTACGGAAATCCTGAGCCGGTGAAAGTCGATCTCCAGCAAGCCACCGATATCGAGCTCGTCGTCTACCAGCTCAACCCCAACGACTGGTTCGTCCGCCACGCCCGTCGCATCCTCGCCGAGCGCGGCCCGAATCCGGAAGTCCACGCCGCTTTAAAAAAGATCCTCTATGGTAATCCAGACGAAACCCGCAAACTCCGCGCGCTCTGGGCGCTCCATGTCACCGAAGGACTCGATGACGCTCTCCTCCATACCCAACTCGACTCCGAAAGCGCATTCCTCCGCGCTTGGGCCGTCCAGCTCGCGGCCGAGGATGGCAAACTATCCAAGGCCCTCATGGCAAAATTTTCCGCCATGGCGGAGAGCGAAACCTCCGCCATCGTCCGCCGCTACCTCGCGAGCGCGGCGGGCCGCTTAAAAATTGGCGAAAGAAAAGGCCTCCTCCTCGCCCTCGCGGCCCGCACCGAGGATGCGCATGATGCTAATATCCCTCAGCTTCTCTGGTATGCTGCGGAACCACTCGTCGGCAGCGACAGGGCCGCCGCCATCGAACTCCTAGATTCATCGGAGTTCCCTCTCCTCTCACGCAGCATCGCCCGCCGCCTTTCCCATGACGCCGACGAACAAGGCCTCGCCGCCCTCACCTCCGCCCTTAAAAATAGCTACTCGAACGACAAAGCGGCCCAGATCATCCAGGGCATGAACCGCTCCCTCCAAGGTCGCAAGAACCTCCCCGCCCCCGCCGGCTGGGGAAGTCTCTACGCGAAATTCTCAAAAACGAATCACCAGTTGCTTAAGGAACAGGGGAAAACCCTCACCGCCACCTTCGGCGGAGAAGTCGTGATTGCAGAAATGCGTGCCGTCATTTCCTCCCCAAAAGCCAATAAAGAGGAAAAGCGCAAGGCACTGGAAAATCTTCTGAACATCGGTGATCCCGCCTTGCGTGAGATTCTCATTTCTCTCCTTAACAAACCGGATTCCCTCCGTGTCATCGCCCTCCGCGCTCTCGCCGCTTTCCCGCAGGTGGAAAACACCAAGGCCATCCTCGCCCTCTACGGCAGCCTCTCCCCGGAGGAAAAAACCGCGGCTCTCGCCACTCTCGCCTCCACGCAAGAAGGCATCACCGCCTTACTACAAGCGGTCGATCAAAAAGCCATTCCGAAGGCTCATCTTTCTGCCCAACTCATCCGCCAAATGCAGGGTGCAGGCGATGAGTCCGTCTCGACCTGGATTGCCAAAAACTGGGGATCCGTCCGGAAAAGCTCCCAGGAAAAACAGCAAGAAATGGCGGAATTCCGCAAGTTCCTTGGTGCACAAGCGATCAGCGAAGCAAGCGCCTCGAGCGGACGTTCAATCTACCGCCAGCGCTGCGCCGCCTGCCACACCTTGCACGGCGAGGGCGCAAAAATTGGCCCCGAGCTTCCGGGCAATTACAAGGACGTGGACTACCTCCTCCTGAACCTCCTCGATCCCAACGCCACCATTGGGAAAGACTACCAGCAAACTTACCTCGAAAAGAAAAACGGCCAAGTCGTCACCGGCGTTATCGTGAGCGAGAGCGGCGAAAGCATCGTCCTCAAGACTCTCGCCGGCAACGTCACCGTCCCGCGCGCGGAAACCGCCAAGCTCACCGTCAGCGAGCAATCCCTCATGCCCGAGGGCCTCATGACTGGACTCGAGGAACCCGAGATCCGCGATCTCTTCCTCTACCTCCGTCAAAGCGGGCAGGTGCCCCTGCCAGAGAAGACGAGGTGAGGACCGCTTGCTTGCTTGCGAGACCTCTTGAAAGCAACCCCGCAAACCTCAACGAGGTAACATCACGACAGTCTCAACCTCCTTCGGAAATGGGCTCTCAATTTAAAATAGCCGGTGTCATTAAAAAAAATCCCTGATCCCCTCCAAGGGGACCAGGGATCGAGAGTCTTCGGAGTCTTGGTTACGAGGCAGGAGGCAGGATAACAGTATCGATGACGTGGATCACGCCGTTCGAGCAGTCGATATCAGCGGTTACGACCTTCGCCGAATCATTTAAGGTGAGGACCTTGTCCTTTACTGCTAGGGTGATGTCTGCCTTGTTCAACGCTGTCGCTTTATCGAGCGTGACCGCCACTTCAGCCATCACCTTACCGGCGACAACGTGGTAGGTCAGGATGCTGATAAGCTTATCTTTGTTCTCGGGCTTGAGGAGATCTTCGACAGTGCCCTCAGGAAGCTTTGCAAAGGCCTCGTCAGTGGGGGCAAATACCGTGAATGGACCTTCTCCGTTGAGGGTTTCGACA
>Ga0222650_1000612_pt1 | contig 25752 bp, 16 predicted proteins | sample AntAcemetagen367_FD_179820 | JGI IMG/M metagenome (GOLD analysis project Ga0222650, IMG submission 179820) | Saline water microbial communities from Ace Lake, Antarctica - #367 | ecosystem: Environmental > Aquatic > Non-marine Saline and Alkaline > Saline | place: Antarctica: Ace Lake... | reverse complement strand
CGCGGGATTTTCTCTTCCAGAATCATGCCTCTGTGATTCCGATTTTTTCTGGGGGCTTAATTCCGAAGGAATCACGCAGCTTCTCTTCCGAGAAGTCATACTCGCCAAGGAGGTTGATGTGACGCCAAGAGACGACTGAACCGGCCCCGACCGACCGGAGCATGGATGCTTGCCGCTGGGGGTCCTGTTCTTCCGTGATCTTCTGAGTGAGGTAGAGATAGTTCCAGCAGACGATGGCGTTCTTGACGAGACGTTTGCAGGACTGGGAAATTTCTTGTTCCTGGCGATCAGACTGGAAGATTTCTCGTCCGTTACCGACCGAGATTTCTCGTGAAAACCGGTTGGAGCTTTCGACCTTGTTGAGTTGTTTCTCGATGGACTGGCGCAATTCGAGATCATCGATGTAGCGGAGAATAAAAATCGATTTAAAGATTTTTCCGAAGGCCTTGAGCGCGGTGTAGAGGGCGTGGTTCTGGGAGTAGGAGTTGAGACGTCGAAAGAGATCTGAAGCGGATGTTTTCTTGAGCTTGATGGTGGCGACAAACCGAAGGATTTCGTCCCAGTGCTCCTCGATAAGGTCCCGGTTGATGTAGCCGTCCGGAGTGATTTTCCAAGAGGTGCGATCCGCATCCTTGCGAGATTTGAAGAGGTAGAGCTTCTGGATTTTGAAGTTCTTGATCCTTGGTGCGTAGGAAATTCCGAGCAGATGCATGACCCCGAAGATGGCCTCGGTATAGCCGTGGGTATCAGTGGAATGGATGTCGCTTTTGATGACATCATTGTGCATGAGTCCACCTCAAACCTCGCTGATGAACATTCAAGAATCCTTCTTTTCTAAGAAATTTCAGGAGCTTTTTCGCACTTATCGGACCTAACCCAAGTTTAACATTCCAAGGTCCCAAATCACCGGAAAACCACTTTTTTGGGCCGGCGAGTCCCCGAAATCGTTTGAGGTAAAGGAATCCACTTTTTGAAAACGAAAATGTAGTGCCATAATTTTAGTTTTATTATTGCTCCCGTCCCTTTATTCTGTCAATCTTCCGGGGTCATGTTCATTCGCCAAACCAAAACGAGATCAACCAGCGACGGGAAATCATATTTCACCCACCGGCTGGTCGAATCGAATAGAGTAGGCACAAAAGTCCGTCAGCGAACATTGCTCAATCTCGGCACGAATTTCGACCTCCCCAAGGATCTCTGGCCGGAACTCTGCATCAGGATCGAACAAATCCTCAATTGCGAGCAGCCGATCTTCGCTATCGATGCAACCATTGAGAAAAGTGCCCAACACCTTTACTCTCAAATCATTGCCCGCCGTGGCGAAATCGAAAAATTGAGCGCCGAAAACGGAGCCCAGAATACTGAAAACTTTGAGGAAGTTGATCTCAACTCAATCCAGCAAATCAAACCCAGAACGGTGGGTGCCGAACACGTTTCGCTGGAAGCCCTCAAGGACCTCCAAATCCCGCAAATCCTCGAAGAAGCAGGTTTCAGCGGACGACAGCAGGCCGAAGCGCTTGGCAATATCATCGGCAGGATGTGCGCCCCACGCAGCGATCGTGCGACCGCGAGTTGGTTGAAGGAAAAAAGCGCCCTGGGTGAACTTCTCAAATATGATTTTACCTCCATGCCCCTAATGCAACTTTACCGCGCTTCGGACCGACTTTTTGAGAATAAAAAGCTGATCGAACAAAAGATTTTTGAGCGCGTGCAGGATATCTTTAGCTTCACTCCCACCATCACTCTTTACGATCTGACCAACACCTACATGGAAGGGAATGCCGAAGGAAACCCGAAGGCGAAAAGAGGCCGATCCAAGGAAAAACGAAGCGACTGCCCTCTTATTACTCTCGGCCTCACCCTTGATGCTAGCGGGTTTATTCGGCACTCGCAGGTCTTTGACGGCAACGTCAGCGAAGGCAGCACCCTGGAGAAAATGCTCAAACAGCTCCACGCTCCTGAAGGTGCCCTGACTATCATGGACGCGGGGATTGCCAGCGAGGAAAACCTCGAATGGCTCACCTTGAATAAATTCAACTACCTCGTCGTGAGTCGCGAAAGGAAACGCGATATTGAGATGGAGAAAACCAGCGTGATTGAATCCGCCGGAGGCCATCAAATCCATCTTCAGCGACAGCCCTGCCAACACGAAGGGGAAGTCAAGATCGCCTGCTGGTCGGAGCAACGAGCGATGAAAGATAAAAGTATCAACACGAGTTTTCAGGAGAAATATGAGCAGGAACTTAATAAGATCAACGAAGGATTGCACAAACCCCGCACCACCAAAAAGCGCGACCCCATCAATCAACGAATTGGACGACTCAAGGAAAAATACAAACGCGTCTCCGTTCACTATCAAGTTAATCTAAAGACAAATGAAGCCACCGGTCTGGTGACCGAACTCACCTGGGATTATCAACCCCCACCCGCGAGCAAACAAACCCACCCTGGGGTCTATAAGCTACGGACAACCCTCACCGATTGGGACGATGAAACCCTCTGGCGGACTTATACTATGTTGACCGATCTGGAGTCGGTTTTCCGGAGTTTGAAGTCCGAGCTCGGGATGCGTCCGGTCTATCACCAGACGGAAGATCGATGCGATGGCCACCTCTTTATCACCGTCCTGGCCTATCAAGCGGTGCAGGTGATACGGAGGAAACTCAAAGATCACGGGATTAACGAAAGCTGGACGACTTTACGCGAGAAGCTCAACCAACACTGCCGGATCACCGCCACCTTCAAACAGCGGGACGGAAAAACTCTCCACATCCGGCAAGCGAGCCGCCCGGAAGAAGAACTTGGAGACATCTACAAAAAACTCGGGCTCTCCCCCGATCCCGGCGGCCTCCAGAGATTACGAATTTAAGAGAATGAAGAGAATGAAGAGAATGTAGTGCCCGAAGGAATTTTTAACGCCCGGAAACCGTTGAAAATAAAGGGATTCAAGTTTGGCATGTTAAAGATGGGCTAAAGAAAAGAACGACACAACACGCCTCCTCCTGAGACGCCCCACCACCGCATGGACGTTGGCCGAACTCGACAGCCTGCCCCAAATAAGCTGTTTCCACACCTGGGATGACTCCGAAATCTGGAAGGCCAAAGAGCCGCTGGAGACCCATGTGAAATTAGAAAAATTGGCCCCTCGCTGGCCTGCGACCAAAAGACACCTCAAGGCTTCTCGAGTGACTATCCCGAGCCCTGAAAAGTGACCTTTTTAGAAGAAAAGTGCCTTCTTCTGGAGATACTATCACCATCGTTTCTGATGCGTTTGCAGCGATGACGAGAGCCCTTTCGATCTTCGCATTGTAATGGCGCGCAGGCTTACTTCAACCGCATCGCCAAATCGTCCGCCCCCCCGTGACAAGATTACTGTAGCCACCGGGATAGGGCAAAAAGGTAACTTTCGGCTACTGTTTTCTTGCGGCGCTGCTGGATGGGGACGGGACTGCGAACAGGAGTCAACCGGAGTCGAAAGTTGTATTTTAAAACATTCTTGGGAATGTCGTAACGCGGAGGGAAGCCCCCCCAAAAAAAAGTTTTTTCATAGTAAATCAAGGACAAAAGCAACGACGGATTTGAATCAGGGATCAATCCGGGCGCCCCCCCCCCTCGCACGCAGGATTTGTTTGCCACCTGCTCGTTCAGAATGTAGGGATGACCTTCTAATTTCATGAAGATGAGCCCCCTCAACAATAGCTTCCCATTGATAGCTCTGGGGGGTCTCCTCCTGTTTACTTCGAGTCATGCGGCCTTACAAATCTCAGAATTTATGGCAGTGAACGATACGACTTTGGTCGATGCGGACGGCCAATTCAGCGATTGGATCGAGATCCACAATCCCGACGCCGATGCTATCTCCCTTGCAGGCTACTCACTCACCGACGATGCCTCAAACCTCACCAAGTGGACTTTTCCCTCCCTGAATCTCCCTTCAGGTTCTTCCCTTGTCGTCTTCGCCTCCAACAAAGATCGATTCGACCCCGCCGCTGAACTTCACACCAATTTCAAACTCTCCTCCGGCGGCGAATATCTCGCCCTCGTCGAACCTGGCGGCCTCATCGTAGTCAGCCAATTTGCGCCCACCTTCCCCCAGCAATTTCCCGATGAATCATTCGGTCGTAGTGTCGTCGGAGGCCGCACCACCGTCAACATCACGCCCACATGGAATTTCCCCGCAAATTACGCAACGCTCCAAATCAATGGTGTCAATTCCGCTACTCTCCACAAAACACCCGATTCTCTCGATGCCGACCTCGGAGGGTCTCAACTTCAGTATTTTATGTGGTTCGACTTCTCCTCACAACTCGGCACGATTTCTCCCACAGCCACGATTGACTCCGCCACTATGACCTGGAGCGGCAACGTCAATGGAACCGTCTTTGGTCCGGCCGCCGCCACTTCCGAGCTCGGCATCTTTCCCGTCCCCGATGCCCATCAAGGGGTCTCCTCGATTGCCCCATCCTACAACTCCCACCTTCTCCCCGACTACTTCGCCGCCAACACCCCGGTCTCTTCCTACACTGCCGTCCCCGGCCAATCCCCAACCACCACCTGGGACATCAAAAGCCTAATCGAAGACTGGCAGGCTGCCCCCGGAGCAGCTCAACGGGGCCAACTCATGATCATCAACAGCGCCCAACCGATCTACCTGGATTGGGATGTCGATGGCTCAAACACGCCCACCCTTCAAGCCACAATCACCACCTCTAACGCTCCCGGGACCACTCCTCCCCTCGTCTACTTCGACGTTCCTAGTCCCGGAACCACCAACGCCGGCGGCCAGCTAGCCGGCCCTATCATTGGTGACGTCACCAATAACCCGCCACCACCCGAGGGCTCCCCCCTCACCATTACCGTCCCCATCATTGCGTCGGCAGTGCCGATTGCCAGCGCTAATCTCTACTACCGCAAGGACTTCGCCGCCGAATCATCGATCGCTATGAAGGACGATGGCATCGCTCCAGACTTCCTCGCGGGTGACGCTATTTACACCGCCAACATCCCCGCCTCGGCCACCGCAGCTGGACAAATGACCCGCTGGCGCGTCGTCGTTACTGACACCCATGGAGCCCAAACCAAAGAACCTCCCTTCCGCGATCCCCTCGACTCCCACAAGTACTTTGGAACCGTGGGACTCGATCCGGCTATCACCTCCAATCTCAATGTCCTCCGGTGGTTTGTTGAAACCCCCTCCGCCGCCAACAACACTACCGGAACACGCGGAGCCGTCTCCTACTTCGGCGAGTTCTACGACAACGTCCACTTCAACCGACACGGACAATCGACCGGGAGCTTCCTCAAAAAAAGCTACAACCTCGACTTCAACAAGACCCAGCGCTTCCGCTGGAGCAACGCTGCACCCCGCGTTGCCGATATCGATCTCCTCACCAACTGGGCCGACAAATCAAAAGTGCGCCACCCGCTCGCCTGGGAAGTCATGCGCGAGTCCGGCGTCAAGGCCCACTTCGCCTTCACCATCCGCGTCGAACAAAATGGCGAGTTCTTCAGCACCGCCGACTTCGTCGAAGACGCTGACGACATTTATCTCGAACGCGCCGGACTCAATCCAGAGGGTGCCCTCTACAAAGTCTATAACAATCGGCTCGATAAGGACCAGGGTAACACCGGATACGCCGGAGTTGAAAAGAAGAACCGCAAGTCAGAAAACAACGACGACTTGCAAGCCCTCATCGATGGACTCGATCTCAACGGAGCCGCCCTCGATCACTACATTCGCGACAACCTCGACATCCCCAAGACGATCAACATGCTCGCCGCAAACTCAGTTATTCGAAACATTGATATGCACTCCAAGAATTGGTATCTTTATCGCGATACCGGCAAGACTGACGAATGGGCCATCCTCCCCTGGGATCTCGATCTCTCACAAGGACGAGTGTGGAATTCCGAGAACACCTATTTCGACAACCAAGTCTACACCAACGGCTTGGTCGTCACCGGAAATTCTATCCGCCTGGTCTCCCACCTCTTCAACAACCCCGAAACACGGTCCATGCTCATGCGCCGTATTCGGACCCTGTCGGATCAATTCCTCCAGCCGGAATCCACTCCGCTCGCCGAACGCTGGTATGAACGCCGTCTCGATGAACTAGCCGTCCTCATTGATGATTCGACGATGCTCAAATCCGATGCCCAACGTGACTTTGAAAAATGGGGCTCCTGGGTTCAAGGCAACGGATCACAAGTCCCCTTCACCAGCACCAATCTCGATGTCGAATCCATGGCTGAAGCCATCGTTCGTTGGAAAACCGAATACCTTCCCGGAAGACGAAACGAAATCTACAATAACCAAACAGTCGGCAATGGCGGCGAAATCCCAACACCGCAATTTGGATTTCCCTCTCAAATATGCCCATTGATCCAAGCCGGTGACCCCGCTTTCTCCTTCGTCCCATCCGACGGCAATCTCGCCTTCACCTGGACAGGATCACCTGCAAACGAACCCTTCGACACCTCCAGCTGGATTTATGGAACTACCGGAATTGGATACGAACGCACCTTCGGATACGACGCTCTCATCGGAACCAACGTGAACACCGAGATGAGGGCAAACAACAGCATCTACATTCGCGTCCCGTTTGAAGTCGATGACCCCTCCACCATTGACACTCTCGAACTCCACATGCAATGGGATGACGGCTTTGTCGCCTTTCTCAATGGCACCCTTCTCACCGCCCAAAACAGCCCGGCTCAACTCGCTTGGAATTCTCCCGCCCTCGATGCGAGCCATGAAGCCAACGCCGCCTCATTTGACATCTACGAGGTTTCATCAAAAATCTCCGCCCTGGTGCCAGGGCTAAATATCCTCGCCATCCAAGGACTCAACCAAGACACAGGCAGCAGCGACTTCATCATCCGCCCGGAGCTTTACGCCGGAGCGACAACCAACGGTATGCCTTCCGAACCCAAACTCGAATTCGGCACCATCGAGTTTAGTCCCACCAGCGGAAACCAAGATGAAGAATTCATCGAAATCGATAACCCCTTCTCCCTCGCCATCGATATCTCAAATTGGCAAATTACCGGAGGGATCGGGCATACCTTCGCCGCAGGCACTGTCATCCCGCCCAATGGAACTCTCCACCTCAGCCCCGATGTTAAGGCCTTCCGAGCCCGCCCTAACAGCCCAACCGGAGGAGAAGGACACTTCATCCAGGGTGACTTCAAAGGACACCTCTCCAGTTTCTCCGAAACGCTCAACCTCCTCGACGCACAAGGCAATCTCCTCACCACCGCGACTTACACCGGTAACCCCAGCGACGCCCAGCTTTACCTCGTCGTCAGCGAGATCATGTATCACCCGACGGGCGACGGACTCGCGGAATACGTCGAGCTCGTCAATGTCAGCCCCGGCATCACTCTCGACCTCACCGGAGTTCGTTTTGTCGAAGGAGTAGCATTCGACTTCACCGGTGCAGCCATCACGTCACTCGCACCAGGACAACGCGTCCTCATCGTCGCCAACCTCGCCGCCTTTACCGCAACCCACGGCCACAGCCATCCCGTCGCCGGCATCTTCGCCAACTCCAGCCGCCTCGAGAACAGCGGTGAAACCCTAAAGCTTGAGGACGCCCGCAATGGCACGATCAGCGAATTTCGCTATCATAATGATGCTCCTTGGCCCACCCAAGGCGAGATCGGATTCAGCATGATCCTCAAAGAAACCACTGCTATTCCAGATCCTTCCCTCCCCGAAAACTGGCGAGCCAGCACTCGACCCAGCGGCAACCCTGGATCAAGTGATTCCGTCCCTTATCCCATCGATCCGCTGGGCGACACCAACGGAAATGGAACCATCGACCTCACCGACTATGCCCTCGGCAACGATCTCGGTCTTTCCCCTCTGGGCACTGCCACCAGTTGGCAGAATCACCTCATCAATGGCACCACACAAAGGCGTCTGACCTTGACCTACCCCGTCAGCATCGGAGCCGACGAAGCCACCATCACCATCGAATCATCTCTCGACCTCGATACCTGGATCGACGCCACGCCAAACTCCGAAGAAGTCAGCCGTATTGACCAAGGAGATGGCCGCGCCATCGTCACTATCCGCTTCCTTGCCCCTATCGGATCCGGCTCAAAACACTTCCTCCGCCTCAGGATCGGCGGAAGATAGACGCCTCCTTAGTTTCCGTCCTCAAAAAGCTTCCGGACTTCTGAACCGGCAGGGGCACCGGCGCAATACCAAACAACTCGATCCTGACTCTCAGTGATAACAGTCGCAGGGAGAGGCACTTCCTGCGCGTCCATCAATTGAGGTAATCCTTGATAAGTTTGAGCTCTTGCAGCATCGGGAAGATCAGTGAGCAAATCGTTTTGCTCTTCGTAGGATTTTAGAGTTTGCGGAGATTCCTTTGGGTCGAGCGGAAAGCCGATAAAATCCACCCCACCGTTCTCTGTCATTTCTTTTAAATGTGTAAATCGGGGTTGATGCCGGACACCAGCCATACCCGTCAACATCGCCCCAGGCGGCGCCCATACCAAAACCCATGGCCTCAGTCCCTGATTCTTTTGCAATGTCTACAAAGCCCGCGTCACCCTCATTCCGGGATAAGTGATCCAGCGTCCAGTCATTGGCAACCGCGGATCAGGATCCCCATCGTTGTCAAAGTCTCCCCAAGTGGCCTAGAGGGAGTCCGCCACCACCGGCCACTCCTCCAAGCGAAACGCTCCCTCTTTAGCGACCCACAGAACCCCCAAGGGATGGGCGATTACCGAGTCTAACAGAATCTTCAAGTCGAAGAGCTTATTGTTGAGGCCTTTCAATTCCGGAGTGAGTGCAAACTCATAATAAGGGTCACCCCCAATCTTAAATTCGACTCAAATCGCTCTTCTTCTGTTTGTGGTCACTTTTCAGCTTGAAGATATAAGAGATATCCCCATTCTCACAAATGACATGCACAAAATCTTTTTAGTCACACTAAGTTACACGATCTGCCTTCCAGCAGGTGCGGCCGTTCTCTGGAGCATTGGAGTCGATGATGGTCTTCAGGATGGCAATGGTGATCCCGCCAACGGATTGAACGACGTCGCTTCTCTCAACGGAAGCGCCCACAACGTTTCCGGAGTTCGCGAAGTTAGCTCCAATAATCTTCCCGGCAATCCGGCAAACATCGGGGGGTTGGACGGAGCGGCTGATCGCGACGTTGATGATGATTACTACTTTGAAGGAGTCTACTCCACCGTGGTAGACGGAGGAGTCTACGCACCTGTCGGAATCGTCGCCGCCAGCGAATCCTTCTACGACCGTGCCATCACCGGCGGTGACCCCAACAATCGCTGGCACTTCAATGTCCCCGGGTCCATAGCGGTGACAGATGTCCTCACTTTCACGATTGATTTTCACAACCTCAGTGAAACCACCGTGGCAGACACGTCTTCTTACGACCTGACGTTCTGGGTAGATGGATCACAGATTGGCGGAATGCAAAGCCACTCAGATTCCAACATTGCAGCCGCCCAAAGCTGGGATTTCAGCCTCGCTGATCTTGGCGGTGCAGCTCAACAGGGTGCTGGTTTCGACCACTATGTCGAAGTTCGCAGTACTGCAACCGGAAGCGCTCGCTGGGCCAGCCTCGACTACGTCCAACTCGAGTCCACCTCTGGCGTTCCCGAGCCTTCTGCCAGCCTCTACCTTCTCGGTCTAGCCGGATTTGGTTTTTGCTACCGTCGCCGCAGCAAGTAAGCAAACTTAACTCAAAAAAAGCCGGACTCTCCATCAAGAGCCCGGCTTTTTTCTTGAAATTAATTCGTGAAAAACGACTTGGCGACAAAAGCAACGACGAGAACCTTGTCGAGGGTTAGGAGGAGAATCTCCACGAACTCTTCGTGATTCTTCTGCGAAAAAGAAACCTGCAAACTCGGCCGCCCCGACCTAAAACACCGGGAACTGACTCACGTCCAGCTTGTAAAGGTCATGGTGCCGTTTCTCGTCATACTCCAATCCCAACTTCAACTCGACACGCCTGACGGTGACGTCGCACTGGATTGCCCTAGCGGTGGCCTCAAGATATTCCGCAAGGGGCCCGCAATTTGGAGGCCGGCCTCCAGCACCGCTTAAATCCGTTGAATTGCACTCCGCGGCCATTCCCGCCCCTCCCCCTCTCGCAAAGATCGTATAATTATCCTGCGATGTTATTACCGACTTAGGCAAGCCCCCTCCCGCAAGAATTGTCCCGCCCTCGTTGAGATGATATTATCAGGTCTCCTACCCACCACCGCCTCCCTCCGCGGCAATCAAATTCCACAGGCCTAAAAGACAATCTCCACTCTCTCGCGAATCACATGATAATCGACCCTGATTTCACCTCTCTCGTTGGCACCGCTCCGAATCGGTCCATCATCCGGTGTGCCTTTAACGTGAAAGGACCACTGAACGAGCATCCCACTCAGACCTCTCACGCTGAAACAGGTACGGAATGAAACTCATTCTCACCGCAGACCTCCATCTAGGCCGGAGCAGCACTGGCCTCCCACCCAGCGTGTCAGCCCGGCATAATGCCACGACCTGCCGCGAGGCTTGGGAGCGAATTGTCAATCTGGCCGTAGAGGAATCTGCCGAAGCCGTCCTCGTCGCAGGAGATCTCATCGAGGAGTCACGTGCCTATTACGAGTCGCTCGGGACTCTCGTCGACGGCTTCAAGACCCTGCAGGCCCACGGAATTCATTTCTTCGCAGTTGCCGGAAACCACGATGCTCGGGCCTTCGAGAGAATTGCCATGGACTGCGCGGACATGGAGGGGATCAACTTCGTCGGCCGCGGCGGGAAATGGCAAAGGGTTGCGATCGAGAACGATGGCCGTAAACACCTCTTCATCGACGGATGGTCGTTCCCGGACCATCGCCATCCGACCGATCCAACCGACACCTATGACCTTGAGCGAAACCCGGGCGCTCCCGTGATTGGCCTTCTGCACACTGACCTCGGAAATTCGACCAGTCCCTATGCCCCCACGACACCGGGAGCCCTGCGCCGCCTTCCACCCGACTTCTGGCTGCTAGGGCACATCCACAAACCTTCAAGGTTCGATACCGACGGTGACGCCACAATCCTTTACCCCGGCTCACCGCAGGCTATGGATTTTGGTGAAACAGGCTGGCATGGCGTATGGGAACTCGCGACCGAAACAATGCAGCTGCGCCGGCACCAAACATCCACTATCCGCTACGAGAACAGCCTTCAGGTCATGCTTCGCCCGGATGACGGCGAGGAAGCGGTCTCCGCGGCCCTGAAAGAGGCCGCCATGACCCATATTTCCGACCTCCACGAGGACGAACGGGGCGCCTTGGCAGCCATCATCCACCGCGCCACCTTGCGAGGTGAATGGAAGCAGGTGGACCCCCTCGAAACCCTTACCGCAAAACTGCCGGAATTTGACCTGCCCGAACATGAAGGCCTAAAGGCCGGCTTTGACGGGCGCCTGGAGGACCGAACCGAGCTGCCCCTGAATCTCGAAAACGAGGAGCGGCGCGGCGGCGCGATCGGCCGATTGGCGGGACGACTGATCGTTCTCAAATCAGACGACTGGGAGGAGTGCTCCTGGTTCAAGGAGATCCAAAGAGAGTTGATGAAGGAATACCAAGGGTGCCGTATCGAGGGCGATGACGAAGTCAGGGACGACGGGCAGAGCCTTTTCGGTCCCCCCACGCCCAAGGACTTGCGGGGGAGCCTCGCCGCACAGGCAAGGCATCTCCTGGTCGCAGCGAGAAAGGAGGTCTCATGAACGGGGTTCCTCTCGTCATTACCAACGTCGATGTCCGCGAAGCACCCGGAATAGGGCGGGGCCTGCGCCCGCTTTCCGGGCTGACCGACGGAGTCAACATCATCCACGGCCCCAACGGGTCCGGAAAATCGACCACTCTCAGACTCATGCAGGCCTGCCTGAGTCCCGGGGGAAGAGACAATCCCCTGCGTTCCAGCAAGGATAATGTCGAGGTCCGCGTGACCGCTGGCGACACCCAGACGACCGTCGTTCTCCGGGGCCGTATTCCAGCCGAGACCCACGGGCAGACCATCGACTTCCCCTCGGGGCTGGTGAATGACACCCGCTTCAGCCTCCACGAACTTCTTAATGCCACGGGACGCGAGAATTTTGGGCAAGCAATCCAAGAAGCCGCCGCCGGCGGGACCGATCTTGTGCGCACCGCCAAAAGCCTCGGGCTCCACCACCGATCGGAGCCCCGACCGGTCGATCGGAAGGCCTTGGGAAATCTCCGCAAGGATCTCGACAATGCAATCACAGACGCCGCTGGCTGCAAAGAGAAGGAAAGAGAGCTGGCAGAACTCAAGAACGAGGCCAACCGCTTGCAGGAGGACCGGAAACGACGTGCCCTTCTGCAAAGGGCATCGGAACATCGGAGTCATCACGAGCGGACCGATGAAGCTCGCCAACACCTCGAGGCCTTCCCCTCCACCCTAGCGAACCTTACGGGCGAGGAAAGCGACCAGGTCCGTGAACTCGAGGCCGAGATCAAGGTTGCCGAGGAAGCGATCCTAAAGGCTCGCGAAGAAGCCCGACACGCGGAGGAAACCCTGACACGGACAAAGCTAAAATCGCCTCTTCCCCCGGGACTTCTAGCAAAGCTTCGCAACCTTGCGCAGACCCTACGCGATCTTGAACGGGAGCGGGAGGATCTCGCTCAAAGTCTCGCTGGGGTCCAGGAGATGGCGAAGGCCGCCCGCGCCCTCATCGGCAAGAGTTCCTCCGACAAGGACCTCCAACGCGTCGGGCCCGAGACGCTTGAGCGCCTCGAACGCTGGTGCGACAAAGTGGAATCCCACGAGGCTGATCGCCGGGCATTCGAGACACTCAAGCACCAGCTTGGCGATCTCCGTGATCCAGGTGCGAGCCAAGCTGGCACGAGTCTGAATCTCTTGCAGGAATGGCTCGCGGCAAGCAAGATAGAAGAGGCCGCCGGTGCCGCAAGAAGCACGACCCTGATTGCCGCGCTTGTCTTGGCCGTGATCTCGATAATCCTGGGGTTGACAGTAAACCCATCGCTGTTTTTCCTTCTCGCAGGGACCGGAACTCTTGTCCTTGCTTCGTTTCGCATGTCCCCGTGCCAGTCCTCCGGCATCGAGAAGAACATCCACTCAAAAGGCCTTCCATGCCCAGAGGAGTGGTCGCCCCAGTCGGTCCATGACCTCATCTTCACCCTGGAAAGAGACTATGCAAAACATCTAGAACGCCAAGGCCGTCACCACGAATGGGCCTCGCGAATTTCCGCAACGGAGAGTTCCGTCGCGGCCGCTCGGAAGCAACTTGATTCCCAAAGACGAACTCTTCACGAGGCACTTGGAATGGCACCGATCATTGGGGAGAAATGCTTCGGCCTTCTTGCTGGGGCTCTCCGGGACTGGCAGGGTTCCGAGCGCGAGCGCAGGGCGCTGGCCAGCTCACTTGAGGAAAATGAAAAATCGACCGGATCAACCAGGGAGAGGATCCGCACACAGATGGGTGCCCTCCTGCCCACGGACGGGGGCGATAACTACTTCTCCAGCGATATCGCCGGATGGGTCGAGGATCTCGAGGAACGAAACAAGATCCACGAAAGGACCAATCTCGGCCTCGCCAAAGCGGACGAAGAGAACGGGAAAGCCGGAGCGAAAATCGAAAGGAACGCGGAGCGGATCAGGAGAGTTTATCGCAACGCGGAGCTGAACCCGGGGGAGTTCGCGGAGCTCAGCAACCTTGTCTCGCAGGTTACGAGCTACCGGGAGGCCCAGCAGGACCTTCATGGACACGCAAAAGTGAACGAAGAGGCACTCAATTTCTTCAAAGAACACCCTGATCTTTTCCAGAAAAGCTCGCAGGATCTGGAGCAGATGCTGCGAATCCTCAAGGACCCGTCGGAGGAGATCCAGGCAGTTTACCAAAAGATTGGCGGTCTCGAACTCGAACTAATCAAGGCTCGCCGCTCCACCGCCGTAGAGGAGAAGCGAGGGACCTTTGAGGACCGCCGTGCCGAGCTTCACCGGCAGCGCGAGCAGCGGCTCGGGAAACTGGGAGGCTGGCTTCTGGCCGCCCAAATTCACGATGAAGTGGCCGCCGAGACGGTTCCAGAAGTGCATAAACGCGCAGACAGGCTCCTCAGGAAGTTCACCGACGGACAATGTGAACTCGTTCTATCAGACGGGAAAATCATGGCTCTGCAGCCTGGGAGAAGCGTCACCCCAGTGGAACTGGAAACGCTGTCCGACGGAACACGAGTGCAGCTCTTCATCGCCATGCGCCTCGCCTTTGTGGAGAAGGAGGAAGGGGCCTCCCGCATGCCCCTCTTCTTTGACGAGGCGCTCGCCAACACCGACGATCACCGCGCCACGATCGTCATGAAAACCCTCGCTTTGATCGCAGCGGAAGACCGGCAGGTTTTCTACTTCACCTCCCAGGCCGACGAGGCCGCGAAATGGCGGCGGGAACTTGCGAGGAGTGGCATCACTTATGGGATCTTCCCACTCCAACCGGGCGGAAATCCTCCTGCGGTCGCCGCCGCGATTTCACCCCTGCAGCGCCTCGAGTCGCCTCGGGCGGGCGAATTGCTCAAAGATTATGCGGCCCGGATCGGCCTTGCCCCCGCAATCGACCCGTGGTGCCGCGCTCTCGATGAAATCCCTCTTGCTTGCATCCTCGATAATGCGGAAGACCTCCGAAACTTCCTTGAATACGGAATCGAAACATGGGGACCCTTGTCACGAACAGGCTCCCTCGACTCGGCCTTGAGCGGCGGAGAAACCGCTTTCGAAGCGGCCTCAAAACGCGCTTCTTTCCTCCTCGAAATCGCCCAACTCTGGCAGCGAGGGCGAGGACGTCCCCTGACGAGAGCAGACCTCGAGAAAGCGGGCGTGACCAACACCAGTTCCAACAAACGCCTGAATCAGGCCTGGGCGTATGCTTTGGAATGCCACTACGACGCCGAGCGACTCTGCGATGGACTTGCCTCAGGGGATTTTAAGGTGGATGGACTCGGCCACGGCGGACTCGTAAAGCTCCGGACATACTGTCAGGAGCACGAACTCATTGTGCCAGGGACACCTCTACGAGACTCTGATCTCCGCCTTCAGGCGGCCGCGAGCACCAGTCGGATCGGCTTGCCCGAAATAGAAGCCCGCCGGTTGCTCCAGTTTTTTGAAGAACAAAACTGATACCGCCCTTCACCAACACCCCGCGAAGCTCTCGCACACCTGCACGTATCAACTAAGAAACCAGCGAGTGACCCCAAAAGCAAATGCTCCGCACCGACCATTCATCGCCCCACTCTCAAAGAGCAAATGATTCTCCGATTTCGGCTATAAAAAAGCACCGCTGGTTTCTAGCGTATGATCGTAAAAATCCACGAAAACAGGAGCCGTCTCACCGCTACGATGGCCGAATGAAACCTCTTCGAGAATATCATCTTTATCTTCAGGTCCGACAATGGCATCCCTGACCGAAGTCCATTCAAGCTCTCATCATGCCACCCGTCCACGGAGAACCGTCCCACCATCTCGCAACACCCGAGCTCGATCTCGACCTCACGATACGGGGGGGACATCTGGCCCCGCTTGTCTTCCACCTCCCTGAACGGGACGTTTCACCTTACGCCCTCGCCCCTTGGAAACCCGCGGAGTATCCGGACCAACCACCATTGCTCTCAGTCCTGCGTGGCGATTTCCTCTGCCTTCCCTTCGGAGGACAAACTGACGGGCCGCCGCACGGCGATCCTGCCAACGCCTCATGGGAGCTCCTTGAGAAATCCGAGCGCTCCCTCACCCTCTCACAAAAAGCCTCCGATTCCGGCGCGACGATTCAAAAAATCGTCGCCGTCAGACCCGGACAACATGCCGTCTTTGTCGAACACCAGATTTCCAATCTCGACGGCCACTTCAGCTACGGCACCCACCCCATCCTCGACCTTTCCCATCTTGAGGAAGGCCAAGGAAGAGTCACTACAAGCCCCTTCCGCTGGGCTTCCGTCTTTCCCGACTCCTTCGCCAATCTTGATGACGGTGAAAAACAATCACTTAAAATCGGAGCACCCTTCAACACTCTCAATTCAGTCTCTCTCGCCTCCGGCGGGACCACCGATCTCACCCGCTACCCACAACGCCCCGGCCATGACGACCTCGTCATGATGGTCAACGCAGCCGCGACCGAAGAACAACCCTTCGCCTGGTCCGCTACCGTCCTCGATGGCTACCTCTGGTTTGCCCTCAAAAACCCAAGCGACTTTCCGGCCACCCTCCTTTGGCTCTCCAACGGCGGTCGCCCCACCGCCCCCTGGAACGGCCGACACACCGGACGCCTCGGCATCGAAGAAGTGTGTTCCCACTTCTGCCACGGATTCGAGATCTCGAGAAAAGACCTTCTCCGTGATCAGGGCATCCCCACGACACGGCCATTTCAGCAAAACGAAACGGTCTTCCTCAAGATCATTCAGGGAGTCGCGGCCCTTCCCTCTCACTTCGAAGCTGTCCGCTCAATAGAACCTCTCGACGAGCACTCCGTCACCATCACAGACGAAAACGGTCTCGCCATCGAAGTGACCATCGATTGGCCCTTTGTCGCCTCTTAGTGCAGGCAGCACGATACCGGTGGGCCGTTCTCAATTCCATGAGACCCTGATTACAAAGGGGATTCATGGCTTTCGAACTCACGGCAGACACTCTCCCCATCCGCCATTCAACGTCCTCAAGCATCTTCTTCCCGCGACCATTGCAGAGGTCCCGGGATGACATGGCGCACTCGCCTACACTATCCGTCCTCTTGATAGGATTTGATTTGAGTGGCACTTGAATTTCCGCCCTGAAAAGCACTGCGGGCGTAGGGCCCCGGATTTTCACCCGTTTCCCTCCTTGCTCTCCCAAAAGCAATCCTGCAAGGTCCCCACCAACTTTAGTAAGAACCATGCTCAACAAACGTCGCCACTTTCTCAAATCCACCCTCGCCGCTGGTGTCGCCCCTTTCATCTCGGGAGGAATCGCCGGAGCTCAAATCATCGGAGCGAACAACCGCCTCCGCCTCGCCGTGGCCGGCCTCAACGGCCGCGGGAAGAGCCACATCGACGGCTTCCTCGGACAGAAAGGCGTCGAAATCGCCTACCTGATCGAACCCGACAAAAAGGTCCTCGCCAAACGCATGGATGAACTGCGAAAGAAGGTCGAAGCCAAAGGCCTGCCCTTCACCACAAAAGGAATCTCCGATGTTCAAGAAGCCCTGGGTGACAAAAACCTCGACGCCCTCTCCATCGCCACTCCCAACCACTGGCACGCCCTCATGACCATCTGGGCCGCCCAAGCCGGAAAGCACGTTTACGTCGAAAAGCCCATGAGTCACGATGTTGCAGAAGGCCGCATCTGTGTTGAAGCCCAACAAAAATACGGCGTCGTGATCCAACACGGGACCCAGCGTCGCTCCGATGCCAACATCGCCGGGCTCAGCGAAGCGATCCGCGCAGGTAAATTCGGTCGCCTCAAGATCTCTTACGGTTACTGCTGCAAACCCCGCGGCGGCATTGGCTTCAATAACGTCTCCCCTTCCCCCGAAAACCTCGACTGGAATCTCTGGCGTGGTCCCGCCCAGATCGATGACTACCACGCCAATTACGCCCACTACGACTGGCACTGGTTCTGGAAAACGGGCAACGGCGACATGAATAACCAAGGGACCCACCAACTCGACGTCGCCGCCTGGGCCCTCGATGAAGATCAAACCAACCCCACTCGGGTCATGTCACTCGGAGGCCGCTTCCAGTGGGACGACCAAGGCGAAACCCCCAACACGATGCTGGGCATGGCCGAATATCCCAACGGACAGATGGCTTTCTTTAACGTCCGAAACGTGAACTACAAAGGCTACCAACGTCAGGTCGAAAACGAATACTACTTCGAAGACGGTGGCCGCATCATCCGCAATAACTACTTCGCGCCCGGCTCTAAAAAAGGAGAACCCGTCAAGGTCCCCGCCGGCGATGTCACCCCCGGTGGCAACTGGGGTAGCTTCATCACGGCCTGCCGCGAAGGGAAACCCGAGATGGCCAACGGCAACGTCCTCGAGGCCCACTACGGCTGCGTCCTCGGCCACCTCATGAATAACTCCTACCGCCTCGGCGAAAAAGTGCCCTTCAACGCCAAAGCGGGGCGCTTCGGCGATAATACCGCAGCCGCCGAACACTTCGGGCGCCTCCACCGCATCATGGACGATGGCGTCGGCTTGCCGAAAGACGGCTCCAACTACAACGTCGGACCCTGGCTAACTTTCGATCCCAAAACTGAAAAGCACCTTGGCGATCACGCCACAGCCGCCAACGCCCTCCTCAAGGATTCCAATCGGAAAGGCTTCGAGATCCCAGCACCTGGAAAGGTCTAAATCCAAGAAGAACTCCATTCTTGATGGTCTCTCTTACAAATCTCTAAGTTGGTCCACGATCAAAGCCCGCAAAACGGCCCAATGAAGTCGCCCTCGGTGAAGGCTGCGCCTCGATTCTCAAGGGCGGCATCCACTCGATGAGATCTTAAAGAAAAAAGATCGTCCCGAAGAACCTTCAAAAACAGTCGTTTGTAAAAAGAACGATTAGAAGCAAGCCCCCTTTGACGGTCATGAACGCGGCCACGATCAAATCAGTCCCTCGAACCAAGCTCTCCTGAACTTCGATCGTTGGATTCGCTGGGACCAAAATGCCTCCAGCAGCGTTTTGAGCGTGCCCTTCAGAGCGCGCCCTTTACTCAATCGCTTCCTCTCCCCTAGATTCTTCTTCAACCTTGGAGCCGTTTTCCTGCTTTTCGGCAGAATCTTGGAGCTGCTTTTCGAGAGCCCCGATCTGTCTTTGAAGCCCTTTAATCTCTTCCTGAAATTTCTGATTTTCGAGGTTCCCAGCTACCAGCCTTTTCTGGACTTCGGCGACTTTCCCCTGTTCGGCCTCAACTTCTTTTCGGGCGATCTCCCTCTTTTTCTGGGCCTCCGTTGTTTGCTTCTGGGCTTCAGTCACTCGCGTCTGCAATTCAGTAACTTCCTGCTGAGCGTCGGTCGCCTTTTGCTGGCATTCCTTGATGTTCTTGTTCAGTTCGGCGATGTTTTTTTGAGCCATCGCAACTTTTTGCTGCTCGCTGCGAAATTGATCGGCCGCAGTCAGTGCCGCTGAATTGCTAAGATTGATGACTTCCTCTTGCTTGGCGTAGAGGGCCTCCGCCTTAACCTCCGATTTTTTAAGCTCAGCAATCGAGGCGCTCATCTGCTCCCTGATCTTCTGATTTCCGAAAGGCGTTGTGAGTTCACCAGGAGACGGCACGACCGCGTAGGCATGGACTTTTTGCCCGTAGATAAATCCGCCGTAGCCAAGTGCCGCTACTCCACCCAGGAAAAAGAAAGCATAGAAGATCCCAGAACCGTTTCTATTTCGTCCCCAAATCTTGCATAGGAAACTGAGTGCAAACGCGGCCATCGCTCCGATTCCATACCAAAGATATTGTCCCCAATCGGGTCCGGCATTCCCTTCAAGCTCCATTAAAACCAGCCCACTCACAGACGCTAGTACCGTCGTAATGACAACCCAAAAAAGAGCCAAGACGGTCACCCGCTTCCACTTTCTGAAAGACAACCAACCAAGGACTTCGACAAGAAGAACGAGTAAGATGAGCCCGAGAGGGAACATCATTAAAATGGGGTGGAGATTCCCAATCAATTGAGACCACCATTCATCTTGGGCCAGTAAATTTTGCACGAACTCCCCATCACGGAGCGAGGCAAAAGCAGCCGCAGTGGCAGCGAAAGCCAAGACCAGAATGCTCAGAAAGATCCTACCCGCATTCCCCTCCTGATTCGTTTCACTGGGGTCATTTTCTTCGAACGAGTCTTCGTGTTCGTATTTAGAGTCCGTCATCTTTTTAAAGAGGTGTTTTGCTGAAATTAGGAGATTTGAGATGTCGCAGAGGCACAGCCAGAAATCGCCAAGAGTAAGGAACGGTTCATCCGGCCCGCTCAGCTTGATCAATACTGGTCTGATTCGCTCTCGCCGAGGATAGGTGAACTTGAACACTTTAATAGGCCAAAACGATGTCTTTTAACGGTCGGCCAAAATAGCGGCCAAAGTGCCACCGTAAACGCCCGAAATCTTTCCGTTTGAGACGACGGCCAAAGTATCGGAGCGATCTTCACTTCGGCCCCGGTTTCTTCATGGATTATCACTCCTCCGATGGTGACCCAAAGTGTGTTCCTTTCATCGGCACCCCCTCAGGCGATGAACTCCGTCCGAAATCCCCACGCTCCTTTGAGTAAACCTCCAGTTGAAATTAAGACTCCTTGGTTTAAAAACGAAGGACACCCTCACTGCTTCCTTCCGCCAATCTTGACTATTCATCAACCGTGGGGCCTCTGGCTCATCTCCCGCATCATCTCTGCTCAGTTCCCAACATTTCGTCATTCATGATTTTCACTCGTATTTTCACACGCCTCCCTGCGATCGCACTGGTTCTTGCCAGTCCCACTTTCCTCGCCGCTCCAGCGATCGCAGAGGACCAAGACGCAGCGACCAAAAACCCGGCAGCTAGCCTGTATTTCACGGGCGCTGACCTCTTTGGCCTCACCGTCGCCGCCGATCCACAAATCAGCCCGGACGGCTCTGAAATTGCCTATATCCGACGGACCAATGACATCATGAGAGACCGTGCGGTCAGCTCGATCTGGCTGATCGATGTCACCAGCGGCGCAGAAATCCCGCTGGTGACCGGCGAAGGCACGCATCTCTCCCCACGCTGGTCGCCCGATGGCAAGCGACTCGCCTATGTCTCGACTGCGAGTGGCGGCGGCGCAGAGCTCCATGTGCGCTGGATGGACCGCGGGGCCAGCACAAACATCACCGCTCTGCCCGAAGCACCCGACGCCATTGCCTGGTCACCCAATGGCAGCCGCCTCGCCTATACCGCACGCGTTCCAGGCACGGCGTTTTCGCTCGGTAAGGCTCCGCCCAAGCCCGAAGGCGCGACCTGGGCTAAGCCGCTGCAGATGATCGACAGCGTCACTTACCGCCGCGATGGCCGAGGGTATGTCAAACCCGGGACAAAGCAGCTATTCCTGGTCGATGCCACCGGCGGAGCCCCGCGCCAGCTGACCGATGGCGAATTCAACAATGGCGGCACCGTGGCATGGAGCCCGGATGGCAAGACCATCCTCTATTCCGGCAATCGCCGCGCAGGGTGGGAGATGGCTCCGCTGGAGTCAGAAGTCTACGCGCTCAACGTCGCAAGCGGCGATGTCACCCAGCTTACCAGTCGCAAAGGCCCTGATTCCAAGCCGCAATTTTCGCCCGATGGTCGCCAGGTCGCCTATCTCGGCTTTGATGACCAAGGTCACGCCTTTGACCAGAAGCAACTCTGGGTGATGGATGCGAACGGAGCGAACCCGCGCCGAATCGCAGGAGATTTCGACCGCGGATTCGACGAGATCGCATGGACCCGCGCAGGTCTCTTTGCCAGTTATGAAGACGATGGCGGGTCCCGGGTGGCGCGCGTTGCCTTGGACGGTAATCTCACTCCGCTGCCCGCCAGGCTTGGCAGCACCTATTACGCGCTTCCTTATACCGGCGGTGAATGGTCAGTGAGCCAAACCGGAGAACTCGCCTTCACCACTGCCAGCACGGTGCGCCCCACCGATGTGGGGATCACGACCCCCAACGGCACGCGTCAGCTCACGCAGCTGAACGAGCTCAAACTGAGTGCGAAGACCCTGGGCGAAACACGTGAACTTGCCGTAACCGCGCCCGATGGCGTGACGATCCCAGCCTGGATCATGCTGCCGCCCGACTATCAGCCGGGAACTCGCGTTCCCATGGTCCTGGAAATGCATGGCGGACCTTATGCCGCCTATGGCCCGGAATTTTCTGTCGATTATCAACTTTATGGCGCAGCAGGATATGCCGTGGTCTTTGCCAACCCGGGTGGCTCAACCGGCTATGGCGAGCAATTTGCGGATCGGATCGAGGACAATTACCCCATCAGTAATTTCGACGAACTGATGGCCGTGGTCGATGCCGCGATCGCATCCGGCTTTGTCGACCGTGACAACCTCTACCTCACCGGCGGCTCTGGCGGTGGTTTGCTAACCAGCTGGCTAGTCGGAAAAACTAACCGTTTCAAGGCCGCCGCGACGCACAAGCCGGTCATCAACTGGATCAGTCACGCACTCACCGCAGATGCCATCCCCTTTTTTGGCCCTTATTGGCTGGGCGCGAAACCGTGGGAGGATATCGAAGGCTATTGGTCACGCTCACCCTTAAGTTTGGTGGGAAATGTCACAACCCCGACGCTGGTGCTGGTCGGTGCTGATGATTACCGCACGCCGGCCTCCGAAGCAGAGCAGTATTACGGAGCACTCAAACTGGCGGGCGTCGACACCGCACTGGTCGTCACCCCCGATTCCAGCCACAACAACCTCTCGCAAAGCCCCAGCCAGCAGGCGGCGCGGACCGCGGCAGTGATCGCGTGGTTCAATAAGTATCGCAAAGGCGATGACAAACAATAAAGACCCCTTTCTCCCCCTCTCCGAGCCCTGATGAGAAGGTGCCCCCAGATTGGCGGAACGGGACGCTTCCACCACGAGAAATGGTTCAGCGAATCTTTGTCGCGGGATAGCCTTTCCACAACCATTCCAAGGCGTGGGGAAGAATTTGCGCCTTCGCCGCGCCAAGCCCGTGACCGACATTCCGGCAGAACAGGTATTGATAGGAATATCCCTTGGCCTTGAGCACGATTGCCATGCGGTTGTTGGCCTCGACCCAGTCATGCATGTCATCGCGCATGACGTTGGGATTGCGCAAATCGCGGTCGCCCACCGCCAGAAAGATACGCAGCGGCTTGCGTGGGCTCTGCGGGATGAGTGTCTTATGAAAGCCCCAAGCGCCATCAGGTGTCTCCGCGTTGAAGGGCCACTGCTGGTTGACGAAGGTCCCCGAAAATGTCAGCACGCGATGATAGCGCTCCGGGTGATACCACGCCATGATAAGCGCGGCTGAACCACCGGAACTATTTCCCATGGTCGCCCGTCCCTCGGGATCTTTGGTCAGCTTGACCTTGCAGTTTTTTTCCACCAACGGCAGGACGTGAGTTTCGACGTATTCGGCAAACAGGCCAGACATAGTGTCGTATTCCTTACCGCGTTGGTGCCCTTGCGCATCACCACCGCCGTTAGAAATCATGATCGCGACGAGCGGCGGCACCCGCTTTTGGGCGATCAGATTGTCGAGGGTGTTGGTCAGCCTGGTGTCCCGCTTGTTGCCCTTGGGGCCATCGTGTTTAACAATGAAAGGCACTTCGGTGCCCGGCACATACTGCGCTGGAACATAAACCGTGATCGTGCGCTTGTAGTCGATCGGATGGGTCTCAACGATCAGGGTCTTAGGGTTGTTGGGATCGACCTTGCCGAAGACCTTCCTGGCAATCCCCGGATTAAGCAGCGTCCCGTCCTTGGAATCCATGATGAACTGGTGGACCTTGCCCTTCCGGACGCCTTCGACGGCCTTGAGCTCGGGGGCAGAGACATATTCAGGACCGATCAGAAAGTTCCCATCGACATCTGCTGGCGGATTAACACCGGCTTTATCATCCAACCGGGTCAATTTCGGAGACCCGGGAGCGTCGAACTTACGCGTCGGCGGCGATGTGCCCTTCTTTTTAGTCAGCACGGGAGCTTTCTTAATTGCACAGGGGGCGGAAGTGCAGAGTGCCAGGGTGATGGTGAACGCGAGAAGTCGTCTTAGTGCCATGCCTCTACCCATAGAAGTTTTATTGGCTTTGCTCAAGTTCGGATCCCCCAATTCACATGAGCCGTGCCGACTCCGCAGATCGGTTCGAGCTGGAACTCCATTTTGGTCAGACCGGATGAGCTTGGCAAGACCACCGATATCCCGGCAGCGTCAACAGCCGACGAGAAATCGCCTCGGTTACAGGCGTTCAAGACCGTGAAGGGCAAGTCCTACCAATGGCAAATGACACGCGGCGGTAAGATTACGCAGAGCGGCAAGGTGACGGACGATGAGAAGGGATTGTTAACGATTTCAAAGGTGAAGGTCGAGGCCGCACCCGCAGTGCTGGTGATTGAGTAGCGCGACTGCCTCACAGCCGTGGTCGAGCACGACAAATAGTGGCGTTCACTTCGTCATAGGAGCCACTGAACGTCGCCCTCTTGACGACTGCCGCGTCACCGACCGGGGCCGCGGCCGCGCACAAAAACGACCTCACATGAGGCCCTCTTCGTCGACCGTCAGGGCAACGTCGCCGTCCGTCAGGCCCCTAGGAAATCATTGGGAATGACTCGGCGAGGAAAACAAGCGAGCCAAACGAGCCTCGCTGAAAATGGCACCCCGCTCTCCTTCATAAGAATCATTTCTTAAGAAACGAATCGTATAAACGTTTGCCAATGCTATGGAAAGAGCCGTGAAGACGCTGAAAGGCACTTCGCATGAATAAAAAAACGACCAAAACACCATGGACAAACTCATTCGCAGAATTGCCTTAGCGGCTCTCGTCACTCCGTTCGCCTCCGCTGCGACCGTTACCTATAATTTCAACACCCCGGGAGACACCGAGGGCTTCACGGCCTCCACTTCTCCCGCAAACGCGCTCGTAACTGGCTTCAATGCCGCTCTTGGAATTAACGGATCCAGCGGTGTTCTGACCTCTTCTGATGTCAACATCGATCCTCAAGTTGGCCTCGGCGCGACAGTCACTCTTCCCTCGGGAGAAAGCTGGGCCAGCATCACCATTCGCTTCCGCCAGCTCAACCGAAACCCAGGGGAAGCAGGCGTAGCCGGTGCCCCCTACGACGGAAACGGAACGATTATCTTCTTCAACAACTCCACCCAAAACCTAGGAGTCGCCGCCCTTGCGACTAAAACCGTCAATGGCGCCGGGGGATTCGCCGGTGACACTTATAACATGACCCTCACTGGCGAGGCCGAGGCCTGGCAGGTCATGAGTATCGACCTTACCGCTGCTCCCACTCTGAACAGCGGGGACATCACCGCCATGCGTTTTGATCCAGTCGGAAATGCCGACGCTAAAAACTTCGAAATCGACTCCGTTAGCTTCCAGTCCATCCCCGAGCCCAGCTCAGCCTTTCTGACCGCAATCGCTAGCCTCGGCCTCCTGCTGCGCCGCCGCAAGTAAGCTTCCCTCTCACACATCAACCCCATCAGGCCCACGTGCTTGGTGGGGGTTGAATGCTCCTCTTACACAAACTGGCGAAACGGCGATTTTCACTCAGTTCGTTCTTTCGCGACTCAGATTAGACTCACTTACAAAAAATCGAATCTTATACTTTTGAGCACCTTCCCACCGTGCTTTTCCCGCAAGCTTCGCAAATGACCAGCCCTCCATGGAAGATGGCGCTGGGCTTGCCCACGACGATGCGAGGCCTAGCTTTATCCGCGATCACGTTACCCTCCACCGGAACACTAGCGATGCCGCCCTTCAAGCTGGGAACTCCGATATGGCAGTCCCACCCGGTAACCGCCTCGAAGCGCTCAAGGGCAACCTCGCAGGTTTCCACTCGATCCGCATCAACGATCAATCGCGCATCATCTTCAAATGGGCCAACTCCGGCCCCTCTGAAGTGTCCATCGTCGCTTACCTCAGATTAAGGTAGGAACGTCAGTTGCCTGACGTCCCCCTCGCAGATCCCTGCGTGCGGTTTTCCCGCACAGGGCTCCTCAGGTAAACGCGCAGTCCGGTTGATCAATTTTGCTCGACTTGGTAACTTC
>Ga0222650_1000608_pt1 | contig 25971 bp, 19 predicted proteins | sample AntAcemetagen367_FD_179820 | JGI IMG/M metagenome (GOLD analysis project Ga0222650, IMG submission 179820) | Saline water microbial communities from Ace Lake, Antarctica - #367 | ecosystem: Environmental > Aquatic > Non-marine Saline and Alkaline > Saline | place: Antarctica: Ace Lake... | reverse complement strand
CAAAAAGCAAAGGGCCAAAAACTTTGAAAAAAGGAGTTCGTGAATGCATTTAATAATGCGTATAGCAACGCACTCTTGACAGCAAGGATAAACTGCCATAAACCGTGTGAAAAAAATGCCTCTGACCCAACCGGAAATCCGAAGACTCGAAACCCGCTATCGCACTCTGGTTGCTCAGATTGCGAGCCTGGAATCGATCAGCCAGGGAAGCGTCATGCCTCATCCCCCGCGAGCTTGGAGATGGACAAGAAAAGTGGTCGGGAAAACCGTCAGTCGCGGATTGACGCCCGCAAGAGCGGACAAAATGAAACGGGCTATCGCCAACCAGCGGACCCTCGACCAGATCATCGACGAGATGCGGGAGATCACCCAAAAACTCATCATGCTTTCCCCTGAAACCCTCCCGTCCCGGACCCTCAAAAATCGTCCCAAACCCCGCTTAAGTTAGTGCCATTCGGGTCAGGCATGGTTTATTGACATTGTTCTTGCTTGAAGATCAAAAAACGGAAGGAAATAAGGAATGCCTCGACAGGTTCGGATTGAATACGCAGGAGCTTTCTACCATGTGATGGCAAGAGGTGATCGACGCGAGGCGATTGTCAAAGATGATGAGGACCGCAAGACGTTTGTGAGAACGCTGGGAGAGGCGGCGGAGCGGGCCGGATTTCGGATTCACGCATGGGTGCTGATGACGAATCACTATCATCTCCTGGTCGAAACGCCTGAGGCGAATTTATCAAAGGGAATGGGCTGGATGCAGAATGCCTACACGAGGCGAATCAATGTTCGGCACGGACTGTGGGGTCATGTCTTCGGGGGAAGGTACAAAGCGATTCTGGTCGAACCCGGGAACTGCTTTTGGGCGTTGCTCGAATACATTCATCTCAATCCAGTGCGAGCGGGAATCGTTCATCGCGAGGATGGACTGGAGAACTTCGTTTGGAGCAGCTTGCCGAGCTATCTCCAAGAGCCCAAGAAACGTCCCGGGTGGCAAGAAACGGCCGAGGGATTGTCGGTGGTAGGTTGTGAAGACCGGGCGGCAGGAAGGCGGAAGTTTTTGGAGATCCTGGAGGAGCGGGTTGACTGGGATGCTCCGTCAAAGGCCGGGAAGGAATTCTCCGAAGGAGAAGGCAGGCCTAAGCTGGCGGTTTTTTCGAGTTTACAACGAGGGTGGTTTTTTGGGTCGCAGGAATTTAAGGAAGATCTGCTTGAGCGTCTGAAAGGAATCTTGGCGAAGAGAAAGCCGGGAGGGGGCATGGAGGCCGAAGTGCGGAAAGATCATGGAGAGAAGAGAGGCCGCGATATGATACGAGCCGGATTGGAAGTGTTTGGAATTTCGGCGAAAGACCTGAGGACGGCGGCCAAGAGCGATTGGCGCAAAGGAATTCTGGCGGAGATGGTTCAAAGAGAAACGACGATGACACTAAATTGGATCAGTGAAAAGTTGGTGATGGGGGATCGATCGAGTTGCTGTCGAATTATACGCCGGACACGAGAGGGAATGAAGGGTCAGAAGGAGTGGCGTGAGTGGCAAAGGAAGATCAAAAAGTCAATAAACCATGCCTGACCCCTCTTCCCTCTGACCCCTCTTCCCTTTCCTCTGGAAGCGTTATGAAACGTCACATCCAGGCAGGGCGCGAATTGATTCTGCGCCACGGAGCTTCCGTCTTGCGCAATTCACTGGCCACACAAATTTCCTGATTTCCAGCCTTTCCACGATCAACACCAGAACCATGACAACCACGACCCAACCTCATATCGACACCACCGACTGGGCATCTCTGAACGATGCGCAAAAGATCAAACACCTGGAAATCGAAGGATACACCGTTATCCCCGATCTCCTGGGCCCGGACGAGATCGCAGCCATCAAAGAAGAACTCGGCAAACTCCCAACCAAAGGTTCCGACTACAGCGAAAACCAGCGAGGGTTTCATGATGTACAGTGGACCGATTCACCGCATTGCATCAACCTGATTGCGCGGCCGACAACGATCGCCTTTCTCGATAAACTCTTCGGGGATGAGCTGGTTTGTACGTCCTGCATTTACGCCTTATCTCGCCCCGGCCATCCCGGAATCGCAATTCACACCGACGCCCAGCCTTACGGCTCAAAAATCTTCGGCATGCAGTCCAGTGCCCCCAGATTGGTTCGCGTCCTCTACTACCTTGATGACCTCACTCCAGAACGCGCTCCATTAAAAGTGATTCCGCATTCCCACCTCTCTCTGCACGCGGATGGCAATCCTTATAGCCGTTACCTCTCCCATCCCGAGGAGGTGATGGTCACATGCAAGGCCGGTTCAGCCGCAATAATCAATCAAGCCGTTTTTCATGCAAATTTCCCAAATCGCAGTACCGAAGACCGCTCCCTGCTTGCCATCGCCTATCGTCCTGCCTGGGCTGGACCAAGTGCCGAAGTGGAAGATTGGCCCGCCCATAAAGTTGAAAAATTGCCGCCCAATGTTAAACCGCTCTTTAAGAATCTGAATACCCGCAAGATCAACTTTAATGTAGAAAATCGAGCTGATGATATGCCCACTTCCGCTCCCGGCATCAGTCCCAGCCGATGGGATGTTTGAGGCTGCAATGAACTGAAAAACCGAAATGAACCACCGAGTTTACGGAGGACACAGAGTGGAAATTGGGAAAAATAGTCGAGGTGTGAATAATTATAGGAAATTTTGAACTTTTTCCTGTAAAATGACGCGCTATTGATCGATTTATTTTTTGTAGATCCTACTCTCTGTGAACTCTGTGGTTAATCTGCATGTTCCAATTTTGGATGAAGACTCTTATGCCGGAGCTCCCCGATCCTCCGTGGGAGCAAAAGGGAAGGCGGCTCAGGCGTTTGACTGCCGGCGCCGCCAGAGCACGAACGGCACGCACACGAAATACATCGTGATGCTATAGACCGCCGCCGGGACGGTCTCCGGGGGGAGGATCTGCCCTTCCACCCCGGCAATGATGCTCCCCACGGCGATCGCGAGCGTGCCATTCTGCACGCCGGTTTCGATCGAGATGGTCGTCGCGTCACTGCGGTCGAGTCCGATCGCTTTGGCGGTGGCTATTCCGGCGCAGAGCATCAGAACGTTTAAGAGCACCGCTACCGGACCGAGCGTGCCGAGATTGCTGGAGAAGACCTCCCAGTTCTTGGCCAAGGCTGCTATGATGATTAAGGCGAATAGGACGACTGCCGCTCGCGAAATACCCGGCGCGATCCTCTCGACGAGTGCCGGTGCCTTTGCGGTGAGCGCCATCCCGATCGCCACCGGCACGGCGGTAATCAGGAACATTGTGACCCCTAGCTTGATCGTATCGACTCTCGGCCCACTATCGCCCATGAAGTACCCCACGCTGAAGGCGACGAGGAAAGGAACGGTCAGGATGGACAGCAGGCTGGTGATTGCGGTGAGCGAGATCGAAAGCGGCACGTTCCCGCCTGCGAGCTTGGCGAGGACGTTGCTAGTTACGCCGCCGGGGCAAAGCGCCAAGATCATGAGCCCGACAGCGAACACTGGGGACAACCCGAAGGCTAGAGCGAGACCGAACGTTACCAGCGGCAGCAGCACCATCTGGTTCATCAGGCCGGTCCCAAACGCAACCGGGAACTTCAAGATTTGCCCGAAGTCCGCTTTTCGCAGACCGAGGCCGAGCGAGAACATGATGAAGGCAAGGACGAGCGGGAGGGCAATTTTTACGATCACGGTTGCTCTGTGGCCATCTCAGCCTGGGAATAGGGGTCAGCCATTTAATATTGATATTTTCTGAATCGCGTTCGCCTGGTTCCGTGCACTTCGGCTGACCTTCATCCGTGTTCGTGCTTGTCCGGCCAGTCGGCTCGTTCCTGACCGCGTTCCCATATTCAACTTCTGAGCAATCCCGTCCGCTCACACGCCTCTCCCAATGTGCGCAAAAACGTCCCCCGGTCTGCGTCGTCTCTCACAATGATCCCCCGCCGGTTTCCGCGCGCCATCACATGGTATAGCGCTCCCTCATATTCGATACGGATCGACCGCGGCATTCGGGTATCATCTTCGTATTCCGAGGAAATATCAATATTAAATGGCTGACCCCGATTTCCCTCGCAAACTTGGCGGGGGCACTTTTTGCCATGTTGGCAGTAGCGGTTTGGGTCGGGAGGCAACCGGAGCGAAGCTGGGTAACGTCGAACATCGAATGTTCAGCGTTGATCGTCGAACCGGGAATGAAGGATCGGGGTTTGGGCATCAAGGGCCTGATGCCCTCCAGCTTTTGGGTTTGTTTGGTTATGAGCGCGGTTTTTGCCGGGATGATGGAAATGACGGCTTCCCGGGGAGCGGTGGTCGCTCTAGGGGCGGGGTTCTTGGTTTTGTTGTGGGCGGCAGGATTGCCTCGGCCCCGAGGTCGGCAGATGGCGGGAATTTTTGGGGTGCTGGTGGCTCTGGGTGTGTTGGTCGGCTTTGGCCGCATGGGAGAGCGGGTGGTTGAATCATCCGGGGAAGATGGCTCGATCACCAGCCGGGTGGAGATTTTTAGGGTGGACGAGGGTGTTCAGGTGGGAACCGAGAGACCAAAAGTTTGGTGTTTTGCACCGGATATAGCAGTTTTGGGTAAGGCCTATGGGAAGGCGATTCGGAACCGAGAATCGGTTGGGGCGGCCTGGGACATGGAGGAGATTCGCAAAGCCTTGCCGTCCGAGATTGTTTTGTCTGGCTCAGCGCCGATCCCTGCGGACGATAGATTCTCTCAGTCCTGTACGGTCACTTGGTTAAATCCTCCAGCCCGACTCGATGTGGAGCAACAGCGGATTTTGGAAATGGCCGCCAAGAAAATTATTATTTGGGGAGAACATCGCTCCGATGCCAATCCGAGTAGACTGAAGGCGTGGTTTGAGGGGCTTCCGGGCGGGCAATGGATTTTTGTCCGGGGCAGGGGGCTTTTTTTGGGTGCCTCGCTTGGAGGTCAAGCGGACGCTGAAGCAGTGTTTTCAGCTAGGCGAGTCAACGCTCCCCCCCAAGCCATGAGCAATCCGAAGGCTCACTGGGACGTTCGCACGGCTCGCAGACCTTCTTTCCATCCTTCCCAACCTTTGCGTGAGTCCTCTCCTGCTCCCTTTAATGAGTGTCCTTGACGTGAAAGACTTGTGGGAAAAATGTTTGCACGGTAATTTCCCCGCTCCCACAACGGACAACCAATGAGCCCTATGAAAATTTATTTGGACGGAGAATTTTACGACAAGGAAAATGCCAAGATCTCGGTCTTCGATCACGGCCTCCTCTACGGAGATGGCGTCTTCGAGGGGATTCGGTTTTATCAAGGGCGGGTTTTCCAACTCGAGGCACACATCCAACGGCTTTTCGATTCCGCCCGGGCAATTTGTTTGACCGTTCCCATGGACAAAGCCGGGGTGACCGAGGCGGTTCTTGAGACGATTCGGCAAAATGAACTCCAGGACGGCTATGTCCGGCTCGTGGTCACCCGCGGATGCGGCGACCTCGGACTGAACCCCGCCCTCTGCCCCAAGGCGACGATCTTCATCATTGCGGCGGCGATCACCCTTTATCCGGAAGAAAATTATCGCAACGGCTTGAATGTGGTTACCTGTGCGACCCGGCGGATTCCGCATGGAGCTCTCAGTCCCATGGTCAAATCGCTCAACTACCTCAATAACGTTCTCGCCAAACTTGAGTCCCAGCAAGCCGGCGCGGGCGAGGGCCTCATGCTCAACGAACAGGGGTATGTGGCGGAATGTACCGGAGACAATATTTTTACGGTAAAAAATGGCCGTCTCTCCACCCCGCCGATTTCGTCCGGAGCGCTCGCCGGGATCACCCGCGAGGTGGTTTTTGAGATCGCGGCCTCCGAGGGACTTACCCTGGAACAGCCGGATATGACCCGTTATGACATCTACACGGCGGACGAATGTTTCCTCACCGGAACGGCTGCCGAGATCATCCCCGTCGTCCTTCTCGATAACCGGGTCATCGGCGATGGCCGTCCCGGACCAATCACTCTTCGGTTGACGGAGAAATTCCGCAAGTTGACAGAGGAGACAGGTACAGCGATTTATTAGGACTATGCAATGTGATGTCTGCCAGCAGGAAACCGCGACGGTTTTTCTTACCCAAATTGTGGGCGGCAAAATGCAGAAAGTGAACCTCTGCGAAAGCTGTTCCAAGGAAAAGGGTATCAATGACCCGACCGGCTTTGCGCTGGCCGATCTCTTGCCAGGCATGGGCGAGTCCGAGGAATACGAGCGCACGGAGACAGTTTTGAAGTGTTCTGTCTGCGGATTCACCCAAGGCGAATTCAAGAAGGCCGGGCGCCTGGGATGCAGTGCCTGCTACGACGTCTTCACCGAGGGGCTCGAGCCCCTTCTGAAAAATGTCCACAAAGGCAGTGAGCATATTGGCAAGGCGCCTGAGAGTTTCCGCGAGACCAGGGTGCAGACCGAAAGACTCAAGACGCTGCAGACCGGCCTCGATCGGGCGGTCAAGGCGGAGGAATTTGAAAAGGCGGCCAACCTGCGTGATCAGATCCGCCAAATCGAAACCGGATCCCAAGTATGAAAATTAACCGAATCACCGCCAACACCGGAGAATGGTTGAGCGGCAATGGCCCGCATCGGAATATTGTCGTCAGCAGCCGGGTACGCCTGGCCCGCAACTTGCGGGAGAAAGCTTTTCCCGGCTGGGCGAAAAAAGCCGAGCGGATCGAGGTGCTCAAGGTTGTCCGGGAGGCGGTGGAAAATCTTTCCCAGATGGACGAACCCATTGCGGAAAACCTGGAAGCCTTGTCGCCGCTGGAGAAACAAGTTCTGGTTGAACGCCATCTCATCAGCCGGGAACATGCGGCCAAGGGCGTCGGTAGTGCGGTGGTCATGAATAGCTCCCAGACCTTGAGCTTCATGATCAATGAAGAAGACCATCTCCGCATGCAGGCCATTGCCAGCGGTCTCCAATTGGAGAATGTCTTTGCGCTCATTGATGCGGCCGATACCGAATTGGAGCCGATGCTCGACTTTGCCTTTCACGCCCGTCTGGGCTATCTGACTGCCTGTCCGACCAATGTCGGCACCGGCATGCGGGCCTCGGCCATGTTGCATTTGCCCGCCTTGGTCATGAGCGATCAAATGAACAAGATCATCAATTCGGTCAATAAGATCGGTTTGGCCGTGCGGGGATTGCATGGCGAGGGCTCGGAGGCGATGGGGAATCTTTTTCAGGTCTCCAACCAAACCACCTTGGGCGAAACCGAAGCCGACATCATCGGACGGCTCAATAAAGTCATTCTCAGTGTGATCGAGCATGAACAAAATGCCCGCGCCGTCTTGCTCGAACGCAAGGCGATCACCTTATTGGATCAAATCGGCCGGGCCTATGGCGTCATGTGCCATGCCCATTCGGTCAGTTCCAAGGAAGCGCTCAATCTGCTTTCCGTGATTAAGCTCGGGGTTGATCTGGGAATGTTTCCCGAGGCCCATCGCCTCCCGGTGGACGCCCTCTTTATTGAGACCCAGCCAGCCCATCTGCAAAAAGGCGCTCAAGCGCAAAAAATGACCGCCGAGGACAGGGACTCCTTGCGCGCGGCCCTGATTCGGGCCAAATTAAGGGACGTTCCTGAACCTGATTTCGCAAAAATTGCGGTAAAGACTTCGGACACACCTAAAAATGATGAATAATTTCACACCCCGCGCGCAACAGGTTCTCGCTCTAGCTCGTAAAGAGGCAGATCGTTTTAATCACAATTATGTGGGAACCGAACATCTCTTATTGGGTTTGATCAAATTGGGCCAGGGAGTGGCTGTGAATGTCCTCCAAAAGATGGGTCTGGAGTTGGAGACCGTCCGGACGGAAGTCGAAAAGCAGGTGGGTACCGGTCCCGAGACCAAAATGATCGGCAATATTCCGTACACGCCTCGGGTGAAAAAAGTCCTTGCCCTCGCCGGGAAGGAAGCCAAGGCATTGCAACACTCCTATGTGGGCACCGAACACATCCTGCTCGGTTTGCTCCGCGAAGGGGAGGGGGTCGCGGCCCGGGTTTTGAAGAGCCTGGAAGTCGATATCGAACGCACCCGGAATGAGATCCTTAAGGAACTCGATCCCAATTTTTCTCCGCAAGAAGATGGCGAAGGCGTTCCCACCGAAGCCGGTGGGAAAAAAGATAGCAAGACGCCGGCCTTGCGGGCCTTTGGGCGGGATTTGACCGAAGTGGCCCGGAAGGGCGAGTTGGACCCCGTGATCGGTCGGTCTGACGAGATTGAACGGGTGATCCAAATTCTCTGCCGCCGGAAAAAAAACAATCCGGTGCTCATCGGCGAGGCCGGTGTGGGCAAAACCGCCATCGCGGAAGGTCTCGCTCAGGAGATTGTCGCTGGCGAAGTGCCCGAAATTCTCCACGACAAAAAGGTCATCACTCTCGATCTCGCTTTGATGGTTGCGGGGACCAAATACCGAGGTCAGTTCGAAGAGCGGATCAAAGCGGTCATGGACGAAATTCGTCGGGCCAAGAACGTAATTCTCTTTATTGACGAACTCCACACGATTGTCGGGGCGGGTTCGGCCGAGGGGGCCATGGACGCCTCTAATATCATCAAACCAGCTCTTTCCCGCGGAGAGATGCAGTGCATTGGCGCGACAACCCTGAACGAATATCGGAAATACATTGAGAAAGATGCCGCCTTGGAACGTCGTTTTCAAACCGTCAAAGTCGAAGCTCCTAGCGTCGAACAGACGGTGTTGATCCTCAAGGGACTTCGTCCGAAATACGAGGCGCACCACAAGGCAAGGATCACCGATGAGGCACTCGAGTCTGCGGCCAAACTTTCCGATCGCTATTTGACCGGACGCTTCCTGCCCGACAAGGCGATCGACGTGATGGACGAGGCGGGATCCCGCGCGCGCATCGCCTCCATGACCCGCCCGCCTAATGTGAAGGAGATCGAAGCGGAGATCGAATCGATCCGGGAGGAAAAAGAAGTCGCCATCAAGGCGCAGGATTTTGAAAAAGCCGCCTCCCTCCGTGACGGTGAGAAGCAGACTAAAGACCGGCTCGATGGGATTTTGTCCGAATGGCGGACCAACAAGGAAGAAAAAGAAGTCGTGGTCACCGATGACGACATCATGGCCGTCATTTCCAAGTGGACCGGAGTCCCTCTGTCCCGGATGGAGCAGAAGGAGACCCTGAAACTTCTGGCCATGGAAGACGATTTGAAGGGCCGGGTCATCGGCCAAGACGAAGCCGTCATTGCCATCAGCAAGGCGCTCCGGCGGTCGCGGGCAGATCTCAAAGATCCCCGTCGCCCCATCGGTTCGTTTGTCTTCCTCGGCCCGACCGGGGTGGGGAAAACCTTCCTTGCCCGCACTTTAGCGGAATTTATTTTTGGCGACAGCGATGCCCTCATCCAAATCGACATGTCGGAATACATGGAAAAATTCACGGCCTCCCGGCTGATTGGATCGCCTCCCGGCTATGTGGGGTACGAGGAAGGCGGACAACTCTCGGAAGCGGTGCGCCGGCGTCCGTATTCAGTCGTGCTCTTCGACGAAATCGAAAAAGCGCATCCCGATGTGATGCACCTTTTGCTCCAGATCCTGGAGGAAGGGACGGTCACGGATTCGCTGGGCCGGAAGATCGATTTCCGGAATACAATCATCATCATGACCTCAAACGTGGGGGCGGAGTTGATCAAAAAGCAAACCTCGCTCGGCTTCGGAGCGATCAATGAGGCTCACTCGCATGACTCCATGCGGACCAAGATCCTCGACGAGACGAAGCGGGTCTTCAAACCCGAGTTCCTCAATCGCTTGGATGACATCATCGTCTTCCACACTTTGACGAAACCGGATCTGGTCACCATCGTGGACCTCGAGATTGCCAAGGTTGTCGAGCGACTCAAGAGCCGGAATATCCATCTGACTCTCGATCCGTCTGCCACGGAGTTCCTCATCGAAAAGGGATATGATCCCGAATACGGAGCCCGTCCGATGCGCCGTGCGGTCGAGCGGCACATGGAAGATCCCATTGCGGAGGAATTGCTTCGCGGACTGATCAAGCCTGGCGACACCGTGATGGTGAAACGCGATGGCGAGAAGTTGGGGTTTGTTTCCCATTCCCGGGAAGAAGAACCCAGCGAGGCGACCACGAATTAGCGCTGGAGCGGTTTCAGATTATTGGTCGCCACCCGATATCCGGCAAGTTTCTGCTTGTAGGGCCTCTTCGCGCAAACGCGTTCCGGCCGGAAGTCAGGTGGCCTGAAGCTGCTCAAGCGGTATGCGTCGAAATTCCTCCACAGAAATCAGTTGGGGCTTTTCATCTGACGGATCGTCACTTTAACGTGGAGCCGTGACTTCAGACACTCTCACTGCTCAGGAAACCAACCGCGTCGAATCCGACTCCATGGGACCGATCCCGGTGCCCAATGATCGCTATTGGGGCGCGCAAACCGCGCGCTCGCTGATCCATTTTGATATTGGCGAGGATGTGAAACCGCCCGAGTTGATCCGCGCGCTGGGGATTTTGAAGAAGTCTTGTGCCATGGCCAATCGGGACCTGGGCAAGCTGGAGGCCTCCAAATGCGACCTCATCACCCAGGCTGCCGACGAGGTCATTGCCGGCACGCTCAATGACCATTTTCCGCTCCGGATCTGGCAGACTGGGAGCGGGACCCAAAGCAACATGAACGCCAATGAGGTTATTGCCAACCGGGCCATCGAGATGGCGGGCGGGGTCTTGGGTTCAAAAAAACCCGTCCATCCCAACGACGACGTCAACATGTCGCAGTCTTCCAACGACACTTTTCCCACCGCCATGAATATTGCGGCGGCTTGCGAAGTCGTTTCCCGTCTCCTGCCCTCCGTACGGGGACTGCGCGACACCTTGGATGCCAAGGCCCGGGAGTTTTCCGATATCGTCAAAATCGGGCGAACCCATTTGCAAGATGCCACCCCTCTGACCCTCGGACAGGAATTTTCCGGCTATGTCGCTTTGCTTGATCAGGACCTCGTCCGGGTCGAGCACTCGCTTGCCGGCCTCTATGCCTTGGCCATCGGGGGCACCGCGGTGGGCACCGGGTTGAACTCGCATCCGGAATTTGGCGACCGGGCGGCGGCGCATATTGCCTCCGAAACCGGGCTGCCTTTCGTGGCGGCCTCGAACAAATTTGCGGCGCTTTCCGCCCACAACGAATTTGTGTTTGCCAGTGGGGCGCTCAAGAGCTTGGCCTGTTCCGTGATGAAGATCGCTAACGATATCCGCTGGCTGGCTTCGGGACCTCGTTGCGGATTGGGTGAATTGACCATTCCGGAAAATGAACCCGGTTCTTCCATCATGCCGGGGAAAGTGAATCCCACCCAATGTGAGTCGCTTACCATGGTGGCCGTTCAAGTGATGGGGAACGATGCCGCCATTGGCTTCGCCGGATCGCAGGGCAACTTTGAGCTCAATGTCTTTAAGCCCCTGATCATCTTTAATTTCCTCAACTCGGTCCGCTTGCTGGCCGATGGCTGTGAATCGTTCAATGCCCATTGTGCCGTCGGCATCGAGCCCAATCGGGAGCGGATCGCCGGGTATGTGAGGGATTCCCTCATGCTCGTGACCGCCCTCAATCCCCATATCGGCTACGACAAGGCAGCCGAGATCGCCAAAAAGGCACACAAAGAGGGGACCGGCTTGAAAGAGGCCGCCCTGGCCCTTGGACACCTCACTTCCGAGGAGTTTGACCAATGGGTTCAAGCGGAAGAAATGACTCATCCCTGAATTAATTCAGGCCTGAAGCGAAATAATTAATGACAGGCGGGGCGGCGGGAACGAAAATTGTCTCCGTTCGTCCTGATGTGTTTTCTGGACCCGGATGCCGAGGTCTGATCTCGGAAGAAACCTGACCAATGAAAAAAGCCACTTTGAAAACCACCAAAACCACCCAATCGCTTTATGATCCCGCCCACGAACATGATTCGTGCGGGGTCGGGTTTGTCGCGCAGGTCAATGGGCGCCGCTCGAACCGCATCCTTCGTATGGGCCTGCGGTCGATTTGCAATTTGATGCATCGCGGCGCTCTCGATGCTGATGCCAAGACCGGTGATGGGGCCGGGGTCATGACCCAGATTCCTTATAAACTCCTTGTGCCGGAAGTTCTTCGGATGGGACACACCCTTTACCAGGAGAGTGACCTCGGGATCGGGGTGATGTTTCTACCGCATGACAATGCCTATGCCCAGGCCCGGGCCAAGGCCATCACTCAAGAAGTACTCGAAAAACGGGAACTCTTCCTCTTCGGCTGGCGAGAAGTGCCTATCAACTTGCGCGTTTTGGGCGAAAAAGCCCAAACCACCCTTCCTCGGATCGAGCAGGTTCTCATCGGGAAGCCCTGGGGGATGACGGACGACGACTACGAACGGCGGTTGTTTTTGGCTCGAAACGAGATTGAGGACATCGCTGCGGCGGACAAGATCCAGAATTTCTACATTCCGTCTTTTTCGCACCGGACGATCGTTTACAAGGGGCTTTTGGTCTCGTCATCGCTGGAGAAATTTTATCCAGATTTGTCCAATCCGGACTACGAAACCTCGCTTTGCGTTTACCACCAGCGCTACAGCACAAACACCTTTCCAAAATGGCCGTTGGCCCAGCCGGTTCGGATGCTGGCTCATAATGGCGAGATTAATACGGTCCAGGGCAATCGCAATTGGACCAGTGCCCGCGAGGCCGAACTGCAAGCCGATTTCTGGGGCGCGGACATGGAGCTGATCAAGCCGATCATCCAGCCGGGCGGGTCGGATTCCTCCAGTCTCGACAACTTGCTGGAAATGCTGACCATGAGCGGCCGCAGCATCCTCCATTCCATGACGATGTTGGTCCCGCCAGCCTGGCGTTCGGACCAGAGGATTTCCAAGGAAGTTGCCGATTTTTATGAATACCATCGCTGTCTTTGCGAGCCTTGGGATGGTCCGGCCGCGCTGTGTTTCACCGACGGTCTGACCGTGGGGGCCTCGCTCGACCGGAATGGTCTCCGGCCAGCCCGTTACAAACTGAGCGATGATGGAGTTTTTTGTCTCGGATCCGAAGTGGGGATCTCCGGGATGGAACTATCCACTGTCGTGGAAATGGGACGTCTTGCTCCCGGCGAAATGATTGCGGTGGATACGGTGAGCGGGAAACTTCTGCGCGATGCCGACATCAAAGCCGGCCTGGCTGCCCGTCAACCCTATGGGGAATGGCTGAAGGCCAATATCGTTCGTTTTGACGCGGTCACGGCGGAGGAATTGTCCGAGCCGGAAGGCGATCTCGACATTTTGGGACTGACCCAGCAGCAGATTGCCTTCGGGTACTCGGCCGAAGAACTCGAGATGATTTTGAAGCCCATGTTCCGCGATGGTGCGGAGCCGGTGGGTTCCATGGGCGACGATACCCCGCTGGCAGTTCTCTCGCTCCAGCCGCGGTTGCTTTATACCTACTTCAAGCAGCACTTTGCTCAGGTCACGAATCCGCCGATCGACCCCATCCGCGAGAAGTTGGTTATGTCGCTCTACACCGTGATCGGTCGCCGGGGCAACCTGCTCTCCGAATCGCCGGAACATTGTCGGCAGGTCATGCTGGATTCACCCATCCTCCTCAATGCGGACGTGGAGAAACTTCGAGCCATCGGGGGAGATTTTCCCGCCACCGATGTAGCTTGTCTCTGGCCGGCCGCAGAAGGTCCGGAGGGCTTGGCCCGCGCTGTCGAGCGCATTTGTGCCGAGGTGGAAAAGGCTGTCGATGCGGGGACCCGGATCATTATTCTCTCGGATCGGGGAGTTGATTCGGCCCAAGTTTCGGTGCCAATGTTGTTGGCCATGGGTGCGGTTCATCATCACCTTCGGGTGGTGGGCAAGCGGATGCGCGCCAGCGTGGTTTGCGAAACCGCCGAGGCCCGTGATGTCCATCAGGTGGCCTGCCTGATCGGATACGGTGCCAGTTGCGTCAATCCCTACCTTGCCTTTGAAGCTATTCGGGAGTTGATCGACAAAGGCAAGCTGGAGGAAAAGTTTTCGTCCTTGGCCTTGAATTACAAGACGGCCTTGGAAAATGGCTTGCTCAAAATCATGTCGAAAATGGGCATCTCGGTCGTGAGCAGCTACCGGGGGGCCCAAGTTTTCGAAGCGATTGGGATTTCCACCAAGTTGGTTGACCAGTGTTTCACCGGGACCGATACCCAGATTCAGGGCGTTGGTTTTACAGAAATCGCGACCGAGAGCCTGACCCGTCACACCATGGCGTTTTCTGGCGAAGTGCCGGTCGAGGCGGGCAAGTTGGCCGATCCGGGCGTCTATCGTTTCCGCCGCGGCGGCGAACTTCACGCCGTCACCCCACCGGTGATTCAGAGTTTCCATGCCTACGTCGGCATTAAGGGGGCGGACAAGGCGGGCAAGGCGGAGGACTACAAAAAGTATGTCGATGCCGTCTTGTCTAATCGTCCTCATTCGCTCCGTAACATGATGGAAATGTCTCCAGCCTCATCCGGACCGGTGCCGATCGAGGAAGTCGAACCCATTGAAGAGATTCGCCGTCGTTTCACCACGGCAGGGATGTCCCTGGGGGCGTTGAGTCCCGAGGCCCACGAAACCTTAGCCATCGCTATGAACCGGATTGGTGGAAAATCCAATAGCGGGGAGGGCGGCGAGGATGCCGCCCGTTTCAAACGCCGAGAAAATGGAGACTGGGCCAATAGTGCGATCAAACAAATTGCCAGCGGGCGATTCGGAGTCACGGCGGCCTATTTGGCCAGCGCCAAGGAAATTGAAATCAAGATGGCCCAGGGAGCCAAGCCCGGCGAAGGCGGGCAACTTCCCGGCCACAAGGTCAGTGCCTACATCGCCAAGCTGCGTCATGCCGTTGAAGGCGTGACCCTCATCTCCCCGCCGCCGCACCATGACATCTATTCGATCGAGGATTTGGCCCAGTTGATTTATGATCTCAAGCAGGTCAATCCTCGGGCTCGGGTCTGTGTGAAATTGGTCGCGGAAGCCGGGGTGGGGACCATCGCGGCCGGGGTGGCCAAGGCGCACGCCGATATTATTCTGGTCAGTGGCCACGAAGGTGGCACGGGAGCCTCTCCGCTCAGCTCGGTCAAAAACGCCGGTGGCGCCTGGGAAATGGGCGTGGCCGAGGCCCACCAGGTCCTCATGCTGAATGGACTCCGCAACCGGGTCACCCTGCGAACCGACGGCGGAATGCGCACCGGTGAAGATATTGTCTATGCGGCCTTATTGGGCGCGGAGGAATATAACTTCGGCACAGCGGCCATCATTGCCACCGGTTGCGTCTATGTCCGACAGTGTCATCTCAACACCTGCCCGGTGGGAGTCGCCACCTTGGATGACCGCCTCCGGGCCAAGTTCAAAGGGAAGCCGGAATACGTGGTCAATTTTTTCAATGCCGTCGCCGGCGAAGTCCGCGAGATCATGGCCCGCCTCGGGTTCCGCACCATCAACGAAATGGTCGGGCAAACTTCCTGTCTCCAGCAGCGGGTACTGCCGGATCATCCTAAGGCCAATACCCTGGATTTGAGCCGTCTCCTCGTCGATGTGGCCAAAGACGATCCCACCGCGCCACGGCATGCGACCCGTTCCCGCAATGACGGACCGGAAGACCGCACCTTGGACGACCTCATTCTCCAAGATGCTCGCGATGCCATCAACGACAGTCATCCCGTCACTCTGTCCTACAAGGTGACCAACGTGAACCGCTCCGTTGGGACCCAGGTCTCGGGGGAAATCGGCTACCAACATGGGGCCGCAGGCTTGCCCGCAGGCACCTTGAATTTGAATTTCTCTGGCAGTTGTGGCCAGAGTTTTGGAGCCTTTCTCACCCCGGGGGTGCGTCTGGCCCTCACCGGCGAGGCGAACGACTATGTTGGCAAAGGCATGAGCGGCGGGGAGATTATTCTCAAAGCCATCTCGCCACGGAAATACATTCCTCAGGACTGCATTATCCTAGGAAACACCGTCATGTATGGAGCCACCGGAGGCAGTCTCTTCGCCAATGGGCGGGGCGGCGAACGCTTCTGTGTCCGGAATTCCGGCGGCACGGCTGTGGTTGAGGGCGTGGGCGACCATTGCTGCGAATACATGACGAACGGAACCGTAGTGGTCCTCGGACCGACGGGGAAAAACTTTGGTGCCGGGATGACGGGTGGTGTCGCTTTTGTGCTCGATCAGGAAAATGCCTTCCTCGAGCGCTACAACCCGCAGCTCATTACGCCGGAACGTCTCTCCCATGAGAGCGACATTGCGAAGCTGAAGGACTTGATCGGACGCCATCTCGAACTGACCGAGAGCGATCTCGCCAAGGAGATTCTCGGCGACTGGTCGAAATTTGCCGATCAATTTTGGAAAGTCTGCCCGACGGTTCCTGCGGCAAAGAGCGCGGTCGAAAAAGATGATGACGACGGCGAAGAGTCCGATGGAAACGTCATCAACGAGAACGTGACCGCTTCGAAATAGGTTCGGACCTCCTGATCCCGGGGAATCGCGATGAGTCGATGTTGGAGTTCCGCCTTCAGGCGGCTCGGGGTTCGGACCGGCTAAAGCCGGGACTCCGTGCGGGCGGGGCATCGGTTTTCCTCGCCCCATCTTGTGATCCGGGTGACCTTAGGATGTCTGAGGTTAGCCGACCTTATTTTTTCCTGTGTCTGACCGTTTTCGTCAGTGGGCGTTTTGTTCCGGCCCAGGCCGCGCTGACTTCCGCGGTCCCGGCATCCCGGCGGGGTGGATATATGAGCCGCGTAACCTGCCCCCGGGATTTTTGCTCGGGCTTGGCGGCCATTCTAGCGGGAGCGGTGGTGGAACTCACTCCGGAAGGACTCCTGCACGTCGATCGCGTGGGATGGCTGGCAGCGGTGGTCAGTTTGATCAGCATTTGGTTGATCAGGCGGGTCCGGAATGTCTCGGAGGTTGAGGCCGTCCGGACGCCCGCAGCTCCCTGAAGACTTATTTCGGATCGGCGACGAAGAGGGTGTGGGCCGCCCGTTTGGCATGGACATACGCTTTGGCGGGGACCACTTGGACGTCGAAACCTGATTTGCCGAGTCTCTTGGCAAACGCGGGATCGGGGCTTGCGGACCAGAAGACGACTCGGCCGCCCGGTTTGAGCGCGCGGGTGATGGCGGTGAGCCCCCGGCGGTCATAGAGTCGTTGGTTGTCTTTTTGCACCATGGAAGTGGGACCATTGTCCACATCGAGAAGGATAGCGTGGTAGCTCGCCGCAGGCGCTTTCGCAATGAGGGCGAAGACGTCGCCGATGATGATTCGGGTGCGACGGTCCTCCATGCTGGCACCATTGACCTCATGGAGGAAGGTGCGATTCCATTCCTCCACTTCTGGCAAAAGTTCAGCCACATGGACCTCGGCATCGCCTCGGACGAGGGCAAGTGTTTGTTCGAGGGTGTATCCAAAACCTAATCCGCCAATGAGGACCCGGACTTGGGGTTCTTTGCACAGGTTCACACACCCCAGACGGGCCATTTCCCGTTCGGACTCGGGCGCATTGGTGGCCATGAGGGGCTCGCGGTTGATTCGCAAATAATAATGGGTGTCTTTGTGATGAAGACTGAGTTCGGTCCCGTCGGGGGTCGTGACTTGGGCAAGAGTGATAAGCGGTTTCATAGTAAGCAAAAAAGTCAGGCGGCGTGGCGGGCGAACCATTGGGCGAGGAGGGGGCGCAAGGTGCGGTTTTCGGTCACCTCGTAGCGGGTCGGAAAGTGGGCCGCGGTACGGACAAAAAGGTCTTTCTCCGTGGTCAGGGCATTGTAGATCGCGAATTGCCCGGGCGGAGGGACGGCCGGATCAAATGTGGCCGCCGCGACGAAGATAGGAATTTTGATCTGCCGGGCGGCAATGGCGGCATCGAAATAGGCGAGGACATCCATAATTTTCGGATGTTGCGGCAAATATTGGCGCACCGCTTCGCCGCTGCCGACGCAGGGGAGTTGCACTCTGAGAGGATGATTGCCGAAGCTGGGGATATCGAGAAATCCGCTTCGGAATCGATCGTCCCATGGCAGGGCCAAGGCCCCGATGCCGCCGCCAAAACTTCCCCCATAATAACGAAGGTTGGACTTCGCTTCCGGGCAGAGAGCGAGCAACGCCGAGGCGGCGCCCCAAAGGTCGGCCGTCGAGCCTCGGTGGGAATAGGTTTCTCGGTGGGCGATACCGTGAAGAACATGCGCGGAGGCTTCCCCCGGAATCTCGGGATGACGGGAAAGGTCAAATCCCCGGGCGCAGGGAAAAATGGCCGGAGCGGCCGGTCCCGGCAATTCATACTCTGGGCCGGAGCGGCCGCCATATCCATGTCCAACGACCCACCCGCCGCAACTGGGCGAGGGGACTCGTGGTCGGGTGAGCCAGGCCCCGATGCGGACGCCGTCCAAAGAGTCGAAGGCCACTTCAAAAAGCTGATAATCCTCGTGAGGGCAGGGGATCTCCCGGCTGGTCAAATTGAGATCGACTTGGCGGGAGTGCTCATAGGTCAATTGCCAAAAGCCGGAAAAATCCGCTGGTTCGGGGGGGATGCCCACGCTTCGTAATTGATCCAAATCGTATCCGTAGGTCGGATCGAAAGGGAAATCGTGGCGAAGATTGGGTTCTGGCATGTCGGGTGGCAGTAGAGCGCCGTCGCCGTCTCGTCGAAAGAACTTTCTCAGGAGCTCAATGGAACTTGCGGGGAGTGGGCGCTTGATGGAAGAGTGGGCAATGAACGCATTTTTTCAGGATCTGGGGCGGACGGTCTTAGCGCGGTGGAAACGGGTTGATTTCTCGTTGCCCGAGTTTCCCATCATCGCCCAGGAGGCATTGGAAAAATTGCCGCCCGCCGAGCATGTGGATTTGCGGGAGTTCCTCTGTGAGTTTCTCCGCAATGACGAGCAGCCCATGCAAACCGACTCGGGATTCGGCCAACCGGAGTTGGTTGTGTATGACCATCCCCGATTTTATATTCAGGTTCTCTTTTGGTTGGATGGAACCACCGCCATTCATCAGCACGAGTTCTCCGGCGCCTTTCATGTCATGGCCGGATCGAGCATCCACGCTCATTTCAATTTTGAAAACTTGCACCCCATCAACCCGCACTTTCGGGTGGGCGATGTGCGGATGAAGACGGTCGAACTTTTGGAGACGGGTCGCACCGTGCCGGTCTTCTCGGGTCCGGAGGGGATTCATTCGCTTTTCCATTTGGAAACGCCTTCGGTCACCGTGGTGGTGCGGACGCAAAATGATCCAGGCACCGGACCGCAGTTTAATTATCTGCCTCCGCATGTGGCCGTGGATCCGGATTTTAGTGATGCCCTGACGACACGGCGGAAACAGTTGCTCGATGTGTTGGAAATGAGCGGAGATTCGGCTTATCCAGAATTGGTTCGGGAGATGCTGAACGAGTTGGATTTCGAACGCGGCTTCTACATTTTGCAACATTGCCGGCCCCACCTCTACAGTTTGTGTCTCTGGAATGAGATGCTGGATCTCTTTGCCTCCCGCCATGGCGAGCGGGCCTCCGGCGTGGCGGCGAGCTTGGAGGAAGCGGCCCGCCGGGATGAGATTAAGGAATTGCGGAGCTCGATCACCGCACCGGAGCTTCGATTTTTTCTTGCCCTGTTGCTCAATGCTCCCGCTCGGACGGATTTTCTCGCCTTAGTGAAACAGAGGTTTTCCGACATGCCGCCCACGAAAACCGTGATGAGTTGGGTGGAGGAATTCGTGGCAGTTGACGAATTCGGGATCTGCATTCTTGATGCCCGCTTCCCCGAGGAACTGGATGTTCCGGAAGAGGAGCAGCCTGAGGTGATGCTGATGGCCTTCCAGTATTTTCTCGAAGAAGGAGGCGATCTTCCTGCCGGGCTGAGTTCGTTCTCCGCCAGTGAGCAGAAAATGCTACGCGCCGCGTTCGAGTCATCGAGCCTCGGGATTTTGCTCGCTTGAGGCTAGAGGCGGCAGTTGATGATTGAGCGTTGATGGTTGAGAGAAAGAAAATGAGCAACTTTCCACTGCGCGATTTCAAATGATTGGACCAAGACCAATCGGATAATGTCCGGGCCGCGGCCAAGATCATTCCCAGAAAGCCGATCGTGGCGGAGGTGGGGCTGTTGTTTCCCAAGTGAGGAAAGATCAGGCGAACGCGGTCTCACCGTGGGGGCGAGTCTTCCCGGCGTCCCGGGGGCAGGAGGACGGCGCCTTTCACCAGACGGCAGAATTCTTTTTTGCTAATCTGGTGATGGGTCCCATCGCAACTGGTGGGATCGAGGAAGGACTTGTATCCGACTTCTTTCCGGTTCAAGTGGATGATGCGAAGGTATTCACCGCCAGCTTGCCAGGTTTGGTTTTGTTGGAGTTTCATGAAAAAGAAGCGGAATGGGGCTTGGTCGGGGCGGCGGTGTTGGTTCAAAGAAAAGCCGAGGGGAATCATGGGGAAGTTCTTATGGGAAACAAGCCGGGAAACCGGGATTTATCGAATGTGTCTATTTCGGTGGACGCTCGGGTCCGACGCAATGGCGGTAGCATCGAAAGTGGGGGCGCAGATATTGAACTGTGCCATTTTTAGCGGCATTGTGGCGCAATAGATGGTTTCTTATGCGCCAGAGTGGCCCAAATAGCAGAAATGCCGCATTTACGAGATCTTCATAAAACGCTTTTTATTAGGCAGTAATGAGATTTTCATTCATTCGGTATAACTCTTGCTTAAAGAATGGCTGAGGAAATTAAGAATTATGTCAAAGATTTTAGGAATTGATTTGGGCACCACAAACTCCTGCATGGCAGTGATGGAAGGTGGAGAGCCGGTTGTATTGGAAAACTCGGAAGGGGCCCGGACCACACCATCGGTCGTCGCGTTCACCAAGAGCGGGGAACGCATTGTTGGCCAAGCCGCCAAGCGGCAAGCTATCACCAACCCGGAGAACACCGTTTTTTCGGTCAAGCGCTTCATGGGTCGGAAGTTTTCCGAAGTGAGCGATGAGCAAAAGCGGGTGCCATACAAAGTAGTCGAAGCGGCCAATGGCGACGCGCACATCGAAGTGGATGTCAACGGAGAGAAAAAGCGCTTCAGCCCACCGGAAGTGGCTGCGATGATTTTGGGCAAACTCAAGGCGGATGCCGAATCCAAGCTCGGTGAGAAAATCACCCAAGCCGTCATCACCGTGCCTGCCTATTTCAACGATTCACAACGGAATGCGACCAAGGACGCCGGAAAAATTGCCGGCCTGGAAGTTCTCCGTATCATCAACGAACCAACGGCGGCCTCGCTTGCTTATGGACTCGACAAAAAAGCGGATGAGAAAATCGCGGTTTACGATTTGGGTGGCGGAACCTTTGATATCTGCGCCCTGGAAATTGGCGACGGGGTCTTTCAGGTCGCGGCCACCAATGGCGACACCCATCTGGGCGGAGACGACTGGGACAATCGCCTGATGGACTGGATCATCGATGAATTCAAGAAAGATTCCGGCATCGATCTGAGCAAGCAGCCGGATGCGGTCCAACGAATCAAGGAGGAGGCGGAAAAAGCCAAAATTGCCCTTTCGTCCACCCAAGAATTTGAAATCAACCTGCCGTTCGTGACTGCGGATCAAAGTGGCCCCAAGCACATTCAGAAAAAACTCACCCGGTCGAAGCTCGAGCAACTGACGGATGACCTTTTCGAACGAACGATCAAGCCAGTCAACGATTGCTTGAGTGATGCCAAGTGGACGGCCAGTTCGATCGACGAACTCGTTCTCGTCGGTGGCATGACACGTATGCCCAAAGTGATTGAGACCGCCCACAAGTTGGTCGGCAAGGAACCCCACAAGGGAGTCAACCCCGACGAAGTGGTGGCCATTGGTGCCGGCATTCAAGGCGGTGTGCTGGCGGGCGACGTCAAGGACGTGCTTCTGCTCGACGTGACGCCCCTCTCCCTCGCGATTGAAACCGCCGGCGGCATCGCCACGGCCATGATCCCTCGCAACACCACCATCCCGAGCCGAAAGTCGCAGATTTTCTCGACCTATGCGGACAACCAGCCCGGCGTGGAAATCAAAGTTTTGCAGGGTGAGCGTCCGCTCAGCCGCGACAATAAACAGCTGGGTACCTTCCATCTCGACGGAATTCCACCGGCTCCCCGGGGGACGCCTCAAATCGAAGTGACCTTCGACATCGATGCGAATGGCATCCTCAATGTCTCGGCCAAGGATATTGGAAGCGGCAAGGAGCAAAAAATCTCCATCACCGGATCAAGCGGTCTGACCAAGGACGAAGTGGATCGGATGCAAAAAGAAGCTGAAAGCCACGCCGCCGAAGACAACAAAGCCAAGGAATCGATCGAACTTCGTAACAACGCCGACAGCTTGGCCTATCAGTCCGAGAAGCAAGTCACCGAACTGGGCGACAAAATCGACGAAGACAAAAAGAAGACGCTGGAAGAGGCCATTGCCAAAGTCCGCGAAGCCCTCAAGGGCAGCGACAACGATGCGCTCAAAACTGCCTTCGACGAACTCCAGACCAAGTCTCAGGAGATCAGTGCAGAAATTTACAAAAAAGCCGCCGAGGCTCAGGGCCAACCTGGAGCCGAAGGCGCCGGGGGACCTCCTCCGGAGGGAGCCGTCCCGAAAGAGGCGGCCAAAGATGCCGACGTCGTGGACGCCGAATTTGAGATGGTCGATGAGGACAAGAAGAAAGACTGATTCTGAGAAGTCCTTGAACTCGAATTCGATTTAGAAACCAATTTAGCAAAACTTCCCGGCTCCACTTTTGGAGCAGGGAATTGTTAAAAACCAAACCAAACCAACACAAAGGAGAAAAGCCGACTATGGCCAGTGTAAACATCAAACCTCTCGGCGACCGGGTGCTCGTGCAGCCGCTCGAAGAGCAGGAAGTCAAAAAAGGCGGAATCATTATTCCCGATACTGCCAAGGAAAAACCCCAGGAGGGGAAAGTTGTCGCTTTGGGAACCGGCAAACGTGATGAGGACGGAAAACTCATCGAGTTCACCGTGAAAAAAGGGGACAAAGTCCTCATTTCCAAATACGGCGGAACTGAAGTCAAATTCGACGGCGAAAGCTATCTGATCATGCGTGAGGACGACATCCTCGGCATCCTCGGCTAATCCGTCTCAACACTTAAAACTTAGAACTTAAATACTATGGCAGCCAAACAACTCTTATTTGACGAATCCGCCCGGCACGCATTGCTGCGCGGCGTCGAAAAACTGGCCCGCACCGTCAAGGCGACTCTCGGGCCGTCCGGACGTAACGTCATCCTCGACAAAAAATTCGGCAGTCCGACCATCACCAAAGATGGTGTCACTGTCGCTAAGGAGATCGAGCTCGAATGCCCTTATGAAAATATGGGTGCTCAGCTCGTTCGCGAAGTCGCGAGCAAGACCTCCGACATCGCCGGTGACGGCACCACGACGGCCACTGTTCTCGCTGAAGCGATTTATCGCGAAGGCCTCAAGAACGTGACCGCCGGAGCCAATCCGACCAGCCTCCAACGGGGCATCACCAAGGCCGTGGCCGCGATCACCGAAGAACTTGCCAAGATCAGTAAAAAGGTCAAGGACAGCTCGGAAATCGCCCAAGTCGCAACCGTTTCCGCTAACTGGGACGTCACCATCGGCTCGATCATTGCTGATGCGATGGACAAAGTCGGCAAAGACGGCACCATCACGGTGGAAGAAGCCAAATCGATCGAAACTACTCTCGACGTCGTCGAGGGCATGCAGTTCGATAAGGGCTATCTTTCCCCTTACTTCGTCACCAATGCGGAGAGCCTCGAAGTCAACTTCGACAGCGCTTACATCCTCATTTTTGAGAAGAAGATCAGCAATCTCAAGGATATGCTGCCTCTGCTCGAGAAAGTGGCCAAGAGCGGTAAGCCGTTCCTGATCATTGCGGAAGACGTCGAAGGCGAAGCCCTCGCGACTCTCGTGGTGAACAAGCTTCGTGGCACTCTGCAAATCGTTGCCGTTAAGGCTCCTGGTTTCGGAGATCGTCGCAAGGCCATGCTCGAGGACATCGCTGTTCTCACCGGCGGGCGTTGCATCAGCGAAGACCTCGGCATCAAGTTGGAAAACCTCACCCTCGAAGACCTCGGCCAAGCCAAGCGCATCATCGTGGACAAGGAAAACACCACCATCATCGAAGGCGAAGGCAAGAACTCCGACATCCAGGGCCGGGTCAATCAGATCCGCCGTCAAATCGAAGAGACCACTTCCGATTACGATCGTGAGAAGCTCCAAGAGCGTCTCGCCAAACTCGCTGGTGGCGTTGCCGTCATCAATGTGGGTGCTGCGACCGAAACCGAGATGAAAGAGAAAAAAGCCCGCGTCGAAGACGCCCTCCATGCGACCCGTGCGGCCGTTGAAGAAGGGATCGTTCCCGGCGGTGGCGTTGCGCTCGTGCGTGCCCAAAAGGCCCTCGATCGTCTCGTTCTCGAAGGTGATGAATCCATTGGCGTCGCCATCGTGCGTCGCGCCATTGAGGAGCCTCTCCGGACCCTGGCGAACAACGCCGGCAAGGAAGGTGCGATCATCGTGCAAGAAGTCAAAAAACGCAAAGGCAACGAAGGCTACAACGTCGCGACCGACACCTACGAAGACCTCGTGAAGGCCGGCGTGGTCGATCCGACCAAAGTGACCCGCAGTGCGCTGCAAAATGCTGCATCCATCAGTGGATTGCTCCTGACCACCGAGGCGCTCGTCACCGAGCTCCCTGAAAAGGACAAAGCTCCCGCCATGGGTGGCGGCGGCGACATGGGTGGAATGGGCGGCATGGGTGGAATGGGCGGCTACTAAGCCCCTTCACCTCGCTCAACGCGAAACTCAACCGAACAGCCGGGTCCGCAAGGACCCGGCTGTTTCTTTTGGGGGGAAAGACGAAAAATTCTCATCTTCCTCGCTTGCCAAGTGGCTGGGAACACCTTACTCTGCGCATTCCTTTCCAAGGGCTGGATAGCTCAGTTGGTAGAGCAGAGGACTGAAAATCCTCGTGTCGGGGGTTCGATTCCCTCTCCAGCCACCTTCCCGAATCCTCGCTGAACCGTTTAAGTGAAGCTTCTGCGAGTAATTTTAAAAATGGTGGGATTTAGACCAAACAATGGGGATGAGGTCAGTTTGTTGGGTTATGGTTAGCCGCATTGAGCGATGACGCGCAAGCGGTAATTGTAGAAGTTTCTAAAGCCGTAAGCGCGGCGTTGAATGAGCTTCATCTTTCTGTGGAAGCCTTCGGTGATGCCGTTATTTTTTGTAAAGCGCCACATGGTGACGAGAGCGTCTCGCCACGAGTGGAGCGTTTTGGCCAAGCGGACGAGGGGCTCGAACGCGCTGAGCCGGAGTTCATCAATCAGGGCAATGAGGTGGCGGATATGGCCGCGACAGGCACGGGCAGTCTGGTGTTTGAGGCGGAGCAACTCCCAGAGTTCAGGCATTTTGTCATAGATGGTGTTCCGCGCCGAGAAAATCACTTCACCTCAAACTTTTCTCACACGGGGTTCACCGAATATTTACGTCAAAACCGAGATAAGCCCCACCAGGAGAGCAGGTTGGCCCTGGCAGATATCTTGTAACGCATCGGGAACACTACATTCTGCAACCTGCTTGTCAACAGCATCTTGCTCACGGCAGGTCTCTTGTAACGTATCTTTCCTCCCAGATCTCTTTTTGCGCCAGTAGCCCGGATGCTCCCTCCGCCATTGCTTCACTCGCTCTCCATTTTCGAAGCCTCGAAAGTAATTTTTGTTCTCCGGCTTCCGCACCCATCGATTTTGACTGGCCGCTTTCGACGCCTGCCGACATCCCGGCTTTCCGCAATAGCTCTGCCGCCCGCGATTACGGGGCTCGTAAATGTGTTGTTCCCTGCAATGCTGTAGCCTGTCGCGATAATCGCGGGGATTCTTGGCGAGATAAAGTGTGGGGATGAGGGATATATTTTCACACTTGGAACGGAGTTTTTCAATTTGGGAACGTGGGTTCTGGGTAAAACAACGGGCT
>Ga0222650_1000604_pt1 | contig 26080 bp, 23 predicted proteins | sample AntAcemetagen367_FD_179820 | JGI IMG/M metagenome (GOLD analysis project Ga0222650, IMG submission 179820) | Saline water microbial communities from Ace Lake, Antarctica - #367 | ecosystem: Environmental > Aquatic > Non-marine Saline and Alkaline > Saline | place: Antarctica: Ace Lake... | reverse complement strand
TGCCGAAAATCCTACAGAAAGTAAAAGGAAGACGAGGAAATAAATTTTTTTCATGGCGTCAAATAAATCAACTTTTAGTGGGTTGTTATATAGAAAGCAAAGCTATCATTTTTAGAAATGATGCAATGTAATTCTTACAATTACGAAAACACTCACTGTTTCTGTTGAAAACCAAACCAAAATCTACTAAGGCAATGCTGGCTACAAATCCACGATTCCTACTTTTACCCCTTGAATGGAATATTTAAACGAACTGAACGTAGAACAGCGTAGGGCTGTTGAGCAATTGACTGGACCCGTAATGATTATTGCTGGAGCCGGTTCTGGAAAAACAAGAGTACTTACCTACCGAGTAGCACATCTTATTAACAGCGGTTACGATCCATTTAATATTCTTGCCCTCACCTTTACAAATAAGGCGGCCAAAGAAATGCGTTCACGAATTGAGAACATGGTCGGTAGGGAAGCAAAGAATATTTGGATGGGAACATTCCACTCTGTGTTTGCAAAAATTCTGCGGTTTGAAAGCGAGCGAATCGGTTACCCATCAAACTTTACCATTTACGACTCGGCCGACTCGAAGAATCTGATAAAAGCCATTCTTAAAGAGGAGTCGTTGGATGATAAGACCTACAAACCAGGCTTGGTTCTAAACCGTATTTCTGCAGCCAAGACCAATCTCATCTCGGCCAATGAGTATCTAAAAAATGATGAGCTGACTACAGAAGACCGAATGAGCGCCAAGCCGAAGTTGGGCATCGTTTACAAGAAATACTCCGATCGACTTTTTAAGTCGGGAGCAATGGATTTTGACGATTTGCTTTACTGGACAAACGTGCTACTTCGAGATTTTCCGGACATTCTGAATAAATATCAGAACCGTTTCAAAGCGATTATGGTGGATGAGTATCAGGATACGAACTATTCGCAATATCTCATTGTGAAACGACTAGCTGCAAAGTTTGAAAACATCTGTGTGGTTGGAGATGATGCTCAGTCGATTTACGCTTTTAGAGGTGCAAACATTGAAAACATCCTCAACTTTAAGAAGGATTACCCGGACGTAAAAACCTTTAAGCTTGAGCAAAACTACCGCTCTACTAAGCATATTGTAGCCGCTGCAAATGGGGTAATAGAACACAACCAAGACAGACTTAAAAAAACTGTTTGGACCGGAAACGAGGATGGTGAAAAAATACCAGTGATTCGGAACCTAACGGATACCGAAGAAGGTATGTCAGTTGCCCGTTCCATCTTTGAAACCAAGATGAATGAGCAAGTTCAAGAAAAGGATTTCGCCATCTTATATAGAACCAATGCGCAGTCTCGATCAATTGAAGAGGGCTTGCGTAAGATGAATATTCCTTACCGGATTTACGGAGGCCAAAGTTTCTACCAGCGTAAGGAAGTTAAAGATATGGTTGCTTATTTCCGCATGGCTATCAATCCACAGGATGAGGAAGCTTTAAAACGAATCATAAATTATCCCGCGCGAGGAATTGGAAAAACGACATTAGAAAAAGCAATTGTATTAGCCAATGATTGGAACAAAGACCTTTGGTCTATTGTAAGCGACCCGCAAGTTTTGAACTCGCAATTTAATGCTGGAACGGCTAAGAAATTAGACGTTTTCGCGAACATGATTCGCAGCTTTCAGGTTCAATTACGTACGACAGATGCATATGAACTGGGTTCAAAAATTGCCTCATCATCTGGTTTGCTTCGCGATTTACATGCAGACAAATCTCCCGAAGGCGTTAGCCGATATGAGAATATTCAGGAATTGCTAAATGGATTGAAAGAGTTTGTAGAAGATGTTCCGGGCGAAGACGAGGTGATTGACGAGCCAGAAGAAAAAACGTTAGATAAATTTACAGCCGACATCGCTCTTTTGACCGATGCAGACAAGGACAACGACCCAGAGAATAACAACAAAGTTTCGTTGATGACAATTCACGCATCAAAAGGGCTAGAGTATCCTTACGTATATGTAGTAGGACTAGAAGAAAACCTTTTTCCATCTCAACTCTCATTAAGTTCCAGACCTGATTTGGAAGAAGAAAGAAGGTTGTTTTACGTGGCTTTAACACGTGCCGAAAAGAAAGTAAGCCTGAGTTATGCCGTAAGCCGGTTCCGATGGGGAAACCTTGTGCATAGCGAACCTAGTCGTTTTATAGACGAAATCCCAGAAAAACACCTAGACGTAACCTCTTCAAAACCAAGCATTAGTGAAAATTCCATACCTTCACAAACTTGGAATAAAAAGCCACTTTTACGAAGAACAACTAATCAGCAAGGAACCGTGAGCAGAACAGATTTAAGATCAAAAAACCTAACTAAGTATGATGATAGTCGCGAACCAGGCGAATTAGACACTGGTGGCGGAACAAGTGAGCATGTGGCACGGATGATAGTTGGCACTGCGGTGATTCATGACAAATTTGGTAAGGGTGAAATCATTGCAATGGACGGTGAGGCTCCCAACATTAAGGCTACGGTTACATTTCAAGGTGCTGGAAACAAACAGCTTTTATTAAAGTTTGCCAAACTCAGAATTGTGGGTAAAGCAAAGCCAAGCAATAGCTAGTATCTATAATGGATGAAATCTTCAATGATGAAGAGGTCTTACTCAAACTAAAAAACAAACGAAGGTGGGCTGATATACTCGAATCCGCCTTTTTGTTTGCCTTTGCGTACCTATTTCTTTATGTCCTTTACGACCTAGCCATAGCTGTTACTGCTGCGCATTACAATATAAAACCTACGCTTTTCTTCGACTACATTGGTTTTGGAAACAGCTCTGCTTGGTACCCTAGGTGTGTAAAAATAACATACTCAATTAGCATTGTAGTTATGTTTACAACAGGCATTGGCTTCTACGCTGCTTATCTCAAGATGAAAACTGCAGCAATTCCGCTTAGGCTAATGCTTATCTGGCTGAGCTTTCTCTCTTTCATTATTATTTCGCAACGGATGATGGGTGCTTTTTTTGCTTCAGATTTTCAGTTCCGAAGTCTTGACGCTCTAGGCCTAGAACTTGGTATTGTAGCGGCTTACTTATATATGACTACAGCAGGAAAAGTTGCGATGGCTTTTTTGGGGTTTCTTCTTTCTGTTATAATAGGGGTTTTGTATGCAAAACCATTGCTACAAACCGCCACCTCTGTTTACCAAATAGATATCCCTCAGTACAGACAACGATTTCTATTGCATCATTTAATTCTCCCGCCCGCAATTGGAAGCGTAATCATTACACTTTCTGTTTTCCCAATGAATATTATTCCGAACGTACTGACATTCATAACTACATCTATTGGTCTTTTGTCCATTTGGTTCTTTGCAATGAGGTCTACTCAATTGATACGAAGACAGACCGTGTCTAAATACTGGTCAGTTTTTGGTTTTCTAATGTTTGCACTTATGATTTCATTAGTACACACTGTTTTAAAAACAGGAATACCGATCCCGCATCCAGGGTTCTAAATAATCATACTAACCTGCATTCAATCTAACGGACGTGGGTCGGTTTAATTAGTTTTTCGCAGCAAGTTTGCATCAAACAAAACGCTAATTCTGGATAGACCGCGCCAAAAGCGTGACACTGGAATTGAAGCTGTTTAGTTTAGTCTATCTATTCTTAAATCCTAACGTCAGGTTAGGAATGAAAAACCAACCGGGACTACAACTTAAGTGTATACTGTAGCGTAAAGTTTCTTGGCGCTTCCATAACTCCTGGACGGATAGAATAAAATTCATTAAGGAAGTTTTTAGCTATAAGACCTACGCTTGACTTTTTAGAAATATTAAACAATACTCTAGCATCCATACGCCAAACCCCATCTGTTTTGAGCTCACGGTATTCTGCAAACCCAGGAAGAAGAGCTTCAAATGGAGCATCAATTCGGCTCATATAGCTATCGTACTCTACTGCATAGCCAAGAGTAAATTTCCATAAATCCATTTCAACATCCGCTTTGAAATTATGGGTTATCCTGTATTTTAAGATACTCTCAGACTCATTCAGAGGTTGAACATCAACGATACTTTGAAAGAAGTTGTCCATATAAACGCCTACATTTCGTTGTGTGGTATCAGTCTGTAGGTCCGCGGGGTAATTAAAAGTATATCCAATAAATACGCGCATAGGAATTGGCCCCAAATTGCCATCACCTGTTAGCCCAAACTCAACACCAGCAATCCTTGCCTTTGAAACATTAAACGGTTTAAACCCTAGAATACCAGTCTCGTCTCCAAAGTCGTAAATACCTATGGTGTATTCAATCATATTATTAAACTCCATCCAAAATAGGGCAAAATCGAAGTAGGCATTCCACCCTGAAACTCTAAAGCCTTGTTTGACTGCCAACTCAGCAGACCATCCATTTTCTGATTGTAACTCTTCATTTGGAAGAATTCTAATTGGCCCTAAACTAGCATCGATAAACTTTTCGCCAACACTTGGAAAACGGAAAGATTGCCCATAAGAAGCACGAATATTGGTTTTGTCAGCTACTTTGACATTTGCCCCAGCTCTTAAAATTGGCAATGAGGTTTCATTTCGCAGCGTAAGCACATTATTCCATTCATTTCTTAAACCGACAAGAATAGAAACCCGGTCGAGAAACCTTTTTTCAACCTGTGCAAAAACAGAAGGATTGTGCGTAATAACGTTACCTGCCTCCGGGTATAAACTGCTAAAACTCCAGATGTATTGGTATTGAACGCCTGCTGTAACCCTGAACTTATACTTGAATTCGTTCTGAAACCTGTAATCAAAAAACATGACGTTTGAAGCTGAAGGGCCTTCCCAATCATTATCTCGCCTTTCAACCCGGTAGTAACGCGCCTTCAAAGAGTGTAATCCCGTTTTTTCACCTGAATACTGAATCCAAGGATCAATATTTAAGAACAGGTATTTATCTGCAGAAGATGTTCCTTCTAATGGCTTGTAGGCTCCTGCCAAATTATCTGCCCAAAGCACAAATCTCCCAGATTGCTGATACTGAGTCGATCCATTTAAACCATAAGATAATCCCTTAACCTTGCGATTAGTAACCCGTGTCTTCAAATTGACCCTGAAAGCCTGACGGCTACCTTTTTCTAAATACGTATAGTCAGAGCTGCCGTGTGCTCCCACCACCACATCAACATTTTTCACCTTTTGTCGATGCGAAAAGAATACCCCAGTAAAAACCGGGCTTGTATTCTTGTCCCACCACCTAGCCTCCTCCAGCGATGGGTTGGTATAAATACCTTGATAAATTCTAAAAGTCGTCTCTGGCTTTTCTGTTGCCCAACCCGTTCGAACATGGATAACTCCATTCATAGCACCAGAACCATACAACACACTTGATGAACCTTTGACAACTTCAATCTGCTTAACGGTTTCCATTGGTATGGAACTCCACTGAATATCCTTTAAATCCCCTGTAAGCATTGGAAGATCGTCAACTACCAATTGCACTCTACTTCCAACTCCATAACTAAAACCACCACCACCACGAATGGAAGCCTGGCCATCCAGAATTGTCACACCAGGAACTTTGGCCACGGCAGCTCTCAAATCTGGAGATGCAGTATTTTCAATAAGATACTCCTTAATTACATCAACCGAAACCATCTCCTCACTCACCTTCGTCTCGAACTGGCTTCCAGTAACCACCACCAAATCTAGTGTGGTGCTTGCAACTGATAGCTTTGCGTTAAATTCAACCGTCTCTCCTGCTACAAGTGTAAATTTCTTCGTAAACGACTGATAGCCAATAAACTTATAGGTAATCGTTTGCTCGCCCTCAGCAAGCTTAAGACTGTATTCACCATCAATATTTGTTGTAGACCCAACATTATCTTGATTGTAAATATTGACCCCAATCAATGTTTCGCCATTAGACTTATCATTAATCTTTCCTTTGATGGTCTGAGCTTCAGTCAACAAAGTCGACAGAACAAGAATGGAAGCTAAAACCGGAATAATATTTTTCATGTTGAATACAATTGGTGCGCAAGTTAGACATCCCAAATGACCCCTCAATTGACGTATACCACATTTTACCAACCTTTGATTCTTAGTAATATTCAATACTGATTAGTTGTTTTACAATACAATGTTTCAATTCCCGTTTGAAAAAAAATGTAGATTTACACGCATCCAAAAAATTGACCATTTAAGCACAGCATAACTGATGAAGAATATTGGCAAAAACATAAGCGATTTTATCTTTCCCGCCCTCTTAATAATTAGTGGACTCCTTATCCTGTTTTACTCTCTTTTTGGAGGTCAAAATGGATTTTGGATTTTAGGAGGTCTCCTTATTCTCTCGGTAGGATTGTTTTCCGTAGGAATGAAGCTTGGAATGCTGAGTAATGGAATTCAGAAAGTGTTATTCTTCGTTTTCCTTCCCCTCGCCTTTATTACGGCTTACTTCGCATACCGTTCAATACAAGCTCCTATTGAATTTAATGTTGAGAAGACAAAGCGTTATGCTAAAGTTGAAACCAAACTAAAGACAATTAGAGATTGGCAATTTGCATACAAGTCCGTTTATCGTGCTTACGCTTCTAATTTTGACACACTCATCACGTTTGTAAATATAGATTCTTTTACAGTAATCAAAGCACTGGGAACAGTGCCTGATACTCTTACAGAGCAACAAGCAGTTGACATGGGGCTTGTTACCCGTGACACCTTAATGGTTAGCGTAAGAGATTCCCTTTTCAAATCAGTTGGTGACATAAATGATGTACGATTCATTCCTCCGGGGAACACGCAAGAGTTCACAATGGAAAGCGGCATGGTGGAAAAAGGACAAGTAATGGTTCCTGTATTTCAAGTTGTTGCTCTTAACAGCTATATCTTTGAGGGTATCTTACCAGAATACTACGAGCCTCAAAAAGACCTGCGAGTTGGTTCTATGACTGAACCATCAACAAGCGGAAACTGGGAATAAGGATTTGTCCTCTCCGCTTTTCAAACAAGAGTTTTATCTGAAGGCCGATAATGAGCAGGAATCTGCTCAGAGCGGCCTTCTCTCTTTTGCGGACATTTCTCGCTCTAGTGTTCAAATCCTAAAGCGAAACAAGGCTTTTAAAGCAATTGAGTTTGCTTCATTTCAATTTCCATTTTCGGCCGACAACAACTGTTGGTCAAAAAACGTTTCTGAACTGATTAATTCAGATGACTTCACGTCTTTTGTTGCCGATACTGAAGTAACTTTCTCAATTTCTGATTCTAAAAAAACGCTTGTTCCTGCTTCACTTTATTCTGAAAAAGAAAAAGCCAAGAGCTTAGAATTCCTATTCGGAAAATCGGATGATGTTTTAATTCAAAGTCAAGAGTTCTCAAACTCAGATACTGTTGGTGTTTTCGGAGTTCCTAAAGGAATTGCAGAAGTAGTTTCAAAACCTCTTCAACCTTCCTATTTGAATTGGTTAGACGGCCTAGCAACCGATTCAGTCAAAGTGAGAGCAAACCTTGTTCTCAACGAAAAGCAATTCGCGTTGGCTATTCAGAAAGAAGGTAAACTCATCTTCTCCAACTGGTTCAATTACTCCAAAAGTGACGATGTTCTCTATTACTTAATGGCTTCCTTGGAAACATTGAAAATTCTACACTCAGAAGTTGAGGTTGTATTGAACGGAAAAGTGAAAAAAGGCGATAAAACCCACAGTTCAATCGCCAAATTTATCTCCAAGTTAACTTTTGGAAAACGCCCAAAGAACCTCACCTATAGCTATTCATTCAAGGAAATTCTCGAATATCGGTTTCCATTCATATTTGCAGCAGCATGCGCATAATCAGCGGTTATCATAAAGGGCGGACAATTCGTGCACCAAAAAATTTACCGGTGCGCCCTACAACAGACATGGCCAAAGAAGGCCTGTTTAATATCCTGAACAACCGGGTTGATTTTGACGAGTTGAATGTGCTCGATCTCTTTTGCGGAACGGGAAACATCAGCTTCGAATTCGTAAGTCGTGGAGCAGAATCTGTCACTTGTGTGGATTCAAGTTCTAAATGTGCTGCGTTTGTCAAATCAACTTTTGATGAACTGAAATTTGAATCAGGAACCATTATGAAAGCTGATGCGCTCCGATTCGTGGAATCAGCCAAGAAGAAATGGGATTTAATTTTTGCTGATCCGCCATACAGTTATGAGCACTACCCAAAGTTGGTAGAAACCATTCTTGAAAAGGGCCTTTTATCCGAAGGCGGAATTCTCGTTGTCGAACATCCTGAAGAAGTTGATTTTAGCTCCTTCCCGGCCCTAACGCAAACTCGGAATTACGGACGGGTGCATTTCAGCTTTTTCGAAGTATAAAGCGCGTTCCTTCGGGACATTTCTTTAGCCACAGAGACACAGAGAAAAAGAAATTTCTGTGTTTGTTCTGTGAAAATCCGTGTCTCTCTGGCGATAAAATTTTTCTTTAAAACCTCAGAAAATAATCCTTCGTCAGTTCCTTGTATTCGTCAGAATAATCGTGACGTTCAGCTGATTTCTCAATCAAAAAATCTGTTTTAGTTGGTTCTCCAGTATCTTCCTTGGTAAATAGAACCATCAATCGAATCAGAGGGTAATCTGGCTGCGGAAACACATTCACTACTTCTTTGGTAAAAAAACCTTCCGCTTTTGCGGCATTAAAAAACACATCATATTCCGTCTGCGGAAAAATGACAGCAAAACGTGCATCTGATTTCATCAGCTTGCTAACATCTTTAAAAAGGCCAGCAGGATTTAACATAACGGTATGTTTTGCCAACCGAATAGATACATCTTTAGATGGCTGTGAATGCGAATAGAAAGGTGGATTACAAACGATGAAGTCATATTTCTTTCCTCGCTCCGCTAATTCGGCAACATCTTCATTGTAAACCATCATGTTGGAAAATGGCGAATGCACAACATTCCGTTTCGCTTGATCTGCAGCAATCGGATTAATCTCAACCATATCAACCGAAACATTCGCTCTTTGAGCAATCATCAGAGAAATAAGACCAGTCCCAGTTCCTATGTCCAAAACCAAATCGCCATCCTTTGCAGGAGCCCAAGCTCCAAGCAGCACACCATCGGTACCGACTTTAAAACCGCCAGCAGAATGGTAAACACGAAATTTTTTGAATTGGAAATAAGATTCAGCCATAACGTAAGATGGTAATTCGTCCGTTTTTATTAATGGTTGATGGAGAATATGAGAACATGTTTTAGCCACAGAAACACAGAAGGCTCAGAAGTTTTCACAGGAAAAAAAGAACTTTCTATGTTTATTCTGTGAAAATCTGTGTCTCTGTAGCATTTTCATGTCTATTCAATTCCCTTCGAAATTGAGGGTTAACTTATCCTTTTACGTAAAGATCAATCAATCCATCAGGCGCCTCAATTTTGATAGTTCGGGCATCCATGTTAATGTCTTTTACAATGGCATCAACCCAAGGAACAAGAATCAAATTATCGTCCTTTTCAATTTCAATTACGGGATGCTGCGCAGTTTCAAGAATCCCGGTCACCACACCAATATCACCCTTCTCAAAATCTTCAACCTGAAAACCTACCAATTCGTTAGTTGCCTCGGTTTTAATTCCAACAAACTTGGCTTCTTCAATCAGCATTTCACCACCAATAAACTTGTTGGTAGCTTCAAGCGAATCAACCTCTTCCAACTTCATCATCCACACATCGTGCGAAGCAGCCGAGCATTCTTCTACAAAAAAAGGAACCGGCCCACCCTGTAATTGGATGAAGACCGGTTCGTCTTTTGCTATCGGTGGAATCCCAGCCGAATGTATGTTCACTTTAAAAAATCCTTTAAGTCCGTGAGATCGAGTTACCGTTCCAAGGACTTTAAGATTATCCACAGATTACGCCTTTGGCTCTTCTTTAGCTTCCTCAGCAGGAGCTTCCTCCACCGCCACCGGAGCAGCTTCAGCAACTGGAGCTTCTTCAGCCACAACTTCTGGAGCAGTCTCAGCAACAACTTCCGCTGATGCATCGCCTTCTTCAGTCGCTTCTGGTGCAGCCTCAGCAGCAGCAGCTTCAACTTCCGCAGTCAATGCAGAATTCTTAGCAGCAACCTTAGCAGCAATAGCTTCATTCTTATCAACTTCAGCTTTCAAAGCATCAGCTTTAGACTTGTCCTGAGCTTTCGCAATCGCGTTAGCTCCTTCCTGAACCTTGTTCGCTTTCTCATTCAACCATTTCTCGAAACGAGAATCAGCTTCTTCCTGAGAAAACGCTCCTTTTTTAACTCCACCCTGAAGGTGTTTCTTATAGAGAACTCCCTTGTAAGAAAGAATTGCCCGACACGTGTCGGTAGGTTGAGCTCCATTCTCCAACCACTTCAACGTACCATCGATATCAAGCTCGATAGTTGCTGGGTTCGTGTTTGGATTGTAAACTCCCAACTTTTCAATGTTCTTCCCATCTCGTGGGGCGCGCGAATCGGCTACTACAATATGAAAAAATGCGTAGCTCTTTCTTCCGTGTCTCTGCAATCTAATTTTAGTTGGCATCTAGACTTGTTTAATTATTACAAATTTTGGGGCTGCAAAAATGCGATAATACTTATTAATATACAAGTACGTTTTTCAAATCATTTTCACAGACTTAAAAACAGCTCAGACTTCTCTGTCACTTCGAGTGATTTTGAGGCACGAAAAATCGTATCGAGATGTCATTTTGGAGGTTCCCGCCATGCAAGTTTGGTTGGTCATCCTGAGTGTCGCGATTTTTATCGAGATGTATCGAAGGGCGAAACCTACTACGTGGCGGTCGGGTCGTCCGCTATATCTTTTTTACTGCCTCATTTCGGCTGCGCTCAATTAAGGCAGTAAAAAAGGATGCCGCTTCCACCCCTAACCCGCGCCACCTGCAACACTCGGCTGTTAAATGCATGACAGAAAGTGATTTATACTGACGCAATCACTCAAGGATAACAGCAAATGTGGATATTCGCTATCTAGAATAATACAACCATGAAAAAAACACTCCTTCTCCTATTACTAAGTGCATTAGCAACAATCCCATTCAACTCCTTTGCGCAGCAAAGCTGTTCATTCATCATCCACGTAGATGGACTAAACGGAACAGATGATGTAACCTGTGGTGGCGAAGACACACCGTGCGCCAGTATCAACTACGGCATTGAAAGATCGGTAACAGAGAATTATTCTGATGTCAGAATCACATCAAACACCAATTATCAAGAAATCATTGAGGTTGTGGCTGGCGTAAACCTTTGGGGCGGATTTGATGCGCAGTGGGCGTCTTCGGGTCTTACAATAATAACAGGAGGTGTTGCGGGAAATGGTGAATTCTACACCATTCTGGCTGCAGCCATTAACACCCCCACTCTACTGTCCGACCTCGAAATTATAGCGCCTGATGCAACAACACCAGGTAAGAGTTCTTACGGAGTTCATATTACAAACAGCACAAGTCTTACGCTGCAGCGCGTAACCGTCCAAGGTGGTACTGGTGCGGATGGTTCGGCAGGGACAAACGGAACGAATGCCACAACGCCAGGTAGTAGTGGCGGCAACGGAGGAAATGCGGATGAGTTCAACACAGCTTGTAATGATAATGACTCAGGCGATGGTGGCACGGGTGTAGGGTCTGGCAATAGGAAAGGTGGCAACGGTGGCCGTGGCGGTTACATGGATGATGATTGTGCCGTCTTCTCCCCAAACTTTGGCGCTACAGGCGGAGTAGGCGGAGCAAGCGCCACAGATTTCGCCACAAACGGCTACGGATTCCGAGGTGCAGGTGGAGGAACATGTGACCCAGGAAACGATGGAAATGACGGTCAGACAGTTCATGGAAATGGCGGAGGCGGGGCAGCGTCACCTGCAAACGTTGTAGGTTTATTCTGGGAAGCTTTGTCTGGCGTAAATGGAACATTGGGAGAAGACGGTACTGGCGGTGGCGGTGGCGGTGGCTCTGGTGGCTGCGATGATGGAACGGATTCTTATGGAGCTGGCGGTGGCGGTGGCGGAGAAGGTGGCCTTAAAGCGCCCGTATTTGGTGCAGGTGGCCTTTCTGGAGGAAACAGCGCAGCAGTTTTCATGCTCACATCCACATGCTCTTTTATCGATTGCGAATTCTTTATTGGCCTAGGTGGCAACGGTGCTGTTGGAGGAAATAGCGGAACCGGATCTGCTGGAGGAACTGGTGGAAGCGGAGGAAACTCGGCAGGAGATTCCGATGCAGGTGGTAATGCTGGTAATGGCGCTGCTGGCGGAAATAGTGGAGCTGGCGGTGGCGGAGCAGGAGGAATGGCTTATGGCATTTATGGAAACAACTCGACCGTAAATAGAACGGGTTCAACTTTCAATCCTGGAAACGGAGGACTGCCAGGAACAGGTGGAACCGGAACTCCGAGTGGCGTGGCAGGAACAGATGGTATCGGAGCATCATCGCTTGATATTACAGGAACGGTTACAGACAACGTTGGCGTATTGGCTTTGGAAGAAGACCCTTGTACCGAAATTGTAACTATAGACCTAACTACATTGACTTTCTGTGCAGGGGAAAGCACAACGGTTGATTATAACGCTGTGGGAAGCTTTAGCGGAATCAATACGTTTACAGCTCAACTCTCTGACCCAACTGGAGATTTCATCTCCTCTACCGATATTGGTTCCGTTGTTTCAAATGCTTCTGGAACCCTAACAATTGAATTCCCAACGAATACACCTAGCGGAACGGCATACAGAATTCGAATTGTATCGTCTGCAACTCCAGCCATTGGAATTGAAAACGTAACAGACATCGTAATCAACGCTTTGCCTACTGTTGTAGCAAATGCATCCACTCCAACTGTTTGCGCAGGTAGCGAGGTCACGTTTACAGGTGGTGGCGCTGATACGTACACATGGAACAATGGAATTACAGATGGCACGGCCTTCACGCCATTACAAACCAGCTACTTTACCGTAGAAGGTGTAAATATTACAACGCTGTGTGCCAACGTTGATTCTGTGGAAATCACTTTAGTTGATCTACCTGACACTTCTGTCGCTCAGAACGGGAATCAGCTTGCCGCTGTTCTTGCAGGAGCCGCATACCAATGGGTTGATTGTGACGACAACTACGCAATCATTCCTGGTGCAGATCAACAAACGTATGCAGCCAATTCTTCTGGTAATTATGCTGTTGTTGTGACTATGAGTAGTTGCAGCGATACATCTTCATGTTACAACGTAATGACTGTAGGAGTTGAAGACCAAGATGAACAAGAGAATACGTTGATTATCTATCCGAATCCGAGTGTGGGAATCTTCCAAATGATTTCTGATGTAGAGCAGCCAATGGAAATAAGCGTGTTCAACGCTATGGGGCAAATGGTTTATTCTGAAGGAACGGTCACTAACAATACGATTATCAACCTGAGTGGGGCTACAAACGGGCTGTACTCAATTCGGTTCCACAATGAGAAAGTGAATCTTATTCGACAAGTGATTATTCAGAATTAACCCTCTCTAATACTCGCTTTAAAAGCCCTGAAACCATCTGGTTTCAGGGCTTTTCTTTTAATAAAATCACCACTTCTACAAACGCTAAATAGCGATTCAAAAAACCGCTCGTCACTTTATCCAACCAAAATTAGCTGTGTCAAGCGCTTGTCATTTCGTTAAAAAATCAAAAGCACATACAACATGAGGCGATGCGTCAACGTTATATAAACAAAGACAGAAATCATGGTATTCGCCTATTTCATATTCTCAGCTGCACTATTCGCCATGGCGGTAGATATGGCTACCTCAGAGTAACTCTTTTTACGAACTTCTGAGCTCAGAAATGAACCCTCAGAGACATAGAAAACAGTTATCAACATCTCAATATTTGGGGATGCAATTCTATAACTTCGGACTGTCTTATTGCTAAGCCAAATCACTCATGTATTTAATCTACGACACGGAGACCACTGGTCTTCCGAATAACTATAACGCCCCCATAACTGACGCGGAAAACTGGCCAAGATTGGTGCAGTTGGCTTGGCAATTGCACGCGGAAGATGGTTCACTTTTAGAAGCAGATAGTTTCATCGTCAAACCAGATGGTTTTGACATTCCGTTCAACTCAGAACAGGTTCACGGTATTTCTACAAAGAAGGCGCTAGAAGAGGGGGTTCCACTTCAAGAAGCCCTAGACCGTTTTACAACGATTCTGGCAAAGAGCACGATTGTCGCAGGTCATAACATCGAATTCGACATCAACATTATGGGTGCCGAATACATGCGATTGGGAGATTCTGCCCCAATCATGGATTTGCCTTCCATCGACACAAAGAACGAATCGACCAATTTCTGCCAAATCCCAGGCGGGAGAGGTGGTCAATTCAAATGGCCCAAACTGACTGAGCTACACATAAAGCTTTTTGGTGAGGCATTTGACGAAGCACACAATGCGGCCGCAGATGTTGCCGCAACAGCTCGTTGCTTTCTGGAATTGATACGAATTGGTGTTGTCAAATCTGACAAGGCAGGATTAAGTCCAGAAGCTTTTAAAACCTTCCAAACTGCAAATCCATCGCAGATAAAAACGGAGGACATTGATGTTGGGAACCAAGTAGCGGCATCGAAAAAAGCGGCAACTAAAAAGGTTAAAGACAACGCTCCAAAAGTTGAAATCACACATGATTTCGCTCATATTCATTGTCATTCGCAGTACAGCGTTTTACAATCGACCATTCAGATTAAGAATCTGGTAAAGCGTGCCGTTGATTATGGCATGCCTGCAGTTGCCATAACCGATCACGCCAACATGTATGGCACGTTCCATTTTGTGAGTGCGGTTGAGGGAGCAAACAAAGAGGTTGATGATTGGAACGCTAAAGTTGAAGCAGGCGAAGAGCAAGGTTCACTTAAGAAACACATCAAAGGAATTGTTGGTTGCGAATTCTACGTTACCGATGACCACACAGACAGAACGCACCAAAATAACGGTGCTCAAACTGTTCTTCTCGCCAAAAACAAGAAAGGCTATCACAATCTAGCCAAGCTAAGCTCCATCTCATATGCAGATGGATTCTACTACGTTCCGAGAATTGACAAGAAGCTTCTTCTTCAATTCAAAGGAGACTTGATTGTAAGCAGTGGTGGTGCTGGCGGAGAAGTGCCAAACCTCATTCTCAACGTTGGAGAGAAGCAAGCAGAAGAAGCTTTCCTTTGGTACAAAGAGCAGTTCGGAGAAGACTTCTATGTTGAGTTAATCAACCATGGAACGGAAGGTGAAAAGCGCGTAAATCAGGTTTTGCTTGAGTTCGCGAAAAAGCATGACGTTAAATACTTCCCGAGCAATAATGTTTACTACCTCAACCAAAAAGATCAGCGAGCCCACGATATTCTTTGCTGCCTGAAAGAAGGCGTAAAGATTGACGAGGAATCTCGTGGTAGAGATTACATCAAACGCGTTTTTCCTAACGACCAATTCTACTTCAAGAGTCAGAGTGAGATGAAGCAAATTTTTGCTGATTTTCCTGAGGCTTTTGAAACCGTAACAGAGATAGTAGGTAAGATTGAGCCATTCAGATTGAAGCAGGATGTTCTTCTTCCTGTGTTTGATTACCCCGAAGAGTTTAAAGACCCAGAAGACGAAGCAGACGGTGGTAAACGTGGTGAAAACGCATACCTCCGTCACCTGACTTACGAAGGAGCAAAAGGGCGCTATGGCGAAATCACCCCTGAGTTAACCGAGCGAATTGATTTTGAGCTTCAGACAATTGCCAACTCAGGATACCCCGGTTACTTCCTCATTGTACAGGATTTCACTTCTGAAGCTCGTAAAATGGGTGTGGCGGTTGGTCCTGGCCGTGGTTCTGCGGCTGGTTCTGTGGTTGCGTACAGTGTAGGAATTACCAATGTTGACCCGATAAAATATGATCTGCTTTTTGAGCGATTCCTTAATCCTGATCGTGTATCACTTCCTGATATTGATATTGATTTTGATGATGAAGGCCGAGGCAAGATTATCGACTGGGTAGTTGCCAAGTATGGCAAGAATCAAGTGGCGCAGATTGTCACTTACGGTAGTATGGGGGCTAAGTCTGCCATTCGAGATACGGCTCGCGTGCTTAACCTACCCCTCTTTGAAGCAGACAGAATCGCGAAGCTTATTCCTGACATCAGCTTGGCTAAAATATTTAGTCTTAATGAAAAAGAGCTCAAGGAAAAGCTAAATGGCGATAGCGAGCGTATGGCTCAGGCTGAGGAACTGAAAAAGCTTGCTGGTGGTAAGGACGAAATTGCGAAGGTGATTAATGAAGCCCTTGTTCTTGAAGGTTCCGTTCGTAATACTGGAATCCATGCCTGTGGCGTTATCATTACGCCAGATGACATCACCAATCATATTCCTGTAACAACAGCTAAGGATTCCGATTTATCGGTAACGCAGTTTGACAACAGCGTGGTTGAAGCTTCGGGTATGCTGAAGATGGATTTCTTGGGTCTGAAAACGCTTACAATTATTCGTGATGCTATTCGACTGGTGAAGGACCGCCATGGAATTGACATCAACCCTGATGACATTCCGCTTGATGACGAAAAGACTTACAAGCTTTATCAGAAAGGGCATACTAACGGTACTTTTCAGTTTGAATCTGCCGGAATGCAGAAGCATTTAAAAGGACTCAAACCAGACAAGTTTGCTGATTTGATTGCAATGAACGCCCTGTATCGTCCGGGGCCGATGAAGTACATTGATAAATTCGTTGCACGGAAAAACGGCACCGAAGAAATAACGTACGACCTCCCAGAAATGGAGGAATACTTGGCGGAAACGTACGGTATTTGCGTTTATCAGGAGCAAGTAATGCGCTTGTCGCAAAAACTGGCGGGCTTCTCTAAAGGCGATGCGGATGTGCTTAGAAAAGCGATGGGTAAAAAGATATTTGCCCTTCTCGCGAAGCTAAAGCCCCAATTTTTAGATGGCTGTGAAAAGAACGGCCATGACCTGACAATTGCAGAGAAAATTTGGAGTGACTGGGAAGAATTTGCTGAATACGCATTCAACAAATCTCACTCAACCTGCTATTCTGTTGTTGCGTTCCAAACTGGGTATCTGAAAGCAAATTACCCTGCCGAATACATGGCTTCGGTTATGACGCACAACATGAACGACATAAAGAAGGTGACCTTCTTTATGGACGAATGTCGAAGGATGGGAATGCAAGTTCTTGGTCCAGATGTGAATGAAAGTCAGTTCAAGTTTGCAGTAAACGATAAAGGCGAAATCCGTTTTGGGCTTGGTGCGATTAAAGGTGTTGGTGCGGGCGCAGTTGAAGCCATCATCAACGAGAGAAAAGAAGGTGGAAAATTCAACTCAATATTCGATTTAACGAAACGAATTGACTTGCGTGCCGCGAATAAAAAAGCACTGGAAAGCTTGGCTATTTCAGGTGCATTCGACTCTTTCGAGAATAGCCATCGTGCACAATATTTTCATAACGATGGTTCTGGGCCGTTCCTAGAAAAAGCCATCAAATTCGGTGCTGGTTTCCAAGCGGCTGAAAACAGTTCTCAGGTTTCATTATTTGGAGATTCTTCAGACGTTCAACTTCCAGAACCTCATGTTCCAGTATGCGAAAAATGGGGCAACATCCAAGAGCTAAAAGCTGAGAAAGAAGTGGTTGGTGTTTACATTTCCGGTCATCCACTCAACGATTTTGAGTTGGTAATGAAACGGTTTTGCAACATCCATCTTGGTGTTCTGGAAAGCGAAGAAGCCAAGAAAAACCCTGGCGAATGGAAGTTTGCGGGAATTATCACAACCGTTCAGCACAGAATGACCAAGACGAATAAGCCTTGGGGATTTTTCGAAATTGAAGACAAACATGGCTCAATGGAATTCCGTCTTTTTGGAGAGGATTACACCAAGTTCCGTCAGTATTTAGATGTTGAGTTCTTCCTTTATATAAGAGGCGTTTGGAAGGAGCGGAGATGGGGCGGCAACAAAGCCGATGGCGTTCCAGTAGAGAAGGAATTCAAGCTGAACTCTGTTGAATTACTGAATGATATTCTAGAGACCAAAACCAACAGTATAACCATCACAATGCCGTTGAAAGAAGTTCAACCAGAGAACATTTCAGAATTAAAAACGTTGTTAAGCGACAACCCAGGTAATTGCAAAGTTAATTTGAGGGTTGTAGACAAAAAAGGAACTTGGGTAGACATGCATTCCAAGAACTTTAGAATAAAACCAGAACAACAATTGATCTATGACATCCAAGATCAGTTAGGGTTGGAAGTGAAGCTTAAATGATTGTCGGCAAAGCGATATGATCAACATGTAGATTTTATACTTTTGGCAACGTAAATACGAATCAATAAACAAGAAGATATAATGGCATTAGAATTAACAGACGCAAATTTCGAAGAGCTAGTAATGAAGTCAGACAAGCCAGTTTTGGTAGATTTCTGGGCGGTATGGTGTGGACCATGTAGAATGGTTGGGCCAATCGTTGAAGAGCTTGCAAACGATTACGGGGATAGGGCTGTAATTGGTAAAGTTGATGTGGATAATAACCCTGAAATTTCCGCCAAATTCGGTATTAGAAACATCCCTACCCTACTTTTCTTCAAAAACGGAGAGATTGTAGATAAGCAGGTTGGAGCGGCTCCAAAGCAAACTTTCGCTGATAAGCTTGATGCTTTGATGTAGGCTGCGAATTACGAATAAAACGGAATACTCGAATCCGATTCTGCATTTTTTGTAGGGTCGGATTCGTTTTATTGGGTATAAAGAATAAAACACGGATGACACGGAATGCACGGATAAACCCAGATTTTATAATGCTTCGTTTTTAGAATTTCGTGCTTCTCATTCGGCTATCGTTTCCGTAAGTTCGTATCAGCAAAGAAAATGAACAGCATTTCACTACATAGTCAGCGCGTAAAGCGATTCAGCAAGCTGGAATTCATTGCCAAACAAGTGGTAGAGGGATTTATTACTGGCTTACACAAAAGTCCGTTTCATGGATTTTCGGTTGAATTTGCGGAACATAGGTTGTACAACGCAGGTGAATCTACCCGCCACATCGACTGGAAACTATACGCCAAAACGGAAAAGCTCTTTATAAAACGTTACGAGGAAGAAACCAACCTCCGCTGTCAAATCGTGATTGATACATCTTCATCGATGTACTTTCCGATGAAAGACAACGATTCACATTTAGATGTAAATAAGATTGGTTTTTCCACTTACGCAGCAGCATCTTTGGTTCATCTCTTAAAGAGACAAAGAGATGCTTTTGGTCTTTCGTTGTTCTCGGATAACGTTGAAATCCATACGGATACGAAATCAACTACCACACATTCTCAGCTTGTTTTTGGTGAGTTAGACAAACTGCTTAAACCGCTTCCGAAAGACCAGTCCAAACGAAGTTCTGGCGCTCAGGCTTTACACGAAATTGCTGATAAGCTGAAACGTAGATCGCTGGTGATTCTCTTTAGCGATATGATTGAGAATTCGGAGAAAAGCCAAGATGATTTGTGGAATGCGCTTCAGCATTTGAAGCACAACAAGCATGAGGTAATTCTCTTTCATGTAACTGACAAGAAAAAAGAGCTTGATTTCGATTTTGAAAACCGTCCGTACCGATTTGTAGATATGGAAACTGGCGAGGAGCTAAAACTCAATCCGCTTGAAGTGAGAGAGGCTTATCAGAAATCTATGCAACAATTTGAACGTGATTTGAAACTGAAATGCGGTCAGTATAGTATAGACCTCGTTCAGGCAGATATTTCTAAAGGATTTGATCAAGTGCTCCTCCCCTATTTGCTCAAACGCAAAAAACTGTATTAATGAAATTCTTCTTTGGCCTAGTGCTAACCCTATTCGCTTTCAACGCATATTCTGTTGATTTCACTACATTATCAAGAGACAAACCAATCACAACTATTTATCTAGCCAATTTCAAGTGCTACGTTGATGTATCACTGTCCGTCAATACTATAGACATCTACAAAGGCCCGGCTTTCCTTCGCGTTAGCTACATTATCGGCAGCGACACGTTAAATGATAACATTACGGTTGATGGTAGCTTCAATAAGGTTGTCAAGCAGCTTTTCTTGGATGAAGGAGAGCGTCTTACTACAATCATTCATTTGAACAATGGCGAAACTGAAGAAATAGATGGGGTTGAAGGTTCTTTGAGAATAGTACGCAATCCTGAATTCCAACCATCTGATGAAAAGGGAAAGAACGTTTTCCTAAGCGGTGTTTGGAATTCAGATCAAACACCTTTATTCAGGGTGGCGATTAAAAATACCGCAGCAAAAGTCTTTCGATTGAAACTATCATTGAATGAAAACTATGAGTATGACAAAGTTTACCTCAAAATGAAGGTAATAAGTCCCTCTGCTGGCATTCTAATGTTAGAAAAAGAGATTAGCGTAAGCGACCAACCAGCGTTGGCGATGCGCAAAAAAATATTCACTGTGGACGTTGAAGAAGTTGACCTATCAACCGCTGGTTCATACTATTTTCAGGTGATGCAAAACATGGCTGGAATACGCATAAATGGAGTTGACAAAATCGAGTACGAAATTGTTCCACAATAATTTTTCAAATCTGCTTTCAGATATGACATTTTAATTTACATTTGCAGCCCGATAAATTACCAAGGTCCGGTAGTTCAGTTGGTTAGAATACCTGCCTGTCACGCAGGGGGTCGCGAGTTCGAGTCTCGTCCGGACCGCTAGTTCAGTGTTAAAACTGACGCAAAAGAATGTAAGCCCTTGATTTTCAAGGGCTTTTCTTTTGCCCACTACTCCCGATAGCCACCTTTTACCCCCCTTTGCCAAGGGGTTAATCGTGGGACTTGGCCTCAGACAAATAATGTCCTACGATTAAGGTTCTATTACGCTGGTTTTCAGTGTTTTGCATTTCATTAAAAGAGCGTGTTGCGATAACTTTAACCTATCAAAACCCGTATCATGCAAAGAGTAACATTTTCAGTATTGTTTTTCGCCAAATGGAAGAAACCATTGCGAAACGGTGATGTACCGATTTACATTAGAATCACCCTCGGTGGTAAAATCGCAGAAACCTCACTCAAAAGAGGGGTTGCTGCTGAACTTTGGTGTCAGACCAAACAGAGAGCTAAAGGGAATAGCTCAATAGCCAAAGGCATCAATCAGGAACTTGACAGTGTCTCAGGGCAATTGCACAACCATAAGCTTGAATTTCAAGAGCACGGCAAGACACTCACAGCCCAAGCATTGCTTAATGCTTATCTGGGAAAGGGTGACCAACAGATTACGCTATGCGGATTGTTCGAAGAACATAATTCTGACATGGCAGCACGAGTTGGCAAAGACTATGCGCCTCTTACACTTCAACGATATAAAGCAGGGTCTAAACACATTCAAACCTACCTCTCCAGAAACTACAATGGTGATGACCTACTTATCAATGAAGTTGACCATCAGTTCATCACCGGCTTTGAGCAATACTTGAAAGTAGTAGCCGAATGTCAGCACAACAGTGCCATGAAACATGTTAAAGCATTGAAGAAAATCATTGGCATCGCACTGGCCCGTGACATTATCAGAAAGAATCCATTTGCTAGTTATCGTATTACGATTAAGCCAACGGATAGAGGTTACTTGATGGAACATGAATTGAAACTGCTGGAAGAACATGAATTCACCATCGAACGATTACAAGTTATCCGCGACCTGTTCTTGTTCCAATGCTACACTGGTCTTGCTTACAAAGATTTGGAGGCTCTGACTCCTGACCACATAGTAATAGGGCAAGATGGAGGGAATTGGATTTTCATTGAACGAGGTAAAACTGGTGTATTGTGTAAAATCCCAATTCTCCCGATACCTCAGCAAATACTGGATTCATACGCAGATCATCCTCTATGTATGAGAAGAAGAAAAGTACTGCCAGTTCCAACCAACCAGAATATGAATGCATATTTAAAGGAAATAGCTGTGGTGTGCAGAATAAACAAAGACCTCACAACCCACCTAGCGAGACATACATTTGCAACTACGGTTGCACTGTCCAATGATATGCCAATGGAAACGTTATCCAAAATACTTGGTCACCGAAAAATCTCAACCACCCAAATCTATGGAAGGATATTAGACAAGAAGATTGGTAGTGACATGGATAACCTTAGAAGGAAACTCGGTGGGAAATGATGTTCCACGATTCGGTTGTAATTTGGTAAAAATCAAATCTGACCGTTATGTTTAACCAAGAAATTGATGGAGAAGAAAGACAATACATACTCCGATATAATCGTGACGAGATTAACATTAACACCTACAAAGAGGCGGTTGAGATTACTCCTGATCAAGAATACTGGAAGGATAAAATCGAACTGGAGGAAGTAAAAGAAAGGTTCAGTGAGAAGGATCTCCAAAACCCTTTCGCAAAATCCATTCAAAAACTTAAAACTCGCTACTGGCTCTCCAAGAAAAACCATCAGCGATTCACAAACCTACTACATGATTTAAAAATTGACCAAGTTCATTTACATAACCTTGCTCTGGTCGTCATGTATTATGAAGTATTCAAATTAGACCCTACACCTACTCGTATCGCCCTTACCAAAGAACTTGAAAAGGCATTGGACTTCGTAAATATCATCAAGGAGCCCGGTTACGATCTCCTTCGCATATCCGTAAAAGGGGGTTTCCCCATAAGTCTAAGCCCAAGACAACACACAAAAGACAAGCCCTACAGTTTCAAGCATCCATCCTTGATGCGAGCAATGAAACAGACCTTTATAAATTGGACCAAGAGCAGTCCTGATTATTGGAATATAATTGGGAAGTACGCCTTCCTCATCAACCATGTCAAGTCTCCATCTGATGTATTGAAGTTCAAGCAAGAGGAAATGATAATCTGGGTGTACGACTACCTAGTAGGTCGCGGCCTTGCCGACTCCCATCAGAATGCCGGTTTTAAGACAGGTATGCTATTGTCCGAATATTCGGATCTCGTTCCATCTATCGAACACTATAAGAAAAAGGTACAAGAGAAAGGGTCATTCAAATCGTATCCAGACTACCTATCAAATCACATGCGGACAACAATTCAAAGAATATTGGATGACAGAGGTCGCACAAACAGATTCGAAAAAGAAAATTCAGTGTGCTAAAAACACACAAAAGCTTCTTGTCAAATTTGGGTTTTTATTAACCTAACCCCTGATATATTATGAAACAGTATATTTTAGAAGCCGAAGAGTTTGAGCGACTCATGAAAAAGCTTGAAGTAATTGAAGAGAAGTTGAACAATACTTCACCGATGGATGAAGAGATTTGGTTTGTCAACGAGCAAGTTTGCAACTATTTACAAATCTGTAAAAGAACGTTGCAATCTTATAGAGATGATGACCTAATTGAATATCGTCAAATCGGAGCCAAAATCTGGTATAAATTCAAGTGGATTATGGAGTTCTTAGAAAGGCATGGTAAGCCCTAACAGATACCTCATTCAATGAATCAAAGCCGAAACAAATGTTTCGGCTTTTTTTGTGTTCCTAAAATTGATAACCAAATAAAAATGAATGAGCAACCAAAGAAACTCGCTGTACAATTGAAACCAATCAAACCTGTGAGAATAGAACTGCCACATGAACTGTTTCCAAAAATTATATCAAGTAAGGATGTCAAAGTCGGAGACGAAATAATACCAGAAGAGGAGGCTTGCTCTGGCAATATTCAAGGTAGAAGATGGACTGTAGTGGGTATAAAAGAAGATCATTTATTTGTTGAAGAAAAACGCCTATTTATGACATCTGTCTACCCACTAGACCTTGAGAAAGTACGACTCAATCCTTTTGGATTATACCTGTAGCGTTGAGACATGAAGCCGAAGCATTTGCTTCGGCTTTTTTGTTTCGAAAACATTTCTAAACCCGTAGAGTCCATACGGATTCGCCAGACAACCTTCTCTGGGAAATTCTCCGGGCTTGTCACAATTTGGAACACTACATTTTGAACCTGTAACAAATTGTCACAATTTGTTACTCAAACCACACAAGTGGTTACATTGGCTTAATAATTTGTGACATGAACAAAAATATTCAAGCCGTAATCCATGGCTATGTAAACAGCGCAGGAGCTACGATTCGTGAAGCACTCTTCGGGCTTATGGTCATGGCCGGGTTTCTTTGCGCCACCAGCTGTTCAGAACCAGAGCATCAAGAAAAACCTGCACAGGAATTAATTATTGAAGAAACACTTGAAGAGTTTACTTGTGAAGAGCTACCTGCTTATTATGCGTCTTACGAGGAAGCAACAAAATTAGTGCTAACAGCAACCTTCCCATTGTTTGAATCAGTCAACACTACGAGTAGCTCTTGGATTCGGTCAGCGAGTTATTATAGTTGTGATGGGAATACTGGGTATATGATTATCGATACCGATAAACAGACTTATTTACATGCCAATATCCCCCTTCATGTTTGGGAAAGTTTTATGTATACATCTTCCTTCGGGAATTTCTACAACCGAAACATTAAAGGGCGTTACCCATTATAAAGGAGGGAGCCAAGTATTACTTCAGCATACTAGCGATTGTTGCAACACCTAAAGATTCGCGTACAGCAGTTTCAGTTCCCGCTTGTACAGAGGCAATAGTAACTGGTGCATAAGTAACCAGCTTGTAAGCCCCATACAGCAGACCCAATATCACAGCAATTACCAGCGCCACCTCCATCGCAGTTGGTCCTTCATTCTGCATCTGATGTGGATATTCCATTGAATAATTCGATAAGTTCTCGTTCTCGTTGTTCATCTTCGTTTGATACTTGGTTAATAAATGTTGCTATCCTGTCTTTGTATTCTTTATGTATTTGAGTTAACTCTTTGCGATTATCGATAACCGCAGGTTGCTTCGGGTGAAATCCCTTTGCTAATAGAATAGATACCATTTTAGCCATGGACACCCCGAGCCGCTCAGCTCTATCGGCTATCTCAGCAGCCATTTCAGTGTCAATCCTACCACTAACGGGAACTCCGTATTCTTTCTTTATTGTTTCAAGTTTTGCCATGATATTTTCAGTTTAAAAACTGAAAATAGTTTCAATTATCACCGCACGAAAGGATTCGGAAGCATATGCGTTGCATTGCTTTTCGTTGCCTCAAAAAACCGTTTGCAATTTGCTAATAAGGCCTCTCGATTATCTCAATTACAGCGTAAATACGTTACGACCTCATTTTCTTACTTGTTTTCGAACTAATAATTGACGCCATGAAATACAACCCAAAGTACTTTTTTGCCGATGCTATTTTCATTGAAAGCATAGTATTAGATGCCCATAGCGCAGGAGTAACCCTGATTGCCCGTATTGCTGATGCCAAGGGTTTAACCGCAGTCAAACACTTGTTCTGCCAAGCCGACCAGTTGGCAACGCTGCTTATGGCTGATACTGAAGACGCAGATACGGTTCTTAGCTACATAGTCATGCTAATGGAAGTGGATGAAATCGGTAGCCCTGCCGAAATCGATGTGGAAGAGTTCATCGGAAGGCCATTGACTATTGCCAATAAGCGGCTTAGACTTTATCATCCCTTAATTCAGAAGGTAGAAGACGGTCCCATGGAGATTGACGAAGAGCTGTATGAAATTGACCTTATCCTGCCTAAATATTAAAACCGCACTTATGGAAGAAATACTAACCAAAGAATTCATTGAAAAGGCGGACGGTGCTTTTAAGAACGCTAGAAAAGAATCTTTGAAGGAACTCTTTGAATTGGGAAGAATGAGTATTTCTGAACCGAAAGGCGAATGGGTTCTGCAAAAAGGAATCATGCCTCACTATCAATCTGGCGGGACCGTTGGTTCAAGGATAAACAAGTTGCTGTACCAACTTGACTTCATCATTGCGTTTGATTGGGGTAACTGGGACGAAGGCAAACGACTTGCCGAACCAGAAAACAGAAATGGGATAGCCAATCAGCCTGTCCACATTCTGATTGCTCTACTCACGAATATCGTCAGGGCTGACCGTTTCAATGAGGGGTTGTACGATGGGTTTATCGAAGATGGGTTCATTGCAGTGATATTGGAAGCGCTGGAAAAACACTTTTTCAAGAAAAACATAACTCTTTGAGCAAAAC
>Ga0222650_1000602_pt1 | contig 26137 bp, 21 predicted proteins | sample AntAcemetagen367_FD_179820 | JGI IMG/M metagenome (GOLD analysis project Ga0222650, IMG submission 179820) | Saline water microbial communities from Ace Lake, Antarctica - #367 | ecosystem: Environmental > Aquatic > Non-marine Saline and Alkaline > Saline | place: Antarctica: Ace Lake... | reverse complement strand
ACTCTCTGAGGGAGAGTCGTGAAAGTAAAACGCAAAGAGCCTGATCACCACATAGAGCCAAATAACTATGGGCCTGTTCAACAACCGATAGCTTCGGGGCTAAAGCCCAAAGCTATCTTTGGGGTTCATCGAGACTCGTTGGATGAGTTTCTGAGTAGTCTCTCAAATGGTTAAACTAGTCTAGTCATGGAAACACCCCTTCCCAAGGCGACGCCCCAAGGCAAACATTGGCTCAGCTCCATCAGCGATGATGGGGTAAGCCCTCCATCTAAGAATACCAATTCTCCCTCGCGAGGGGTAATGGAAGGAGAGGATCTCAGTAAATCCTCAACCACCAAAACTGGTATTGTTAACAGACCATCACACTCTTTCACCTCCCCCGGAGAGAAGCGAAGACTCCGCGATAATCAAGGATATCGGAAGTGGCCGTGGGTGTGGCCGTGGGTGTGGCCGTGGAAGTGGCCGTGGGAATGGTGGGAGTGGCAAACCATCAGCAGCAAGGAGGGGTTACAGTAATGAGCACCCAACTTATGCGATCCAAGGCCATGGAACACTCGGAGCACCGGAAGCTTTGTGCTGTCATTGATGAACATAATTGGTTCGGAATGCTGACACTGAGATTCCCGCCCTCATTCATGATCGAAGACGAAGAGCATTTTGTGAAAAAACTTGGTCATATGCTTTCAGATCGGTTTAGGGCGGATCGACTCGACATTGGCTCAATGATCAAACGTGAATTCGGCAAACGACCCAAGAAAGCACTCCACTATCACATCCTCTTTACCTCACAAACTATCAGCGATCTCCCTGAGAAAACACTCAGACTACTCAAGAAAGCATGGTTGCGCTCCATTGGAGCCAAGAACAACCAATCGAGATACTTCGATTGGAAAGCGCCGCACGATGGAGCTTATTTAAAGAAATTGAAAAACGGAAAGCAGAATGTGATCTCGATTCCTCGATCTTATAAGGGAACCAAGTTGAGTCGCCATTTTTTCCATACGCGTAACCTCGGGCGCACCGCTGGTCTTGGTGTGATTGGGCAGTCATCTCAGGACACCCTTCCCTCAGTCATCTGTTACCAGTCGATCTCCTCTTCGTGTAACCCAGTCATTGATACTTTTACTCCTTACTGGAGTCCCGACCAAGAGAAGGAGGTTGAATGTGCAATGAGTCAACAAACAGCAAGCCAGCTGGATGCTGATTCTCACAGTGATTTGGTGGTTCCCAGTGCTAAAAAATTCACACAAAATGACCAAGGCGAACCCCACCCCGTTTTCACACGTTCAAATTTAGAAATTCACACAAAATCGCCCCCTGAAGTTGGGGCAGTTTTCACACGTTCCTGCACTCAACCGATATGCAAAACGTGTGAATATCATGGCCGCTTGACCTTGGTCGATCCCAGTAATTCAGACTGTCTGAAGTGTGGTAATCCATGGGACATCTGCTGTCCTTTTTGATCCCTCCAGAGGGAGCTTTCCTCAAATCCCGATGGAAAAAATCCGACGGATTGGAAAGGCCTCCGCCAATCCTGTAATACGTCACGCTCGAAACCTAAAACATCGACTCTTTGAAGCTTTATCTTTGGAGAAAAATTATTGTTCACCCCAAAATGCGAGACAGGCGAGGCCAATGACCGCAATACAGTATCCTTTCTCTAGTGTCTGCAGGAAAGGCCTCTTCGCTATCATCATAATCGCGGCGAAAATTGCTGCCACTACAAGGCCTAAAAAACTATACATAAATATTGCTATAAAGATGTAAGACACAATCTGACTAGGTGGATCGTAACCGATCAATGCGCCAACGGGCCAGATCGTTACTGCAATGAGTGTCGCCTTGGTCGGACGTGACCACAAAAGTGAAGGAATAGCGATTCGTGGTTTCTTTGGTTCAGCCCCGTGAGTGACTGCTGTTGGCTGTGGGCGCTGTGGGGGCGAGGCTGATGTTGATGTTGATGAATACGGTGCCATATCGATCGCTCGATTTAAGTACTTACTCTTCATCTGTAATAACTCCTTCATTGCGAGTTTATCCTGTGGGGTTTCAGCCGATGCTGTTCGGCCTTTTCCTCGGAATCTCTCAAAGCGTTCGCCCCCGTTAATTTCTGCAACCAACACTATGTCCTCGTCGTCAATTATCTGAAAATCGAAAAGAGATACCAGTAGTGACTGCACACGAATTGACTCGCCACTATTTCCCTCTCCTCTTATTTTTAGTTCTTGGATATATTCTCGAAAAGAATCGTAAATTGTTTTTTTCGAGTGAGGCAATAAAAATTCGTCCGAGATGGGTGCTTCAAACCGCCCTAAGAAATCAGAAAACTGGTAGACAATCTGGCGAGCTGTATAACCTTTGGACATGATCTAAGTAGATCAGCCTTTAGGACTGTTTGCAATCACTTTGGAGCAGCGGACCAACGGAGCCTTTGGCATTCACTAAGCGGTGTTTTTTGCTCGAATCAACGGGCTGGACAAGCCCTGAGAATCTTAGGTTGACGATCGTCCTTCAGGGGACGACCACCTGCATTCGTCGGGGGGTCAAACACACAAGTAGCAAGGAACACCCTGAGAGGACACAGCCTCCCTCCGGAGGAAAGAACGGGTTGCTGCCGAAGTTGCTTGGAGAACCATGGCATACAGGCCGCATCCTACCATCAGGAGTCCGCACTAAAGTTGGAGATATTCGCTCCGCCGTTTGAGAAGGCTCCTGCCTAAAAGCTCATTACTAAGAGCCACTAGGGGGTAATTTTAAAGTTCTTTCTCCTGCCGCAGCTAACTCAGGATACCAGAAGACTAACGCTATCCCCACACAAAGATAAAAATCTACGATAAATCGAACCACAATTTCAGCAATAGTCATTCCTCCAAATTGAGAGAATAGAGCTGTGGCCTCAAACAGAACAAACAGGGTGAGAAGGATCGCTGCTCCTACCTTTGGAGCCGGAGCGATGCAAACACAGAGAAGGCTCGCGAAAGTGAAAGCCGCCGCAAGAAAAAACACCAAGATAATCGAAACCCACCACGGAACGACTAGGACCAAGAGGCCTGTGAGTAATTGAGCGACGATGATAGTGATCAAGCCAATCGGTAGGAACAGAAGCCAGCGAAGAATATTCATCATTTGTCGAAAGTTCCTCATGTTTTTAGTAAAAAAATTCAAGCCTTTAAAAGGAAACAGCTCATTTAAGATGCCGCCAGCCATGCTCGATGGTAAGCCAAGATCAAAGGCGGGGCGATCTAGGCTCACAATGACAAGGGGCGAAGTTTTCCTAATGCCCCACAATTACTTGGCTTGAAATAAAGTCACAGAGCCTCCGACTTAGACAAGTCAGTGTTTCTTCAGGGAAAACTTCAGAGGAAGCGGTGCGTCAGATGGGGCCCCGAGGGACCCCTCCCTTACCCCTGTTCCTTCGCCCTGCTATCACGCGATTGTGGACCACCTCCTTAGCTTGAGCTTTCCTATTATGAACTCTTAATGAGCCGGTGAGGTGATGTCCTGAACTCCGCGCGCCAGCGAGCAAACAAGGACAAGTGGGTGCCCCCCAAAGCAGAGCCCCAACGGATCTTACTCCCCAGTGGGATTCATCTCTACAGCTTTAACCCGCCAGAATCCAGCAGGGCTATTATGGGACCTCTTCCGCCCGGAAGTATTGCTTCGATTGGCTTCGTATCGAGTAGAACCTCTGGATTTGTCCGCCACTCCCCGCAATATTATCTTCCTCCAAGATCCAATTTGACAAGTCGAGCGAGCTTTCGATTCGGTAGGTATTGCCTATTGCAGTGGGAAAGGTGAACTCGATTGCGGTTTTCACATCAGCCACAAGCGCGGGCTTGTCTAGGATGTCGATGGGAGACTTTCCGGTCAGGATCTCGTAGCCGTCAACGAAGCCGTCTCCGTCAGTGTCAGCTACCTTGGGCAGAGTTCCGTGGGTGTTCACCTCCGCTCCGTCCAACAAACCGTCATCATCCGAGTCGCGGTCAATTGGATCAGTAAGATGAACCAGTAGTTCGTCGGGGTCACTGAGTCCGTCATTGTCCGAGTCGGCCCGCTTGGGATCGGTGCCGTGGATTTTCTCCTCATCCTCATCCGACAAACCATCACCATCATCGTCTGTATCGGCGTTGTCTCCGGTGCCGTCATCATCGGAATCGAGCCACTCGTTGATATCTAAAGGCAAAGTATCGTCGCCATCCTCCACTTCATCGCCATCCGTGTCTTTCAAGTCAGGACTCGTGCCCAGTTCCACGATCTCCTGATAATTCGTAATCCCATCCTCATCGTTGTCGTTGGTGTCGGGAGCGAAGCTCGCAGTGATCGTCTTGTCGGAATCCATGAGCACTGAGAGCGGGTTGTCATTACCTGCAGCATCCCCGCTCCAACCGGTGAAGATGTAGCCTGGAATACCCGTAGCATCGAGAATCGCGGTCGTGTTGAATCCGTGAGATCCTCCTCCGGTAACCGAGCCACAGTCTCCTTCAGAAGCGAAGAGCCACGGGTCACGAATCTGGATCGAAAAGTCCTGAGTAGCATCGTCAAGGAAGCCTGTGGAGGCGGTGATGGTGCCTATGAATGTGCCCGGTGTTGTCGGAACCCCGGAAATCACCCCGTCGCTGGTAATGCTGAGTCCACCCGGCAATGAATCCTCAGTAACGGCGAATGAGGGCTGTGGATTACCCGTCGCCGTGGAGATGTAGTCGTAGGTCATTCCAACCTGCCCAGTGGTGGTAGGGGGCAGACTGGTGATCTGGGGAATCTGCAAAGGATATGCTGTGTAGCCTTGCCATGACGGTGAACTAAACCCCTGTGTGCCGGATAAATAATAAACAGTGAAGCCACCGTAGGTTAAGGCGAAGACATCCTCTCGCATCGCCGGAGAAACGCCAAGAAAGATGGCTCTCGTCAGGCTGCTGCAGCCGTAGAAAGCGTCCCTCCCCATGCTGGTGACACTGTCAGGGATTATGATGCTGGTCAAACTTCTGCATTCGAGGAACGCTTCTTCCCCGATGCTGGTGACACGTTCAGGGATTATGATGCTGGTCAGACTGCTGCAGCCGTAGAATGCACCTAATTCGATGCTGGTGACCCCGTCAGGGATTATGATGCTGGTCAAACTGCTGCAGGACTTGAACGCTCCATGCCCGATGCTGGTGACATTGTCAGAGATTATGATGCTGGTCAGGCTACTGCATTCGAGGAACGCATTAAACTCGATGCTGGTGACACTGTCAGGGATTATGATACTGGTCAGGCTGCTGCAGCGGTAGAACACCGACCTTCCGATGCTGGTGACACTGTTAGGGATTATGATACTGGTCAGGCTACTGCAGGACTGGAACGTATTAAACCCGATGTTGGTGACACTGTCAGGGATGGCGATGCTCGTCAGGCTGCTGCAGAACTGGAACGCTGTATTCCCGATGGTGGTGACCGGTTTACCGATGATGGTTGCTGGTATTTCAATCGCCCCAACCGCCGTTGTTGGGTAGTCGGTGATGGCTATATTGGTCCCGTTGTCAGTATAGGTAAAATCACCAAAAGTGTCGGCCGCGACGAAGTTGATCAGACAGCAAAAAATTAAAAACACTTTGATCAGAAATGGGTTACGCAAACCTACGGCTTCGATTTTTAGCATAGTGGGGAAAGGGAATGGGGCTGACCTTGAAATGGATTTCATGAAGTTCGGGGAGGTTGAGGGTTCAGTTGATCGCGAAAAAATGATGCACGGATTCTCATTATCGAGGGAAATGCAGGGATCACAGTAATGTCAACAAGAGCCTGATAGTTCAGCAAAGCAAGCCAGATTGTTGCGGAAATCATCGAACTGCTTCGCAATACCTAGCCTTACAGCCAGTCCAGATACCATTCCACGCACCACCTGTGATTCTCAGAGCAGCAGTTGCGGGAACCCAGAAGAAATCCGCAAAGGTTGGGCAAAGGCAGATTGATCTCGCTCGCCGATGGCACAAGTTGGGGATTCCCAGCAAGATCCGGTTGGACGCCGTCTTGAGGAGCGGAGGGGCAGGCCAGTGAATCAATACGAGGTGAAGTTAAAGCCGTTGTGCCTTTCTTGGCGAATGGCAGACTGCTCTTTACGAGTCTTCGATAGGACATCGGCTCGACTGATCGTCTCAATCACCGGAAGAAATGAATCTATTGCGTTAATTAAACCCCTAAAGTCTAACTCTGAGTATAACAAATCCAAACTTTCACTCTAACTCACTGATAATGAGATGGCGGACAGGGTGGGATTCGAACCCACGGTACTATTACTAGCACACACGCTTTCCAGGCGAGCTCATTCGACCACTCTGACACCTGTCCTTTTGTAACTGCGCCACTATGATCGTGGCAGGCGGAAGCTATCGCGCTGGTTCCGCAGAGGCAACCCCGAAATGCTTTTTATTACGATGCGATCGGATTCGGAAAACGACCTACCTCGCTGACTTCGTGTGCTCGCTGGTGGTCGGAGTCATATCCGAACCCAACATGTCGAGAACGGTCTTAAACCGATCGAGGTTCGCATCGTCAGCGAGACAAAGATCTTCGTGGCATTCCAGAATATGCGCCTCCTTGTCGGCTTCTTGCTTTGGCTCTGCCGGGACGAGGCCTTCTCTGGCTTCCTCCAGCCTGCCGACCCATGGGCCTTCGGCGGGCTCAATCTTCATGAGATACTGCAAACCCAGTTCCTTTAGGGAAGCGCGTGTTTTTGGGGAGGTCCCCACCACGAAAATCTGACCTTTGCCGGACTTTCGGAAACCAATCCCGAGGCCCGCCAGCATTCCCATAAAAGTGGAATCCATTCCAGAGCAAGCCTCTAAATCGATGACGAATTTTTGTGAGCCTTCTTCGACCGAGGACTCAATGAAACTCTTAATGGTGGGACTTTCCAAGAAGGTCCCCCTTCCTTCAGGTCTGATCCAAATGTGGGACTCGAAGGATGTGGTGGAGATTGAAGCAGGTGCTTTCACGTTTGTTCTAAATCCAAGATACTCCTCTGCGCGTCTAGGTCAACGCCTAGCAAAAATTCTGTGCGACGACGAAGAGAATGAGGTGGAGTGCGGAGAGACCGAGAAGGCTCGAAGAGACGCCATCGCGCCTCAAAAGGCGGAATTCCAAGAAAACAAAAATCGCAGCAAGAGCAAGAGCAGTGCCGAACCAACAAAGGGAGCGATCCAACGAGAGAACCAAAAAAGCGGGTAAGATCGTCATCGCATAGATCAGCAGAGCCACCGGCGGCCGCCCCCAACGGACCGCGAGGGTCCTCTTATCAGCAACGCGGTCTTCCTCGAGATCGCGATAATTATTTACGGCAATCAAGACCGCCGAGAGACAACCGATTTGAAGACCCAAAATCCAGCCTTGCCAGGGGACCTCTCCGGTTTGAATAAAAATCGTCCCCATCACCGCTACCAACCCGAAGAAAAGGATGACGAACAACTCACCCAAACCACGATAGGCGAGCGGAAATGGCCCACCCGTATATCCGAAGCTCAAGTAGAGGGAGGGAATGCCAATGAGGACAAGAGGCCATCCTCTCACCTGTATGAGAAGAAAGCCGCACACAATCGCTTGGAGAAGCATAAAAATGGCTCCGCTATAAACGGCGCGTGGGCTTAGAATCCCACTGACTGTCGCTCTTTGAGGGCCCTTTCTTGCGCTCGTGTCAGCCCCTTTTTGGGCATCGATGACATCGTTGAACAAATTAGTGGCGATCTGGATGAAAACCGCCCCCAAAACTGTGATGACGGCAAGTCGCAGGTGAAACTCCCCGGTCAGACCCCAAGCCATGAGACATCCCGACCAAACGGGCACGACTGCGGCCGGCAGGGTTTTCGGTCTGGCGGCCAGAAGCCACGCTTTCCAAGCGGGTATCATGGCCTAATCCTAGGGCACCCGGGGGAACTTTGAAAAGTCAGGTTTCCGCTTTTCGATAAAGGCCTGCTTTCCCTCCTTCGCTTCCTCGCTCATGTAGTAAAGCAAGGTGGCATTTCCAGCAAGATCCAGCAGCCCGATCTGACCATCGCAATCGGCATTCAAGGCAGACTTGAGACAACGGAGCGCGAGCGGTGAATGTTCGAGCATTTCCCGACACCACTTCACCGTTTCTGCTTCCAACTCGGCAAGAGGGACCACGGTATTCACCAAGCCCATGTCGAGCGCCTGCTGGGCATCGTATTGCCGGCAAAGATACCAAATTTCGCGGGCCTTCTTTTGACCGACAATCCGGGCCAGATAGCTCGAACCCAAGCCCCCGTCGAAGGATCCGACTTTGGGACCGGTTTGTCCGAATCGGGCATTATCGGCCGCGATCGTGAGATCACACACGATGTGGAGGACATGACCGCCACCGATGGCGTAACCGGCGACCATCGCAACGACGGGCTTCGGGAGGCCCCGGATCTTTTTTTGGAGATCGAGAACATTGAGTCGCGGGACTCCGTCTTCGCCGAGATAGCCGGCGTGCCCCCGCACTTTTTGGTCGCCTCCTGAGCAGAAGGCTTTCTCCCCTTCTCCAGTGAGGATGATCACCCCAACTTCCTGATCTTGGTGAGCTAACTCAAAGGCCTGTAAAAGTTCTTTGACCGTCAACGGGCGGAAGGCATTGCGCACCTCCGGGCGGTTGATGGTAATCTTGGCGATGGCTCCATCTTCACTTTTTTCGTAGCGAACATCCTCATAGTCAGCGGCTGATTTCCACATGCGTGATACTCATACCGAGATTCTCTCCGCGCAACGCCTATTGCAACTTATCACCACACTTGCGGCAGTAATTTGCATCGGGCAAATGTCCGTGGACCCCGCATCCCGGGCAAGCATCGCTGGAAGGATCGCCAAGGTGACTCTTTAGCAACTCCGAAGTCACGATTCCGGTTGGAACTGCGATGATGGCGTACCCAGTCAGGACATAAATCGCGGTCAGTATTTTCCCAACCGTGGTAATCGCGACCATATCGCCGTATCCTACGGTCGTAATCGATACGATGGCGTAGTAGATACTAATCGGAATATTCGTGAAATGAGTCCCCTCTACACCTGACTCCACCAAATACATCAGAGTTCCCGCCAGGACCGAGAACAGAAGGACCGCGAAGAAGAAGACGAAGATCTTAGCACGGCTCTCAAGCAAGCCCCGCATGATCGTCTCGCCACCCCTAACATGTCCCACCATCTTCAGGACACGGAACATTCTGAGAAGTCGGAGAATCCGGATGACCATTAGGGAATGCGCACCCGTGAGAAAAATGGCGAGGTAAGTCGGCAGACACGAAAGCAGATCGACGATTCCGTAGAAGCTTTTGATGTAGCGGAAAGGGCGCCTCACCAAGATGATGCGCATGAGATACTCCAGAGTGAAGAGAATGGTAAAGCCCCACTCCGCCACCTTGAGAATCTCGCCATAATCGGCTCGGATGCTGTCGACACTCTCCAGAGTCACCGCGAAGACACTCAGCACAATGGCCCACAGTAAAACGACATCGAAGGCCTTCCCCAGCGGGGTTTCGGCTTCAAAAACAATTCGCCATAGTCGTTCCTTTAAAGTTTCAGGCTGCTTCTCGTCCACGGAAAAGATCCTACGCGGTTCATCGACACAGGACCAGAAGTCTCTTATCGCTAAGAGTTCCTCTTCCGACTACGTCTTTCTCATCGTGAGACTCCTCATCCTCATCCTGACCGCCGCTACGGCCTTCGCCCTTCCTCCCCTCGACGAGGCCCGGAGAATTCTCGGCTCTCAAAAGGCGGCCGAAAGAGAAGCTCTCACTCTTGAAATCTGGGAAAGCGGTCGCGAGGCCATTCCTTTAATGACCAAACTCTCTGAGGATGAAGACCCGGAGGTCGCGCTTCGGGCCGATTTCGTTCTACAACGGCTCCGTATGGGGCTCAAGCCGGGTTCTCCAGAAGAACTCTTAAAACTCGCGCAAGCGGTTGACGAGGCCCAGCACGATTTCCGGGCTTCCCGACTCGGCGAGTTACTGGAACACCCACAAGGAATTCTCGCTGGTCTCGTTTTTTTCGATACCTGGACCTCGAATCCGGACTACCAAAGCAAGCAAGCCTTCGTCTTGGCAAAAGTTCTTACCGAAGCTCTCATCGAGCAACGAACCTCCTGGAAGAGCGTCTTACAAACTCCCCTCAATCCACGTTGTCGGGGTGCCCTCACCGCCGTTCTGGCCAACGAAGACTTTCCGATGAAATCTCAAATGATCGCCATTCTCGCAAAGAGCGAGACCCGATTGGTCTATGAGATGGCTTTGAGCTGCCAAAAAAATCTCCCCGAGATGGCCCTTCTAGATTTTGCCCGGATGGCCGCCATCGGAGGAGATATTCCCCTCGCTCTCGAGATCCTTACGCAAGGGCTCGAAAAGGCCCCAGCCCCGGAGATGGCTCGGGCCATTGCTTTCCTCGAAGCCGGAAGTGGCTCGGATCCATCGGTCTACGACGGCAAATGGGCCGATGAACTGAGACTCTTCCGGGCCCGAGCACAAAGAGATTTTGAAAAGGTCCTCCAACTTTCATCCACGCTCAAAGGGCGCCCCCACCTTGCCTACGAAAGCCGACTCCTCGCCAATTCCCTCACCTTGGAGACCACCGGAGAGGTGAATGGATTTTCAGCCGAAACATCTCTCACCGCGATCCACCGCTCTTTTGCGTCACCACCGGGAGAACCGGATATCGAGGCCCTGACTTCTGCCGTTCTGATCGATTGGTTGGAGCTCGTCCGCACCCTGACCTTGCTCGCTCATCCCATCGAAGCCTCGGAACGGCTCTCCTCCGAAGGCCAGGTGACCACCGCCATCGGCCTCTTGTGGCGAACGGGGCATCGGGAGGAGGCTCGCGATCTCGGCGAAAAAGCGCTCGGTGGGATTGACGGAAAAGATCATGCCAAGATCCGCCTCACTCTCGCCTCCCTTCACCGCGAGGGCGGCGAGTTGGAAAAGGCTGAGGAATATTTTGCGCCGGTGATCGCCCTTGGAGTTTTTAGTGAAAACCGCCGACAAGCCGCCATCTCTCTCGGGCTTAGAATCTTCCCCCGCGAAAAACTCATCCCTCTTGCCCCGGATTTGCTCGCTGCCCAGGCTTTTCAAAGGGCGAGCGCGATCAGCGCCTTCCTCCCTTTCCCTCCGAAGGTCGCCGTCTATTGGTATGAGTCTTTCCGTGAAAAGGATTCCCTCCAAGCGCCCGAAGCGATCTTCAAACAGGTCGAAAATTTCCTTGGCGGCGATCAAAAAGAAGCCCGGGAACTTATCGCTGCCGAAATTTCAAAGTCGACCAAGTCCAGACTGCTACCCTCCGACGTTCTCTACCAACTGGCCTTTTTCCTCCGCACTCCGACCGCCGTGGAAATCATCGAGAAAGCGGCTTGGTATCAGCTTTCAACAACCGACTTGTTGACCATTGTCAGAGACGAAGGGTGGCCCATCGAATCTCGTAAAGAGGCGCTTTCATCGGCCCTCGCCATCGATCCGGCCAATCCCGCGATACACTGGCTGGATCAAAAACTCAATGGCACGGCCTACCCGCACGCCCTCGCTCTCCACACTCTGGGTGATCCATCCGCGACCCTCCAATTGGCGGCCTTGACCCTCAAACGAGAAACACTCGCCCTCACGTGTGAACTCGCCAATATTAAGGATCACAGAGCTCTCCGCTGTCTCGCCATTCTGGGGAAGTCCTATCTGGAAAACAACCAACCTGCGGAAGCCGCTCGTTTTTTACAAACGATGCTCTGCGGGGAGATCGCCGTCGGTAATCATCCCGCCACCCCAATTCAGGCCACGACCGAAAATCTCGCCAACTACTTCCGCTCCCGGAAACGCTTAAACGTCGCAGAAAAGGAAAAAGCAATCTGGAGCGAGCGACTCAAGCTGATCGGGCAGGACTAAGGAAGACAGGAAATACTAAAGGTGCTCTTTGCGCGCCGGAATTGATTCAGCCACCGGGGCCGCGAGGCCTTGGTGGTCGTGGACGATTCCAAGAAGTTGCGAACACAAGTGGATCCAAAACAAGTGGCAAAAGCGCACTTATTTTTGAGGGGGACTAACGTCCGAGCAGGCTCTTTGCCCGACCCATGCTGATGCTCCGGTATTCATTCCCTTCCAGAATGGGAACCTTACGCCAACCATCGCGGGCCTGTTCGTCAACATATCCGCTTGAGCCAGTGGTCACCGTATTTCCATTTTCGTTGGCGCGCCCCGTGCCATAAGATCCTGTGCCGAAGGCCTGACCCGCGGCACGGGCGACCTCGTTCGAGCTATTAGACTTGCGATTCGCAAAACGCGACTTCGTTTCGGCCTGGGAATTAGAGCCGGTCCGAAAGGAACCCGTGCTGTAATCCTGAGAACCGGACCAAGCTTTTCTATGAAAGGATTTCTGGAGATAGGCAGGAGCGTCGGCATTCGCTCTGGCGTAAGCCGAGTCCGCGCGTGCTTCATACTGGCTGCGCTTCCCGCCCGTAATCGAGCCATTGTCTCCCTGCTGGATATCCTCTTTTCTGAAGGCAAAGGGATTGTTGCTTCCGTCCTTGCCAATCTCAACTTGATTGGCTCCGGTAGGCTCCGGAGTGAGTCCCGACTCGCGATCTGAACTTGAACAAGAAACGAGCCCGGCGGCTAAAATTAAGAGCAAAGGAAAACGCTGCACTCCGAAGTGATACGGAGATAGCGTGAAAACTCAAGGACAGAAGCTGGAATCCTTAAAGATCGAGCTTGGTCCAAGCCGCGTTGTTCTCGGATGAAGCAACACATGCCCCAATGAACGCCACCCCCGCAACCCCGTCGTCCACGGTTGGGAAATCGTAGCCTCCTTCGGGGGCCGCATTGCCATCGATTTGATCGCTAATGGCCTGAGCCGCTGCGAGGTAAACGTTGGCGAAAGCCTCGATAAAGCCTTCGGGATGGGCAAACGGCGTCCGGGAGTTGGCCTGAGCTGCCGCACCCAGATAGTCGTTGCCCCGACGATAGATCTTTCTCGGAGCATTGGCATACTTCACGATGAGGTCATTGGGGTCTTCCTGATGCCACTCGAGCGATGCCTTGGTCCCGTAAACCCGGATGTTGAGATTATTCTCATCACCATTGGAAATTTGAGAGGCGTAGATGATCCCCTTGACGCCATTGCTGAAGCGAACCAGGCAGTTGCCGTCGTCATCCAGTTCGCGGCCGGGAATAAAGGCGGTGAGCTCGGCGGCGAGCTCCTCGATTTCAAGGCCCGTGATATATTTCGTGAGATTGTGTGCATGGGTTCCGATATCACCCATGCAATTCGACTTGCCCGCGATCTTGGGATCCGCACGCCAGTTCGCAATTGCTCCCGAACCATCACCTTCGACGTCACCCACCGCATATCCCTGAGGATACTCGGCCACGATCTTAAGAAGACGGCCCAGTTCCCCTTCCGCGACCATTCGCTTGGCTTCCTTCACCATGGGATAACCGGTGTAGTTATGAGTAAGGGCGAAGACGAGGCCGGACTGGTTTACGAGATACCGAAGCTCCTTGGCCTGATCAAGATCGATGGTCAGAGGCTTATCGCAAATGACATTGATCCCCGCTTCAAGGAAGCATTTCGCAACCGCAAAATGAAGGTGGTTCTGCACCACGATGGAGACAAAATCAACGCCATCTTCGCGAGCCGCTTCCGCTTTCGCCATTTTCTCGTAGCTGCCGTAAGCACGCTCGGGATCGATGAAGAAGTCCTGCCCGGAGAGCTTAGACTTCTCGGGGTCCGAGGAAAAAGCCCCGGCGACCAGTTCGATCTTACCATCAAGATTTGCCGCCATACGGTGGACCTGACCAATGAAGGCTCCACGGCCTCCGCCGACCATTCCCATTCTTAGTTTTCGATTCATGAGATTTTAGAGGGCAATTGCTTTACCAGTTTTCGCGGACTCATACATCGCGTCGATGATGGTCATGAGATGAAGCGCTTGATCAGGAGTGTTCAGAGGCGCGGCTTTTCCTTCGAGCGTTTCGATGAAGTTGGCCGCCGAGTCGATTCGTCCCATGTCTTCGCAGAAAGGTTGCGCGAGCACGGTATCGACCGACTTGTCACCATCCTGAGTGTAGAGTTCAAGCGTATCGAGAGCAGTTTCATCAAGGCCGTCCTCTTTGAAAAGACGCTCAACTTTGCCACCGGCTTTCGTGCCTTGGAAGACCACTGAGACTTCCTCACGCTTGATCATCTCGGCCCAGGAAACTTGGAGGGAGAGAACTTGGCCGGTTTCAAAAGTCACGAATCCATGAGCGGCGGCCTCCACGTCGGTGGTGCCATCGGCACGATCAGGAATGCCCCACGGCCCCTTGAACCGGGAGTCGCCCATGAAGGTGTCAAAGGTTTGCCCCAGCACATTGGTCGGCTTGGGATAGCCCATGAAGTAGAGCGCGAGATCAATCATATGGAGGAGATCGATGGTTGCGCCGCCGCCCGCAAGATCCTTGGTGGTGAACCACCCCCCGAAACCGGGAATCCCGGTGCGACGAATCCACTTAGACTGAGCCGAGTTGATCGTGCCGATTTCGCCCGCATCGATACGCTTCTTTAATTCAACGGACTCAGGCCGGGCCCGGTTGTTGAAATTGAACATCAGGGTTTTCCCGGATTTCTCAGAAGCAGCCATCATTTCCTTCACTTCAGCGGCGCTCAATGCCGGCGGCTTTTCACAGAAGACATCTTTGCCAGCCTCGAGACACTGAATCGCCAATGAGGCATGAAATTTGTTGGGGACAATGATGCTCACGGCATCGATGTCGGGATCGCCCAGCATTTCGGCAAGATCGGTGAAGGTTGTTTTCACGCCATACTTCTCTGCCGCAGCTTTTGCAGCATCACCATTCATGTCGCACACCGCGACAACTTCCGCACCCGCCTTTATAAATCCAGCGTGATGATACTGCAGCATTCCACCTGCACCGATAACTCCAATTTTGAGAGACATGGTTTGTTTCTACTCTACTGGTTGTCACCGTCAAAAGCGGAATCGAACATTCCACCCTCGTTCCTCGGGAAATCAAGGGCCTTGCTGAAGGCACAGCTTTCAGCGGCACCGTGAAACCTCTCCATCCGGCCATCTTCCCATTCGACGGAAAGCGGACCGCTGTAGCGGGTGTCATTGAGAGCAACGATGATTTCTTCAAAGTTAATGTCGCCACGGCCAACCGAACGGAAATCCCAGTAGCGCCCGGCATCACAGAAATCAGTGTGACCACCGAAAACACCCACCGTGCCATCACCGTGACCCCACCAAACGTCCTTCATGTGGACGTGGAAGATACGGTCGGAAAACTGACGGATAAAGCGGACGTAGTCGACGCCCTGATAGCCCAGGTGGCTGGGATCATAGTTGAAGCCGAAGCGCTTATGGCCCTTGACGGCCTCGATGGCCCGGACTGCCGAGGCAATATCAAAGGCAATCTCAGTCGGATGCACTTCGAGGCCAAAGTTCACGTCAAGAGCTTCGAAGGCATCGAGAATGGGAATGAAGCGGTTCGCAAAATCATCGAAGCCTTTTTGCAAATAGGCCTGATCAGTCGGAGGGAAGGCATAGAGGGCATGCCAAATGCTCGATCCGGTGAAACCATTCACGACCGCGCCGATACCAACCTGCTCGCGCCCGGCCATGTAATCTTTTCCAGCGTCGATGAACTTTCGGCACGCCTTGCCGGTATCGATCATCTCCAGCGCCGCACGTTGCCGCACCCCTTCAGGATCGCCATCGCCATAAATGGTGGGAGAAAGAATCGCGGCATGACGCTCGTCAATGGGATCGCAAATGGCCTGGCCGACGAGGTGGTTGGAGATCGCAAAGCAGGAGAGGTCGTTTTTTTTCAAAAGCTCCCAACGGCCCTCGACATAGCCTTCCTCGTTAAGAGCGGCTTGGACATTAAAGTGATCTCCCCAACATGCGAGTTCGACGCCGTCGTACCCCATTTCTTTGACTTTAGGAAGGAGTTCGGCAAGCGGAAGGTCGGCCCACTGGCCGGTGAAGAGTGTGACTGGTCTGGACATGGTTTGTTTTGGTTATTGGTTAGGTTATTGGTCTCTTAAAATATTCGTTTCATTCGTCTAAAAAAATCCGCGTAATCCGCGTGAATCCTTCAAAATCTGCGTTAAAATTCTCCGTGTTTGGCATTCAAAACTACCCGCCGATACTCCAGCGAAAGCGGCTTAAAATTAATCACCAACCCAAGAGAAATTCCGGTCAACCTAAGATAATTCAAAAGCTGTGCAACGTGAGCTTCAACGATCTTATCCTCAGCCTTCGCTTCAATGACGACTCTCTCGTCCACGATTAGGTCCGTGAAACATTCACCTACAACTGTCTCCTTATAGCGAATCGGCCATGATCTCTGTTGCTCAACTTTGCGGCCGCGGAGACGCAGCTCGTTTCTGAGTGCATTCTCATACGGACTTTCTCGATAACCTGAGCCAATTTCACGGTGGACTTCCATAGCCGCGCCGATGATGTCGTAGGTGATTTCAGAATTGCTCATTGAGAGAGATTTTTGTGAGAAGTGAATATGATGGTGAGTTCTAAAAAGATATTGAGGGAGATTTTGACGACAGATTTAAGAGGATCCACAGCGATCACACAGATTCTCCCCGACAGAGGCGTGCCTGAAACGCCTTAAATCCGATCAACATCTCGTCGTAAACTTTTTTTGCCCCCATCTCCGGCTCAATCGTCCTCCCCTCCTTAGGCTGGCTAAACTTCGACTCCAGATCGGTCAGGCTTTCGCCCATCCCGTGCGCGGCCCGCATACCCGCCCCAATCGTAGCGGATCCGGGGACATCCAAACGATCCACCGGCACCCCGAAGACATTGGCAATCATTTGGGCAATGCCATCGTTCTCCGATGCTCCGCCGGTGATATAAATCCTAGTAGGAGCGACACCGAGCCAATCCGAGTGGACCCGCATGTTCAAGAACTGACCTTCCATCACCGCGCGCACCACTTCATCCGGAGAATGATCACCTTCTTTAGAAAAAATGGGGCCACCGGTATCAATCGCAGGAGTGATTTCCGGCTCGTAGAATGGCAGCATCATCAAGCCCTTGTTCCCAATCGGAGTGCGGGCCAGAGCCTCCCTCTCGAAGGCCTCCCATGCCAGTCCAAACTGGTCCTTCACTGCTTCCCGAGCCAAGGAGCCATTCTTAAAACAAATCAAACTCATGTATCCTCCGGCAGGATTGCCAAAAACGTGTCCGAAGCCATTCGGGTCGGTCCGCGGCTCCGGCATCGCTGCGAAAAGAGTATCGCTGGTGCCTAGGCTAATCACGATCTTACCCGGCGAAGCGGCCCCCATGCCAATTAAGCTGCAGGGGTTATCTCCGGACCAGATGATCGTTTCGCACGTCGGGGAGAATCCGTACTTCTCCACGAAGTAAGAGGAGATCGGTCCTGACTTCGTATCCGAAGGAGCACAGGGTGGCAGCTTATCCGCCAATCCTTCCGCCGTTGCCTTGACCAGATCGACATCCCAATTTTTCTCGGCCAAATTCATCAAGTTCATCCCGGCGCCGTCCCCAAAATCGATGGGAACATTCTTCCCGGCCATAATGCTGGCAAAAAATGAACTGACGAGATGGATGACTCCCGTCCCGGCATATCCAGCAGCATCCTCCTTGGCGAACTTACGAATCTGAGGGCCCGTGAAACGTGCAACCGCCACCGACCCCGACTTTGCACAAACCACCTCGTGACCACCCACCGCTTCCGCGATCTCGGCACACTCGGAAGTTGTCGAACTATCCATCCAGATCGGGGAACAATCCCTCGCAAGACATCCCGCGAGTTCGCTCTTAAGATCCGATCTTGCTGAAAGTCCCGCAAGCGTCTCCCCGAAACAACTCTTCAGATAAACGCTGCCGTGTTGTTGGCCGGAGCCTGACACCGCCTCAACGGTGGAGAAATCGACCCCGTCACCCGTCATCTGCCCCAACAAAAGATCAAGTGCTTCCAGCCACATCAGGGGATTGGAAGAGACCTCACCTCGGGCTCCCGAATCATCGTAGCCATGAGCTTGCCCGTAATGCGGGAGATCTTTCCCAAAGTTGACCGAATGATCAGCGACAACCACCCCGCTCTCCGTGTCCAAGAGGACCGCCGAAAGACTTTGGGTGGACGAATCGAGTCCAAGAATAAGAGCCATGGCTTCCTAGAGATAGTCGTTCAGAAGATTCTCAAGGCGCTCCTGTCGGCCACTCGCCAATTGCGGTGGCGCAATCTCAAGGGCATAAGTATCGAGTGACTCTAGGCTGGCACTGCCCGATTCAATCTCGGAGCCAACGCCACCATCGTAGGACGAATAGCGATTCTTCACGAACTCATCGAACTTGCCGTCTGCGATAATCTTAGCCGCGATCTTGAGTCCGCGGGCAAAGGCATCCATTCCGCCAATGTGCGCGTGGAAAAGATCTTCAGGCTCGTGGCTTTCACGACGACGCTTGGCGTCGAAGTTCAGACCACCGGTCGTGAATCCGCCCATCTTAAGCAAGCGCAACATGACGTTTGTGGTCCCGTAGATATTGGTTGGAAACTGATCGGTATCCCAACCGAGAAGCTCGTCCCCACGGTTGGCATCGATGGAACCCAAGGCTTCGGCATTCATCGCAACCTCGAGCTCGTGCTCCATGGTGTGTCCGGCCAGCGTGGCGTGGTTGGTTTCGATGTTCAGCTTAAAGTGGTCGAGAAGGTCATATTCACGGAGGAAATTGAGACACGCTGCGGAGTCGGAATCATACTGGTGGGTCGTGGGCTCGCGCGGCTTGGGCTCGATGTAGAACTGACCAGTGTAACCAATCTTCTTGGCGTAATCGACGGCCATGTGGAGGAAGGCCGCAAGGTGATCGACCTCACGCTTCATGTTGGTATTAATGAGAGAACCATATCCCTCACGCCCCCCCCAAAAGGTGTAGCCGGGCCCACCGAGGCGATGGGTCGCATCAAGGGCGTTTTTCACCTGACTCGCGGCATAGGCGAAAACATCGGCATTGGGCGAAGTCGAAGCGCCGTGCGCATAGCGGGGATGCCCGAAGAGGCAGGCTGTCCCCCAAAGAAGCTTCTTCCCAGTCGTGTTCTGATAAGTCTCAAGCTCAGCCACCACCTTGTGGAACATTTCGTGAGTGTGACTCAAGCTCTCCCCTTCCGGCGAGATGTCACGATCGTGGAAACAGTAGTAATCGATATCGATCTTATCAAGAAACTCGAAGAAAACTGGGACACGGGCGAGGGCATTTTCAAGAGTCTCTTCCCCATTATCCCAGGGCATGAGGGCCGTTCCCTCACCGAAGGGATCACCCAGACCGTTTCGCATGCAGTGCCAATAAGCAGCTCCAAACCGCATGTGCTCACGCATCGTTTTCCCCGCGATCACCTCATCCGGATTGTAGTGATGAAAGGCGAAAGGATTATCGGAGCCGGGCCCCTCATATTTGATCTTAGGGATGTTGGGAAAGTATTCAGACATGGTTCGATTGTGGTTATTTGAAACAGGATTAACCCTGCCGCATGGAGACGGTATCAGAAAAACCTTCCTGCCGTCCATGATTCAAGCCATCGTTTTTTTGTCGTAAATCGTCAGGTCTCCATGTCAGAAATACCCACTTTCCAGGAATTCTCCGCCCGCCTCCGTCCTGGTCAAATTGCCATGGGGCTTTTTGAAGTCCTTCCCGACATCATGTTCTGGGTGAAGAATGAGCATGGCGTCATTGTTTTCACCAATAGCGCCTACGCCCAACTCTTGAACCGAACACCCGATGACCTTGTCGGAGAGACGGACGAATCACTCTTTCCTCCGACCATGGCTTCCTTCTTCCGCAGCGATGACGAAACCGTCATCCGCACCGCGAAACCGCTTCAAAACAAGCTCGAAATCGTGACCCGTCCCGGCGGTGGCATCGAATGGCGCATGACCTCTAAGATTCCTCTCTTTGGGGAAGACCATTCCGTCTTGGGGACGGCAGGACTCTCCAAGCGATTACAACACGGAGAAGGCCCCCCACTTCCCACTCCTCATCGCGCCATTTCAAACTTGATTGATCAGATCCACGAAAACCTCGGCGCAGATATCAGCGTCCGGGATTTAGCCCAGCAAGCGGGCATGTCCGTCAGCAGTCTCGAACGAAGCTTTCGCCAATATCTGGGAACAACACCCCGACAATACCTGGTCCGGGCACGCATCGCCGCGGCCTGTGATCAACTCCTCAGCACCGCTCTCAGTATCGGCCAGATCGCGAACTCTCTCTCCTATCACGAGCACGCCTCATTCACGCGGGCTTTCGCCTCCGTCATGCACATGAGCCCAAAGGACTACCGCGCCTTCTACCGAAGCCCCCCGATTTAAAGATGGGGATTTTTTATGAGGTCGCAGAAGAGTTTTACCGTCTCGCGCTCGCGTGTCATCTGGGCAGGTCGACAAAGCGCGATTTCAGCGCCGTCGTCATTTTGCGGAGAGACCAGCAATCATCCGGGATCCAGGACTGCGCAATCCAGACCTTTGGATCGAACATCTCCGACCTTGACGCCACCCTCACAAGCACACTCCCGGCGGCGGTCGGAAGGCGAAGATCAGCATTGTTTAAATCAATGTTATGATTCGTAAAATATATTTCTTAAAATGACGAACTCCCCCCCAAGCTTTAGAGGTAACGGGCCATCAAAACTTCGATGAATCAAAAGCTTAACCAATCAGTGAAAATGAGTGACTCTAAGGCCTCGCAAATTGTTAAAGAAAACCAACCAGAGTGACCATGAACGAAGCCATTTTCATCCTCCTAACAATTGCCAGCTGTGTCCTCATCCTCCCGATTGTCGCTCTCGTCAAATCGAGCAATGCCACGAGGGCAGCTCGTGATGCCGAGAAACGGGTCAGGCGCTTGGAGTTCCGCCTCGAGGATCTCGAGGATGCGATCCACGCTCTTAAATTTGACGCCAGTTCCGCAACGCCACCCTTTGAGGAGAAGGCTTCCCATTCTGTCACCAATGCGCACCTCGCTCCGGCCGCCAAAGCGGTTCCAGTCCCAACGGCGATCCCGGTAGTCCCGCCCACGCCCTCATCCCTTCCGGAACTCGCCATCGCAGCCAAGAATCCCCCTCCCCCGCTTCCCGCAACTGCCGCTCCTCGGGCGCTTGCCCCCCTGACCAAGCTCAAGCCAAACAAGGTCTCTCTTGAACAATTCATGGGTGTCAAACTCTTCGCCTGGCTGGGCGGCATCGCGATGTTTCTCGGCGTCATTTTCTTCGTGAAGTATGCCTTCGAAAAGAACCTCATCCCCCCCGCAATCCGGGTTGCTCTCGGGTTTCTCACCGGGGCCGCCTTTCTTGCCGGGGGCCTCTGGACGCAGCGCAAGAGGAACTACCAAGTCCTCGCCCAATCACTTTGTGCCACCGGCATCCTCATCCTCTACGGGGTCAGTTTTGCGGCCCATGCCGTCTACCATTTCGCGGCCTTCAGCCCGCCGATCACCTTCGCCTTGATGACGCTCATCACCGCTGCGGGATTCCTCATCGCAGTCCGCTTCGACGCCCTGATCGTGGCCGTCATGGGCATGATCGGGGGCTTCCTCAGCCCCCTCCTCCTCCCCAGTGTGCAAGACAACGTCTTCGCTCTCTTCAGCTACATCGCCTTGCTCGATGTCGGGCTCTTATTGGTCGCCCGCCATCGCAACTGGACTTTCCTGACAATCGCCGCCGCTCTCGGCACCGCCCTGATGCAAATCGGATGGTTCAGTAAGTTTTTTCATTCAGGACGCTACTTCGAGGGTTCTGCCACCCTCGTCCCAATGGGCGTCCTTCTCATCTTCGTCGGGCTCTTTGTCCTCGCCACCTGGTGGACCAGGAAAACCCGTCCCGCAGATCGCCTTCCGGCCGCCGCCGCCCTCGGCATGACAGCTCTCGCCATGCTCTTCGCCTTCGTCTTTCTCAGCGATTCGGGTATCAGTGGGCGGCCCTTCCTTCTCTATGGATTTGTCCTAACCCTCAACATCGCCGCCCTCGCCATCGGAGCGATGACACCCATGCTCCGCGCTATCCCGATCGGAGCCGCCCTGATCACCTTTCTCCATCTGGCCACCTGGACGATGTCCGACCTGACACCCGAACTCCTCGGAAGCGCCCTGAGCCTCTATCTCCTCTTCGGCGGCCTCTCTGCCATCTACCCGTCCATTCATGCCCGCCTGAACCTCGGACAACTTGATCCCGTCACAAGCAACACCAGCCCATGGTTCACCCCCCTTGGGCTCGCCCTCATGCTTCTAACTGTGCTGGTCCTTCCCGAAGTCTCCCTCCTTGTTTGGCCAGCCATTCTCATCGCAGACCTCATCATCATCGCACTGGCCTTTCGCTCCGGGCTCATCGGTCCGGTCATCGCGGCCTTGGTCCTCACGGTAACCGTAGGAGTCGCTTGGCTGTTCCAAGGACCGCCAGTGATCGACTCCCTCCTACCCCTCCTCCTCGTCGTGGTCATATTCGGTGCCCTCTTCGCCGTTGCCGGCCTCTGGCTTGGAAAGCGCTGCCTCTCAAAGAGCACGGCCACCGAGGCCACCGACCTCCCAACTTGGCTCACCCCGGGAACTCTGCTCCCCGTCCTCTCCGGTGCCCTCCCCTTCTTCGTCCTCACCCTCCTCGTCCTCCCGGTGGCAAACCCCACTCCAGTCTTTGGCGTGGCCATGCTCTTGGGCATCTTACTGCTAGGAATCTCCATCCCCGGCCGCCTGCCGCTCCTTGCTCCCGTCGCACTGCTCTGCACCCTCATCGTCGAGGGAGCCTGGCACCTGCAACACTTCAATCCCGACGAACCCGGCATCGCCCTGACTTGGTATCTCACCTTCTACGCGATCTTCACCGCCTTTCCCTTCGTCTTCCGCAAGACCTGTCGCAAGAGCATTGGCCCATGGGCCGCGAGCGCCCTCTCCGGCATCGGCCATTTTTTCCTCCTCCACGACCTCATCGCCCGGGCCTTTCCAAACGACATGATGGGATTAATCCCAGCTGCCTTCGCGATCCCCACCATCGGTGCCCTTCTTGCCGTGCTGCGCACCACCCGTGCCATGGACGACACCCACAAATCACAGCTCGCCTGGTTTGGCGGGGTGGCCCTCCTCTTCATCACCCTCATTTTCCCCATTCAATTCGACCGCCAATGGCTGACGGTGAGTTGGGCTATGGAAGGGGCCGCCGTCCTGTGGCTCTTCCGTCGCGTCTCCCACAATGGCTTGAAGTGGACCGGGCTAGCCCTCCTCGGCATCGCCTTCGCCAGGCTGGCCATGAATCCAGCCGTGCTTTCTTCCTATCCGCGCAGCGGCAACGCCATCCTCAACTGGCACCTCTACGCCTTCGGCCTGGTCGCCGTTGCCCAGTTCCTCGGTGGCTGGTGGCTGCCGGAGAATCATCGCAAACTCCAAGACACCAACCTGCGGGCCATCCTCTACGGGTTTGCCGGCGTCCTCTTGTTCTTTCTCCTCAATATCGAAATTGCCGACTTCTTCAGCGAACCCGGCGAGCGCTTCATCGCCTTTCGCTTCGGTGGCAATTTCGCCCGCGATATGACCTACAGCATCGCGTGGGGGCTGTTCTCCCTCGCCCTGCTCGGACTCGGCATCTGGTTCCGCGCCCGCCCACTTCGTTACACCGCCATCGGCCTACTTGGAATCACCCTCCTCAAAGTCTTCGTCCATGACCTCTCGTCCATCGACAACATCTTCCGCATCGGAGCGCTCATCGGCGTGGCCATCATCGCTTTTATCGCCTCGTTCCTCTACCAGCAGTTCTTCAATCGTTCAGAACAACGGAAAGGAGAAGAAGAAGAAGAAGAAGAAGGAGAAGGAGAAGACCCCCAACCCACTCCTGACACCGATCACAAGAGCCCGAGACCTTAGCTCTTCACAACCATGAAAACCATCTCACTCCTCACCCTCTGCTCAGTCGCGATGCTCACCGCTCAGGAGACCGATCGCACCGCCTGGCAATGGCAGCAGGCCGTCACCGTCGAGTCCAGCGGACTCATCCTCCTGGACCTCCCGGTAGAAACCCTCGAGGCCTCTCAGTCTTCCCTCGCCGACCTCCGTCTGGTCTCTCCCGATGACGTCACCACGCCCTACCTTCTCGACACCCCCAAAGCCCCCCGGAAAAGTGAACTCGCCACCCTCGATTTCAAAGCAAGCATCGTAGCGCATACCACGGTGCTCGAAGCTGCCACCAACCCTCGCGACGCGATCGCAGCGATCACTCTCGTCACTCCCGCCAACCAATTCCTAAAATCGCTGAAAATCGAGGCGAAGACCGACTCGGACAACTGGGAGATCATCGCCCCGAACGAGGTCGTCTTCCGGCAGGCCGACGGCACCGCCCGGCTCCGTATTCCACTCCCGCCGGCATCATGGTCCCATCTTCGCGTCACCATCGCTGACGGCCGCTCCAAGCCGATCCCATTTACCGGTCTCAACGTCACCCTGGCCGACAGGCCACCCACCCTCGTCTTCTTTGCCCCGGAGCCAGGAGCATGGTCCCTTTTCACCGGAAATCGCCAAGCCGTAAAGCCACACTACGGCCTCGCCAGCCTCCGTAACCAACTTAAAAAAGCGGGCGGCAGGCACCGCTCACCCGGACCACTCACTCGAAAATTCGACTTCCAAGCCCCTCCCGCATTACCCCATATTAACCCTGCCGGCGCCGCGATTGACCTGGCCTTCTGGAGTTGGCGCCGCCCGGTTGAGGCCCCCCCATCCGGCCTCATTGAACTCATCCCCGATCCCCTCACGCTGGCCCGCTCCCGGCGCGACCTGCGCGACCTGCGCGTCATCCAGAACGGCACCCAAGTCCCGTTCCTCATCAAACCCTCTCCAAAGTTTCACGCCCTCACACCAGAGATCACCTTGGAGCCCGACCCGGATCGGCCCGGCATCTCGCGGTGGAAAGTCACCCTGCCCATGGACGGGCTCCCGGCCCGCGAACTTCGCGCAAGCTCTTCTTCCCCCCTCTTTACCCGCAGCTTCAGGGCCATCTCCCACGAGCACGACGCGCACGGCAATCCACGCACCAGCACTCTCGGCTCGGCGACTTGGACCAAGGTTTCCTCCAATCGAAACTCCGACTCCCGTCTTCATCTCTCACTGGGCAATGGCCGCCTCCCCCAATCCTTCTCCCTCGAAACCGACAACGGCGACAATCCCCCCATCACCCTCGATGAAGTCACGATACGACTCTCTGCCCCGTCTCTCATTCTTAAACGCAGTGACCCCGCCCCTCTCTTCCTCTACTTCGGCAACCGGGAAGCCAGTCCTCCGCACTACGATCTACGCCTCGTCCGTGCCGAACTCCTCGCCGCCCACCAACAAGTCACCACCTTGGGCGACGCCGAAAAACTCCTCCCTAACCGCTCCCGCCGCCGCGGCCAGATCGATGCTGGCTCCCCTTGGCTCTGGCTCGCCCTCGGTCTCCTCGTCGCTTTCCTTCTCTTCGTAGTCGCAAAACTCCTTCCGCAGGCCGACTCCACGTGAGGCCCCACTCCGCGCCGATGGCATGCCATGCCATGACCAACCCCAAGCAACGCGGAAACCCGCGGGGAGGTCAAACGACGGTCTCTCAAAGAGACCAGATCCCCAAACTTAAAACCCAAAATCCCGGACGGCAGAATCCGGAAAAACACCTGATTTTATCAATCTTGTGGAAATCCAACCAATACTAAAAAAGACCAGCAATCGTCCATAATAGTGGAGGAGACCCTGACTCTTCATTTTAATTCCATCTCTGCACTGGACATTTTATCCCTGTTGGAAAGAGTGTTCACATGAACATATCCCCGGCGCATCTACCCCCAAACGATTGTTCCCAAGCGCGAGCCCCTCCTAAATTGTCATCCCCGGAACATTCCGCCCGATGAGGAATCGGAGTGACCACCGACAGACTTCTTTTCATGCGACGCCGAGATTTCCTCCTCGCCAACTGTCAATCTCGTCAGGCACAGCCATCCACGCGATCAACAATCGCGTCAGGCAAAGCCTTTTACGCGACGCGATGCCCATCGTGGCCACCGCCACGCCCTTGGTGCCAATGTCGACCTACTGCAAGACCTAGGAGTATCTCCAGTCAAGGCAGGATCGCCGCTGAGCTCGAAAGAAAGACTTGGATTACCATCA